>Ga0207774_100011_pt1 | contig 300844 bp, 276 predicted proteins | sample TtaePargueraPR_13_FD_187754 | JGI IMG/M metagenome (GOLD analysis project Ga0207774, IMG submission 187754) | Aerobic enrichment media microbial communities from Bioluminiscent Bay, La Parguera, Puerto Rico - Tt and M2 (2) (SPAdes) | ecosystem: Environmental > Aquatic > Marine > Unclassified ... | reverse complement strand
GGAAACCGGCAGGAGCGATGCCTTGATATGGGCGGGCATATCGTCCGGCCCCTCAAGCGTATGGATGAGATAGCTCATGGCGGGATGATCCGCCGGCGGCACGAGGCGCCCGAAAAAGGCTTTCAGATCCACCTGCACATCCGGGTCGGCGTTTTCCTGGATCAGCAGCGAGCAGGACGTGTGGCGGACGAACAGGGTCAGAAGCCCGTTTCCGGCCCCCTCCCCGCCGAGCCAGCCTGCGACGGAGCGGGTGAATTCATATAGTCCCTGTCCCTGGGTCCGGATCGAGAATGTCGTCTGCATGAAAGCCTTCAAGGATCTGTCGCGGGATGTCCGACAAGGCTTAGGCGATCCGGTGAAGCGTTGCAATTCCGGCCGGAACCCGCCATTTGAAAGAAGGCCGTTCCGCCTGCCCGCATCAAAGGCTTCACATGTCCGCTTCGCGCAAAAAGATCCTGATCGCCTCGCTTGGAACGCGCGGAGACGTCCAGCCCTATGTGGCGCTGGCCCGGGAGCTTTGCCTCTGCGGCTCGGACGTCGTCTTGTGCACCGGAGAAGGCTTTGAGGAGATGATCGAGGCGTCCGGAGCCAGGGCGCGGCCAATGCCGATCGACTATCAGGCGCTCCTGCAAAAGCCCGAGGTCAGGGAGGCGTTGTTTTCCGCAAAAGGTGCGATCAAGTCGGCCCGCAAGAACATGCGCCTGCAGAAGGACGTGACGGCGGCGCTCTGGCGCGCGGGACTTGAGGAACGGCCGGATCTCATCCTGTTCAACCTGAAGGCCACGGTCATGACGCTTGTGGCCCGGCGGCTCTCGGTTCCGGCACTGCCGACGGCCCTGCAGCCGGTGACTGCCCCCACCAGCGCCTTTCCCATCCCGCTTTTTGGTCTGCCGGATCTCGGTTCCAGCCTCAACCGCCTCAGCTATTCGCTGCTCAACGGATTGATGAATGCCGCGCAGAAACCGATGGTCAAGCCGTTCCGGGGGGAGGCGGAAACCGAACTTGCCATGCCCGGCTCGCTGACCGCAGGTCACATGCCCGACGACCGCAAGACTCTCTCCCTGCAGGCGTTTTCCAGGGCACTGGTTCCCGCGCCGGAGGACTGGCCCGACGAAGCCTGGCAATGCGGCTACTGGCTGAGCGAACCGGACCCCGGCTATCGGCCGCCCGCAGATCTCGCCTCCTTCCTGGAAGCCGGACCACCACCGGTCTATCTCGGCTTCGGGTCGATGCCCAGCAGGGACCCGGCAGAACTCACGGAAACCGTGCTCGCGGCCCTGAGGATCACCGGCCAGAGGGCGATCCTCGCCACCGGCTGGGGCGGGCTTGGACGAGACGTTCTTCCCGACGCGCTGGCGGGCCGGGTGCTGCTCTTGGAAAAGGCGCCGCATAGCTGGCTCTTTCCGCGTTGCGCGGCAATCGTCCACCACGGCGGCGCCGGCACCACCCACGAAGCGTTGCGCTGGGGCAAGCCTTCCCTCGTCTGCCCGGTTTTCGGCGATCAGCCTTTCTGGGGCGCCCGCGTCCACGGCATCGGCGCAGGCCCGGCACCGATCGGACAGAAGAAGCTGACGCCTGAAAACCTGGCGCTCGCGCTTCAGGAGCTCGGAAATCCCGCCTACCGGGAAAAAGCGGAGCAGGCAGCCGCCGTCATGGCCTCGGAACCCGGAGCCAGGGGAACCGCCGAGCGGCTGATCGCGCAATTCTGCGAACCGGAGAGGCTTTCCGTCAACTGGACCACCGCAAGCTGACCGCGCTCCAGAAGCGAACTTTTTCACCGGGCCGGGGCTTCCATTCCGGGCAACCGCCTTTTCTTTTACCTCGGGTCCTGACACAAATACCGGGCAAGCAAGCCTCAAGAGGAGTCACCCGTCCGTGTTTCCCGCCCGCTACACCGTTTTTATCCTGTGCGTCGCCCTCACCGTCGTCGGCTTGGTTCTGATGCTTGCCCTGTCCCGCCATTTCTTCTGGCCGACTCTCGCCCTCGCCGTCGTGTCTGTGATCGGTGTTATCGACCTTCGCCAGACCCGGCACGCGGTCCTGCGCAATTATCCGGTGATCGGCCACTTCCGTTTCATGTTCGAGGCGATCCGCCCGGAGCTCCGGCAGTATTTCTTCGAAAGCAACCAGGACGGACGGCCGTTTTCCCGCGAGCGCCGGTCCATGGTCTACGACCGGGCGAAGAACATCGAGGACGTGCTTCCCTTCGGCACGGAACAGGACGTTTACGACGGCTCCTATTCCTGGGTGAACCATTCCATCTGCCCGAGGCCTGAAAGTCACAAGGACCTGAGGGTCACCATCGGCGGACCGGATTGCAAGCAGCCCTATTCGGCTTCGCTGTTCAACATCTCGGCCATGAGCTTCGGCTCGCTTTCCGGCAATGCCATCCTGGCTCTCAACAAGGGCGCCAAGGCGGGAAACTTCTATCACGACACGGGCGAAGGCAGCGTCTCGCGCTATCACCGGGAAGGCGGCGGCGACCTTGTCTGGGAACTGGGCAGCGGCTATTTCGGCTGCCGGGCGGAGGACGGCACTTTCGATCCGAATAAATTCAAGGCCCAGGCCGCGAACCCGCAGATAAAGATGATCGAAATCAAAATGAGCCAGGGGGCAAAACCCGGCCATGGCGGCATGCTGCCGGGGCCCAAGGTCAGCGCGGAAATCGCCGAGGCACGCGGCGTCCCGGTCGGCCAGGACTGTATTTCCCCTGCCTCCCACTCAGCCTTTTCCACGCCGATCGGATTGCTGGAATTCATCCGCACCCTGAGGGAGCTGTCCGACGGCAAGCCGGTCGGCTTCAAGCTCTGTGTCGGCCATCGCTGGGAATTCATGGCCATCGTCAAGGCCATGCTGAAGACCGGGATCAAACCGGATTTCATCGTGGTCGACGGCTCGGAAGGCGGCACGGGGGCCGCGCCGATCGAATTCGCCAACCGGCTCGGCACGCCTTTGCGGCAGGGGCTTTCCTTCGTTCACAACTGCCTGGTCGGCACGGGCCTGCGCGACGACATCAGGATCGGCGCCAGCGGCAAGCTGATCAGCGCCTTCGACATCGCAGGCACCATGTGCCTGGGCGCGGACTGGGTCAATTCGGCGCGCGGCTTCATGTTCGCCGTCGGCTGCATCCAGTCCCAGAGCTGCCACACCAACCGCTGTCCGACCGGGGTGGCCACACAGGACAGGAAGCGCCAGCAGGCGCTGGTGGTTCCCGACAAGGCTGAGCGGGTGACGAACTTTCACACCAACACCTTGAAATCCCTGATCGAATTCACCGCGGCCGCGGGTCTGGACCATCCGCGCGAGTTCAAGCCGGAGCATTTCTATCTTCGCGAAGGCCTGCGCGAGATCATGCCCGCGAGCGTGGCGCTGACCTGGCTGACCAAGGGCGCCCTCCTCGACGAGGCCCACAATATTCCGGGCTATTCGACCTATTGGGATATGGCGGTCGCGGACAGCTTTCATCCGGCCCGCTCCGTGACGGCAGCCAAGGCCATGCACCATCATCACGGCGTGCATCATTAATTCAGTGCGTTCTCAAGTCCCGGGATCAAACGCCTAGCCTCAGGATTGCACCGTCGAGGCGTAGGGGCACCGGTGCGCCTTTGGCCGGTGATGTCCGCCCCATTTGCGCCAGGCACCAGACGGACGACTGGTGCAGCAGCACATGCCGCTCCTTGGCCCTATGCCATTGTTCGCTGCAAAGCTTTCAAATTCGGATGGTTTCCCGCAGTTTCGCGCGGCGTTTCCGAACAAACCTACCCCTACCATTTCAACTCATTTTCTCAAGAAGAAAGCCGAGAGCCGGCGAAACCGGATCGCCAGAAGATGTGCCAGTATCACTGTCAGCCAGCGAGATTCCTCCAGCGGGCAAACGAAGTGATCGTACAGGGCGATGCCGTTCAGGCTGCAGCCATCCGTTATCGACAGCCGGTCGTCGCGCATCTTTTGAAAGGAAATCGCGAATTTCTCCCATTTCTCCCATCTTTGTGGACAAGGGAACGGGCCGATGTCGATCCCCGATCCGAGGCGATGCGGCAACGCGCGCGTGTTGAAAGCCTTCGGTGCCACGCTTCCGCGGACCGGTTTCACCCAAGCGGCTATGGGGTCTGCAAGTGCCAACGCACGACTTTTCGAGCATAATTTGAAACTCTATTTTAAGCAGATTTATCAATAGGTAAGCCGTCAAAATACAATCTTAAATTGTATTGTCATATTTTTGTTACCATTGGTCAGTTTAAAATTGCAAATCAATCAGTAAAAAACACTTTAATCAATAAAGCTTCGGCTTAGACCTGCAGTATGACTATAAAACAATCACAATTGACTTGGATGGGTCTATAGTGGAATCATTTTTTAAATTACGCAGAGTTATTGTTACTGGCGGCGCCGGTTCCGTTGGGAGAGAACTTGTTCGAAAGCTGAGTAAGTTTGATTTCGATGTTATCCGCGTGCTTGATAACGACGAAAGCGGGCTCTTCGACATGGAGACGGAATACCGCTCTTCCGTGCCAAACATCGAATTCTATCATTGCGACATCACGGACGAGCGCGAGATGCGTCGTACGTTCTCGGATATGGATTATTGTTTTCACAGCGCCGCTTTGAAACATGTACCTTCCTGCGAGCGCAGCCCTTTTTCCACCGTCAACGTCAACATCACAGGTTGTGAGGTCGTCGGCCGGATGGCATCGGAAAATCACCTGAAAAAAGTGATTTTCATGTCCTCCGACAAGGCCGTGAACCCCACAAACGTAATGGGGACTTCAAAACTGATGGGTGAACGGCTTTTCACAGCCATGAACTTCCTGCAGTCGAAGCACAAGGAAACGCTTTTCTCGTGCACCCGTTTTGGCAACGTTCTGGGATCACGTGGATCCGTGGTGCCCCTGTTTGCAGCGCAAATAGCGGCAGGTCAGCCCGTTACCCTCACGGACGCGCGAATGACACGCTTCGTCATGACACTGTCCCAGGCAGCAGACCTTGTACTCGAGAGCATGATCCTTGCGCAGGGAGGTGAGATTTTCATCACCAAGATGCCTGTCTTGCGTATTTCCGACCTGGCCCGAGTGATGATTGAGCGGCTGGCTCCGTTATACGGTCACAATCCCAAATCGATTGAAATGACGGTCGTAGGGTCACGGCCCGGCGAAAAACTCTGGGAGGAATTGTCGACGGACGAGGAAGCCAATCGTTTGCTTGAAGGCGAAAAGTTCCTGATCGTCACACCTGCGGGACATGTCGAATCTCAAGAACGCGAACGATACAGCTACAACGAAATCCCTCTCCTAAAGAGCAGGACAATCTATCACTCAGATAGACAGCCGATTCTCAACGACGAGGAGATATGGGCGCTCTTGAGAGAGCCTGGTGTTCTGCCTGCCGAGCCAGCCGCGCGGTTATTGCCCGCCGAACCGACCATCCGGCTAGCTGCAGAAGCGTAGGTAGAAGCGATGCGAATTCTCATACTGGGCGGTGACGGCTATCTGGGCTGGCCGACCGCGATGAAACTGTCCGCTGCCGGACATGAAGTCATGATTGCCGACAATTATCTGCGGCGGCGCTTAATGCGCGAAATTGACTGTGAAGCATTGTACGAAACGCCCAATCTTCACGAGCGAATACGCTTGTGGACTGCGCATTCCGGGAAGGAAATCTCATCGAGAATTGGCGACCTGGACGATTGGACCTTCATTTCTTTCGTTTTTGAAGAGTTCCGGCCTGAAGCGATCGTTCACTATGCCGAACAGCCGTCGGCGCCCTATTCCATGCTGAACCGTGCGGCCGCCCGCCTGACACTCGACAACAATCTGGGCGTGACCTTCAACGTCATTCACGCAATGAACGAGTACACGCCTGACGCTCATCTGGTGAAACTCGGAACAATGGGAGAATACGGCACGCCCAATATCGACATTGAGGAAGGCTGGATCGATATCGAACACAAGGGGCGCAAGGACAAGTTCCTTTTCCCAAGGGCCGCCGGTTCATTTTACCATACAACGAAGGTTCTCGATACGGACATGCTCTGGTTCTACGTTCGCGTCTGGGGACTGCGCGTCACGGATCTCATGCAGGGACCCGTCTACGGGATCAAAACGGACGAAAACAGCGAAGACAGTGGGCTTTATCCGTTCCTCAACTATGACGAGGTCTTCGGGACGGTCCTGAACCGATTCATGGTTCAGGCAGTCGCCGGATACCCTTTGACCGTCTACGGCAAAGGCGGACAAACGCGGGGATATCTTCATCTCAAAGACACGCTTCAGTGCGTTCAGCTGGCAGTGGAAACACCCGCCAAAGCCGGCGAATTGCGCGTGTTCAACCAGTTCGTTGAAACTTTCAGCGTCAACGACCTCGCTGAGATTGTCCGGGCGTCCGGCGAGAGGCTGGGCCTGAATGTCGAGATCAGAAATCTGCCCAATCCGCGCAAGGAAGCCGAGGATCACTACTACAATCCTGTTAACACCGGCCTGCTCGAGTTGGGCTTGCAGCCCAACCACCTCACCGAAGCCGTTATGGATGACATGCTGGGTACGACGATGAACTATCGGGACCAGATCGTGAAAGAACGAATTTTCCGCGGCGTGAGGTGGAAAAATGGTCTGTAAACCGCGGCCGCTCCGGTACTGCGATCTGCATCGTCCTTTGGAGAAAACACACGCCCTCTCTATCGGCTGCCAGATCCCGGCATATGCCACGAAAGAATGCATCGGAGACCCTATGGATACGGGCAAGGGGGAGCAGTGTAAATGCCAAGTCGTTCCGATGGTTAGGCACACTGCGCCCTTCGCGCAGGCGGCTACCATCGGCGCCGAACTCTTCAACCATAATAAGAAGTTCGTTCGAAAAGAGCATTGGCATCCGGCTTTCGAGCATCAGACACATCCAGGCTATCAAACTTTGCGCTCGCCATTGTGCTTGAACCAATGGCGCCTTCAATTTTGAGCAGGCAGGTGAAGAGATTAAAATACGGTACAAGGTTCTACTAATGCCTTACGGAAATATAGAACAATTTTCTCATCAAGAATACCGAACTATACTGAGGATGTTTGAAGGAAAGTGGAAAGATTTCTCGGACAATGTTCAGTCAGAGTTCGCAATAATGCGACATGATGTAGAATTTTCTGTTAAAAGAGCTTTTGATCTCGCATTAATTGAAAATAAATTCGGAATGAAATCTACGTACAATTTTCAGGTTAGATGTAACGCGTACAACGTTTACTCACCGCCAAACATTACCAAAATTCTGAAGATCAAAGAGCTGGGGCACGAAATAGGTTTGCATCTATATATTTCAAACACCGCTCAGCACGATTGGGAAACTGTGTGTCAGGAGCTAAATCTTCAAATAGATCTGCTAAGTAAAATTTTAGATTTCGAAATAACCCGCTTCAGCTTCCACAGGCCTAAAGCATGGATGCTTGAAAACAGAGATGACACCATACAGGGATATTTGAATCAATATGGTAAAAGTTTTTTCGAATATTCTCCTGCTCCTTCTGAAATAAAATATCTCGCAGATAGCAGACATGAGTGGGGCTACGGTAAACCTTCCGATCACGTCAGCAAGAAAAAAATTCAAATTCTGATACATCCCGATGAATGGACAGCTGACGGACTAGATGAAGAAAACAATTTTAAAGCATTGAAGGCTGAACTTTGCCAAGATATTTTGGATACATTTATGTCTGAAACGCCGAAAAATTTCAAAAAATATCAAGGTATGATATGAAGATTTGTGTTTTCGGAAACAAAACCCTTACCTCTGAACTTTTGATGCACTTGCATGCAAACGGGTTTCCAATTGATACTCTCATCAAAGTGAGAAACGCGGACAAGTATCAAAAGACCATTTCAGGATTCTCCACGGAACTGGACAAGCACGCTCAAGACTTGGGCATCAAAGTGCATGAGGTACACAATTACAAACTGACGTCGAAGGAAGATCTAGATTTTTTTAGTGACGAAAAATTCGATATTGGCATCAGCTTAGGTTGGCAGAGACTAATTCCCGGCTTGGTTTTGGCAAGTACGGGAAAAGGCGTTTTCGGGTGGCATGGATCCGGGTTTCGATTTCCGAACGGAAGAGGCAGATCGCCACTAAATTGGACGATACGATTGGGGCTGGACAAAATATATCACAACCTTTTTCAATATTCTGAAGGCGTTGATGACGGCTTGGTCTATTCAACCAACGTAATACCAATCTTACCCGGAGATTACATATCTGATCTTCAAGTTCGTGTATTAAAATCTATAAAATCTACTTGCGTAGAGCTCTTGACCGATGCGGAGAGCAATAAAGTCAAGTTGTTCAAGCAACCTGACCTACCGTACGTCACGTTTCCAAAACTCGATGAAAAATCTGGCTGGATCCAAGTTAAACTTCTAAATTGTGACACTGCACTAAACATCATACGCTCTTGTTCGCACCCTTTTCCAGGCGCGTATGTTAAGTGTGAGACGGGAAATCTAAAAATCCGGATATGGAAAGCTGTAAAGTGCGAGTTAGAGTCCTTCGAATGCGATGACAAAAACTTTATAGTCAAAGACAATGAAATGTATCTCAAATTTGTCGACGGAATGCTACGGCTCGAATCTTACGAGATAGAGGGCCGGGGTGACCTGGTGCATGGCGTGGGTGTTGAGTAGATCCTGTTTCGATTTCTGCCAGTACCGTAACTCAACGCTAGGGACTAGAAAAATGGAAAAAGAGATTTTTTTGAAACTTCAGATGATAAGAACTCTTTTGTTTAAATATACGGAAACCTCTGTTGCCAACGATCGCCTAGAGAGCCTCATTGAAGCCTGCCAGATTTCGGATGAAATTAACTCAATTATAAAAGATAATCAAAAAGACTGCTTTGAAATGCTTCAGATTTCGAAAGAGTTCAACGATGACTAAAGCATTACAAGTCGTTTATCTTTTGGACGCTTACGACTTTAGTAAAGAAATCAAAGATTGGGCCAAAAAAAAAGACGTACTTTTAATAAATTCAAACAACCTCGATCAAATAAAGGATTCAATAATTGACGATGTCGTTAATGAGATTGAGGATACTCTTGAGATTGACTGGCACATCATAGATTGTATTTTTCTCAGTAATCATTCCAAGATTACATCTGATAGCCTGGATACCGCGTTTGACGCGTTGTCAAAAAAGAATTTCACTTGCACAAGCGGGTACAATCCCAAAATTCCCCAAAATCTTTACTTTGAAGAGGGTGCAGCTCTTTCGAGAAGCGATGATAAATCACAGTTGATTTTGCCTCATATTCACAACTGCGGGATTAGAATTACTAAAAACCTAAAAACTCTCAGCACATACAACAGATTCTTAAGATACAGACACCTAGATATTGAGCTAGCGGCGATTGCCATTGCGAATGGCTCAAGTTTTTCAATAGTTTCCGGTGAAATTTCAAACGAATCTGAACTCTATGAAAACTGCTCAAAATACTTGAGAGAGAAAGCCGCCGTTTGGAATTGTGTATTCTTATTCAATTGTTTCGACCTGGAGACAGGAAAGTTATTGACCGCACGAAAACCTTTCCAACCAGCCGCTAAACAGAGCCTAAGAAACGGGAAACTTACAATAGAAACTATTAAAAAAGCTAAAATCTCTCGGCGTACCGATTTGCTCAATAGTAAACAATACAACCAAATTACTGAAAAAGTCCGTAAGAACCCTGAGAGAAGTATTCTAAGAGACCTATTCCGGAAAAGATTTTCGAATCAAGAAAATGTCTACTTCTCTTTAACCAGCATCCCAAGCCGAATTAACCAGCTAAAGATAACAATTAAAAGCATATTAAAGTATGCAGATAAGGTTTTTGTGTATCTAAATGGCTACCATGAGGTACCCGATTTCTTAATTCATGAAAAAATAGTTGTTCAAGGTATAAATGAACCTGATTTGAATGCGTCGGGTAAAGTTGCGTATTTAAGAAATGAAAATGTAGACGGATTTATGTTTATTATCGATGATGACATAGTATATCCGTCAAATTATGTAAAAAAAATGATAGAAACTTTGGAAAAATATGATCGAAAAGTTGTAGCTTGTGTTCATGGGTCTATTTTTCCAAGAAATTTTCAGTGGTATTATGAGCGAACAAGAATTTTTCCAATGCGTCACGCTCTAGTTCACGACTTTGTTTGTAATCTACCAGGCAGCGGGGCCATAGCTTTCCACACCTCTACGCTAAGCTTAGACTTCAATGATTTTAGACCGTACACAATGGTTGACCTTTGTTTCGCTATTGTTTGCGCCGAACAAAAGGTACCGGTAATTTCTGTCGCCAGGAAAAAGGGATGGCTAAAGCTGCAGGAAACCGAGTTTGATTTGTTTGCACAATTCAACACAATTAGCACCATTCAAAGTCCGATAGCGATTGACCGTGATGTGTGGAACTTCGAAAATGTCTGTAACTACGCACTTCCGATAATCGAAAGTGCGTTGGAGAAATATCGCCGCGAACACAGGACTGATAAATTTGGCAATTTTGACATTCAATTTCTCGCTGCCCTTAGGAGCGGAAAGTTTCCCAACACGTGGTACTCGACCGGACATCAATATAACCAGAGTCAGAGAAATCTAATTGGATACCTGAAAGAATGTTTAAAAGTCAGTAATACTGAAGTAATATCAGAACTAGATATGAATATGTTGCCTGAAATTAGCACTGAGTTCATTTCCGAATTAGAATCACTTTCTATTTTGATAAATTCACTAAAGGACAAGTATTTTAACGTTGAGTTCGGTAAATCCGAATTCAAGTTATTTACGCGAGAAAAAGAATTATTTGAGTATCTTCGTTGGAGCCTGCTAAAAATTTCCGCTAACGTCGATGCTAAGACGAATATTTTAGATACCTTCCTAACGAATAAGTCTAAATCTAAAAGTAATTAACATCCTACATAAAGATGTGAAAGGTTATTTCGTACCGCAGCCACGTGGCGCCACCGCCAAGTCTCCCAATCCTCAATCCTTTGAAGCGCATCATTGCCCCTAAATTTGTTGGAGAGAGAGTTTTTTCTTTGAAGGCTGAGAGAAAGCGGAATACGCAATCTTACGTGTGATCGTACTCCAAAACAGGTTTCGGCACGAGCAACATATTCACAATCTGCACCAAGCAAATTTGTGTAATAATAACCCAATTTTTCGGCAAGCTCCCGATGAAACAGAAACGATGACGGATCCCAGCAATTGAAATTGGTGTAGTTCCTTGAGAACAATAAGCCTGAGGTCGCATCAATCCGAATTCTGTTGGACGAAACTGATTTGGCATTTGAGTGCAATTTTAAGGCCCTGATTTGTCTCTCAATCTTTTCCGGATGAGACACATCATCAGCATCCTGCATCATGAGATATTCGCCTTTTGACAGCTTAATACCTTCATTCTTGCAACGCCAAGTACCTATATTTTTAGATTGACGAACTAACTTTATCCGGTCATCCGCAATAGAAAGTGACCTTACTATCTTTGAAGTTTGGTCGATACTTGCGTCATCAAATACGATTATTTCAAGATTTTTCCACGTCTGATTTTGCAAAGACTTAATGGAAGCTTCGATATTTTCAGCTTCGTTGAAGGCGGACATAATGATGGAAACGAGCGGTTCGTAGCGTTTAGCTCTTGATTCGGCGTTCGAGAAATAAATATCCTTTAGCGTTGATATATTAGTAGCACGTATTGATACCCCCTTTAAATCATGTGAAGCTAGATACTTATTCAACTGTTGCTCTTGAAGATTGATATTTTTTTGGTGAACTGCTTGATTGAAAATTTGCAAATTCCCGAGGTAAGGTGATCCATCCAGCTCGCCCAGCAATGCGTAAAGAGTAGCTGACAGGTTTGAGTGATCCCTTAATTGGCCTGAAAGTTCTTCGACTGTCCTTTGTAGATCCACAGAAGAAAGAGCCCCAAGTACATTTGCTGAAAGTTTTTTTTCTGTTCTTGCTAGAGAAAATGCACCATCATATTGCCCGCATGCTATTTTTGCTAAAATGATGTACTCTGTTTTTTGTTTATCCATTTTCAAAACAGATAAATGCATCCCTGCCTTACTCAGTATTCGGGCACTGTATTGAGTTGAGGCGGCTAGTGCACGCGTATGATCTCCTGAATTTGACAAAACATACGCACGAAATTTATCGATCCATTCCATCGCTAACCAATTCGTTCGGCGAGATAAGATAAACGTTAACAAACCACAAACCATATTTATCTAAATAAGCCTGAATTTGTTATTCAGTTCAAAGTGAATAAGATGCTCTGTTCGGTCATTAGTTAACCGCGTGGATCCATCTGGGCTCCTTGCAGGCAGTGTTTAAACAGTTCTAAACAGTTCATTGTGAACAAGTCATGTCCAGGAAAAGGTCAGGTCCCCCCGGCCAGTTCGACTGCGAACTCCCCCGTCTCGTGCGAGCGGACCACCGCTTGGCGGACGAGGTCGTCGAAATGGCCGGAAAAGAGCTGCACGTGGCGGGTGTTGGAAAAGGCCAGGTAGCGCTGGCCGAGATAAAGTGCTGCCCATTTCTGGCCGAAGACCGTAAAGGGAGCCGAAAAGCGGTCGGTGGCGCCGAAGAGATGCAGGCGCAGAGACGGATAGAGATCGTTCAGCGTCCGGCCCATCACCTCAAGCTGCTCCCTGCGGGCCTCGGGCGACAGTCCGGCCCACATGCCCTCGCCCCTGGCAAAGCCCTCCAGAGCTTCCCGGGACAGGGCGATTTCCATGTCGGATTCCGCCCGGCTCAGAAGCGCCCGCTGATCGCGGGTTCCGGTGATCGCCTGGTCGGCAGTCCGCAGGGTCTCGCCGGCATATTCATAGGCCAGCACGGCTTCCGTCTTGAGCACATCCGGCAGATTGGCCGGAACATGACGGATCTTCGCCCCCACAGCGTCCCGGTACCAGGCAAGCAGATGCTCGTCGACCGGATGGCGGTCGGTTTCGGCCACCTGAACGGCCTGGTCGAGAATTTCCGCGGCCGCTCCCCGGTGGGTGGACAGCCCCAGCAGCCAGTCCGACGAAACGCTCAGCGCGGTCGCGATGGCCGCCAGCGCCTGGCCGTTGGGCAGGCGCGGCGCTTCTTCCGACAGGAGTTGCGAGACCGTCGACCGGTCGAGCCCTGCCCCGCGCGCCAGATCGCTGCGGTTCATCTCCCGGCTGCGCAAGGCATCGGACAGGCGTTCGCGGAACAGTTCGGCACGGTCTCTCTTATCCATGCGGGGAGTATTGTCCGCCGGATTTCGGGAAATCAACAGGCGGGAGATTTATTCCCCTGATCCGGCTGTTGCGGTCCGGCTCATAAGGGAAATGTGGTTCGGCCCCTACTGCTTACACAGCGCCGCCCCGGGCTTGATCCGGGGCCTTCACGGCAGGTCCCGGATCAAGGTCCGGGACAGCACAACGCATGTGGCTCGCATGCTTCCAAATCAACGTATCACGCCACTCTACCAGGAATGCAGCGCCCGCAAGGTCGGGGTCTTCTTGGCCATGTGGCCTTCCATGCGCGAGACCAGCCGGTCGAGCAGTTCGACCGCCTCGCCGACCGCCGGGCCCTTGTTCAGCATGACGCATTCGGCGCGCGCCGCCATGGCGGCGTCGGTCATGTCGCCGCGCGACGGGCTGCCGAACTTCACCAGGCTCTCCAGAACCTGGGTCGCCCAGATCACCGGCGTGCTGGCCGCCTCGCAGATCCACAGGATCTCCTCCTGCATTTCGGCAAGCCGTTCGAAGCCGATCTCGGACGCAAGATCGCCGCGGGCGATCATCACCGCCAGGGGACGGCGGCCGCTTGCGCGCGCGATCAGGGCGGGAAGGTTCTGCACCGCTTCGGGGCGCTCGATCTTGGCGACGATGCCCAGGGGCTCCTCTGCGGCGCCGATGCCCGCCAGAGCCTCTTCCAGAAGATCGATGTCCTCCGGACGGCTGACGAAGGAATAGCCGACCATGTCGGCGCATTCGATGACGGTTTTCAGGTCCTGCTCGTCCTTGGAGGTCAGCGGCGAGACGCCGAGCGCGGTATCCGGCAGGTTGACGCCCTTGTGCGCGCGGATCTTCGCGCCGCCGCTCTTGGTGCGCCTCACCAGGATGACCGCTTCCCCCTCCGCTACGCTCTCCACGACGCCTTCCAGCTTGCTGTCGTCGTAAAGAACCCGGTCGCCAACCCTCAGCCGATCCACCATCTGCGGCAGGGACACGCTGGCGGTCACGGCGATCTCCGGATGCGCGTCGGGTTCGGAGGCGACCACCAGACGGAACCGGTCGCCGGCCTGCAGCTTCGGAACTTTCTTCTCCGGCACGACCGTCTCGGTGCGGATCTTCGGGCCGGCGATATCCATCAGGATCCGCACATCCCGGCCTTCCTCGCTGGAGGCCTTGCGCACCTGCGCGGTCATCTTCTGCCAGACATCCGGGTCGTCGTGGGCGCAGTTGATGCGGGCGACGTTCATGCCCTTGCGCACCAGATCGCGGACGAAACCGGGCTCGTCCGCGGCTTCGCTCGGAAAGGTGACCATGATGCGGCCGCGGCGATGCTCGGGTTTCGGGCCGAACAGCATGGCCGAGGCGTCCTCGAGCTGCCGCTCTCCGGCAAAGAACGCCGCTTCGGAGTCAAAGGAGACATTCCCTCCCCGACCCGTCATCGCCGAAAGGGCGGAGAGGACGGCATCCAGCGTCGGCAGGACCCTGCTTTCCAGACGGCCCATGGACGACAGGCCATGACGCATCAGGCGGCGTTGAAGGTCTCGGATGTCATGGCGGCGCAGGCTGACATAATGCGCGAGATTGACAATTTCCCGGCTTGGAGCGGCAACGCCGAAACCGGAAAGCACCTTCCCGGCATTCTTCTCTACGGCCGCGCGAAGCTCCGTGACATCGGCGAAGAGCTGCTTCAGCTCTTCCATAGGCTGGGCTTCCGGCCGGTCCTCCGCCGCTCCGTTCCCGCCGCCTTCGGTTCCATTCGACTGAAGCTCCATCCGACGCCTCTTTCAACTCGCAAACTTGCTGCTGCCCGATCCAGTCAGGACCGGCACCCAGGCCGATATCTAATGCAAGCTCTCTGCGCGAATATGACGATGACTGCAGTTGAAACGCGGCATGACATCACACCTGAACTGGCGCCTGGAGAATCCGGATGACAGACTGGATGATGACGGGCTTGATTCCGTGGGAGGCGGCAGTGACGCAGGACCTGACTTTGGATCACTCGACGGACGGCATGGTGGATTACAATGCGAACTCATTTGCCCAGAGGCAAAACGCGTTGCGGAACGCGCATGTGATTGCCGATCTGGCACGCCGGGTGTCGGTTCTCCCAGGTCCGTTGAACATCACCGATTACGGCTGCGGCCCCGGCGACAGCTCGGTCGATACGGTTCGCCCCGCCCTGAATGTCTGGCAAACCGCGGCCGCCGGCCGGATGAAGTCCGTCTGTCATGCCGATCAGCACGGCAACGACTGGAATGCGCTGATGGCCCTGGTGTTCTCGGATCACGGCTATGCGAAAGGACATCCGGATCTTCTGATCCACACGGCTGTCGGCTCGTTCTACGACCGCATGGTCCCGGACCGGTCGGTCTCGCTCGCAACATGCTTCTTCGCCAGCCATTGGCTGAACCATTCGGTCCACCTGAATGCCCCCGAAACCATTTGGTTCGGCGATCTGGCCGGTGAGGCGCGCCGGCAGATGTGGCAACAGGCGGAAACGGACTGGGTCCGGCTCCTGCAACTGCGCGCGCCGGAACTGCAGTCCGGCGGCTACCTGTTCATCTCCACCCTAGGAGCCGTGCCCGCAGCAGGCGAACCCAACGGGGTCGCCGCGTCGGGCCGCGGTCTCTACCGTGCGCTTCAACTGATAACGTCCAATATGACGTCGGACGGCCTTCTGGACCGGAAGGCCGCCGACACTTTCCTGTTCGGCTTCTGGTTCATGACCGAAGCGGAGGCCCGCAATGCTCTGGAAACCCATGACGAGCTGGCGGGCGCCTATGAAATCGACACGCTCGAGGTGTTGCCGCTCGATTACGGCGGCGATCTCTTTTCCGCCTTTCTCGACGATCCGGCAGATTATGCCAGGCGCTACACCGGCTATACGCACGCCTTTGCCTCCACCACGCTTCGAGTGCAGCTCTTCGAACCGTCGGCAAACGGAAACTGGAGCGTAGAGCGGCTTGAAACGGAGTTTTTTCGAAGACTTGAAGACATCTTGCGGGAAAAGACGTCCGAATATGCCTACGAACAGTGGATCTTGAACGTCATTCTGCGGCGAAAATAGGCACCAGGCAGAAGCCTCATTCCGCCGCGCTGAGCGCCAGGAAACCGCCGGACTGGCGCTCCCAGAGCGTGGCGTAAAGCCCGCCCCTGGCAAGCAGTTCCCGGTGGCTGCCTTCCTCGATGATCCTGCCCGCGTCCATGACCACGAGCCGGTCCATTGCGGCGATGGTCGACAGACGGTGCGCGACGGCAAGCGTCGTGCGGCCGTCCATCATGCGCGCCAGGTTCTGCTGGATGGCGAGTTCGGCCTCGCTGTCGAGCGCCGAGGTCGCCTCGTCCAGGATGAGCACCGGGGCGTTTTTCAAAAGCACCCGGGCAATGGTGATGCGCTGCCGCTGGCCGCCGGAGAGTTTCACACCCCGGTCGCCCACATGGGCATCGAGCCCCTTGCGGCCCTTGCTGTCCTTCTGTTCCTCGATGAAGCCGAGGGCTTCCGCCGCGCTGGCGATCTCGCGGATCTCGTCGTCACGCGCTTCCGGCTTGCCGTAGCGGATGTTGTCGCGGATCGAGCGGTTGAGCAGCGAGATGTCCTGCGTCACCACGCCGATCCGGCTGCGCAGGGACGCCTGGGTGACGGTACGGACATCCTGGCCGTCGATCGTGATGCGTCCGCCGGACACGTCGCGCAGGCGCATCAGCAGCGAGATCACCGTGGACTTGCCCGCACCGGAAAGCCCCACGAGGCCGACCCGTTCTCCCGGAGCAATCGTCAGGTTGAAATTCTTCAAAACCGGTGCGCGGTCCTTCTGATAGGCGAACGTGACGTTTTCGAAGCGGATTTCGCCCGCCGTCACCTTGAGGTCCGCGGCGTCCGGACTGTCGATGATCTCCGGACGGCTGGTCATGATCGGCATGGCGTCGCGGATCGTGCCGAGCGTGCTGGTGATCGACTGGCCGACATTGATGAAGCTCGAGGAGGCATGGGACAGGGAGCGGGTCACCGTCAGGCCGGCGACGAAGTCGCCGATCGTCACCCAGCCGCCGCTCATGCCCCAGAAACCGATGACAACCACGGCCAGGATCATCAGCACGTTGAGGAAATAGACGCTGCTGTCGGTCAGGATATAGGAGCGGTTCTCGCTGTGGCGGGTGTCGATGGTTTCCCCGATGACCTTGCGGATCGCACCGGCCTCCGAATCCTCGGCAGCGAAGAGTTTCACCATGGCGATGTTGGAATAGACGTCCGTCATCGCCCCGGTCGCCTTGGAATTGGCCGCCGCCACCTTGGCGGAACGCTGCAGATAGGCCGGGATGGCCAGCCAGGCCACCAGGATGTTGGCGCCGATCCAGAAGAAAACCGGGATCGCCAACGGCCAGGCCAACGCCAGAAGCAGGAGGAAAGAGCCGCCGAACTGGATGGCCAGAAAGGGAATGGTCTCGATCGCCAGCATCATCTGGCGGTGGACGGACATGGTCACCTGGGCGATGCGGGACGCCACCTGCCCGGCGAAGGTGTCTTCGAAAAAAGCCAGGTCCTGGGCCTCGACCGCCTTGTGCGCCTGCCAGCGCATCGCGGCAGGCAGAAGAATGCGCACCGTCTGGAACGCGAAGGTCTGGCGCAGGAGAAAGGCGAGCGGGTCGAGAATGACGAACAGCACGAAAATGCCGCCCAGAAACCAGCGGTTTTCCTGGAGGAATTTCTGAACGCCAGCCTCGGTGACGCCGTCGACGATATAGGCAATCGACCAGATGCCGGCGAGCCCCAGTCCGGCGGAGATCATGGCGAGAACCGAAACGACGATCAACTGGGAGCGGAACATCATGGCGAAATGCCAGACAAGGTGCACCGGCCCCTTGTCCGGCAGCGGCGTGACCGGAAGCTCGAGCGGTTTCAGATGCGCTTCAAAGGGACGGAAGTACCGGTCGACCAGACCTGCCAGCACCGGCTTTGCGATTGACACGCGCCAAACTCCTCACTGAGCCTTTTGCCCAGACCTCAAATCTCATTCCGGATCAACAGGTGCGCAGCTTAAACCCGCGCTTCGATCCGGTACACGCAGCGGCGGTCGCCGGAAAGCTGGTGTTCGACCCGCGCCACATTGACGTCCTGGCCGAGCACGTCCTTGAACAGGCTCAGCTCGGACCGGCAGAAGCCCTTGCAGGCGGTCGCGGCCGCGCAGATGGAACAGTGGTTCTCGATCAGGAGATAGCCGTCCTCCTCTTCGCTCACCTCGGCCATGTAGCCTTCAAGGGTGCGCAGGTCGGCGAGAGCCCGGACCCGGTCTGCGAGCGCCGTGACGCCCTCCAGAGCTTCCGCATAGGTCTTGCGGGTCTGGGCTTCCCGGTGGGCGATCAGCTTCTCCAGCCCGTCCTTGCCGTAAAGGTCGGTGAGACCGTTCAGCAGACCCAGAACCAGGTTCGAATGATTGTCCGGAAACTGCTGATGTCCCGTGGGCGTCAGGTCCCACACCCGCTTCGGCCGTCCCACGGAGCCCTTTACGTCGTCGAACGCCACCAGGTCGTCCTGAAGCAGCCCGTCGAGATGCTGCCGGACAGCCACGGAGGTGACCTTCAGCCCTTCCGCCAGATCCGCTGCGGTCTGCGGGCCGGAGGATTTGAGTGCGTTCAAAAGCCTGGTTCGGGTACGATCAGCCATGAAGGTCTATATAACGTAATTCGCACATAAAAAAATAGTTAGCTTTTCTTATTGATGTCTCCGGCGTTTCACTTTGCCGAAAGTCTGTATTATGGTTAACCGGTGAACCAACCAGGCTGGCCGGTGCGGGGGAATGCATGCGCCCGGATTTTCGGAGGACACCCGGATCCGGCGTTTCGGGAGAAGGTTGCAACCGGTCCGAGTCGCGATCAGGAAGATCGATCCATTTCCTTTACGGCAGCCAAGTATTCGATGTCATTGCTCTATTTCGGAAGTCAACTACTTGGGGTCAGCCGCATCAGGATAAAACGCTATTCTTATTTATAACAAGGTCCCTAACTATTCTTTCATCTTCTTTCAGGTAGAAATACCTGAGGACTGGAGGCAATGATGGACAAAATCCGGGCATTCATTAGATGGATGATGATCGATCCGCATCGTCCGGAGATTGCTCAGGCTCAGTATCGCGAGCTGAAGTCCCAGATTCCCTCTCTCTATGCCCTTCTGATGGTCAATGCCATCGCGGTTTCCTACACCCATTACGACAGCGCGCCGTTTTACCTGACCGTCGGCATCCTCGCTCCCATTCTGGTGATCACCTCGCTGCGCCTCGTTGCCTGGCTCGGCACGCGGTCCAAGGATCTCGGGCCGGAGGAAGCGATCCGAAAGATGCGGCAGACCGTTCTCATCGGCAGCCTCATCGCGGTGATCTACATCATCTGGTCGCTCAGCCTGGACGGCTATGGCGGGCCCGCCGAGCGCGGCCATGTCGCGCTGTTCATCGCCATCACGGTGATCGGCTGCATCTTCTGCCTGATGAACCTGCCCCAGGCAGCGCTCATGGTCATGGCCATCGTCACCGTGCCCTACCTCGTCTACTACATCCGGCAGGACGAGGTCGTCTACACCGCCATCGCGCTGAACATCTTCCTGGTCTGCCTGGTCGTGCTCCAGGTTCTTTTGCGCAGCTACAAAAGCTTCTGCGAACTGATCCAGTCGCAGGCGGATCTTGCGGCGAAACACGTCGAAACCGAGCGTCTGAACGCCGAGAACGAACGGCTGGCGCAGACCGACGCCCTGACGGATCTGCCGAACCGGCGCTATTTCTTCAACCGGCTCGAAGCGCTGATCGGGCAGGTCGAAGGCACCGGCAGGACATTCGCCGTCGGCGTGATCGATCTGGACCGGTTCAAGCCGATCAACGACACCTACGGCCACCAGCTCGGCGACCACCTTCTGGCCGAAGTCGGCAACCGCCTGCAGTCGATGGATCTGCCCGAGGTCGAGATCTGCCGTCTCGGCGGCGACGAATTCGGCTTTCTCTATCTGGGCGATCTGGAGGACGCGGCCAAGACCGGACAGCAGATCTGCGCCCGGATCAGCGAGCCTTACCGGATCGGCGATCTGCAGATGTCGGTCGGCGCTTCGTGCGGGATCGCCCTTTATCCGGAAGCGGGTAAATCCGCCCATGTCCTCTTCGACCGCTCCGACTACGCGCTCTACAATTCCAAGACCACTACAAGGGGCAGGACGACCGTCTATTCGGCCGATCACGAGTCGCGCATCCGTTCGGAACGGGCCATCGAATGCGCCCTGCAAAGCGCGGATCTGTCCAAGGAATTCCAGGTCTATTTCCAGCCGATCGTCTCGCTGCCGGAGCGGCATATCATCGGGTTCGAGGCCCTGGCGCGCTGGCACAACCCCGTCTTGAACAGGATCTCTCCGGACAAGTTCATTCCGATCGCCGAACGCACCGGCCTCATCCACCGCCTGACGCTTTCGCTGTTCGACAAGGCGGTCCGCCAGATCAAGTCCCTGCCCGGAGACCTTTGCCTGTCGTTCAACCTGTCCGCACACGACATCACATCCTCCGAAACGGTGGCCGCCCTTCTCGACATCATCCGCCGGCATCAGCTCGATCCGCGCCTGATCACCTTCGAGATCACGGAAACCTCCGTCATCGGCAGCTACGAAGCGGCGGAAAGCTGCCTGCAGACCCTGCGCGAGGCGGGCGTGAAACTGGCGCTGGACGATTTCGGCACCGGCTATTCGAGCCTCGGCTATCTCCACCGGCTGCCGATCGACTGCGTGAAGATCGACCGCAGTTTCGTCTCCGGGATCGAGGATCCGGTCGCGCGCGGCGTCGTGACCTCCATCGTCAATCTCTGCCAGTCGATGCAGATCCTATGCGTGGTGGAAGGGGTCGAGAAGGACTCCCAGCTCGAGATCCTGGAAACGCTGCGCTGCAGCCTGGTGCAGGGCTATCGCTTCGGCCCCGCCCTGCCCTTCGACGAGGTCTTCGACACCGCCCACAAGACCGGCACCGTCGCCGACCTGCCCCTGTCCGGTTCTTCCAAGACCGAGGAAGTCCTTCTTTCTTCCAGCGCCTGATCCGATCTTCCTGAAGCCTTGCTGCCTGCCCAATCCGTGAGGTAGGAAGAAGGATCATGACGGGCGGAACCAGACGGCAGAAAGACATGCGCAAGGCGCTCAGGGCCCTGCTGCCGCGTGTGCCGATGCGCGACGCGGAAGCGATCCTGACCGCCGCTCTTGCCGGACACCTGCGCCACCTGCCGCCCTCCATCGCCCTCTGGCAGGCCACCACCAGCCATATCCGCCACGAACTCACCGACTATGACATGCTGCTGGACGACGGCTACGACCGGGACGCGGCCCGCTATTTCGTTGCGGGCGGGATGAACGACATCCTGCGCGGCTGGGGCTGCAACAGGGAGGTCGAGCAGGAGGATGAGGCGGATGAGTAGGATTGCCGCCCCGAAACGATGCTGCTGATATCGGATCCACCATTGTTGGCGGACCTGTCTCTTCGAACGCTCTCACCCTTGTCATTCCTGCGAAGGCAGGAATCCAGTGATCTCAGGATTATCAGTCCCAAATGACGCCTGCGACTACTGGATCCCGGCCTTCCGCTGCGCTTCAGCCGGGATGACATACTCCTGCCCCTTCCCTCACTCACGGCCGCCGCGCGATCAGGTCGATTTCCACCAGGGCGTCGACGGCGAGGCCGGAGACGCCGACACAGGTGCGGCCCGGCAGCCTGCCTTCCGGGAAAAACGACCGGTAGGTGTCGTTCATCGCCTGATAGTCGCGCTTGAATTCCGTCAGATAAACCCTTGCGAACGTGACGTTCTCCAGACCGAGGCCGAGCCCGCCGAGAACAAGCCTGAGGTTTTCCATCACGCGCACGGTCTGGGCTTCGATCCCCTCCGGCAAAGGCGCTTCCGGAGCGTCCGGGTCGGTCGGCATCTGGCCGGTGACAAAGACCCAGCCGTCGGTTTCGACCGCATGCGAGAACGGCGCGACCGGCTGGGGAGCCCGGTCGATCATGTGGTGGATGGGAAGCATCGGTTACTCCTTCGGCAGGTCAGACATGCCGGTCAGAGTACTCCTAGGAACGAGGGTAAATCCATTGCTCGGGGACGTGGGCCGTGACCGTTTCGCCGGCCCGGATGACGCCAGGCTTTTCGACAAACGCGACCAGTCCGCGCAGGCCCATGGCCTTCTGCGGAAACAGAAGATCGAGCCCGTCGCGCTCCGGATAATGTTCCGCAATGGCCGCGCCGGCAAACCGGCAAGGCGCGTTGTCGCCGTCCACACGGATGACCGCACCGCCTTCGAAGGCCAGTCTGGTACGCGGCGGAACGCGGGTCAGGTTCGGAATGCCGGTGAGCAGGAGATTGCCGCCGATCCACTCGGACCTGACTTCGGAAAGCGCCATGCGGTCCGCGATCAGGCGGAGTTCTTCCGCCGACAGAACGGAAATCTGCCTTTCGTTGCACATCTTCGTGCCACGGGCATACCAGGGTTCGCGGCTGCCGGACGGGCGAGTGAAACCGGCATGCCGGTCGCCGGGGATGCCTTCGAAGGTCAGCTCAAGGGCTTCCACCGCTTCGGTCCGGAAGTCTTCCGCCGAATTCGTGCGGAACACCCCTTCCACCTTGCCCGGCACCTTGAATCTCGGCGTCACCTGCAGATCGTCGGGCAGAAGTGTGAGCTGGTCGGTCATGGAAGTCTCCTGGCGGCAAACGAGGTGACAAGACTAGGACGGACAGTCCTCGCGGACCAGCAAATCTCCTTGATGGATCGATCTCATTCCTTGATCGGTCGCGTAGGGCCGGAACCGGACGGGCATCCGGTTCCGGCCGTCTTTTTCTACTGCAGCGGAACCGTGCAGACCATCTGGGTGTGCTGGGAATTGATCCAGCAATTGGGGGGCAGCGGTCCGGTCGGGATCGGGTAGTAATAATAGGCGGGCTGCTTGGCCGCATTGGCCATCGCCGCCCCCGTCGCGACCCCGGCCGCATAGGCCGCGCCCGGATGGTAATAGGGACCGTAGGCCGGGTGATACGGCGGGTAGTAGGGGTGATAGGGCGGATAGACCGGCTGGTACGGATGATGCCAGGCCTTGCAGCGCGGGTCCTGCGGCGAGTGATAGCAGTAGGGCCCGTAGGGCTCGAACCCGACCGAACCGTGCGCCGCGGCGGTGGTGTCATGCCGGGGACGGGGACTGCGGTCGATGAACAGCGCGACGCCCTTGGCGCTGTCCGGCAGTTCGCCGCGCAGCACCTTGACCCCGTAGACGACCGAAGAGCCTTCGGTGCTGGCAGTTGTCAGCTCCACCAGGGCGGGCGCCTTGCCGGTTTCGCTCAGGAGGCTGACGACCGCGTTGGGCGGGTCGCCCTTGAAACCGTCGTCCAGGCTCCAGTAGCCGGCGAAATCCGCATTGGAGATCTGGCCGCCGAGCCGGTACGGACGGTCTGAGAAAAACAGCACGCCGGTATTGGCGTCGGAAAGCGTCAGCGTGCTGCCCTCAAAGGTCATCTCGCCCGCCTGCTGCACATAGTCGTATTCAGGCGGTGCCGACGGATCGGCATTTGCGGGCTGCGGTTCCTGCGCCCAGGCAGGCCACGCGGCCGCGGCGGCCAGAAGGCCCGCGCAGAACAACACGCCACGTGTGACTTTCAAACTTGTCATCTTCATCAACTCCTCCCAGGTCAAGCGGAGCGCCCGCTTGCTGAAGCCTTGCCCTGACACCCATTTCGGATCCACTACAGTCATTGGTTTCAATTGCAGCCGCATGAAGGCGGTGAGATGAAATCCCTGTAAGGTTTTCCCCTGACATTTTTACCGATAACAGGAAGAAAGGGACAGCCCCGGGCCGCGCGGCGACGCACTATCCCGCTTTCTCGAAAACCGGCTGCGCGGTCGCTGCGGCCTTCGACCACATATTGTCCTGCATGAGGCTGTCGAGGCATTGGAGGACCTTGCGCGCGTAGTAGAGCATGGCAACCCAATCCATCATCAGCCCCGTGTCCTTCAAGGCGTCCTCGGGCATTGCAGCCAGCCATGCCTCCACGAGGCCGGGTCCGGACTGTCTGCCTTCACCCTTGAGAATAGCGCCGAATTCATTCTGAATCCGCTCATCGAGCCTTGCGGCGATGGACGGGATCTCCAGGTTGGCGGACTGTTTTTGCGCTTCCGCCATTACCGCAGCCCGGGCCTGACGGTAAAGAACGGTGTAATCGACCAGGAGGAACACCTCGACGTCCAGGCCGTTGCCGGCTCCCGTGAAGGAAGACCACGGCGCCTGTTCCGCGCGGTAGCCCCTGGCCGAAGCAACGAGATCCGCCGCCGCCTTGCGCAGGCGGAGATACTCCCTGCTTTCTTCCCCGTCCGCCCGGCCGGACACCCCGAGATAACCGGCACAGGAGGCCAGAAACGCCGAGGTCTGGGACCGGATCCTGGCATCCGTTCGAATGGGAAACAGCAGCCAGGCGACCGTAAGGCCAATCCCCGCTCCCAGGACCGTGTCGTAAAGACGCGACCAAAGCTGCTCGATCGGGACATGTTCCAGGGTCTGCGATCCGAGCACGACCATGAAGGTTATGCATCCGGCGGCAACCGCATAGTTGCGTTCGACAAACACGATGAACAGCGGCAGAGCCAAGGCGGCCAGGGTAAGCCGGATCTCCGGAAAACCGGACAGCAGCGGATCGACCGCCATCGCGATCAGAATGCCCGTCGCCGTGCCGACGGTGCGCCGGAGCGATTTCTGAACGGTGCTGCCGAGGCTGCTGCACAGGACAACGGCCACGGTGAGCGTGACCCAATAGGCGTGGTTCATGTCGAACCCAAGTCCCAGAGCGAGTCCGATGCTTCCGGCGACGGCTCCCTGCAGAGACAGGCGCCAGGAAAGCCGCCGCCACAAGGGCGATGTCCCACTGTCCGTCTTTTGCCCGCTTGCCGCCGGCAAGGTCCCTCCCTGCCCGGCAAGCTGCCGGAGCCGCTTGAAAGCCTGGGCCACCCTGAGAGTGTGAAACCGGTCGTCCCGGGACAGGCCGCCGTCCCGTTCCACCCAGCCGGTTTCGAACACTTCCCCATCCGGCACGCTGCCGCTTTCGAGCGCGCCCGCAAGCCGGCGAACCGTCCGCCGATAGCTTTCGTCCCCGCACAGCCGGTTCCTGGCGCCCGGTGACATCTGCGAGAGCGCATCGTGCACGACCTGCAGGGCAAGCTGCATCATCGCCGCCGCTTCGGGCAGAAGCCCCGTCACGTCTCCCTCTTGCGCGGCCAGGACCGCGGAAATCCGCAGTTGCGCCCTCCACCCTCTGATCCTGGAAACATCCGCCCGGGCCCGGGCTTCGTCCGGCGGGGTCTCGTCCGTCAACAGCCGCAGATACTCGGCTATTGCCCGCCGCGTCTCCCTGTCGACCCGCCGGAACGTTGCCTGAAGCGAGGGACGCCACGAGCCGATGCGAATGACGAATGCCACGAGAACCCCGAAAACCGCCATGGCCGGGGCCCACAGACCTGCCGGGTCCGGCAGGTTCACCGTGATTACGAACATCCAGATCATGGCGATCATGCGCCCTGCCTTCGGCCAGTACGACCCGACCCCGAACAGAGCGAGGCCGATTGCCAGGACAACGACCCACAGGGCCTGCAGAACCGTGGCGACCGCCTTGCCGCCGGCCAGTTCGGCACCCAGTTCAGCGGCCAATTTACTGGCCAATTCACTGGCCAGCGCGCCCACGCCGAAAAGCGCCAGCAGGACAATGCCGTGCCGGAAGATGACGACGGTTTCCCGCTTTCGCGTCGAGACCGGCGTAAAATAAAGGCAAAACGCTCCCGCCGCGGCGGCCGTCGCCCCCAGCTTGGCGCTGGAGATGTCGGACTGGAAACGCGCCAGTTGCTCCGCCAACAGTGCTGCCGCGACGGTCGTCAGCGTCGCGTGGGTCCCGAGCAGGAGCCGTAGGGCTCCGGGATCGATCCGGAACAGGAACGAAGACAGGCGGGGGGAAAGCTGAAGCATCGGCCTCGTCATGGTGTGAGTTTTGCCAATTGCATTAGCACGGCTTCGCAACTTTCCGCCATTTCAAAGCGGGCCGGGCGAAAAATCTTCGAGGCATCGCTCAGTCCTCGTGGCGGCTCGCGGGGTCGCGATCGCGCTCATACCGCCTTTTGAGCGGAAACGGCGGCAGCCAGGATTCGCGGCGGATGATCCAGCTCTCGTAGGTCGGCTTCAGCTGGTCTATTTCATCCAGGGCGCCCAGGTTCACCTCAACCTCGTCCCCGGTGCGCGCGAAAACGGAAGAACCGCAGCGGGGACAGAAATGCCGCCCCCGATAGTCGCCCGTTTCGCCACTGATCGTCACCGCGTCCTCAGGGAAGATCGCGGAGGCGTGAAACAGCGCGCCATGATGCTTGCGGCAATCGAGACAGTGGCACAGGCCGACCCGGTAAGGACGCCCCCTCGCCTCGATGCGAACGCTGCCGCACTGACAGCCGCCGGTATATCGCTCCATGCTGCGTCTCCTCACGAATGGTCGGGCAGTCTGAACGGTTACAACGAGGGGGGCGGGTATGGCAATGCGGGGTGGAGGGCGGGATGTGAGACCTTTCGGGCATCGTCATCAATTTGTTCCGGGACAGGCGACACATCCCCTGGTCACCCCGGACGCAGCGAAGCGGAGATCCGGGGCCTACTCGCAGATACAGCTGCTGAAGCAACAGCCAGTTTTCTCATGCTTCTGTTTACCGGCATCTCCTCTCTGGAAACGAGTAGGCCCCGGATCTCACTGCGTTCGTCCGGGGGTGACACCGCGCTGTGTCCGATCGATCCCCCTCCCTCGCCATCACGGTGCGCGCAATGACGATCGGATGAGTCTTTCCAAACAGAAAAGGCGGCCCGAAAGCCGCCTTTCCCAATGTCTTGAACCTGCCGCCGGGCGTCAGCGCGTCAGCGGCTTGTACTTGATGCGGCGCGGGTCGGCGGCGTGGGCGCCGAGGCGGCGGACCTTGTCCTTCTCGTAGTCCTCGAAGTTGCCCTCGAACCATTCCACGTGGCTATCGCCCTCGAAGGCGAGCATGTGGGTGGCGAGGCGGTCGAGGAACATGCGGTCGTGGCTGATGACCACCGCGCAACCGGCGTAGTTTTCCAGCGCGTCCTCAAGGGCTGCCAGGGTCTCGGTGTCGAGGTCGTTGGTCGGCTCGTCGAGCAACAGCACGTTGGCGCCCTGCTTCAGGACCTTGGCGAGGTGCACGCGGTTGCGCTGGCCGCCGGAGAGGTCGCCGACCTTGGCCTGCTGGGCCGGGCCCTTGAAGTTGAAGGACGAGCAATAGGCGCGCGAGTTGATTTCCTTGTCGTCGAGATAGATCACTTCGGCGCCGCCGGAAATCTCTTCCCAGACCGTGTTGCTCGGGTTGAGCGCGTCGCGGGACTGGTCGACATAGCCGAGATGCACGCTGTCGCCGATGGTGACCTTGCCGCTGTCGGGCTTTTCCTGGCCGGTGAGCATCTTGAAGAGGGTCGACTTGCCGGCGCCGTTCGGGCCGATGACGCCGACGATGCCGCCGCGCGGCAGCTTGAAGGTCAGGTTGTCGATCAGGAGGCGATCCTCGAAGCCCTTGGAGACGCCGTCGACCTCGATGACATTGGCGCCGAGACGTTCGCCCACCGGAATGAGGATCTGCTCGATAGTCGGCTGACGCTCTTCCTGCATCGCCACCAGGTCCTCATAGGCGCGGATACGGGCCTTCGACTTGGTCTGGCGGCCTTTCGGCGACATGCCCATCCACTCGCGTTCGCGGGAAATCGCCTTGGAGCGGGCCATGTTCTCGCGGCCTTCCTGCTCCATGCGCTTGGTCTTCTTCTCCAGATAGACCGAGTAGTTGCCTTCGTAGGGAATGCCGTGGCCGCGGTCGAGCTCGAGAATCCAGCCGGTGACGTTGTCGAGGAAGTAGCGGTCGTGGGTGATGATCAGGACGGAGCCCTTGAACTCGCGCAGGTGCCGTTCCAGCCAGTGGACGGTCTCGGCGTCCAGGTGGTTGGTCGGTTCGTCGAGGAGCAGCAGGTCCGGTTCGGAGAGCAGCAGCTTGCAGAGCGCGACGCGGCGGCGCTCACCGCCGGACAGGTTGTCGACGGCGGCGTCGGACGGCGGGCAGCGCAGGGCTTCCATCGCCATTTCCACCTGGCTTTCCAGGTTCCACAGGTCCTGCGCGTCGATCTCGTCCTGAAGATGGGCAGCCTCTTCGGCGGTTTCGTCCGAATAGTCCATCATCAGCTCGTTGTAGCGGTCGAGCTTCGCCTGCTTGTGAGCGACGCCCTCCATGATGTTTTCCATCACGGTCTTGGAACTGTCGAGCTGCGGCTCCTGCGGCAGGTAGCCGACCTTCGCGCCTTCGGCGGCCCAGGCCTCGCCGGTATATTCCTTGTCGATACCGGCCATGATCTTCAGAAGCGTCGACTTACCGGCACCGTTCGGCCCCAGGATGCCGATCTTGGCGTCCGGGTAGAAGGAGAGGTTGATGTTGTCGAGGACTTTCTTGTCGTTATAGGCCTTGGAGAGGCCATGCATGTGATAGATGAACTGGCGCGCCATGGGGCTCCGCTTCTCCACTTGATAAATCTGACGGGATTCTCTGGAATTCTGCGGGGTCTTTTAGGGGAAATGGGCGCGCGGGGCAATGGGGGAGTGACGCTGTTGGCTCTTGGGCCAACAGCGTCTAGGGCGCTAGTGCTTGTCGAGTTCTACAGGCTTAACTTCTTTGTAGATTCGTCCAAACTTGAGATCTGCTATCCGACCTTGATTGATACGGTAGTCCGCCGCAATGTCTTGATAGCGGTCTCCGCGCAAAATTCGCGCCTTTATTACAGCAATTTCTGCATGCGATAGATGTTTCATGTTGTTCCTCTCAAGTATTCCGACGTAGAGAAGAACGGCCGTTCTAATGTTGATATTGCCAAAAGGCCCTTTCAGTTCAAGCGCTGAAATTCGCAACAAGGGAGAGGCCTATCAATATTTTCAGCATCTTAGATCAAAAATTGAGGAACAAACTGGACATTTCCGCCACATTTTTAAGTTTTCAACTTTGAATTTCAGGCAACCAACAACTCAAATCATTTTTGATTTGATCAAAAGCATTTCTATCCCAATCAAGTTTTATGGGAAGAGTTTGCCGATATTCTTGTGAACAACGAGCCAAGCTTAGCTGCGGCCACCCAATGTTTCTCAAGCTTGCATTCCACGCACGCAAAACGCTGGAAATAGGGAGTTCGGGACAACCGATTTTGGGGAACCAAAAGTCTGAATTCACCCCCTCTGCTTTTGCCATCTGATACGCATACTTCAAACAAGGAAAAACAACTTCATCAATTCTTTCGGTTTTCCACATCCAATACGCTCTTTCATTGGGTGCGTACGGAAACCACATGCCATCGTGAACTTGGCGCCAAGTACCGCTCATAATGCGAGTTGCTGGCGAACGAAAATAGAAACAAAGTTCAATGCAAACACGCGAGCGCCAATTATGTTCCAATGCTCGAATCTCGGAAAATAAATTGTGAAAATCTTGCAAATCTAAGCCTGAAAGAAATTCACCTTCTTCATCGTTTCTGATTTTTACTGACCAATATTTTGGGAAAATCCTCCCTAAATGCACTCTTCCTAAGGTATGCATATTTTCCAGTACCACGTTTAGCAACGTACGCAATAGACGAATATTACCTCTGCCAATATTTGTGCTATCAATTTTTTCCGCAATTTCTTTCCCATTTAGGTCACAAACCAAAGTTTTACTTAGCAAGCCATCTGCATCAAACGCATTGAATGCGCTCCTTAATCTATCACAATACTTCTCATCCCACCCACGACAAGGTCCAAATCTCAATACTAGATCCACTAGGTGTCCAAACCGTTGCCGCGATATCCAGTTTGCTACATTGTTACGGGATTCTTTTTCCTCAAGAGCGACTAAATCTCGCCGGCTAGTTTCTAATTTTCTTCCCTTTAAAATCGCGATTTCTGTTGCCGCCCATTCCCGTGCATCGTCCAACAACAGAGATAAACCTAAATTACTTGAGTTGGCATCGTCATAAAGACGCCAGCGCTTCAGCATGTAAGCAGTCCGATACCTGGACAAGTTTGGGTCAAAAGTACGCCTTATCGACCGCCCGTCTCTGTCCACAACTCTAATGCAAAAGCATGCACCACCCTTAGCCGCAGCCCAAAGCCGCACTCCAAAACCGCGAACTTTAGTATCTGCTATCCAAATTTCTCCTGATGCAGGTGGCGTTAGTTCATCAAGAAATTTTTTTGTCAGTAGGCGACGAATGGGACAAACTCCAAGCTGACAATGAACGTTGCCCAAGCTTAGCTAACCAAGCCATTATAGTCGTGCAAATTAGCCTATCCCTGCGTGAATAGCTCTTTGAGTTTATGCTTGTCCTCTCTCCTCCCCCGTCATTCCGGACAAGCGCAGCTTTGGCTGCGCTTGTCCGGAATGACGGAGAGGCCGTACCGGGGGATGGCAATCGGGTCTTTTCAGGAGAAACCGTTGCCCCTAAGGTTCAGATACAGGATTTCTCCTCCCGCCTTCCCAGTTTGCCGGACCGCTCATGACCAAAGTCGACATCCTCATGCCCCGCCCGATGCTGCCGATCGTTCAGGAGCAACTCGACGCCGCCTTTACCGTTCACCGGCCCTACCAGGCGAAGGATCCGGACAAGGCGCTGGCGGAGATCGGGGAAAAAATCCGCGGTGTGGCGGTGCTTGGCGGCAAGGTGAACGCGGACTTCCTGCAGAAGATCCCGAACGCGGAGATCGTCTCGAGCTTCGGGGTCGGCTACGACCATATCGACACGGGCGACTGCCTGGCGGCCAAGGTGATGGTCACCCACACGCCGGACGTCCTGACCGACGAGGTGGCCGATACCGCCCTCGGCCTGCTGTTGATGACCGTCCGCGAGCTCGGCCAGGCGGAACAATGGCTGCGGGCCGGAAACTGGGAGAGCAAGGGTCCTTACCCGCTGACCCAGGCGACCCTTCAGGGCCGCACGCTCGGCATCCTGGGGCTCGGGCGCATCGGCAAGGCGATTGCGGCGCGGGCCGAGGCCTTCGGCATGACGATCCATTACCACGGCCGCAGCCGGCAGGCGGGCGTCGATTATCCCTATCACGCCACGCTGAAGGAGCTGGCAGAGGCCTGCGACACTCTGATGGTGGTCGTGCCCGGCAGCGCGGAGACGAAGCATGCCGTGAATGCGGAGATCCTGGAAGCGCTCGGGCCCGAGGGCGTCCTGATCAATATCGGCCGGGGCTCGGTCGTCGACGAGACGGCGCTGATCGCGGCCCTTGAAAGCGGCACCATCTACGGCGCCGGGCTGGATGTCTTCGAACACGAACCCAAGGTGCCGGAGAAGCTGATGCAGCTTCCCCGGGTGACGCTGCTGCCCCATGTCGGCTCCGCCTCGCAAGCGACGCGCAACGCCATGGGCCAGCTGGTGGTCGACAACCTGAAGAGCTGGTTTGCAACCGGCAAGGCGGTGACGCCGGTTTCGGAGATGAGCTGACGGAAGCCGGCTGGTCGCCGGTTCATTCACCGGTTCATTCACCGGTTCCGGGACAGCGGAAGGGCGTGAAGGTGCTCGCCATGCCGGCGTCGATCGTCATGATGGTGAGCAGATCCGCGAAGGAATAATCCATTTCCGATATCGGACAGGCCGGTTCGTTGGAAAGACAGCCCGAGGCGATATAGGCTTCGTTCTGTTTCTGGAACTCGGATGTCAGGATATCCTGGCCCATGCTTTCCAGCACGAAGTCGACCATTTCCTCGTAACGCGCGCAGTCCCGCTTGCGCTCTTCGTCCCGGCTTTGCGCGGCCGTCTCGCCGGATATTCCGAAACAGCAAAATCCCAAAAGCAGTCCGTTCCGGACAGAGTGCCATCCAGTCATCGCATTCTCCGATATCGACAGAAGTTGAAAAATGCCGGGCCGGTTTCCGCACCCGCCCGGCAGATCGGCTCAGGGCTGCAGGCTTTCGGCCAGCGCTTTGCCGATCTCGGCGATGGCCTTGTTGCGGGTCTCCATGGACGCATGTGCCTCGGTGATGTAGACGGCGATCACGACGGGCTTGCGGCCCTCCGGCCAGATGACCGCGATGTTGTTGCGCGATCCGTTGGCGCCCGCACCGGTCTTGTCGGCGATGCGCCAGCCTTCCGGCAGTCCGGCACGCAAGGTGTCATTGCCGACCTTGTCGCCGATCAGCCAGTCGGTGAGCGTTTTCCTTGCCTCCGGCGGCAACGTCTCTTCCAGCACGAGCTTCTTCAGGGTCTGCGCAGCCGCGTTCGGGGTGGTCGTGTCCCTGTCGTCTCCCGGAATGCCGGTGTTGGAATCCGGTTCCCAGCGGTCGGCTCGGGTGACCTCGTCGCCGATGCCGCGCAGATAGGCCGTCAGCGCCTCCGGTCCGCCGATCTCTTTCAGCACCAGATTGGCGGCCGCATTGTCGCTGATCGTTACCGCGAATTCGCAAAGCTGACGGATCGAAACGGGCGCGCCGTCGACACGCTCTTCCGTCACCGGCGAATAAAAGACGATATCGCTCTTGCGGACGGTCACCTTCCGGTCCGGATCGGCGATACCCCGTGCGCCTGCATCCAGGAGCGCGGCGCACAGGAAAGCCTTGAAGGTGCTGTTGGTCGGAAACCGTTCGTCGCCCTTGTGCTGCCAGGTCTCTCCAGTTTCCATGTCGATGACGGAAACGCCGACCCGCGCCGACAGCCGGGACTCGGCGTCCTGAACGGTTCTGGCAAGCGGGGCGGGATCGAAGCCGGCGGCTTCGGCCGTGCCGGGCAATCCGACGAGGCTTGAGGCCAGGGCCAGAGCTTGGGCAAGGGCAAGGGCCATCGTATTGCGGCGGGTCCAATGATGCATGTCGTGCTCCAGGTTCAAATGTCGTCGCCTTGCCGGGTGCGGCGTGTTGCCCCCCTCGCCGTCCGTTCCAAAGCGTCCCGACCATGCCTTTGCCCTAGACATTACACAAATGATGAATAATGAGGTTAGACATGAGCAAAACTTGGCCTGGAGGACATCATGGACGTTTCGCAATTGCCGTTGAACGCGCTGCGGGCGTTCGAGGCTTCCGCCCGGCTCGCCAGCTTCACACGCGCCGGGCTGGAGCTGCGCGTTTCCCAGACGGCGGTCAGCCATCAGATCAGGTCGCTGGAGGAGCTTCTGGACGTCTCCCTGTTCGAGCGCCTGCCGCGCGGGGTGGCGCTGACCGACGAGGGCCATGCGCTGCTGCCGGTCCTGAGCGACGCCTTTCGCCGGATGAGCGCGGCGCTCAGCCGGTTCGAGGACGGCAATTTCCGCGAGGTGCTGACCGTCGGCGTGGTCGCGACCTTCGCCACCGGCTGGCTGCTGCCGCGCCTGGCCGATTTCTCGAACGCCCATCCGCATATCGACCTCAGGCTGAAGACCAACAACAACCGCGCCGACATACTTGCCGACGGGCTCGACTGCTTCATCCGCTTCGGCGACGGCGCCTGGCACGGAACCAGCGCAGACAGGCTTCTGGAAGCGCCGCTCGCACCGGCCTGTTCACCGGAAACGGCCGAAAGGCTGCGAAGCCCGAAGGATCTCCTGACGGAACCTCTGCTGCGCTCTTACCGGATGGACGAGTGGTCCATGTGGTTCCAGGCGGTTTCGCTCACTCCGCCCAGGGCGCGCGGCTGGATGTTCGACAGCTCGCTCGCGATGGTGGAAGCCGCCGCCCAGGGCGCCGGAACGGCGCTGGTGCCGGTCGCCATGTTCCGGCGCGACCTGCAGAACGGGCGTATCGTCCAGCCGTTCGAAACCAGCGTGACGACCGGCAGCTACTGGCTGACCTGGCTGAAGTCGCGCGAGGAAAGCAGCGCGATGGGGAAGTTCCGGCAATGGCTGCAGCAGACGGCGGCCGGGTAGTCACGTCAGGGACGCTGGTGTTCGATTTGTATCGAACCATCGTTGTTGCTGGGGACTTGTCATCAACTCAGAAAACGAAACGCGACCTCTCCCTTCTCTCAGGTCGTCACCGGGCTTGACCCGGTGATCCATGCCGTGACGGTGCAACCTGCCGGGCTGATCGTATGGAAAAGAAACGGCATGGGTCCCATGGTCAAGCCATGGGACGACCATGGAGAGGGCGGTATCTTGACCTCGAGGCCGGACCGGACGCAGCGAAGCGGAAGGCCGGGATGACAACCTCGTGAATCGGAGCCTGCTAACCAGCTCACGCCTTGCGGCCGATAACCATTTCCCGCTTGCCAGCGAAACCGGCGGTCTTTTCGACCTCGAACCCCGCCGCCTGGAGATTGCGGCGGACCCAGCCCGCGGCGGTGTAGGTCGCCAGCGTGCCGTCTGCCGCAGTCAGAGCCGCGGCGGCTTTCAGGAGATCCGCATCCCAGAGCTCCGGGTTCCTGGCCGGGCTGAAGCCGTCCAGATACCAGGCGTCGACAGGCCTGATCAGAGGCCCTTCCCCCTCGGCGCTCTCTTCCAGCCGAAGCTCAGAGATCATCTGCCTGGCATCGCCGATCCCGAGCAGCAGGTCGCTGCCGGCAACCTTCAGCCGATTCCACCCCTGTTCGGGCAGCCAGACATCCAAAAGGGCCGTGGCAAGCTCTGCCAGATCCGGGAAGGCGCCGAGCGCCCGCCGGAGCTGGTCCCGGCTCATCGGATAGAGCTCGAAGGACAGAAACGTTAGCTTCGGGGCTTCGGGCAGGCGGTTGAGCGCATCGAGAGTGGTCAGGAAGTTGAGCCCGGTGCCGAAGCCGAATTCGGCAATCGTGAAGAGGTTCCGCCCCGCAAACCGCTCCGGCAGGCGGTTGCCCTTCAAAAACACGTGCCGTGTCTCCTCGAGGCCGCCGGCCCTGGAAAAATAGGTGTCTTCAAAGCCCTGCGCCCTGGGCACATCGCCTTCAAGCCATTCCAGGTCCGGCGCTTTGGTGGGCATCGTTGCTGATCGTTCCGCTTTATCACCGGCAAAGCCTTTGCCTTCGCCTAGCAGTTCTCATAAGAGAGGCAGCCGGATCAATCAATCTCAAGGACCTTGCCGCCCATGGCATTTTCCGCCTCCGAACCGTTTGACCTTGCCATCGCCGGGGCCGGTATATTCGGCCTGTCCATCGCCCACGCGGCGCTGAAGGCCGGATTGCGCGTGGCGGTTCTGGAAGCCGATCGTGTCGGTGCCGGATCGAGCGGCGGGCTTCTGGGGGCCCTGATGCCGCACATGCCGGCGCGCTGGAACCCGAAGAAGGAATTTCAGTTCCAGGCGCTCCTGAACCTTGAAGACCATATCCGGCAGCTGGAAGCCGACACCGGCCTCGCCTGCGGCTACCGCCGCTGCGGCCGCATCCTGCCGCTGACCACCACGGACAAGCTGGAACACCATCTGGAACGGGCCGAGGAAAGCAAGCTGCGCTGGCATCCCGAGGTCAGCGGCTTTTCCTATCGGGTGGAACCGGCCGGCAGCCGCTCCGACTGGCTCGCCCCGGAGGCCGCTCCCTTTGGCGTCGTCTACGAGACCCTGGCCGCCCGCGCAGCGCCGCGCGCCTATCTCGCCGCCCTCGGCAGCTTTGTGCGCATGTACGGCACACTGATCGAAGGGGCCGCCGTGACCGGTTTCGATGACGCCAAGGGGCTGGTTCAGCTTGCCGGAGGCAACGTTGTCAAAGCGAAGCGTCTCGTCATTTCCGGCGGGTTTGCCGCCTTCGACCTGATCGAGCGGCTGACGGGCGAACGGATCGGGCGCGGCGAAAAAGGCCAGGCGCTGCTTCTGGAAGGCGCGGGTCTTGAGAACAAGCCTGCGATCTATTGCGACGGGCTTTATGTCGTGCCGCACGACGACGGCACAGTCGCCGTCGGCAGCACGTCGGACCGGGACTTCCAGGATGCGATCCCCTCGCCCGAGCGCACGGCGGAACTCAGGAAACGCGCCACAGCCTTCTGTCCGAAACTGGAAGGCCGCACGGTTCTTGCCGAGTGGGCGGGCATCCGCCCCCGTTGCCATAAGCGCGATCCGCTCATCGGCAGGCTGCCGGGATTTCAGGCGACCTATGCGGCGACGGGCGGTTTCAAGATCTCCTTCGGCATTGCCCACCTGGTAGCGGACTGCCTGGTCGCCGAAATCACAGGCCAGAAACCACGGCACGCTCTTCCGGCTACCTTCCGGGCGGATCACCATTTCGGCGCCAACCGGTTGGCCCCCGACGGGTAAAGCACTTGGAGCTCAAGAACATTCGAAGATTTGAGAGTTTCGGAGAAACCGCGACCGTTCCGCCGGAAGCTAGCAGCCGAAATTCCGACCGTTGCGCCGCTTCCCTGCCCTTAGAGCGCGGCGACCAGCGCGTAGAGCGCGTAAAGGCTGAGCGAGATGGACCCCCAGAAAAGGAGATTCTTCGCCACCAAGAATGGCAAGTTCATTGCTCCGTCCCGATGAAGCGGCGTCACAGCCAGTCTGTCTTCCCCCTGCCTGGAGGAACAAACTTCAGAAGCGGCTGTCATGGCCTTGGCCATTTCGGCAATCCTTCAAGTGACATTTCTAGCGAAACTCAGGAAACACCTTTCCGTTCCACCAAAGCTATCGTTTAAGAGACGAAGGGTTAACGCCTGCTTAAAATCATGATGAACACATTCCTAATTCACAGCATGACGAAAATATGTATATGCACAAGTGTTTTTGGAACCTTCAATGAGCAAAATCCGTCAAAACCTGATCAAACGTTCGAATAAGGAAGACGCATGAGCCTCGACAGTGTCCGCGACCATCTCGCCGCAGCGGCCCCCGAACTTGAAGTCCTCATCACCGAGGAAAGCAGCGCCACCGTCGACCTCGCCGCCAGAGCCCATGGTGTTCTGCCCGGCCAGATTGCCAAGACCCTGTCCTTCCAGGTCAAGGACAGGATCTTCCTGGTGGTCGCACGGGGTGACGCGCGGCTGGACAACAAGAAGGCCAAGGCGGCCTTCGGCGGCAAGGTGAAGATGCTTGGCCTGCATGAAGTCGAGGACCTGACCGGCCATCCCGTCGGCGGCGTCTGCCCGTTCGGGCTGGCCCGGCCATTGCCCGTCTATTGCGACGTGTCGCTGAAGGATTTCGACGTGGTCATCCCGGCCGCCGGCGCGACCAATGCCGCCGTCAGGGTATCGCCCGACCGCATGGCGGAAATCACCGCGGCCGAATGGGTCGATGTCTGCCAGCCGCCCGCGGCTGAAGCCCCGCGGACAGAAGCCTAAACCCGATAATAATCCCGGTACCAATCCACGAACTTCGCGACGCCTTCCTGGACCTTGGTTTTCGGCCTGTAACCGGTCAGGGTCTGCAGCAGGTTCGCGTCGGCCCAGGTGGCGGGAACGTCGCCCGCCTGGATCGGCATGAGGTTGCGTTCCGCCTTCCTGCCGGTTGCCGCCTCAATTGCCTCGATGAACACGGTGAGCCGGATCGAGGCGGAATTGCCGATATTGACCACCCGCCAGGGGGCGACAGGCGACAGGCTGTCGCCTTCCGGCACCGCCTCGCCGTCCGCCGGGCGGACGGGAACGGCCTCCATCAGCAGCCGGATGCCTTCGACGAGATCCTCCACATAGGTGAAGTCGCGCTTCATGTCGCCGTAATTATAGACGTCGATCGGCTTGCCTTCGAGGATCGCCTTGGTGAACTTGAAGAGCGCCATGTCCGGCCGTCCCCAGGGGCCGTAAACGGTGAAGAAACGAAACATGGTGACCGGCAGATCGTAGAGATGGGCGTAGGAATGCGCCATCGATTCCGTCGCCTTCTTGGTCGCGGCGTAGAACGACATCTGATGGTCGGCCTTGTCCGTCTCCCTGTAGGGCATTTCGGTATTGGCGCCATAAGCGGAGGACGTCGAGGCGAGCAGCATGTGCTCCGGCGGAAAGGCTCTGGCGGCCTCCAGGAGTTCGAACGTGCCGCAGATATTGCTTTCCAGATAGGAGCGCGGCGCCTCGATGGAATAGCGCACGCCGGCCTGGGCGGCCAGATGGATGACGACATCCGGCTTTTCGGCGCTGAACATCGACATGAGCAGATCGGGCGCCTCGACCCGATCATTCACCGCCTTGAAATGCTCGTGCTGCAGCAGCATCTGCTGGCGGCGCTCCTTCAGGCGGACGTCGTAATAATCCGTCATGGCGTCGAGGCCGATCACCCGGAAGCCGTCCGCAAGCAGGCGCGTGCACAGAAAGTAGCCGATAAACCCGGCTGACCCGGTCACCAAAACGGTTTTCATACTCTGCCCGACACCTTTCAGCCGATGAACACATCCCCGGCACGGGTCTTAAAAGGCTTCGCGCGGGCGGGCAACGGCAAAGTCTGATGAAGTGACCGCGGGAGCAGGTTCTGCGCCTATCAGAGTTTACCCCGGGGGACTGGGCCTTGCGCCGGAGAGTTTGATGCCTGTTCGGCCTGGTGGTTTTCCCACTGGTGTCATCCCCGCGAAAACGGGGACCCTGGAGATTTCATAGATTGCCGATGTGCAAAAAAAATCAACTGCCCGGGCGTCCTTGGTCCCGGCTCGCGCTTCGCTTGGCCGGGATGACAACGGCCGGGGACATTTGCTCTTTTCGGACAAATAACCGGCTCCTGCTCTCTGAGCTGAACAGCCGCAGAGCAAGTACGACAATCACGCCGGCTATTTCGGTCTTCAAAACAGACCTTCCGGAGAAGGCCTAGATGCCTTCTCCGTCGGATGCAAAGCCTTCCAGGAAGCCGTACTCGCGGAGGTAGGCAACGATTTCCTCGGCGACGTCCTCGGGATCGCGGCCAACGTTCTTCACGTGGATTTCCGGGTTTTCCGGTGCCTCGTAGGGACTGTCGATGCCGGTGAAGTTCTTGATCTCGCCCCGGTCGGCCTTGGCGTAGAGCCCTTTCGGGTCGCGCTTGCGGCATTCCTCGATCGGCGTGTCGACGAAGACCTCGATGAACTCGCCCTCGCCCATCAGGTCGCGCGCCAGGCGGCGCTCGGACCGGAAGGGAGAAATGAAGGAGACGAGCGTGATCAGGCCGGCATCGGTGAACAGCCTGGCGACCTCGCCCACGCGGCGGATGTTTTCCACCCGGTCGGCATCGGTGAAGCCGAGATCCTTGTTGAGGCCGTGCCGGACGTTGTCGCCGTCGAGCGTATAGGTGTGGCGGCCGTCGATATGCAGCTTCTTCTCCACGATCGAGGCGATGGTCGACTTGCCGGAGCCGGACAGACCGGTGAACCAGAGAACCGCCGGCTTCTGGCCGAGCTTTTCCGACCGCGCCACCTTGTCGACATCCAGCGCCTGCCAGTGGATATTGCTGGCCCGGCGCAGAGCGAACCAGATCATGCCGGCACCGACGGTGGCGTTGGACAGGCGGTCGATCAGGATGAACGAGCCGGTCGTGCGGTTGGCCTCATAGGGGTCGAACGGCACGGACGAGGACAGCGCGAAATTGCAGAAGGCGATCTCGTTGAGCGCCAGGGTCTTGCCGGCCACATGCTCGAAGGTGTTGACGTTGATCTTGTGCTTGATCTCCGACACGGTGGCCGTGACGGTACGGGTGCCGATCTTCAGGAGATACGGGCGGCCCGGCAGCAGCGGCTCGTCGGACATCCAGATGACATGGGCGGCGAACTGGTCGGCCACATCCGGGCGGTGCGCGGTGGAAGAGAGCAGATCGCCGCGGGAAATGTCGATCTCGTCTTCCAGCGTGATGGTGACCGCTTCCCCGGCACGGGCCTCGGAAACATCGCCGTCCGTGCCAACGATGCTCTTGACCTTCGAGATTTTCGCTGGGCCTGCGACAACCAGCTCCTCGCCGACCGTCACCCGGCCGCTGGCAATGGTACCGGAATAGCCGCGGAAATCGAGGTTCGGCCGGTTGACCCACTGGACGGGGAAGCGGAACGGCGCCTCGAGCGCGTGCTCGCCGACTTCCACGGTTTCCAGATGCTCCAGCAAGGACGGGCCGGAATACCAGGACATCTTGCCGCTTTTGGCCGTGACGTTGTCGCCGTAGCGGGCGGACATCGGGATCGCCTGCAGGGTCTCGAAGTCGAAACCGTTGGCGAAGGTCTCGAAGTCCTTGCGGATTTCCTCGAAGCGCTCCTCGGAAAAGTTCACCAGGTCGATCTTGTTGACCGCCAGCACCACGTGGCGGATGCCGAGCAGCGAGGCGATGAACGCATGGCGGCGCGTCTGCACCATCAGGCCGTTGCGGGCATCGACCAGGAGCACGGCGAGGTCGGCGGTGGAGGCGCCGGTCGCCATGTTGCGGGTATACTGCTCGTGGCCGGGCGTGTCGGCGACGATGAACTTGCGCTTGTCGGTGGCGAAGAAACGGTAGGCGACATCGATGGTGATGCCCTGCTCGCGCTCGGCCTCCAGACCGTCTACCAGCAGCGCCAGGTCGATATCCTCGCCCACCGTGCCGTGCTTTCTGGAATCGCGTTCCAGGGCCGCAAGCTGGTCCTCGAAGATCAGCTTGGTGTCGTAGAGCAGACGGCCGATCAGGGTCGACTTGCCGTCGTCGACGGAGCCGCAGGTGAGAAAGCGGAGCTGATCCTTGCTTTCCTGCGCCAGGATATAGTCGGTGACGGCCGCCTCGGCGGCTTGCTCAACATTTGCGATCGTCATCTTAGAAATATCCTTCCCGCTTCTTCTTTTCCATCGACGCGCTTTCGTCCTTGTCGATCAGACGGCCCTGGCGCTCGGACGTGCGGGCGATCAGCATCTCGCGGACGATGGCCGGCAGAGTGTCGGCGTCCGATTCAATCGCGCCCGTCAGCGGATAACAGCCGAGCGTGCGGAAGCGGACCATCTTTTCCTCGATCACTTCTCCCGTCTGCAGTTTCATGCGCTCGTCGTCGACCATGATCAGCATGCCGTCGCGCTCCACGACCGGACGCCGGGCGGCGAAATAGAGCGGCACCATGGGAATGTCTTCCGTCAGGATGTATTGCCAGATGTCCAGCTCGGTCCAGTTGGAGAGCGGAAAGGCGCGGATGCTCTCGCCCTTGGCGACCCGGGCGTTATAGAGGTTCCAGAGTTCCGGCCGCTGGTTCTTCGGATCCCAGCCGTGATTGGAGTTGCGGAACGAGAAGACCCGTTCCTTGGCGCGGGATTTCTCCTCGTCGCGGCGCGCACCGCCGAAAGCGGCATCGAAGCCGTACTTGTTCAGCGCCTGCTTCAGCGCTTCCGTCTTCATGATATGCGTGTGCACGGACGAGCCGTGGTCGAACGGGCTGATGTTCTTTTGGAGACCTTCCGGATTGGTATAGACGATCAGGTCCAGGCCGAGACGCTTGGCGGTCTCGTCGCGGAAGGCGATCATGTCGCGGAACTTCCAGGTCGTGTCCACATGCAGCAGCGGAAACGGCGGCTTGGACGGATAGAACGCCTTCATCGCCAGATGCAGCATGACGCCGCTGTCCTTGCCGATGGAATAGAGCATCACCGGATTGGAAAATTCCGCCGCCACCTCGCGGATGATGTGGATGCTTTCCGCTTCCAGGCGCTTCAGGTTGCTGAGGCGCTCGGGCGCGATACCGTGAGATTGCATGTTCATGTTCGCTTTTCCATTCGTGCCGGCGATCCGGCTCTACTCTGGTACGTTCAGCTCATGGTCCGTGCGGGCCGCCGTCAGGCGGCCGACGCCAGTTCCGGCAGCAGCTCTCTTGAGCTGACCGCGATGAAATAAGGGTTGCGCAGGTCGTCTTTGACGGCGCCTTCCGGCACCCGGTAGACGAAATCCTCGTAAGTCTCCGCCAGGACCACGACACCGCCCGCCGCGCGGACAACCGCGTCACCTGCGGCGATGTCCCACTGCATGGTGGGCGCAAGGCGCGGGTAGAGATCGGCCTTTCCGGCCGCCACCCAGCACAGTTTCAGGGACGAGCCGACCGAAAGCTGTTCCGCCACCTTCAGCCGGCCGATCAGCCTGGCCGTTTCCTCCGACATGTGCGAGCGGCTGGCCAGCACGCTCAAGCCCTCGTCCGGCGGCGTTCTGACGGAGATCGGCGCGACATCGGCCACGTCGTCGCCCGCGATCCGGCCAGTGAAGGCCTGCGGGACGTCCCTCTCTTCCAGGGCCCCGCCCCAGAAGATTTCGCCGAGCGCCGGCGCGGCGACGACGCCGAACACCGGGATACCGTTTTCGACCAAGGCGATGTTGACGGTGAATTCGCCGTTCTTCTTCAGGAATTCCTTGGTGCCGTCGAGCGGGTCGACCAGAAAAAAGCGCTCGCCGACGGCGGGCAGATGGCCCGCCTCGACGGCTTCCTCGGCCACGACCGGCACACCGGGAAAGCGTTCGGTCAGCCCCGCCAGGATGATCCTTTCCGCGGCCGCGTCGGCTTTGGTCACCGGCGAACCGTCGGCTTTCGCTTCGACGTCGAAGGGTTCGGCGTAGATTTTCAGGATCTCCTCCCCGGCCCGGATCGCCAGCCGGTTCAAAAAGGATATCTGGTCTTTCGTCATCGACGCCTCAACTCGTTCAATTTTCGAAATAAATTCATAGAGTTCGCCCGTTTTTTCGCTACCGCCAATAGAAAGAACAAATTGTGTCATTTCAAGGAATGGCGTTCCACGATTTCTCCGGAAAAGAAAACGCTTCGGGCGGCTGGCCCTCCCCTTAGGGTGTTTTGTTCCGAAACTCAAGGCGAGCGGCCAAAGGCGCAATCGGGAAATCCGAAGGATTCACGGATTGGCAAGGCATTTCCTGTTAAGATTGACGAAGGCGGGTGCCAGCCACCCTGTTCGAACTGACGAGATGCGAGACCACCCATGTCGGACTCCAAACCGGAACAGCACCACCAGCAGAGTGAAGAAGACGCGCGCGACCTGGTCCCACGCGAGCGGCGCGCGCGTGTGTTCAAGAAGGGCAAGATGGTGTTCCAGAACGGGCTGCGGTCGATTCCCTGCGTCATCCGCAACATTTCGGACGGCGGCGCGATGCTGGAGTTCGAGCAGGCCTTCCTGCTGCCGAAGGAGTTCGACCTGCATATCGACCTGGAGGATTACGAGGTCACCTGCGAGCGCCGCTGGGAAGAAGGCCTGCGCTGCGGCGTGCAGTTCATCAGCGAAAAACGCCACGTCAGCAAGCAGCGCGCCCAGGTTCTGAAAACCTCGGAGAAAGCGCTGACAACGGAAATCGACGAACGCACCGAAAGCCCGGACAATTTCTTCACCCGCAAACGCGTCGAGGAAAAAACGCCCCAGCCCGCGCAACCTGTGCGCCCCTCCCGGCCGGCGGGCGGCGGCAAGCCGACATTCGGGAAAAGGCGGTAGGGATCGCAACGCGCAATTCGGACTGCGCGGGCACGCTTCAAAACGACAGTTTTCGGGAAATACAAAACTGGCTGGGGTGGAAGGATTCGAACCTTCGCATGGCGGTACCAAAAACCGCTGCCTTACCGCTTGGCTACACCCCAAGGCCGTGGGAACGCTGTATAGCGAGGTCGTTTGCCGAGTGCAAGTCTCAGCCCGTTCAATCTTTCCCGCCTTTTACGGGGTTTTCCCCAGGCGGGTTTTCAAGGCGTTTGAGGCACGACGGCCTCACATCTTTTCACGTCCTCATCCTGACAAAGCGCGTCGCGCTGTCTCAACAAACGTGCCGCCGGGTAGCGGAGCGGGCGGCACATCCTTCGAGGCTTCGCTTTCGCTTCGCGCCTCAGGATGCGGTTCGGGCGAAAGGAACATATGCCGCTTTCGACCATGTCTTGACCGGTTTCAGCCGTCGAAATATGGCGCCTATTCGCCTATCTCCCAGCGTTCGCTCGCGCTTTCAAAAAAATGCACCGGCGTCCAGCAAAGCTCTTGCGGGATGAGGTCAGCTTTGCTAAATGACCCTCCACGCAGCGCGGCCTTGCTCCGCTGTTCCCGTTGGGTTTAGCCTGATAAATCCAAAAAACAAGTCGGAGTGTAGCGCAGCCTGGTAGCGCACCTCGTTCGGGACGAGGGGGTCGGAGGTTCGAATCCTCTCACTCCGACCATTTTTCAAACCATCTGATGCCGATTTCAAGGGATTGCCGCAATCCGGCGATAGCCCTTACTCTGCAGGCCAATGGATCTGGCCGACGCTTCCTCTCTCTCTTCGCAGAGACGGATCATACGCCAGGCGGGAACCGGCCGGCTGCGCATTTCCTGCCTTTCGGCCATTGCCAGGCCCCGACCGCAAAGGCAGCAAACGGAGGCTTTCCGCTATCTTCCGGGCCACGGGCGCAGTTTCCTGTTGGTTTCAGAGCAGGCATTTGATGCCGACATTCCTTTCGCCTATTATTCTTCAAGCAGGTCTGGTTCGCGAGACGAGAACCGGAGTTTTGGGGAGGAGAAACTCAGCATGACCGTCACGCACGAGCCATGGCTCGTGGTGTTGTCCTTGATCGTCGCGTTTCAGGGAAGCTTCGTCGGGCTCAGCCTCGGGGTGCAGGTGACCGACGCGGTCGATCCGCGCCGGCGGTTTCTTCTTGCCAGCGCCGCCCTGACCCTCGCGCTGGCCATCTGGTCCATGCATTTTGTCGGCATGCTCGCCGCCCGGCTGCCGGTGGCGGTCGATTTTCTCGTCCTGCCGACGCTGCTCTCCTTCCTCGTCTGCGTGCTCGTTGTCGGCATCGCGGTCTTTGCCGCCAGCAACGGCCGGCTGAAGCCCCTGCGGCTCGGGTTGTCCGCCCTGGTGATGGGGGCCGGCATCTGCACCATGCATTATCTCGGCATGTATGCGCTGCATGCGTCCTCGCGCATGGTGCACGACCCGATCTACGTGGTTGCCGCCTTCCTGGTCGCCTTCAATGCCGCCGGTCTCGCCCTGTGGCTGAGTTTCGGGTCCGGCAAGCGACCGCCGGTCGTCGTTTCCGCCGCAGTGCTCGCACTGGCGATCTCCGCCATGCATTACACAGCCATGGCCGGCATGCTGATCTCTCCGCGTACGGACGGCATCTCCCTCATCGCGCCGTCGGTCAGCCCCGGCACGCTGGCGATCATCGTCGCGGTCGTCGCCTTCGTGGTCTCCGGTCTCTTCCTGCTCGCCCTGGTTCCGGCCTCGGAAAACGCGGACAGGCCGCAGGAGGTGCCTCTCGGCCGCACGGACACGACACAGCGGGACATGGGTTCCACCGCCTTGCCGGAGTCGGCCGGCCATAACAGCACCTTCGTGTCAGATGCTTCCGGAAACGAGGTGCCTGCGGCCCGGCCCGCAGCCGGTCTCCAGAGTGCGCCGGACAAGCGTTCGGCGGGCGCGCCGCCGCGCGGCTATCTTCCGGTGGAACGGGATGGGACGAAGGCGCAGATCGCGGTGGCCGATGTGGTCGCCGTCCATGCAGACGCCCACTACACCCAGCTCTTCGACGGCTCGCGCAGCCTGTTCTGCCCGCTCGCGATCAGCGAGGTGGAGCAGCAACTCGACCAGAAGACCTTCAGCCGGGTGCACCGCAGCCACATCGCCAACCTGACCCGAGTCGCGAGCTACAAGCGCTCCGGCGACGGCGGCCTGCTGGTGATGCATGGCGACCGCCAGCACTGCGTGCCGGTCAGCCGGTCCCGCTGGACGCGGGTGAAGGCCCGACTCGCCGAGCTGACCGCCAAAGCGCCCGCGGCGCTCTCCACAGCCGCCGCAGAATAGCCTCGCGGCCGTCTTCCACTCTCGAAATCGCAGTCCAAAGAATTGTTGACCACACGCAGCGCGTGTTGTTGCGTTGCCCATTCCCTAACACCTTTGAAAGGTTTCGCCGCCCTGTGACCGGTTTGCACGAAATGCGGGCCGAATTGGTGGAAGTTTGGTGTTTTCCCGACCCCGAAGGCCGCTTCGCGCCCGGAATTCCGATACGAATACCGGTTCCGGAACGTGTTGCCTGAGAGCCATACCCCCATCAACTGCGTCAGCGATGCTGTCGTAATTCATGCGGTAAAACGCGTATTCCGTGTAATTCTGAAGCGCTTTGTGCAGCAGCGATTGTCTGTGCGCCGCACAGTTTCCCACCCTGAGGCAGGTTGTCGCGCCCGGTTCGTTTCCGGAACGGGCGGCGGCCCTTGAGGAGAGACGGTCGAGCCGTGCGTGCCAAGCACCGCGGACCGCCGACAGAGGGAGGAAAATCACGTGATCCCCGGAGAGTTCACCTATCACCGGCCGTCGTCGGTCGCCGAGGCGGTCGCGCTTCTGGCAAGCCACGGCGACGAAGCCCGGCCGCTCGCCGGCGGCCACAGCCTGATCCCCATGATGAAGCTGCGCATGGCCGCGCCCGAGCACCTGATCGACCTCAGCGGCGTTGCCGATCTCAAGGGCATCAAAGAAGACGGCGCAGCGATCGTCATCGGCGCTATGACAACCCAGCACGACCTGATCGCCTCCGATCTCCTGTCGCAGAAGCTGCCGATCATCCGCGAGACGTCGCTGCTGATCGCCGATCCGCAGATCCGCTACGTGGGCACACTCGGCGGCAACGTCGCAAACGGCGATCCGGGCAACGACATGCCGGCGCTGATGCAGTGCCTGAACGCCGTCTATCTGGCGGCCGGTCCGAACGGCGAGCGGGAAATCCCTGCGCGAGACTTCTACGAGGCCGCCTATTTCACCGCGCTGGCGCCGGAAGAACTGGTCGTCGCGATCAGGATACCCGTTCCGCCGGCTGGCCACGGCTATGCCTATGAAAAACTGAAACGCAAGGTCGGTGACTATGCCACCGCTGCGGCCGCGGTCGTTCTGACCATGTCGGGCGGCAAGGTCGAGAGCTGTTCGATTGCGCTGACCAATGTCGGCGACACGCCGCTTCATGCCGCGGAAGCCGGCGAAATCCTGACAGGCTCGACGCTGGACGCCGACACCGTCAACCGCGCCGTAGCGGCTGCCAAGGCCATCACTCAGCCGGCGGCCGACGGCCGCGGACCGGCCGAATACCGCACAAAAATGGCCGGCGTGATGGTGCGCAGGGCTGTCGCCCGCGCCGCCGAACGCGCTGAGGGCTGAGGGAGAGACCGACCATGAGCGACATCGAACAAATACCGGTCACGTTGACCGTCAACGGCAAGAAGGTGCAGCGTTTCGTCGAACCGCGCACGCTCCTGATCCACTTTCTGCGCGAGGACCTGAACCTCACCGGCCCGCATATCGGCTGCGAGACGTCCCATTGCGGCGCCTGCACCGTCGATCTGGACGGCAAGTCGGTGAAGTCCTGCACCCTGTTCGCCGTCCAGGCAAACGGCGCGGACATCACCACCATCGAGGGCATGGCCAATGCGGACGGCACGCTTTCCGCCCTGCAGGAAGGCTTCCGCCAGATGCACGGCCTGCAATGCGGCTTCTGCACGCCGGGCATGATCACCCGGGCCCACCGCCTGCTGCAGGAAAACCCCGATCCGAGCGAAGAGGAAATCCGGATGGGGATCGCCGGCAACCTGTGCCGCTGCACCGGCTACCAGAACATCGTCAAGGCCATCCAATACGCCGCGGCCAAGCTGCAGGGGCGTGACATGCAGGAGGCTGCAGAATGAATGACATGACCCCCACGCGGGAACAGCGTGAAGCCGCCCTCGAAGGCATGGGCTGCAAGCGCAAGCGCGTCGAAGACATCCGCTTCACCCAGGGCAAGGGCAATTATGTCGACGACCTGAAACTGCCGGGCATGCTGTTCGGCGACTTCGTCCGCTCGCCCTACCCCCACGCCAAGGTGACCAAGATCGACGCCAGCAAGGCACTCGAACTGCCGGGCGTGATCGCGGTGCTCACGGCGGAAGAGCTCAAGGGCGTGAACCTTGCCTGGATGCCGACGCTCGCTGGCGATGTCCAGATGGTGCTCGCCGACGGCAAGGTGCTCTACCAGAACCAGGAAGTTGCCTTCGTCATCGCCGAAAACCGCTATATCGCCGACGATGCGATCCAGCTTGTCGAGGTCGACTACGAGGAACTGCCGGTTCTGGTCGACCCGTTCAAGTCGCTCGACCCGGACGCGCCGGTCCTGCGGCCGGATCTGGAGGGCAAGACCGAAGGCGCCCACGGGCCGCGCAAGCATCACAACCACATCTTCAACTGGTCGGTCGGCGACGAGGAAGGCACGAAAAAGGCCTTCGATGAGGCGGACGTGACCATCAAGGAGCTGATCTCCTATCACCGCACCCATCCGTCGCCGCTGGAAACCTGCCAGTGCGTGGCGTCCATGGACAAGGTGACGGGCGAACTGACGGTCTGGGGAACCTTCCAGGCACCGCATGTCATCCGCACGGTCGCCTCGCTGCTCTCCACCATTCCGGAGCACAAGATCCACGTCATCGCACCGGATATCGGCGGCGGCTTCGGCAACAAGGTGGGCGCCTATCCGGGTTATATCTGTTCGATCGTCGCTTCCATCGTCACCGGCCAGCCGGTGAAATGGGTCGAGGACCGGATGGAGAACCTCTCGACCACCTCGTTTGCCCGCGACTATCACATGACCGCGGAAATCGCCGCCAAGAAGGACGGCACGGTCACGGGGCTGAAGGTTCATGTGCTCGCCGACCACGGCGGCTTCGACGCCTGCGCCGATCCGTCCAAGTGGCCGGCTGGCTTCTTCAACATCGTCACCGGATCCTATGACTTCCCCGTCGCCCATCTGTCGGTCGACGGCGTCTACACCAACAAGGCTCCGGGCGGCGTCGCCTACCGCTGTTCTTTCCGGGTGACGGAAGCCGCCTACTGCATCGAGCGCGCCATGGATATCCTGGCCCAGAAGCTCGGCATGGATCCGGCGGATCTGCGCATGAAGAACTTCGTCAAGCCGGAACAGTTCCCGTATCACTCGGCCCTGGGCTGGGAATATGACAGCGGCGACTATCACACGGCCATGCAGAAGGCGATGGAGACGATCGGCTACCGCGAACTGCGCGCGGAGCAGAAGGCCAAGCAGGAAGCCTTCAGGCGCGGCGAGACCCGCGAAATCATGGGTATCGGCGTCAGCTTCTTCACCGAGATCGTCGGGGCTGGCCCATCGAAGAACTGCGACATCCTCGGGGTCGCCATGTTCGACAGTGCCGAAATCCGCGTCCATCCGACCGGCTCGGTGATCTCGCGCATGGGCACCAAGTCGCAAGGCCAGGGTCACGAAACCACCTGGGCGCAGATCATCGCCACGGAAATCGGCATTCCCGCGGCCGACATCATGGTCGAGGAAGGCAACACCGATACGGCGCCCTACGGTCTTGGCACCTACGGTTCCCGATCGACCCCGGTCGCCGGTGCTGCCATCGCGCTTGCGGCGCGCAAGATCCGCAACAAGGCGCAGATGATCGCAGCCCACATGCTGGAAGTTTCCGAATACGACCTCGAATGGGACGTCGACGGGTTCCAGGTGAAGGGCAATCCTGAGGCGCGCAAGTCGATGAAGGAAATCGCCTGGGCGGCCTACAACGCACCGCCCCCGGGCATGGAGCCGGGCCTCGAGGCCGTCTCCTACTACGATCCGCCCAACATGACCTATCCCTTCGGCGCCTATTTCTGCGTCATGGACATCGACGTCGACACGGGCGTTGCCAAGACCCGGCGCTTCTACGCGCTGGACGACTGCGGCACCCGTATCAACCCGATGATCATCGAAGGCCAGGTCCATGGCGGCCTGACGGAAGGCTTCGCCATCGCGATGGGCCAGGAAATCCGTTACGACGATACGGGCAACGTGCTCGGCGCGTCCTTCATGGATTTCTTCATCCCGACCGCTGTCGAGACCCCGCATTGGGAGACCGACTACACGGTGACCCCGAGCCCGCATCACCCAATCGGTGCCAAAGGTGTCGGCGAAAGCCCGAATGTCGGATCCGTGCCGGCCTTCTCCAACGCGGTCAACGACGCCTTCGGCTTCCTGGGCAGCACGCATATCCAGATGCCGCATGACGCATGGCGCATCTGGCAGGCGGGCAAGGAACTGGGCGCCCACGGCTGAGGCCAAACGCAGATAGATCCGGGCATACCGGACACGCAGGGCGATCGCATATGGCGAAAACTGTCTGGATCAGTCCTCTGTAACCTCTCCCATGGGGAGAGGTCGGAGCGCAGCTCCGGGTGAGGGGTTATAACTCTCTGCCATTTTCCGGCGTTTGAACCCCTCCCCCCCTCTCCCGACGGGAGAGGGAGCCACGCTTCGCCGGATGCGATAGCCCTGCCCGCAAGGGGAGCCGCCTGCCGCTTCACGCAGCCGGGTGGCAGGCGGCTCCTCGAAACCATCCGTCATGCCGGGTGCAAAGCCCTGTGAAAGAGCCAAGGACGAGAGGTCGACATGACCCTGGACAAGAAAGAGCTGGCAAAAGCCCTCGCCGAAACGGGCTATGTCGCGGACCAAGGTCTGGCGACAGCCCTCGTTCTCACCCGGCTTCTGAAACGTCCGCTGCTGTTGGAGGGCGAGGCCGGTGTGGGCAAGACGGAGGTCGCCAAGGCCCTGGCAGACCTCTATGATACCAACCTGATCCGCCTGCAGTGCTACGAAGGCCTGGACCGCTCCGACGCCATCTACGAATGGAACTACCAGCGCCAGCTTCTCGCCATCAAGGCCCATGAAGGCTCCGGCGAAAGTGCGGAGGAAGTCGAGGACGCGGTCTTTTCCGAAAAGTACCTTCTGGAGCGGCCGTTGCTTGCCGCCATCCGGCAGGAAAAGGCGCCGGTGCTGTTGATCGACGAGGTCGACCGTGCCGACGAGGAATTCGAGGCCTTCCTCTTGGAGATCCTGTCCGACTTTCAGGTGTCGATCCCGGAGATGGGCACCGTTCAGGCGCTGTCGATCCCCCATGTCGTACTCACCTCCAACGGCACGCGCGAACTCTCCGACGCGCTCCGCCGCCGCTGCCTCTACCATTATGTCGACTACCCGGAGCCGGACCGGGAAGCCCGGATCCTGCTGAGCCGGGTCGACGGGCTCGATGCGGCGCTCGCGCTTCAGATCGCGGAGCTGATGGCGAAACTGCGCAAGGAAGACCTTTCCAAGGTTCCGGGCGTCGCCGAAACCATCGACTGGGCCGCGGCCCTGGTCGGCCTCGGTTCCAGGAACCTGCAGGAAGACCGCGACCTGGTGTTCGAAACGCTCGGCTGCGTGCTGAAGACCCGTGAGGATCAGGCGCGCGTGACCCGGGAGGTCACCGACCGGCTCCTGGGAAAGGTGGCCTGACCCGATGGCCTCCCCTACCTCAAAGCCCCTGGAAATCGAAACACGCGAGGATGTCGGCGCCGCCTTGCGGCTGCGGCTTGCGGGGTTCATGCGCACGCTGCGCGACAATGGTTTCAAGGTCGGCTTGGCGGAAAGCGGCGATGCCCTGACGCTGCTTATATCGCCGATGGCGCATCGGCCGCACGAACTTCGGGACGCCTTTCGCGCGCTCTTCTGCGGCCGGCTTTCCGACTGGCAGGCCTTCGACGAGATTTTCGACGCCTACTGGTTTGCGCGCGGCGTGAAGGGCATCATCAAGACCTCCGGTACCAGCACGAAGAAAGGCGGCAAGACCATCCGGGAAATGGTCGAGACACAGGGACCCCGCCGGGAAGGCCTTGCCGGCGATGTCGAGCGCATGCCGGGCGAGGAAGACGAGGACACGGACGACGAAGCCGCGAGCCGCCGCGAGGGCGCCAGCATCGCCGAAAACCTGGAAACAATCGACTTCCGCAAGATCCACGATCCGGACGCGGTGGAGCGCGCCAACCGGCTCGCGGAACGCCTCGCCCATTCCATGCGGGTCCGGCTCACGCGCCGCGACCGCCGGCGGCGCAAGGGCCCCCGGCTCGACCTGCGCCGCACGATCCGCCATTCTGTCTCCCACGGCGGCACGCCGATCGAGCTGATCCGCAAAGGCCCGCGCGAGCGGCAGCTCCGGCTGGTCGTCCTGCTCGACGCCTCCGGCTCGATGAACAACTACACCGGCGTCTTCACCCGCTTCGTGCACGGCCTTCTGGACAATTTCCGCGAGGCCGAGGCCTTCCTGTTCCATACCAGGCTCGTCCATGTCTCCTCCGCGCTGAAGGAGAAGGACGCGGCCCGCGCGCTTGACCGCATGGGGCTGATGGCCCAGGGCGTCGGCGGCGGCACAAGGATCGGCGAGGCGCTTGGCGACTTCAACCGCTGGCACGCCGCCCGCGTCATCCATTCGCGCACCTGTGTGGTGATCCTGTCCGACGGCTACGACACCGGCAACCCGGAGCGGCTTGGTCGCGAAATGGCGGCACTGCGGCGGCGCTGCAAGCGCATCGTCTGGCTCAATCCGCTGATCGGCTGGCAGGGCTACGAGCCGACGGCAGGCGGCATGTCCGCCGCGCTTCCCTACATCGACCTGTTCGCCCCGGCCCATAACCTTGAGAGCCTGGCGGCGCTCGAACCCTATCTGGCAAAGCTGTGAGAGGTACGATCATGACCCCGTCTCCGATCGATATGCCCCCCGAAACCGCCCCCAAAACCCTCCAGGAGGACCTGCACGAGCTGATGAACCGGCTGCGCAGGCAAGGCAAACCCTTCGCGCTCGCCACCGTCGTCCGCACGATCTCGGTGACCGCCGCCAAGGCCGGCGCCAAGGCCGTGATCGGCCCGGATGGCGACATCGCGGGCGGCTGGATCGGCGGCGGCTGTGCCCGGGGCGCGACGCTCAAGGCCGCCCGCCAGTCGCTGGAGGACGGCGAGTCCCGGCTGATCTCGATCCAACCGGAGGATCTGCTGAAAGACCGTGGCGTCGAAGCCGGAGAGGAGAAGGAAGGCATCCGCTTCGCAAAGAACATGTGCCCGAGCCAGGGAACCATGGATGTCTTCGTCGAACCGGTTCTGCCGCGTCCGAAACTCGTCATCCTCGGCTCCAGCCCGGTCGCGGTGGCGCTCGCCGATCTCGGGCCGCGTGTCGGTTTCGATATCGCCATTTGCGCGCCCGCCGACGAACAGCCCGCCTTCGCCGATGCCAACGAGCGCATCGAGGGCTATGCCCTGTCGGTCGAGGCGGCCGGAGAGCGCTATCTGGTCGTCTCCACACAAGGCAAAGGCGATCTGGCGGCATTGAAAGCAGCGGTCCAGGTCGATGCCCGGCACATCGCCTTCGTCGGCAGCCGCCGAAAGGCGGACAGCTTGCGCGGCAAACTCCTTGCCGAGGGCGTCTCCGAAGACCGGCTCGGCCGCGTCAAGGCGCCGGCCGGGCTCGACCTCGGCGCCATCACACCGGAGGAAATCGCCCTGTCCATTCTCGCCGAGATGCTGCAGCAGCGCCGCAAGGGACACCGCGGCGCGGTCGGGCAGTCCTGAAATCACGTTCAACGGAGAACAGCAAACATGAAGATGTCCGAAAGCCAGCGGATCGAGGCCCCGAGAGCAACGGTCTGGCAAGCGCTCAACGATGCGGAAGTGCTCAAGGCCGCCATTCCAGGCTGCCAGGAGCTGACCAAGACGTCCGACACGGATATGGAAGCCAAGGTCATGCTCAAGGTCGGCCCGGTGAAGGCAACCTTCGGCGGCAAGGTGACGCTGGAAGATCTCAATCCGCCGGAAAGCTACAGGATCGTCGGCGAAGGCTCCGGCGGCGCCGCCGGTTTCGCCAAGGGCGGCGCCAATGTGCGCCTGGAGGAGGACGGCCCGGACGCGACCATCCTGCATTACGACGTGGACGCCCAGATCGGCGGCAAGCTCGCCCAACTCGGGGCGCGGCTGATCGACAGCACTGCCAAGCGCCTGGCAGGAGAGTTCTTCAAGACCTTCGGAGAGATTGTCGCCCCGTCTGCTCCGGAAAGCGCGGAGGAAGGCGAGGCCCCGGCGGACAGCGAAAAGAAGCGCTGGCTCGGCGGCCTCTTCGGCAAGAAACAGGCGAGCCCCGCCGACACCGCGAACTGAAAGGATCGGGCGCGCGCTTGACGCGCGCCGCAAACCGGAGACACTTGAGGGAGGAACGACATGCGGATACAGGCAGTTCGAATACAGGCAGTTCAGGAACCAGCCATGGAAAGTTTCAGGGAGATATCGCGCGATCCCTGGTTGCTCGCGGCCCTCGGCCTCGGCACCGCGCTGACCGGGTTTCTCGTGACCGCACATTCGTGCTGTTTCGGTTTCGGGACGTCCGAGCTTTCAGCCCTGCTCAGCATCTGTTCGTCGGCAGGCTGACCCGCTGCGAAACCGCCGGCACCGTCACCTGCCCAATTGCTGCCGGTAGGCTTCCAGATTCGGATCGCCCGGATTGGCGAGCAGCGCCTTTTGAAGCGCGAGCTGGGCGCCCGCCATGTCCCGGACCGCCAGGCGGATTCGTACCTGCATGATCCAGGCATCGACCATTTGCGGATCGAGCCGGGTCACTTCCCCGAAGGCCGAAAGGGCGGCGTCCACGTTGCGCATGACGAGGGCCGAACCGCCGATCACCAGATGGATTTCCGGGAAATCCGTCTTGTTGGCGAGCGAGCGCCGCCACTCGCCCGAGGCATTGGCGGCGGCCCTGGCCACGTCTGCCGGCATCCCGTCCGCCGACACGCCTGCCAGCAGCCGGGCCGCCGCGATCCGCACGGACATGACCGGATCGCTCAAGGCGGGGGCAATCCGCTGCAGTCTTTCAGCCGGCGGCACCCGTTGCTGGAGCGACAGGGCGGCGGCGCGCACCAGCGGGTCCGGATCGCCGATGAACGGAACAGCCTCCCGCGCGATGTCCGGCGTGGCGCCCCCTTGCAGAAGATCGAGCGCAGTGGCGCGGACGATGCCCGGAAACGTGTCCTGTTTCGCGATCTCCAGCAGCTCGCCAGCCGTGACCCCCGGGTCTTTCCGGGCCGTGGCAAAGATCTCGCCGTAATGCGGGCCGCGGTGGGGGCTCGCCGGGAACCTGCTTTCCAGTTCGGAGGCCGCCCAGGCGGCCGTCTTGTCCGTGTGGCAGTCGGTGCAGGCATTCGGCGTTCCAAGCCTTGCGGACAGATCCGGGCGCGGCACGCGGAAGGAATGGTCCCTGCGGCCGTCGATGCCCATATAGGTGCGCTCTATCATGTGGCAGGACTTGCATTCCGCCGCGGCGGTCCCCAGCTCGTGAAAATGATGGGACGGATCGTCGTAGAGTTTCGCGGTGAGCGACGGAAAAGCCGCGTTGCCGGCCGGGGAATGGCACTGCGCGCAGACCGCGTTGCCTTCCGCCCTCAACGCCCCGGAATGGGGTTCGTGGCAGTTCGAGCAGCGCACGCCTTTGGCATACATCTTCGACTGCAGGAAGGAGCCGTAGACGTAGACCTCGTCGAGGATCTGTCCGTCCGCGTGATAAAGGCCCTGCCGCAGCAGGGAGAGGCGGTAGGCGTCGTGATAGGGCGTCCCGGGAAGCGGGTTGCCGTCCTCGATGGCTTCGCGGCGCGAGTGGCAGCCGGCGCATTGCTGAATTTCGGTTTCCGGCGAGCCCTGCGAGAAATCGGTCAGCAGGCCCCTGCCGTCGGTCTCCGGAAACGGGCTTTTCGCATAGGCCTCGGCATCCTTCGCCCAGGCCAGATGGGCTTCGCCGGGTCCGTGGCAGGCTTCGCAGCCGACGCCGGTTTCCGCCTGCCGGCTGGAGTAGCGGCGTGCGGTCATGTCGTAGTTCTTTTCGAACCCGGTGGCGTGGCACTCCGCGCAGCGCCCGTTCCAGTTCTTGTAGGGGCCGGTCCAGTGCAGCCCGTCCTGCGGCGGCGGAGCCGCGTCACCGTAAAGGTGGTACCAGCGCTTCTTCTCCTGGTCCCAGACCACGTCGAAGGATTGCAGTCTTCCAGGCTCCGTCTCGACGAGATACTGCTGAAGCGGCGCGATCCCGTCGACGCCGGCGACCTTGAAGGTCTTCGGGTCTCCGGCAATGTCGGAGGTTTCGATGAAATAGCCGCCATCCATGGTGAAGAAGCGGCTCGTCCGGCCTTTGTGAGTGAAGGTGACGCCGCTAAAATCGCCGTCGACCGTCTCGGGGCCCGGTTCCATCCAGGCCTTCGCATGATGGGACCCGCGCCAAGCTGCCATCTCCGCGCCATGACACGCTGCACAGGCTTCGGTTCCGACGTATTCGGGAACCGCCTGTACCTTGTCCTGAGCAGGGGAAACGCCTGCCCAGAAGACGAAGACGAGTGCCGCAAGAGACCTGACCAGAAACATGAAGCCGGTTCCGCTATTGCTGGGCCGGTGCAGGCCCTGGCTGCGAGAGACTGTCATTGGTCCGGAAAGATCCACCTGCAGTCAAGCTTTATACCCACTGAAGACTTGCGGTTGTCCCTTCAGCAACGGGCCGATCGAACTTTTCCTGGCCCATAGTGCTTCCCTCCAATCATGCGAGAAAGTTGCACCATCAAAGCCAGGGATAAATCACCTAGTCAAACCCGCTGGACAGACGGCTCTCACACCCGCAAATTACCGAGTTTGGATATTCTGCATTTACAGCCCACGCGGGGAAATTGACATGATCAGACCTGTTCTCGGCGGACTTCTGGCGTCCGTTTTCTGTACCTTTTTCCAGCCCGGACCTGCCCTGGCGGATGAAGACAATGCCGACACGCTCATCTATTTGAACGGGCGGTTCGGTTTCAAGGTCATGATGCCGGGGGATTATGTCATCAGCCCGCCGCCCGGCAACAATGACGGCAGGACCTTCAAGGGATATGACGGCAAGGTCGAACTTCTCGCCTATGCGAGCCGTCTCAACGAGGACTTTGCCTCCGCCAGGACAGACACGCTGGCGTTCCTGAAGAAAAACGGCGCGCAGATCACCTATGAGGACAAAGGCGCCACCTGGTTTGTCGTGTCCGGTTACGACAGCAAGGGATCGATCTTTTACGAACGGGTGATCAAGACCGAGGACTGTTTCGGCGAGGCGATCGCGGCAACGGTTTCGATCACCTATCCGCCGGACACCAGGGAGCAGGTCGAGCCCTATCTTTCCTTTATCGCCCAGAGCCTGAAGGGTTGCGATACGCTCGATTGACCTGCCGGCGTCTCGTTCGACGGAAAGCCGGGTGAACGAGATGGCCTGTCACGCAAAGGCGAGCGAAAGACTTTGCGGACGGCGTCCGAAACCGCCCGGAACCGACAAAGCGGACAGCAAAATGTCCGGCTTGCAACAGAGCGGGTGAAATCCTGACTCCGGGAAAAATCATCTAATTCATTGAAAAATATCGCATAAGACAATCTGGCATCATCGTTGCTTTTGACCCCTGCAAAGACGTTTCAACCGATATGCAGTCAAGGTACATAGCGATGAGCCAAACAGGGGCCGCCCTGAAACCCGTCCTAGCGATGACCAACGAAGCCGGCCTTCGGGTGGGCGAGGACCGGTTCCGGCTGCTGGCGGCAATCGACCGGCTGGGCTCCATCTCGGCCGCCGCCAAGGAAGTCGGCCTCAGCTACAAGGCCGCCTGGGACGCGACCAATGCGCTCAACAACCTGTTTGCCAGGCCGCTGGTCATCACCCGCCCGGGCGGCCGTCACGGCGGCGGCGCGGAAGTGACGGAAACCGGCCGCAGCGCCCTTCTCGCCCACCGCAAGCTGACGGAAAGCCTCCGCCGGCTGTTCGCCGAGCTGGACCAGACGCTCGCCGGTGCAGGAGCGGACCAGCCCCTTCCTTCGCTCTGGAGCTTACTCATGAAAACAAGCGCGCGCAACTGCTTTCACGGCATCATCGCCGGCGTGATCCCCGGAGCAGTGAACACCGAAGTCGCCCTGAAGATCTCCGACACCACTGTGCTGACCGCCACCCTGACAAACCAGAGCGCGGAAACCCTGCAACTTCGCGACGGCCAGCCCGCCTTCGCCCTGATCAAGGCGAGTACGCCGATCCTCGCCAGGGAAACGGACGGCCTGAGGCTTTCCGCCCGCAACCAGATCCACGGTACCGTCCTTTCCATCGACAAGGGCGCGGTCAACACCGAAGCCGTTGTCGATATCGGCGGCGGCAAGACGCTCGCCGCCATCATCACCAACGACAGCGCCTCCGCCCTTGCCCTCGAACCCGGAATGCGGTGCTGCGCGCTCGTCAAGGCGTCGCAGATCACCCTCGGCGTCGAGGAAAGCAGCCTCCCCTCCTCCAACTGACGACAAGGATCTGTCCCATGGGTATTCTGTCCGGACTGGCGAAACGGTCCGCCACCGCGTTCACGCTCGCCGCCGCGCTTCTTCCCGCAACCATCGTCCATGCCGACGAAGTGTCGATTGCGGTCGCCGCGAATTTTACCGACGCGATGCGCGACATCGCCACCGAGTTCGAAACGGCGACCGGGCACAAGGCCGTCGTCAGCTACGCCTCCACCGGCAAGATCTACGCCCAGATCGAGAACGGCGCGCCCTTCGAGGTGTTCCTCGCGGCCGATGCCGTGCGTCCGGAAAAGGCGGAGGCCGAAGGGCTCGCGGTTCCGGACACGCGCTTTACCTACGCGACCGGCAAACTCACCTTGTGGAGCGCTTCGGACGATCTCTTTTCCGACGGCGAAGCGTTCCTGAAATCCGGCGCGTTCGGCCATGTTGCCATCGCCAACCCGAAGACAGCCCCCTATGGCGCCGCCGCCCAGCAGGTGCTGGCCCATATGGGGCTCTGGGAGCCGTTTTCCGACAGGATCGTGCGCGGCGATACCATCGCCCAGGCCTTCCAGTTCGTCGCCAGCGGCAACGCGGATGCCGGTTTCGTCGCCACCTCCCAGGTGAAGGCGCTGCCGCCCGAATCCGGCACCGGCTGGGACGTTCCCACAAGCTATTACGAGCCGATCGTGCAGCAGGCCGTCCTTCTGAAGAAGGGCGAGAACAACCCGGCCGCGCTCTCCTTCCTGGAATTCCTCAAGGGCGATACCGCCCACGACATCGTCACCAGCTACGGCTACGGGGTGGAATGATCCCGCATGCGCCCTCAAAGGATGAAACCAGCCACATGGAGACAGGCGGATGAGCTTTGACTGGAGCCCGGTTTTCCTGAGCCTCAAGCTGGCGGCGGTGACGACGGTCGTCCTCCTGATCGTCGGAACGCCGATTGCCTGGAAGCTTGCCCGGATGCGCCACTGGATCAAGCAGCCGCTCGTCTCCCTTGTGGCGCTACCCCTCGTCCTGCCGCCGACGGTGCTCGGCTTCTACCTCCTGCTGGTGCTGGCGCCCAACGGTCCGGTGGGCCAGGTCGTCAAGAGCCTCGGGCTCGGCACGATCCCGTTCACCTTCACCGGGCTGGTGATCGCCTCGGTGTTCTATTCCCTGCCCTTCGCGGTCCAGCCGCTGCAGAACGCCTTCGAAGGCCTCGGCGACCGGCCGCTGGAGGTCGCCTCCACCCTGCGCGCCTCGCCGCTCGACCGGTTCTTCACGGTGGTGGTACCGCTCGCCCGTCCGGGGTTTCTCACCGCCGCAGTGCTCGCCTTTGCCCATACGATCGGCGAGTTCGGCGTGGTGCTGATGATCGGCGGCAATATTCCGGGGCGAACCAAAGTGCTCTCGGTCGCCATCTACGACCATGTCGAAACGCTCGAATACGGCCAGGCTCACCTGCTTTCCGCGGGCATGCTGGTCTTCGCCTTCACCGTGCTCCTGACGCTTTACGCGGTCAACGGCCGGGCAACCTTCACGGAGAAGCCATGACCGGCACCATCGACGCGCGCTTCAGAACCGGATTTCAAGGCGGGTTTTCGCTCGATATCGACGTCTCCCTGCCGGCGACCGGCGTAACCGCGCTGTTCGGCCATTCCGGCTCGGGCAAGACCACCACCTTGCGCTGCATCGCAGGTCTCGCGAAGGCGGACGGGGTGCTGAAGGTGGATAGCGAGATCTGGCAGGACGATAAGCAGTTCCGGCCGGTTCACCGCCGCCCGCTCGCCTATGTCTTCCAGGAAGCGAGCCTCTTTCCGCATCTTTCCGTGCGCCAGAACCTCGACTACGGCGCAAGGCGCATTCCCGAAGGCGACCGGCGGCTCGACTTCGCCCAGGCGGTCGACTGGCTGGGACTTTCCACCCTGCTCGACCGCAGGCCGTCGAACCTGTCCGGCGGCGAGCGCCAGCGGGTGGCGATCGCCCGCGCGCTCTTGACCAGCCCTCAACTCCTCCTGATGGACGAGCCGCTGTCGGCACTCGACCACAAGGCCAAGCGGGAGATCCTGCCTTATCTGGAATATCTGCGCGACACGCTGTCGATCCCGATCCTCTACGTGACCCATTCCCCGGACGAGGTCGCCCGGCTGGCCGACCACCTCGTCGTGCTGGAAGGCGGCCGGGTGATGGCGAACGGCCCCCTGACGGAGACCCTTGCCCGACTCGACCTCCCTGCCCGGCGCGACGAGGACGCCGGTGTCGCCCTGGAAGCCCGGGTGGTGGAACGGGATGCCCGCTGGCAGCTCATGCGGGTCGCCTTCCCAGGCGGCAGCCTGTGGATCCGCGATCACGGCCAGGCGATCGGCAAGACGGTCCGCATGCGGGTGCTCGCCCGCGATGTCAGCCTTGCGCTCGAACGCCAGGAGGAAACCAGCATTCTCAACATCCTGCCGGCAACGGTGACCGGCTGCGCGCCGACGGATCATCCCGCGGTGGTGCTGACCCAGATCCGCCTGGGCGAGCCGCTGCCGGGCTCCAACACCGGCATTCCCGCCAACCAGAACGATCTGCCCGGCCCGGACATCGACTCTGAGCTCGACGGCACGACGCCGCTGATCTCGCGCCTGACTGCCCGATCCTCCGATGCGCTGGCGCTTTCGCCCGGCAAGCCCGTCTGGGCGCATATCAAATCCGCCGCGGTGCTCGACTGACCGATGCGCCCATATGGCAAGGAGTTTGCTTCGAACGGATTGTGTCGGACAGCCCCGACAGGAAAACGACTACCAGACTTTTCAAGGAGATACGCGATGCCGGATTCCACGGGCTTTTTCGTCGACTGGGACGGCAACCTGCGCCGGACCAGCGACCCCGGTGGCGGTTACCTTTGCGACATCGACCATATCGCCCGCTATGTCGCAGTTACGACAAAGAACGGCACCCTGGTCCATGAGGCAACGCTTTACCGGACCCAGGAGGACGTGACCAAGGCCGGCATCACGGCCCCGCTCGTCGACGGCTCGCATCCCTGGGGGACGAAACAGGACGGGTTCTAGGCTGTGGCTGGAATGGACCCGCGATCGGGTTCACCCCTTCAGATTTGCAAGCAAGGAATCCACCTAGGGCGGTGTACGGCTCCCTCTCCCCTGGGAGAGGTTACAGAGGGCAAATCCAGACATTTTCGGTCAAATGCGATGGCCCTGCCCGCAAGGGGAAGAGAGGAGCCAGCCGCAAAGCCTCAATTTCGCAGAGGGTTTCGCTTAACCGGATCAGACTTTTCTTCTTTCAGGACGGGAAGGATTTCGACCATGCTACCGACAACCATTCTTATCGACGAGACGCCGCGCTGTATCGTGCGGCCGACCGACCGCAAGGCGCTCAACCGGTTCCTGCGCAACGGCAAGCCCTATCTGCTGGCGCAGCATCCGGAAGGCGCGATCTCCCACCGGGAGGCCACCGAAGGCGAACTCGCCCGCTGGCAGGACGCCTTCGCCCTGCACCGGGCCGGCGGCGCCGACGAGGAGGAGTTTTTCGGCGTTCCGCTCTAGGGTCTGTGACCGAGCTCAGGCGTGTCACCAGCACTGTTTTTCGAGTTTCGGAACACCTCCTCACTCGGCAGCCCCGGACTTGATCGGGGGCCTTCATGACAGGTCCCGGATCAAGTCCGGGACGGCTACCGTCGATCAACCTCCCCCTCCGGTGTCATCCCGGCCAAGCGCACGCGCAGAGCCGGGATGACACCGGAGGGGAAACCGGGAATTCCACGAATGCACTATTCAACCGCATACGGCCCGAAGCCTCACGAATGCGGGCCGCGTGCGTCGTGCGGATTGCCGGGCTGGTTGCGCATCCAGTCGGCGAGCTTGGCCATGTTTTCGTAAAGTCCGGCGCGGGCATCCACGTCGCTGACGACCTCCTCCAGCGCGCCGCGCATGCAGGTCAGCCAGGCGTCCCGTTCCGCCTCGCCGATGGCAAAGCCCATGTGCCGCTGGCGCAGACGGGGATGACCCTTTTCCGGGGAGTAGAGCTTCGGCCCGCCGGTCCATTCGCTCAGGTAGCGTTTCAGGATTTCCCGTGTCGGCCCCAGGTCGATGGCGTGCATCGCCCGGATGCCGCGGGCTTCCTCGAGCGTATCCATCCGCTCGTAGAACCGGTCCACCAGGCGGTCGATGGCCGCAGCACCGCCGATGCGTTCGAAAATCGTGTCCCTTACGTCCGTATCCTTAACGTCGGCGTCCGCCATTCTCCGCTCCGCATCGTATTGGTTCTGCCGCTCAGCCTGAGATCGGACCTTATGTCCGGGGCTGACCGGTTTCGTCGAAATCGAGCACGATCGGGTCGTCCTCGAGCATGATGATTTCCGCCCGCTTCAACGCTCCGTTGCCGTGATACGCGTAGCGATGGGACAATTCGATCTCGCCGTAGACCATTTTGTCGAAGCCGATCAAGAGATCCTGTCCGTCAAAATAGGCGCGGATGAAGGTGTTGCGGTTGGACAGTGCCTCCGCCGCGATCGGGTCGACAAGCCGGAACGGCAGCTTCACGCCGCTATAGGTGACGAAATGCCGGCAGTCGCCGATCCCGTCTCCTCCGGCGCGCTCCTCCCCAGCCCCGTTTTCCTGCTGCACGTACGGTCTCCTCAATCGGGATGGATCATGATTTCCATGGTCTCGTCGAGATCCGCATGATCGGAGAACGGGTCCGGATAAGGGGTCTCCTCAGCCAGCCTGACACCGTAGATGCAGACCTCGCCCTCGCTCAGCATCAGAGGCACGGGCTCCAGGCTGGTGCCGGCGCAGGGACCGGTCACGCATTGTCCGGAAAGGACCTCGAATTTGGCGCCGTGCCGGCCGCATTCCAGGAAGGAATTGTCGTCGCTGAAGAACTCGCCGTCGCCGATATTGAGCCACAGCCGATTGTGCGGGCAGACATTGGCATAGCCGACATAGACATCGGCGTCGGTGCGCACGACCATGACCGGAAAGGGCCTGCTTTCGCCGGTTTCGTTGACACGCGACAGGCTGAAGGCCCTCGCCTGGCCGCGCGGGATGTCCTCGGTTCCGCAAATGACAAAGAGATCCACATCGTCCTGCATGTCCTGACCTTTCCTTGGTTGAGGGCCTGTTGTCGCAAACCCGACAAATCCACATCGAAAACGGTTACGGGTCATAACGTGCATAATGCGTGCCGAATCCGGGTCCCGGCGGCGAAATGACAAGGACCCGCTTCAGAATTGGGGAAATTCCGTTGTTTCCGGGGTTCTTACACGGTCAGCTCTTCAAGCTCCGTCAGGGCAACCACCGCTTCTTCGGCCGCAACGCGAACGGAATCGAGCACGGGAATACCGGTGACGGATCTCACCGGATCGACCACCGGCGCGCCGTTGAGATTGGTGCAGAGGATCACGATCGCATCCGGCGCGGATTTGGCGACCCTAGCGGCCATATCCGAGAGCACGGACGGGTCCACCTTGCCGTAGTCGGTCCCGACCGTCAGGTCGAGCCGCTCCGCCGCGGCCACATCGATGCCGATCTCCCGGTAGTTGCGGACGATGCTGCTCTCGATCGCTTCGACATAGGGCGACACGAGGCCGATGGAGGTCGCCCCGATCCGCTCCAGCCGCGCGTTGATGGCCGTCGTCGCAGTCATGGACGGGATGCCGCAATGCGCGGCGATCGTGTCCGTGACCCGGCGGTCCTTCCGCCAGCCGAGCCAGGCCGAGGACGTCCCGCTCCACAGGATCAGGCCGACATCCGCATCGGCCAGCAGGCCGGCGGCGTCCCGGAAACGCGGCTCGTCGAATTGCGTGCGGGAGCCGTCGTCGTCGGCAACGCCTGTCACCCGCAGCCGGGTGAAATGCGCGGAAATCCCGCCGCTCCGGCCAAGCACCTCGAGCGTGCCCGCCTCGGCCACCGTGTTCGACGACGGCACGATGACGCCGAGCCGTTTTAAGGCGGCCGTGCTCATACGATCGACCGCCGAGAAGCAATGCCGCCGTCGATGGTGACCACCGTTCCGGAAATGTAGCCGGCCTTCGGCGAGGCGAGAAACAGGATGAGATCCGCGACCTCGCGCACATGGGCGGGACGGCCGAGCGGATAGGTGGCGGCAAGTTCCATGAAGCGATCCTCATCGCCGAACAGGTTCACCGCCCGCTTTTTCAGCATGTTGTAGATCCGGTCGGTGTCGACGGGCCCGGGATTGATTCCGACGACGCGGATGTTGTCCGACAGGCTGTCGCCGCCGAGCGCCCGGGTGAAGGCCATCAGGCCGGCGTTGCCGGATGCCCCCGCGATATAGCGCGGATCGGGAATTTCGCCGCCATTGCCGATATTGTTGAGGATGACGCCGCCTCCGGCGGACTTCATCATCGGATAGTAGAGACGGCAGAGATTGATATAGCCGAGGACCTTCAGCTCCCAGCCCTCGCGCCAGCGCGCCTCGTCGACGTCGAAAAGCGAGCCGGACGGGATGGTGCCGGCGTTGTTGACGAGAATGTCGACATGACCCGCATCGGCAGCAAGGCGCACCGCAGCCCCCGCCGCGGTCAGATCGCAGGGAAATACCGAGACTTCCTGTCCGGGGAACTTTCCGGTGATTTCGTCTTTCACACGCCGGAGATTTTCGGCGTTGCGCGCCGTCAGGCAGAGATCGGCTCCTTCTTCGGCGAAAGCCATCGCCACGCCCGCTCCAATGCCCTGCGACGCGCCGGTGACGAGGATCCGCTTTCCCTTGAGTTTCAAATCCATTGCGCCAATTCCCCGGTTCCGCGTAAAGCGCGCATTGCCGCAGCCGTTGCGTGTACATTTACACACCGCCCGCTGGCGGTCCACTTCAAGCCCGAAAACGATGGGAATACAGCCGGTCTCTCAAAAAAAACGGCGGACCCGCGCTGCATTGCGGACCCGCCAGTGCCTCCTCCCGAGGTAACCGGTCTATAGCTACGATGCGACCGAGGTCTGCTGCAGCATGGAAATTTCACCCGAAGCGACCTTGAAGACGCCCCGCCCGCCGGCAAGTGCCCGATAGTCGTTGGGCACGTTGACGCTCAGCCAGTTGAACCATTGCTGCGGCGACAGGGCCTCGGGCCGCTCGCCGATTTCGACAACCGCACCGTCCGGCGCGAACCGGACGTGGATGACTTTGTTTTCCGCACTCATAATCCGTCTCCTAACAAGGTTAGCTTCCGAAGCCCCTCTCCGGAATTCCGTCCAGACGTACCGGTACGTTGCCTGCGGTCTAGAAGCCGGAGGCAAAGTCCAGCAGTTCGACCTTGATGTCTTCCGTGCCCAGCACGGTTACCTGGCAGGCGAGCCGGGACTTGGAGCCGACGCCGACAATCATGTCGAGCTTCTCATTCTCCTCGCGGCCGACCTTCGAGAGGCCCTTGCGGCCTTCCAGGACGAAGAGGTGACAGGACCCGTCGCAGTCTGCGCCCAGCTCGTGTCCGAAACCGTCCACAACCCCGGCAATGGCCTGCATCAGATTGGCGCCTTCCGCCGCTTCGACGGTCTTTCCGGAAGGCATTATGGTAATCAGAGACATCAATAACTCCCTAGTCGCGTTGCATGTTTCGGTTCATTCAGAACCCTGGGCTTCCTGACTTCGACTGGTTGCAGACAGGACACCCCAACTCGTTAACCCGACCGGCCTGCTCTCATGTGAGACCTCATGAAAACAGGCCGGCCTAGTATATCGCCGAACCCGCCCCGACATTGATCGAGGCGTCCTTCATAGTTTCGACGAGAAATTCGATCTGCGTTTCCTCCAGATGGGTGTGGAACGGCAGGGCAATAGCGCGGTCGGCGACCTTTTCGGTGACGAAGTAATCGCCCCGGCGGTAGCCGAGATTGTAGTAATGGCGCTGCACATGCAGCGGCGTGCTGTAGGCGGCGGCCTCGACCTGTTCCACCTTCAGGTCCTCGATGATGGCATCCCGGCTGGAGCGGGGGAAACGGGTTCCCAAGTGCACCACATAAAGGAACCAGTGCACCTCGGTGACGTCCGGTCCGATATAGGGCGGCTTGATGCCCTCGAAGGTCTCGACATTCGACAGATAGAAGCGCTCGACCAGCTTGCGCTTGGCGAGGATCTCATCGATCCGCTGCAATTGCGACAGGCCGAGCGCCGCCGTCATGTCGCTCATCGGCGCCTGGTAGGGCGCGGTGGCCGTAATCACCACGGAGGACCGGTCCTCCGGCCGATGCAGCAGGCGCCGGCGGATCGCGACGGCGACGTCGATGTCGTCCGTCACCACCATGCCGCCCTCGCCACAGGTGATCGGCATCGGCTGGGAAAAGTCGAACACCGAAAAATCGCCGAATGTGCCAACCGGATCGTTCTTGTAGGTCGAGCCGATGGCTTCGGTGGAATCCTCGATCAGGGCCAGACCATGCCGCTTGGCGACGTCGCGCAGCTCGCTCCAGGCGGCCGGATGGCCGTTGGTGTTGCCCGCGACGATCGCCTTTGTGTTCTCGGTGATCTTGTCCTCGATCTTCGACGGGGCGAGCGTGCCGGACCAGTAATCGATATCGGCGAAGACCGGTTTTGCGCCACGGACGCTGACGGCATGTACGGTCTCGCGGAAGGAAAAGGACGAGGCGATCACCTCGTCTCCCGGTCCGATGCCGAGCGCCTCCAGGCCGAGTACCAGCCCGAAGCTGCCGCTCGGGACGGCGATCGCGTATTTACGGCCGAGATAGGCGGCGAAAGCCTCCTCGAAGGCATCGACCGTCTTGCCGTTGGAAATCCAGGATGTGCGCAGCACCGCATCCACAGCTTCGAGATCCGCGACCGTCATGTCCGGATCGCTCAGCGGAATGATCCCCTCCTCTTCGACGGTTTCCGCCTCTCCGGCGATTTCCAGGTCTTCGTCCTGTTCCATCAGAGTTTCGCTCATACCGTTTCACTCCGTTTTGCCAGGACGATGCCTGTTGCCCGCTCCGGATCGGTTACGATCTGGGCGCAGTGATCGCTCGTGTCGATCAGGTGAAGATCAAAGCCGCCATGGGTCTGAAACGGATCCTCGACGACGTCGGAGGCATCGCACCGGGTCCAGGTCAGATGCGGAAACTTCGCGCGCAGGGCTACGAACACGGAGCTGTCCGTGTCGGGCGCCGTCAGCGTCTTGCCGATTTCGTCCAGTTCGCTGGTGCTTACAGGCATGGCGTCAGTCCCTGTCCTTCCTCATTGCCAAAACATCCGCTCCGGATCCGCGTTCAGATAGTCGAGCAGCTCCTTCAGCCTCGAATAGGCGCTGTGCAGCTCCCAGCTCTGGCGCTGGTGGTCCTTGAAGAACAGGCGCCATTCGCCGTGAAGTCCGTCGAGCAGCATCAGGGCGACGTCGACGATGCCGCCCTCCGGATCGATATTGCGCGAGCAGCACGGCGCCTGAATGCGGTAGCCGCCGCTCACGCCGACGATCGTCGGCGTCACATAGCGGTAGCGGACCCGATCCTGCAGCGCGCGCTCGATCCGCTTCAGATCGAACTCGTTCGGATGCGCGGCTGACAGATGCGGCTGGGATGTCACTGCTGCTGCTTGCATGGCCAGACCCTCACGCTTCAGAGGAGCGCAATCTCGTCCTCGAGACAGCCGATCACTTTCTGTCCATCGAATTCGACCATGTAGACCGGCGTGTTCGTTTCGGTATGCATGCCGACCTGGACGATCTCTCCCAGGTCGCCGGTGGCGACGAGAAGCGCCTCTTCCGGCTCTCCGGGATAGGATCCGTCATTGTGCAGATCGACAGTCGCCTGGACCTTCTGGCCCCAGTCGTATTTCGGCATCCTGGGTTCGAGCGGCAGGCTGCCGAGCGGAGGTTTGGGTGTCTGTTCGTCGCTCATGACTGTCTCCCCGGTAAAGGCAGATCTTCTTCGTCCTCAGGCGAATTGACCGGCTCAAGCTCCTTGCGCTTCATGCCGACCCGATTGCCGCTTTCCATGAATTCGATGCCGTAGATGTAGAATTGCTGCAGGAAGGTGCCGATATGCACCACGTAGCCTTCCTCACCCTTCTTGGCGAGAATGTCGCCGATTTCCTTGCCGGCATAGGTTCCGTCGTTGCGGACGGTGCGCCTCGCCCGAACCTTGTCGCCGAAATTGAAATACGGCGGTCCGGACAGCTCGACCACATCACTGTCGCGAACAATGTTGCTCATATCGACCACTCCTGGATTTGCACCGATTGTGATAGGCGGGCCTGCGCGGCTTCCCTGACGAGATCGTCCGGATCCTGGACGAGTTCGCCGATCTGATCCTCGGCGACGCGGCGGGCGACCTCGTAGCGCACGCGCCAGTCCTCGTCGTCGCGGAACCGCACCAGCAGATCCGGCGACACGCGCTGCGCGATTTCGTGGCGCACGGTCGCCTCCGGATCGTTCATCATGCCGGGGAGCCAGTTGTTCGGAATGCGCCGCGCGACGACGCGCCGGACCTCGACTTCCTCGTCATGCATCATTTCCGCCAGCAGAGGCGCGGCAATCCGCCGGGCGACGACTAGGCGGACATAGTAGTCGCTGTCCTTGCGCATCGGCGCGAGTTCCACGTCGTCGAGCAGGTTGGCGATGCGGATGCGGACCTCGCGGTGCGGATCGGTCCGCATATCGAGGATCATCCGCTTGGGCAGGCGCCGGGCCGCGTTCCAGCGAACGGTTTCCTCGCTGTCCTTGAGGAGCGGTGGCAGCCGGAAGATGTCCGCATGCTTGGCGGCGATCGCGCGCACCTCGAAATGCGGATGGGTGACATAGTCGTTGGCCAGATCCGGGTTCCAGTCGAAGAACCGGTCGATCCGGCGGGCATAGCGGTCCAGTACGCAGGCGCGCTTGATCTGGCACTTGCCTTTTTCAAGCAGGGCCCGGCTGGCGCAGGCGCCGCAATCGACCGGCTCGCCCTTCCAGTCGATGGCTTCGTCGATGTCGTCAGTCGTCATCGTCGTCGCGCCCCGCCCTTTCGGCGACTTCGAGCAGCACCCTGGCGCCGATCTTGTCGCTTGGATCGAGTTCAAGAAGCTTAAGGACCGCCTCCTTGCCTTCCTCCGCATTGCCGAGGCGCATGTTCAGGTAGGCGTAACCCTTGAGAGTAAAAAGAAAAAAGCGCGGCAGGATTTCCTCGTAGCGGTCAAACGCTGCGTCGCCAGGCTTTACCTGCCGCCAGTTTTCGGGGAGAGCATTTTCGCGGCAGGCCTTTTCCAGGCATGCCTTGGCGATATCCAGGGCCTCGTTCAGTCGGCCCTTGTAGAAATAGAAGCGATAGAGGCCGATCAGCACGGCGGCGTGACCCGGTGCAAGCTCAAGCGCCTGCGACAGATGGCCTTCCGCCACATCGTCCAAATGGTAGGAAAGACCGGCCTGGACCAGATGATGTTCCGCCTCCTCGGGCAGTCCATGGCCCAGGATGCTGCCGGCAAGCATGGCGTCGTCTACCAGAGATGTCCGCTGTGCTTCGTCTGCCGCAGGCCCGATCATGTTTTCTCTCCCTCTTCGTCCCGCGCCGGCTCAGTGAGAGGCGCAGGTGCCCGTTGCCTTGGGATCGTGGAAGACGAGCCCGGTCTGGGCCGGCGTATCGGTAAAGTCGATCGTCACGCCTTCCAGAAGGATCCGGCTTTCGGCCGGCAGGAACAGGCGCATGCCGTTGCGTTCGAGAACCGCGTCGCCGGGCTCGGGCGCATCCACGATGGTGATGTCGGAATTGAGACCGGAACAGCCGCCGGGGCTGACCGCCAGACGGAACCCGCTCTGCGGCTTGCCGTCGGACATCAGCATCATCCGGATGAAGCGTTCGGCTTTCGGAGTGATTTCAAATGCCATTTGTTTCCCCTGGATCAACCCGCTTTCATGCGAGGTCACATGAAAGCGGAGAAGTCGATCATTCCTGGTGTCCTTGAGCCCCGCGCCCGTCCGATCGCAAAAGGCTCGATTTCACATTCCGTCTCCGCGTCCCGGGGGACGCGGGGCGCTCTAAGACGCGGCCTGGTACCGCGGGAAGTTGGTGTCGATGACGCAGGTGTTATCGACGGGGCAGATCGCTTCGCATTGCGGCGAGTCGAAATGCCCGATGCATTCGGTGCATTTTTCGGGGTCGATGACGAACGTGCCGCCCTTCTCCGAAATTGCCAGGTTCGGGCATTGCGCCTCGCAGGCCGTGCAGTTGGTGCATTGAGACGCAATAATCTTGAAAGCCATGGGTCACCCTCCTGACCAGACGATTGGTGGGTTGCCTACCTTGGGTCCCGGCCGCCGTCAGGCGACCGAGATCAGTGCTCCCTGACGGATGTCCGCATCGCCGCGCTCGATATGCTCGATTTCGCCGCTCTGGACCTTTTCCAGATAGTTCTTGAACCAGGTGATCGCCGACTTCTCGATATACTCGTGGGCGTACTGGTCGACCGGATCGATGCCGGCTTCCTTCAGGTCGCTCTTCGGGCAGCCGCCGATCTTGGCGACGAACACCGCGTGGCAGTCGTTGATGGCGCGGATCACGGTCTGCAGATTGTCCTCGTCGCCGTAGCCGCCCTGACAGTAGAGGTCGACGCGGCGGTGACCGACGAACTTGGCACCCGCTGTGGACAGTTCATAGACCTGGAACTCCTTGGCATGGCCGAAGTGTTCGTTGATCAGGCCGGAGCCCTTGGTCGCCACGGCAGCCAGCACCTTGATGTCGCTGTCTTCGCCGGCGAGAACCTTGAGTTCTTCCTGCTTCGCGGCGACCTTGGCCAGGCGTTCTTCTTCCACCTTGGCCTGGTAGGCCTTGCGGGTGTCGAGGTCGTAGTTGACCTCCATTTCCATGATCTTGTCGGTGGTGAACTCCGCGCTGCGGTCTTCGCCAAGCAGGCCGACGGCGTCGGCGCGGCACTGGCGGCAGTGGCGCATCATGTTCATTTCGCCTTCGCAATTGTCCTGCAGGGCCTTCAGCTCCTGGGCGGACGGGCCGCGCTGGCCGTTCAGACCGAACACGGTGCCGTGCTCGGGCGCGGAGATCAGCGGCATGATGTTGTGCAGGAAGGCGCCGCGCGACTTCACCGCCTTGTTCACCTCGACCAGGTGCTGGTCGTTGATGCCCGGGATCATGACCGAGTTGATCTTGCAGAGGATGCCGCGCTCGGTGAGCATTTCCAGGCCCTGAAGCTGACGGTCCGTGAGGATCTGAGCGGCTTCGACGCCCGTGTAACGCTTGTGCTTGTAGAAGACCCAGGGATAGATCTTCGCGCCGATTTCCGCGTCGATCATGTTGATGGTGATCGTGACGTGGTCGACATTGTATTTCGCGATCGTGTCGACGTGATCAGGAAGGGACAGACCGTTGGTCGACAGGCAGAGCTTGATGTCCGGAGCCGTCTTGGAGATCAGCTCGAAGGTCTTGAAGGTCTTTTCCGGATTGGCCAGCGGATCGCCGGGGCCGGCAATGCCGAGCACGGTCATCTGCGGAATGGTGGAGGCAACCGCCAGCACCTTCTTGGACGCCTGTTCCGGCGTCAGCCGCTCACTGACCACGCCCGGGCGGGACTCGTTGGCGCAGTCGTATTTGCGGTTGCAGTAGTTGCACTGGATGTTGCAGGCCGGAGCCACGGCAACGTGCATGCGGGCGTAGTGGTGATGGGCTTCTTCGCTGTAGCAGGGATGGTTCTTGACCTTCTCCCAGATCTCGGTCGGCATGTCGCCCTGCCCCGCGGACGAACCGCAGCTGGGCTTGCTGTTGCCGCCGTCCGTGCCGCACCCCTTGTGCTCCGCCACCTGCTGCATGATGGCGTCCATATCAACGGAGCCTTCGGCATGCGTATCTTCATGCTGTACTGGTGTATCCATCGTCCGTTCCTCGCTTTTCGCCAGAGCTATAACTGTTCTAAAGTAGCTCCAGCAACTCGCGTGCCAGAACGGATAAAAATAAATTTTCCTTTTCAAATCATAAGGTTATTCACATACCAACATTGTGTCCCGTTGCCGACATCTGTCGACTTGCCAACACAGAATGTTATCTTTCGCAAACAATCGGTCCTGTCGTTTTCAAGACATCCGAAAAGAAAAACGGCGCGGGCCGGACCCGCGCCGTTTTCCTCTGCTGTGAATTCCTGTCTATGCCGCTTCCAGCATGATATCCGCGGCCTTGAGCACCGGTACGGAAATCGGGATCATCTCCTGGGCCGCCAGGAAACGGACCTCGTTTTTGGTCAGCGTGTCCGCCGGATCGACGATCACGTAATGCGGTCCGGTCGACCGTTTCATGACCTGGCGCGCGTAGGTGCGCAGCAGCTGGTCGTGGAACCTGCAGCCGAGGAAAATGAAACTCCTTTCGGTACGGCGATCCTTCACCGCTTCCGGGATCGGCGTCTGAATGTCGATCTCCGTCAGAACCTCGACATAGTCCGCGTCGGAAATCAGGAAGTTCTTCGCCGGCGTGATGCCGCCATGGGGTTTGTAGAGGATCGTCTTCCACCCGGCGGCGGCGGCAACGTCGGTTTCTTCGCCCGAGCGGTCGTAGAAACGGTACCACTGGTCCTCGCCGATACCGGCCCGGGTGATCCCCTGGATCTCGCCCCAGCCGTCCCGGCCCTCCAGCGCCGTGCGCATGGCGCCGTCATACCAGCTGTCGACGATGAGCGGCAGGTCGAGCGATGCCAGCATGCGGTGCAGTTCGCTCGGCTTCGCGGGTGTCGTGAAGGCTTCCGCCATCAGCGCGGTCACCGTCGCCCGGTGACGCGTGCTTTCGATATACTGCGCCGCCGCCCAGGCATTGCCCCTCGCCCGCGCCGGCAGAGCCACCTTGCTTTCAAGGAATTTCGCCAGCGCTTCGGGTGTGGTGGGGATGTCGGGATTTTCCGCGCTCAGGAGCTGCGGGCCGAGATAAGGCACGACCTTGCCTTCCCGCAGCCCGTCGGCCAGCCGGGCCAGCGTGTCGTCCGGATCCGCGAAACTCAATTCCGAAACGTCTGCGAGAAGAGCGCCCATGCTCACACCTCTTCGGTCTCGGGGCGCTTGCGCGCCTCCACGGTAATGGGCAGACGGGTGTCCTTGTCCAGGTCGGGCAGCTCCAGCACCCAGCCGTTCGCGATCCGGACCCAACCGCCCCACAGGGTGTCGTGTTCCATTTCGACAATCGGTTCTTCGAGGTCCTTCTTGGGGACGTAAACCGACAGGCCAACCTCGGGGGAACGGCGGATCATGATCTTCATTGAAAGCAATCCTTCATGTGGACTTCGTTACCGTCGTCTGAGCATTCGCCCAGGAGCCGGCGGATCTGTTGTTTTGAGACCGCCAACAGGCGGTCATAGGCGAGTTCGCTCACCTCGCTGTCCGGATCGTCGAGAAACGGCGCGAGTTCGCTTTCCGCAATCCGCCTGGCCAGCGAAAGCCGTACATCCGGGTCCGGATGGAAAACGCTCGCAGGCAGGCTGGTTTCAGGCGTCTGCCTGCCAAGGTGCACCCCGCCTTTGACGTCGCGCCCCAACCGCCATTTTTCCTGACCGGCGTTGCTCTCCTGCAGAAAGGCATCGACCGAAGCAAGGAAGTCACAAAAACACCACTTGCGCTGCGTGGACTGCTGTTGAACGTAACAATCCACCCCGCACGCCGACGGATCGCCAACGAGGGCAAGATCCAAAGCGGTATCCAGCGCGTTCCGCTCGGTGTCGCGCCAACCGACTACGTGGCTGAAATCATTCATGACTGCCTCTCAGGAAATGGGGGTTGGAGGGCAGCCTGCCTCAGGCGGGAACGCAGGTTCCCGGCACGGGGCAGACTTCATCGCATTTCGGTGCGTCGTAGACGCCTTCACATTCGGTGCATTTCTTCGGGTCGATCACATAGGTATCGCCCTTCATGGAAATGGCTGCGTTCGGGCATTCAAATTCGCACATGCTGCAAACGGTGCATTGCGACACGATGATCTTGTAGGCCATGACTTCTCTCCTCTATGCGGATCGGCACCAATCCGGAGCCGGAAGAAAACCGGCATCACTGCAGCCGAAGCTGCATTCCCCCTCCTTGGAGCAAGCATCGTGCCACGCTCGCCGGCGCTGTTGCGAAGTGCCGGAAAAAGAAGCCGGTGAGGCCTGAAGCGGAAATCAATACCGCTTTGAATTCAGCTTGTTAGGGCGATATTTTAGAATCGATTTAAGAATCGCACCGACCCGGAAAGAGCTTCCCCAAACCAGGGGGCAGCGGGGTCTCTGGCCGATGTGTAGGACTTCCAACATTTTCTGTCGTAAACCTGAAAGGCGACGTCAGAAGGCGGTCGGGTGTGCGGATCCCTCGCCCGAGCCACATGTCTTGCGCCGTCCCGGACTTGATCCGGGACCTGCCAGGAGGCCCCGGCGCAAGGCCGGGGCGGCGTGGAGGCACAGCAAGACACAGTCGACAGTAATAAATCGCGACCGCGGAGACTGTCAGAACTTCTTGATCGGAATCTTGTGCTTGCGGAGCGCGTAGCCGATCTGGCGCGGGGTCAGGTTGAGCAGCCTTGCGGCTTTCGCCTGCACCCAGCCGGCCCGCTCCATGGCGTCGACCAGGCGCTCGCGCTCCGTCTGCCCGTCGCCGTTCAGCACAGAGCATGTGTCGGCTTCCGGGCAGGTCGCGGGAGACGGAGCGGCGGCAAGCTCGGGCGGAGCCTCGTCCACCGGCGGACGGCTCGGCCCCGGTGTGGACGACGTGACCGGACGGGAAATGATGTTGAACGGCGCCGTGGTCTCGACCGCTCCCTTCCACAGGGTGGATGACAGGCAATCGTCGTTGCGGCAGGCAAAATCTTCGGCGACGATGCTTTCCTCGCGCGACAGGGTCGCCGTCCGGCGCACGCAGTTTTCCAGTTCCCGCACGTTGCCCGGAAAGAAGCAGCCTTCCAAAACGTCCCTGGCGGAGCCGGTGAATGCCAGATGCGTCCCGTGCTCGCTGTTGAAGCGCTTGAGGAATTCCTGCGCGAGAGGGAACACGTCCTCGCGCCGATCGCGCAGCGCCGGAAGCAGGATGGTGATGACGTTGATGCGGTAATAGAGATCGGCACGGAACTCGCCCTTGGCGACCGCCTCTTCCAGGTTCTTGTTTGTGGCGCAGACCAGACGGACATCAACCTTGATGGTCTTCATGCCGCCGACACGCTCGAACTCGCCCTCCTGCAGCACGCGCAGGAGTTTGGCCTGGAAGGACGGCGATATTTCGCCGATCTCGTCCAGAAACAGGGTGCCGCCATGGGCAAGCTCGAAACGTCCCTTGCGCTGCGTGACCGCACCGGTGAACGCCCCCTTTTCATGGCCGAACAGTTCCGATTCAAGAACCGATTCCGGCAGGGCGGCGCAGTTCAATTTGACGAAGGGCCCCTTCTTGCGCTCCGACAGGTCGTGGGTTGCGCGGGCGAAGAGCTCCTTGCCCGTTCCGGATTCCCCGCGCAGGAGAACCGTGGAATTGCTGCGCGCCACCACGTTGATCTTGTCGAGAACCGAATGAATGGCATCGCTCTCGCCGACGATCCCGCGCATCCGCAATCCGGGATCGCGGCTGGGCCTGATCGATTCCGACAGCTCCTTTTCCAGGCGGCGCTGCTCGCCCATCAGCCGCTGGCGGTCGCGGTTGATCACGTCGTGCAGGCGCACCGTCTGGCCGACAAGATTGGCGATCATGGCCAGAAAACGGACATCCTCGTCGAATTTGAAGGTGGTTTCGCCGTCGGAAATCCTGTCGATCGTCAGAGTCCCGACGACCTTCTCGCGTTCCTTGATGGGCACGCCGATGAAGGAAATCCGGGAACTTCCGGCCCAGCGCTCGGCCGCGATCCAGTCCTCAAACAGCGGATCGGTGGCGACATTCTCGACCACAAGCGGCATCTTCGTCGCAACGATCTGGCCGATGGCGAGCTGTGGCAGCAGGTCGAAATGGCTCTTGGCGTTGCTTTCGCGCCAGCCGGATCCGACGACGATGTGAGGATCGCCGTTGTCGTCCAGAAGGGCGATCAGCCCGTGGGACATTTCAAGGAAACTGGACAGCAGCGTCAGCACGTTCGACAGCGTCGTTTCCAGACGCGCCGGGATGGCCAGAACCTTGGAGATTTCATATACGCCGTGCAGCGCGACTTCAGCACGCGTCGTGAACAGGCCGGCAGGCGAAACGGGTTTTTTGGGCTCCGTGATCAAATCAGAAGGCATGGCACCAACTCTCTTGACTGGAGGGCGCCTCCCGGAAAGTGCGGGTCGCGAGATCGTTTTTCGGCTGTAACCCGCTTTTTTTCAATCTTCGCAGGCGCAGCATGAAACAGCAAGTACTTTTTACAATGCCCTGGTCCTGATATGCCAAGTCGCAGTCACCCTGTATCATGTCGCGGACGATTGGAAAGCCGAAGGAAATTCGCTTCGTAGCCGGTTGAGTCGGAAGGGGGCCGGAACAACGGATCAGACCGTTTCCCGCAACCGGTTGCGCAGCGAAACGCTTCGGCTTTGCTTCGAGCGGCCCTGACCCCGGATCCGTCCGACGTGTTCGCCGGACCGCCCGAAAGGGCCGGTCAACTGTGTTGACCGGTCTCAAGGCGAAAAAGCATCCCGCGTCCAGTCGAACGCAGGATGCTCTCGTCAAGATCGCGTTATCCGAACTTGTAGAGAACGCCGAAGCCGCCGCGCGGATAGTTCCACTCGATCTCGCCGGTCTTGGCGGTCACGATGCGGCAGGTACCGCATTCCATGCAGCCGTCGGTCGTGATCTCCACCTGGCCCCGTTCGTTCTGTTCGTAGCAGCCCGCCGGACAGGTGTGGGTCAGAGACAGCAACGCCTTCGACGGCTTGTCGTGCGGAAGCACCCTGATGTGAGGCCGCCCCGCATCGACGAGGTAGCGGTTCTGATAGAGTTTTTCTTCAACTCTCATTGCACTTTCTTGTACCGAGCTCATTATCGCCATGCCTTTGCAAGTTTGAATGCATCACCCACGAGACCGAGAACGCTCCGGCTTTTACGGAACGACCCCATGATCTCTTTTTCCTTGGACCGCTTGTCGACTCCGTCGACGCGGAACCAGGACTGAGCCGCATTGGTGAACAGTTTCGGGTAAAGTGTGAAAACGTGTTTGTTGTTATGGAGGTAGCCCGGAATTTTCCGGTACTTTTTCATGTCCTTCATAACAAATGTCTGTTCCAGACGCCGTGTGTATTCCGTCAGATTCGCCTTGGACATTTCGTCCCGGCGGCGTTTCAGCCAGACAACGGTCTCCGCCGCGATCCGGCCGGTCGTCATTGCCAGGTTCGACCCTTCCCGGTGAACGGCGTTGACGAACTGCCCCGCGTCGCCAACCACGATCCAGCCGTCGCCGACCAGTTCGGGGATGGAGTTGTAGCCTCCCTCGGGAATGAGGTGCGACGCGTATTCCTTGCACTCGGCATCGGCCAGCAGCGGCTTGATGCTCGGGTGGTTCTTGAAAGCCTCCAGAAGGTCGTAAGGGGTCGTCTCGTTGTCGGCAAAATCCGACACGATGCAGCCGATGCCGACGGAGATGGATTCCTGGTTGGTGTAGAGGAACCCGGTCCCCGTCATGCCCTTGGTGATGGTGCCCATGGCCTCGATCACGACGCCTTCGTCGCCCTTGAGGTTGAAGCGGCTTTCGATCACCTCACGCGGCAGGAAGTGCATTTCCTTGACCGCCAGCGCGACGCTGTCCGGGGCGACTTCCTTGCGCAGCCCGGAGCGCTGACCGACCAGGCCGTTGACGCCCTCGGCCAGGATGACCACGTCGGCGAACACCTTGCCGGCATTGCGGTCGGTGCGCACGCCGATCACCCGGCCGTTGGAATCGCGCAGCAGTTCGGTCACGGTCGTTTCGCACAACAGCACGGCGCCGGCATCGCGGACCTTGCGGCTGAACCATTTGTCGAACTGGGCGCGAATGATCGTGTAGCGGTTCGGCTTTTCCTCGTTGAAGTCGTCGGACCGGTAATGCATGCCGACATGGGACGCGTCGTCCATGGTCCACATGCGCTGTTCGATGACGTGCCGCTCCAGCGGAGCGTCCTCGCGGAAATCGGGGATGATCTGCTCCAGCGCGTTGGCGTAGAGGATCGCGCCCTGAACGTTCTTGGAGCCCGGATATTCGCCGCGCTCGAGCTGCAGGACCTTCAGGCCTTCCTTGGCCATTGTGTAGGCCGCCGCATTCCCGGACGGCCCGGCACCAACAACGATCACGTCATAATGTTCGTCACTCATTTGAGCCTCCTTCAACCCGCCATCCGGTTGACCGAAAGATGTTTGCGGAACGCTTCCGTCAATGCCGGAAGAACCTGAACGGCATCCGCCACGATGGCGAGATGAGCGAAATCCATGATCGGCGCGTTCGGATCGGTGTTGATCGCCACGATCAGATCCGAACCCTCAACGCCGACGCGGTGCTGGATGGCACCCGAAATGCCGGCGGCGATGTAGAGTTTCGGGCGGATGGTCTTGCCGGTCTGGCCGATCTGCCGGTCTGCTGTGATCCAGCCCTTCTGCACCAGCGGCCTGGAGCCGCCGTATTCGGCGCCGAGCACCGCGGCGAGGTTCTTCACGAGCTGGAAGTTTTCCGCCGACCTCAGACCCAGGCCGCCGGCAACGACGATGTCGGCATAGGGCAGCTGCGCCTTGTCGGATTCCCGGTCGGCCACGAACTGCAGAACCTTGGTGATGACGTCGTCCTCGCTCATGCCGAGCGGATGGGAGACGACCTTGCCGGTTCTGCCTTCCTGACGCTCCGGCATGGTCAGGACGCGCGGGCGCACCGTCGCCATCTGGGGCCGGTAGTTCAGCGTGAAGATCGTGCAGAGCAGCGAGCCGCCGAAGGTCGGACGGGTCGCGGCAAGCGAGCCCTCGTCGTCGATGGCGAGTTCGGTGCAGTCCGCCGTCAGGCCGGTCAGGAGCGTGGTCGCCACGGAGCCCGCCAGGTCGCGGCCCAGGTTGGTGGCGCCCAGAAGCAGGATTTCCGGCTGATAGGTGTTGACCAGATCCGTCATCGCCTTGGTGTAAGGCTCGTTGCGATAATGCGTCAGAACCGGGTCGACGACGGTATAGACGACGTCGGCACCGTATTCGAAGGTCGCGGCAACCGCATCGGCGATCGCTTCCTCGCTGCCGCCCATGACGACACCGGCGAGTTCGACGCCGCGCTTGTCGGCCAGCTTGCGGCCCTCGCCGAGAAGCTCGAACGAGACGGGATGCACCTCGCCGTGCTCGCACTCGATCGCCACCCAGACGTGTTTGTAGGCCTTGAAGTGCTCCGGAAGTTCTCTCTTGGTTCCGGCGCGGCTTGCGGCTGCGTTTGGTTTCGGGGCTTCAGCCATGACCTATCCCTCCTGTGCGAATTGTGTGGCGGCGTAGCGCAGCAGATCCTGTTCGATCTCCGGCTGGCGCTGGAACAGCTCGCTCATGAAGCCCTGCGCGATCGTCTCCATGGTCTGCTCGGAGGTTTCGATCGGCTTGGCCTTTTCAGATCGCGCTTCGGGGGCGAACACCTTCTTCACGATGGTCGGGGAGCCGCGCAGACCGCATCTGGTCAGGTCGTCGATACCTGCGTCGGCCGCACTCCACTTGACCACGTCCGCCTTCGCGGCCCTGAGCGCGTCTTCGAGCGTGCCGCGGCGCATCTCGTTGGTGCCTTCCAGCATGGTGATCAGCACCGGCAGCTTGGTGGTCAGGACCTGGACGCCGCCCTCGGCGCGCCGCTCGACCTTGATGACGCCGTTCTCGGGTTCGAGATCCTCGATCTTCGAGATATAGGTCAGCTGGTTGAGCTTCAGCCGCTTCGCGATACCCGGGCCGACCTGGGCGGTATCGCCGTCGATGGTCTGCTTGCCGGTGAAGATGATCGAAGGCCGACCGAAGTCGTCGCCGATCTTCTTCAGAGCCTCGGCAAGCGCGAAGCTGGTCGCCAGCGTATCGGAGCCGGCAAAGAAACGGTCGGTCAGCAGGACCGCCCGGTCCGCTCCGAATGTCAGTGCCTTGCGAAGCGAGTCCTCGGCCATCGGGGGCCCCATGGTCAGAACAGTCACTTCCCCGCCAAACTTGTCCCGCAACCGGAGCGCCTCTTCGAGGGCGAACAGATCATACGGATTGATGATCGTCGGCACGCCCTGGCGCATGATGGTATTGGTCACCGGATGGACACGGATCTGAGCGCTGTCGGGAACCTGTTTGACACAAACGACAATGTGCATCGGATCTCACCTGCTCGTTGATCAATCGGAAATTCGAATTCTTGTAAGAACGGTAACCGCAAATAGCGTGCCAATCCGAAAGTCCGCAAAAACCCGTAAGAAACGACCTGAATTCAGCCTCTTACTCCCCAACTCCGGACAACCTGCTGCGCGAAACGCAACGCGCCTGTCGGCTTGTCGACAAAGTGTCACAAGTCGGCGTTGGACCCGGAAATGGACGACAAGGCGACAAACGGTTTTTCGGGTGTCGTCTTGGGAGCGACGGCATCCTTGTGCACCTTGAAGAGACGTTCCTCGATGGGCGAGGACTCCACGAAATCCTGATAGGCCTGTTCCAGGTAGGTCCTGCAGAGAGCCTTGATTTCCTCGTCGCCGAGGCCTGAGAAAGCGCCTTCGGCTTCACTGTTCTTGAGATACTGCCCCATGCGGCGCAGGATATGCAGACGGGCGACATGGACCACCGACGGTTCGAATGCCACGTCCAGATAGGTGAAAAACTCTTCGGCTGCGGACAGCTGCGCAAGTTCGTCGAGCACGCTCATGATCCAGTTTCTCCTTCGTTGTAGGCTGGCGTCCGGTCTCCGGATATTTGCCGGAGGAACCGATTCACCGAAATGCCGTAACAGATTGATCCAACGCCATTTTCGACTGTTCAGCAGTCGTGCCGGATGTCTCTTTCCGGCGTGCCGGGGCGGGCGCGGAGCCGGCCCTGAAGATGGTTCACCCGGGCCTCGAGAAACTCGACTCGGTCGATCAGCACGGTGAGAACGTCGCCCACGGGGTCCGGAATGAGATGGTGATCGAGATCGATCCGCCCGTCCGTGCGCCGGCGGTCGAGCCGGTCCTTGACCACCTTTCCCGGAATGCCGACGACGGTCATCCCCGGTGCGACATCCTCCACCACCACGGAATTGGCGCCGATGCGGCACCCCGCGCCGACCCGGATCGGGCCCAGGATCTTGGCCCCGGCACCGACGAGCACGCCGTTTTCCAGGGTCGGATGGCGCTTGCCCGCCGACCAGCTCGTACCGCCCAGGGTCACGCCGTGATAAAGCGTGACATCGTCACCGACCTCGGCGGTTTCGCCGATCACGACGCAGGCGCCGTGGTCGATGAAGAACCGCCGCCCGATCGTGGCGCCGGGGTGAATGTCGACATTTGTCAGAACCCGGCCGAACCAGGAGAGAAACCTTGCGGGAAACCGGAAGCCCGCCGTCCAGAACCGATTGGCGACGCGGTAGAGGATCACCGCATGGACGCCCGGATAAGTGAGCACGATCTCATAGGTGTGGCGGGCCGCCGGATCGCGTTCCCTGACGCAACCGACATCCTCCTTGAGCAAAGACCAGAGCGGTCTGCGCGGAGGAGGATCGGTCCATTTCAGACGGGCCCTGGGCGTGACGTCCGTTCCGGATTGCGGTTCGGATGCTCCGGAAGGTTGCATTTCCTGAGCGTCCGTTCCGGACGATCTGTTCCCCGGCTTTGCGATGTGGATAGTGTCTTTGAACTGCGCCCCGGAGGCGGCAGTGTCTTCAAGACCGTGCAAGGGCATGTTCATGTTCACTGCCTCCGCTGGACGCTTGCGTGTCGGGTGCCGCGCTTTCGGCGCCATGACGCTCGCGCCAGAGCGGCGACATCGACTGAAGATGCGTGATGATGCCGGGCAGGACACCGAGCACACGGTCGATATCCTCAGAAGTGTTCTCGCGGGACAGGGAAAAGCGGATCGCTCCCTGCAGCGCCGTTGCCGGGACGTCCATGGCCCGCAGGACATGCGAGGGCTCCATCGATCCGGACGCGCAGGCGGACCCGGAGGACGCGGCAATGCCTTCCTGCTCCATCTTGTGCAGGATGGCCTCGCTGTCGAGATACTCAAAGGCGATATTGGACGTGTTGGGCAGCCGCTCGCCGGCGCCGCCGATGACGACGCACCCGCCGATCTGCTGGAGCACGCCCTGTTCGAAGCGGTCGCGCAACGCGCGGACCTGCGTCTGTTCCTCGTCGATCCGGGCGGCCGCGATCTCCGCGGCCTTGCCGAGACCGACGATCGCCGGGACGTTTTCCGTGCCGGCCCTGCGGCCGCGCTCCTGGCGGCCGCCGCGCAGCATGGGCTTGAATTTCACGCCCTTGCGGACGAACAGCGCACCGACGCCCTTCGGGCCGTGCAGCTTGTGTCCGGAGAGCGACAGCATGTCGATGGCGCTGTCGGCGAGGTTGACCGGCACCTTGCCGACCGCCTGAACCGCGTCGGTATGAAACAGCGCCCCGGCCTCGTGGGCATAGCCGGCAAGTTCCTCGACGGGATAGAGCGTTCCGGTCTCGTTGTTCGCCCACATGACGGAGGCCACGGCCGTTTGCGGGCCGAGCGCAGCCCGGTAGGCGTCGATGTCGAGCCGGCCGTCGCTGTCGACGCCGATCATCGCGACCTCGACGCCGCGGGTCTGCTGCAGATACGCGACGAGCGAGAGGATTGCCGGGTGCTCGACCGCCGAGGTGACGATCTGATTGCGCTCCGGCTGCACTTCAAGTGCCGACAACAAGGCGGCGTTGTCGGATTCGGTGCCGCCGGAGGTGAAGACCAGTTCATGGTCGTGAGCCGCCCCGAGCAGAGCCTGGAGATGGCGGCGGGCATCCCGCACGGCACCGGCCACTTCCGAGCCGAAGGCATGAGTGGAGGAGGCATTCCCGAACTGATCGGTGAAGAACGGCAACATTGCCGCCACAACGTCAGGATCGGTGCGGGTCGTTGCGTTGTTGTCGAAATAGATCGGTCGCACCTCTCACCCCTTCTACTCTGAACCTCTAGGCCGGCACTCCGCCCATGACGGGAACCAGACGGACAAATTCGCCCAGCTCTTCCACGAGGCGGGACTGGATGCCTTCGAGTGTCATCGCGGACAGCTTGCACATCACGCAGGCTCCGGTGAGCCGCACCATCACCTGCTTGCCGTCCACCTTGACGAGCTTGCAGTCCCCGCCGTCGCGCTGCAGGTTGGGCCTGATTTCTTCCAGCACCCTGGTGATGATCTCCAGGCGCTTTTCCTCCGCTTCGGAGGGGGCCGGATCGGCCTCTATCGTTGCTGTTTCAGCTCGCATGTCGTTTCCTTAGTCCTCGGGTTCTTATGGATGGATCGCGTCCCTTTGGATTTTGCCGCGTGACCGGAGAACCGGACCGTATGCCTGACGGCCGGACCACCCGCGCGGACAGTCCGGCTTAACCGAACGACTTGCCGCAGGAGCAGCTGGACGTCGCGTTCGGATTGTCGAAAGTGAAGCCGGAGCCTTCGAGGGCAACGACGAAGTCTATCGTCGTGCCGTTCAGAAGCTGGTGGCTCGTGGTATCCACGAACACCTTCACACCGTCCCGTTCGATCACGGTATCGTCCGGATCGGCTTCGTCGACGAGGCCCATCATGTATTTGTAACCGGCGCAGCCACCGGTCTCGACCATGATGCGCAGGCCACCAACGGGATCCTTGGCACCGGTGATCGCGGTGCGGACGGCTTCCAAAGCACTGTTCGTCAGATTAATCATCGCTGTCTTCTCTCACTGCCGAGATTTTCGTTACAGTGAAATCAGCAAATGGCGTGCCACCCGGCCGGAATCGCGGAACTCGGCCATTTTTCACCTGAAAAACTGTTGCCTTTGCGACGCTTGTCGGAAATCCGACAGGCCGGTTTCAACCATGACGCGGATTGTCGGCCGCCGCGCGCACCCGCAAGCCCGCCTGTTTCGGGAAAACCTGCGAAAATCCCTTGAAGACCCTAGCAAATCGCCGCATTTCCCGCCGAAAAGGCAAATCGGCAAACGACTTGCATAACAGGGGCCATGCGCCTGAGAGCGCCCGTGTTATCGCAAGTAGGACACTTCAATGACAACCATCGAGCAAACCCCTCTGGCACGCCTTGAAAGCGAAGGCCGCCTGTTCAACGCCGTCCTGAAAGGACCGACCAGCAAGGACGGCCGGTTCGGCTTCCGTGGCGACATCGCCCTGAAGTTCCAGGACCAGGTCGCCGACGAAAAGCGCCCGCCGGATTTTTCCATCGAACAAGTTCTCACCTTCGCCGAAGGGGACGACAAGCAGTTCCCGATCCTGATCGGCTATCTGCATTCGTTCGAATATCTGGGACAGGTCGTCGAAGTGCTCGGAGATCTGCTCAGCCCGGAAGGCACCTATCTGATGTTCTGCAACAACATCGATCTGCGCTCGCAGTACAAGGTGAAAATGGGCGACATCACCTTCTATATCCTGCCCTGCGACGAGTCGACGGTCTGGAAGGAAACCATGGACCTGATCGGCATCGACAAGAACGACATCAAGAAGCTCAATACGGCCGGCAAGACGGACTATCTGCTGGACGCGGTGAAGGGCTTCAGCAACGGCTACGACGAGATCACCTACGAAAAAGGCCTGGAAGTCATGGAGCCGGTCCGGAACCGCAACGAGAACCGTCCGGTCTGATCCGTCAAGGCGACAACTTTCAAGCGGGAACGTCCCCTGCCTTCACCGGCAGGGGCGATTTTTCGTGATGTTATCTGGCTATATTTTTGCCCCGCGTTGCAGACGCTCCCATAACCGCATTTGCTCCGCAGTCCCGGACTTGATCCGGGACCAGCCACGAGGCCCCGGCTCAGGGCCGGGGCGGCGGCACGCTGGTGTCACCGCCCGGGAGAAGGTTCGGGTCTCCGCACCGGCCTCATTCAGTGCCGTCCGCGCAGGCTTCCTCGTCTTCCTCTTCTTCGTCAAAACCTGCCAGTTCGACGCCGACGACACAGATGTCGCCATCGATTACCTGGACGTCGACGGCTTCAAGGCTCTGGCCAAGACAGGGCCCCTCGATGCACTCGCCCGTGCCGATGTCGAACAGGGCGCCGTGCTTGCCGCACAGCAGGCGGGTTCCGTAGGAATCCAGAAACTGGTCCCGTTCCCAGTCGAGATTGACGCCGTCATGCGGGCAGCGGTTGACATAGCCGAAGGCCTGCCGCCCCCAGCGGACGATCACAATCGGCCACGGCTGCTCGTTGCCGTCCTCGTCGATCCGGGCGAGGTAGAAACCGTAGGCCCGCTTGCTGGGGATGTCGTTCAGGCTGCAGATCACATAAGGGGTTGCGGCAATCGTCTCTGTTTCCGTCATGAGATTTTCCCGACTGTTTGACTTCCGGCGTGGTCAAGGGTCTGTGCCTCCGCACTGGACAATAACAAACCGTTGGCGGCCAGCGAAAATTCCCGCCAGGCCGCCGCGACGTCGCGCAGGATCGTCTGCTTGTACTCGTCCGGCAGATTGTGTTCGTAAGGAAAGTTGGAGAGCGCACAGGACGTCCTGTTAAAGGCAATGACATCATCCATCAGCGTCTGCAGGAAATCCCTGAACGGCGCCTGGATCTCCGGTATCAACGCCGAGCGGCCGCTTTCCACCGGAACGCCCTTCATGTCGAATTCAAGTTCTCCCAAGAGAACCAGCGCGCTGTCCAGCGTCGCCTCGACCGTTTCCAGAACCGCCATCTGGGTCAGCTGGTCGCGGTTCTGCTCCGACAGCCGTGCGTTCAGATTTGTCCGGTAGCTGTCGAAGGCGGGGCCGCCCTGGCCGCGCACCCAGGCTTCGAACTGCGCCAGAAGAGCCGCGTTTCCGGAAAGGGCGTCGGTACTTTCCTCCGCCGGGACGGCTCCGATCTGCTCGGCCGCGTAAGCCGCCGCCTGGAGTGCGCCTTCCAGATAGCCGCAGTCGCGCGCCGCAGTTTCGGTTCCCGACAGAAGCAGCTTGGCGTCCCAGAGCGGGCGGCGGAGCAGAGGATTGGAGATGCCCGCGTGATCGTTGCGTGCGGGATCGGTCCGGTCGCGTGCAGCGCAGGTAAACCGTTCCGCCGCCCAGTTCCGGTAAAGCTGCTCGCCCTGTTCCGCCTCCGGACCGAAGATCTGCGCCATCTGATTGGCGAGCAGCATCGGCAGGCCGGTGCTGAACCGCTCCCGGTCCTCCGGGGCCAGGGCAACGAAGCCGCCGAGCGCCGCCTTTGCGCCCGCCGCATCGCAGGCATCGAAGATTTCCCCGAGCGTCGCCTGACCATGGCTGACGAACGCATTGCCCGCCTGGCCGTTCTCGCGCCAGAACGGGCGATCATAGCCCATGACGACCTTGGCGATGTCGGCCATCCAGGTGGCGGCCTCGCGCATCGCCTGACCTATGTCTTCCGGCAAAGGCGGCTCGAACAGGACATGCTCTTCCAGAAGGCGCGGCGGAACGGCGAGAATGACGGTCTTTGCGATCACCTTGACGAGCTGCCCGTCATGCAGAAACAGCAGCTGGACGTAGTCGCCACGATCCTTGACGTTGGTCAGCTCATGATCGGGATGGATCCGATCTTCCGGCAAGCGGGCGGACAAGGCATCAACGAGGGACGCCATGCCGCCCTCAACGCGCCGGGTGCCTTCGTGAACGGCCATCGCCTCTGTTTCCGGCCCCTTTTCTGTATCCTTCATGTGAAGGATCTCGCCGGTATCGTGCTGGTCGAAGGACTGCAGTCCGAGTTCGGCGACAAGGCCGGAAATCGCCGGCTGCCGGTTCGGCCAGTACCAGGACGGGCCGAGGTCGACCCGTATCCCGGCCTGGCCGTTCCAGACGCTGTCGATCCGTCCACCCAGTCTTGGCCGGGCTTCGTAGAGCGCGAACTCCCTGCCCGCCCGGTGCAATTCATCCGCCAGCGCCAGTCCGCACAGGCCTCCGCCGACGATCACAATCTCATGCATAGCAACTCTCCTTACAGGCCGGCCCCGGACAGGCCAGACATGTCCCTGCGAACCGCAATGCAAGAATCGCGCAAAAAATCGCCGTCGCCCTTTCCGGGCTTAAATGGAATGACTCAAACTGGCACGGAACTTGATGGTCTTTCGCCAACCTGAAAGACAAGGAGATCTCCAAATGAAGGTTACAGAGGCGTTCGCCAAATCCAGTCTGGACGACATCAAGGCCGCACTTGCCGGCGGTACCCTGACCGTCTATTCCGTCGCCCGTCCGCTGACCGCCGACCTGCCGGTCGACCGCAGTGGCGTGCTTGCCGTGTTCACTTTTGGCTCCCCGGCTTTCGGCGAAGCCACCGAAGACGGCGAAACTCCCGCATTCGTCGAGGCTTCCGTGCCCGCGGAAGACGTTGGAACGCCGGGGTTTGCCCGCGCCTGCAAGGAAGACGGCACGGTCGTCGCCGACTTCTCCGCAGGCCCCGGCAACCGGGAAATCAAGTTCGCAGAAGTCTCCTGCTCCAAGGGCGCACCGGTGAAGGTCGCCGTCTTCAAGATCCAGGAAGAAGACGGCTGGCCGGAGCGTCCGGACTATTTCGACAGCAAGCCGAAGCCGGGCTACCAGATGCCGCAAACGCTTTGAACCGGCTCCGCTTTTGAAGGTCCGGGTTCCGGCAAAGCGTTTCAAACGCGCCAAATTGTCGGGATCCGGACACGTTCAATCCTTCCCTCGGAGAACAAGAATGGCAACATTGATCAAAACGACAGAAGACGGGCGCAAGGTGGAAGTAAACGGCCTTGCCATCATGCTTGACGGCAAGCTGGAAGCGTTCGAGATGATCGAGGTTCCGATGCATCCGAACAAACGCGCCATCTGGGAGGTCATGCCCGAGGCTACGCACATGGCCGGCCGCGTCGCTCTCACCCAAGAGGAAGCCAAAAAGGTCGAAGAGGCCTTTGCGGAAACCGAGAAGCAGATCCTCGCCAACCCGGCCGCGATCAACGAGCGGTTCCGGCTCGCCGTCAACCGGCGCGCCTGCAAGGAAGGCATCGAGTAGCCTCGGACGATTTTTTTGCGGGGCCGGTGGGGCTGGCCAGCTCGATCATGGTGCCGTGTAAGCAGAGGTAATCCTCTGCAGGAAACCAATCCCCTGCCTCATCCTGAGGAAGCGCCAAGCGCTGTCTCGAAGGATGGGCCGCTTGTTCCGGAGTATGCCGCCCATCCTTCGAGACGGACCTACGGTCCTCCTCAGGATGAGGGAAATGGGTAGAGGGAAGGCATTCTTTTGATTCAATTATTTTGCGGAAGCAACTGAAAATACGGGGTTTTCAGCCAGCAGAGTATTGTCGGCGAAGCCGTCTCTTCAACCATCACTTCAAGCTTTCGCCTGAGATGTCACGCCGGCAGGCCCGGCTCATCCGGTTTGCCGATCCGGGCGAGACGGGCTTCGCCGGTCTCTTCGCCGAAACAATTGTCGAAATCGTCGCAATCGGAACAGACCGGCGCGGCGCACAGGGTGAAACCCGCCGAGCCGCAGACCATGCGGTAGAGGAATTTCTTCCACTTCATGTCTTCGCGGTTGCGGGCGGACAGCCTTGAGAAATGCCGCTCCATCAGCTCCGACAATTCGCCCCGGTGCCTGAGCCCCAGGTCCTGCCAGAGATGATGCGGCGCCTTGCAACGCCGGGCCACCATGGCGCTGAAGGTCTTTTCCAGGTCGCTTGTCCCGCTCGCATACATCATGAGGATGTCGCGGATCGACTGTTCCTCCTCGTCGATCTCCGGGTCTGCTCTGCCGGCGAGCTCGGCGATTTCCGCCGCGATGACCGGAAACATCCGCCCGGCAAGACTGCGCAGTTCGGGCTCTGTGAGGCCGGACCCGTCGCCGAGTCCGCGGCCGCTGCCCTCCTCCATCTCAGACAGGGCGAGCGCCAGGATCGAGGCGGCCACATGGATGTCGAAAGCATCGCACGTTGACGATGCGGATGCGTCAATCAGCCAGCGATAGGCTTCGTCACCGGTCATGGTCCCTCGCAAACTTATCTGGAGGTCACGCGGCCTCGGAAACCTGGGTCGCGTGGGTCTGGCAGTTGGTCGGGCAGACACGGGCGCACGCGCCACAGCCGATGCAGGCGCCGCTGTCGTTCATCACCATGACCTTCTTTTCGATTTCCTCGTCCTCGTCATCGTCGAGTTCGACGATGTCGCCATCCTCGTTGATGCCTTTCAGGGTCATGACTTCGCGGCCGCAGACCTTGTAGCACCGGCCGCAGCCGATGCAGGTCGCATCGTCGATCGAAACCAGGAAATCCGGCGTCCAGTCCCGGCCGTCCCGGGTCAGATGAGGGGCGCTCATGATGTTGGGTCCTTTTAAGCGTCTTCGAGCTGCTTCAGCTCGGCGCGCTTCGCCTCCAGCGCCTCATAGGTGCTGTAGGTCTTCTGCGCGATATCCATGATGGACTGCCAGTTGATCGGCAGATCCTCCGCGAGGTCGTGAAGATCCATCTTCAGGGCCGTTGCGCGGGACGAGAGTTTTTTGACTTCCGCCTTCAGCGTTTCCACATCACTCATCGTTTTACCTCAGTATTTTGCGACTTCCGGGAACTTGTTGATCATGTCAACGCCTTCCTTGACGTATTTGTCTCCCTGCTCGGCCAGCTTCTCCAGACTTTCGAAACCGAAGCGGTGCAAGTCGCGCAGCTGCTTGTTGACCACGATCAGCCGGCCGCCGATCAGCACCATCCGGCCGAAACCCTCATGGTGCACCTTGAACATGGGCGAAACCATCACCCGGGTTTCCTTCTCGATCGACAGGGCGACCGCATTGAAGAAAAGCTCCATGCGCCAGACCGTGTCCGGATCCGGGTCGCCCATGATCGGCAGCGCCCGGCGCTCTTCCTTGGTCATGAGGTAGGGGGCGATCAGATCGAGATCGGCCTTGTTCTCCCACGTTCCGTGGGTGTCCTGGGCGCGCCAGACCTTGATCAGTTCCTTCACGAACGGAGCGTCCGCCCCCGGCGTCTCTTCAAGAACGGTTGCAGCTTCAGCCATCTGTCTCAATCCTCGTCAAAATCGTCGAAATTGCGTTCCTTGCCCTTCATCATGACCTTGCGCAGCCACGGGGGCGGGTTGCCCTTGAGCACGTCCTGGAGCTTGTCGAGCAGCTCCTCGATGTTTTCCGGCTGGTTGACCTTCATCGGGTGGATGTTGTGGGCCACAACGCGCGCCGCGCCGGAACCGCCGATGGCGGCGACGTAGAGAATGGCGCAATCCTTGATCGCCTCGATCTTGGGAGCGAGCTTGTCCTCGTCGCCGTCTTCCTTCAGATCGCCCTCGAACTCCACCGCCTCGAGAAAATGATGTCCCTCCGGCTCAAGATCGTAGATGGCAATATGCTTGGCCCAGCCGAAGTGGGCATCGACCCTTTTCAGGTCCTGAGTTGCAAATGCGACTTTCATGCGCGTTCACCCCATGAATAAGCCGGGCCCTAGTGGGCCGTGGCCGATGCGCCGTGCCCGTGCCCGGCGCCTTCGCGCCAGGTATCCGGTGTCGGCTCGTGATTTTCCTCGTGGTCGGCAATGAGCATGTTGGCGACCTTGAAGATCAGGTCGCGCGTGCCCCGGTAACCGACGGACAACTGATGGCCTGCGCCGATCCGGTCGAACATCGGGATACCGGCCCGGTAAAACGGAATGTTCAGCCGGGCGGCCATCTGGCGGCCATGCGAATGGGTGACCAGCAGATCACAGTCCCCCTCGCGCGCCAGGGTTTCCAGATCTTCCAGATCGCCGATCAGCACCTCGTCGACCGGCAGGTGTTCCAGCACCGGAGACTGCGTGGTCGTGACGGCGGCAATCATGTGGGCGCCCATCTCGTGGAGCACACCGCCCAGATCGTTGAGGAGATCCGGCTCGGCACCGATCGCGAGCCGCCGGCCGCCGATGTGGAAATGGCCGTCGAGCATGGCATCGACGAGCTGGCCGCGCTGCCGGCGGTATTTTTGCGGCACCGGCTTACCGCTGATTTCGCTCAGGAAGGCGATGAACGTGTCATTGGCTTCAAGACCGCACAGGCGCTCGAACAGACGGAACGGCACACCGGTCTTCTTTTCCATGGCTTCGGCGGCCGCGCGCATCTGGGCGCCAATGGCGACCGTCCAGGCGGCCTCACCCATCTTCGCCACCTCGTCGACGCCGACGCCCCCGATGGTGGTCGGGGTGAAATCCTCCGGGATATGACCATCCAGGGAACCGGCAATATCCGGCAGGAAGGTCGCCTCCAGGCCGAAATCCTCGAAAATCGTCCGCAGTTCGTCGAGATCGCCGGGGGTCAGGTGGCAGCCGGGCAGAACATTGACCCGGGCCGGATCCTTCGCGGCCCCCTCGGCCGGCTCGTCGACCAGGACCTCGACCATGCGGGCGACGGTCTTTTCCCAGCCGTCCTGGAAGGCGTCCTTGAAATCGGGTGTCGAGACATAGACCAGGCGCAGATGATCGAGTTCGGGATGCTTTTCCCGGATGATCTTGATGTAGCCCTCCACGTCGTCGCCCTTGGTCTCGGTGACGCCGGTGGAACAGATGCCGATGATTTCCGGCTTGGTCTTGGTGTTGATCGTCAGGATCGCCTGCTCGACATTGTCGAGCCCGCCGAGCACGGTCGCCACTTCGCTCATCGCGGTCGTCTGCAGCGGTATGGCTTCCTTGAAATGGCGCACGAACAGCACCAGGCCGAAGGAGGTGCAGCCCTGGGAGCCGTGCAGAAGCGGCATCGCCCCGCGCAGGCCCATGAAGGCGAGCGCGCCGCCGATCGGCTGGCTCATCTTCAGGGGATTGACGGAGCAGGCTTTCTTGCTGACTTTGACCTCGGCCATCACACCCTCCCCCTATTCCGCGGCGACGGACATCGCAGGGTCCGTCTGCTTGAAGGAAGCGAGAATATCCTCGACCTTTTCCGTGCAGGCCGTGCAGCCGCCGGAGGCGTTCGTGTGTTCCCTGACACCGTCGACGGTGGTCAGGTTATGGGCGCGGATCGCATCCTCGATGGTGCCGAGATCGACCGACTTGCAACTGCAGATTTTCTTCTCGCGGCGCTTCTGCTCTGCCAGCACCGGATCGGCGGCGATCCTGGCTTCCTCGGCTTCCGCCTCGGCGAGCGCCCGTGTCTGCCAGTTGTCGCCTTCCGTTTCCCAGGGGGCGGGCTTGCGCACCTGTTCCCAGACCGGGTTGTAGAGCGCCTTTTCGATCTCTTCCATGAGCTTGACCATGCCGACATAGCCCATATAGGCGTGGTGGCGCTCCTGGTTGATGTCGAGCCAGGGCATGGAGGCTTTCAGTGCGATGAACTGGGAACGGCCGCCGGACAGCATGATGTCGGCCTTGGCATCCTTGAGCATCTTGTACATTTCGCGCGGCGTCATGTCCTCGATCATGTGCGCGTCCTGGCCCATCAGCTCCTTGATGCGCTCCTTGTCTTCCTTGGTGGATTTCTTGACGCTGGTGCCGACCAGTTCCAGCCCGGCTTCCTGCAGGGCCGCCAGCACGGACCAGGATTTCACGCCGCCGGTGATCAGAAGAACCTTCTTGCCCTTGAAGCGCGGCCGGAATTTCTCGATGGCCGCCCAGGTCTTTGCCTCCTCGCGCGCAATCAGCGCCTCGGTGCGGTCGAGCAGCTCCGGATCCGCGCCGCGGTCCACCAGAAGCTGGGAGATTTCGCGCAGGGCGTCGCTGGTGTCCTCAATGCCGTAGAACGAGCCTTCGAAGAAGGGAATGCCGTAGCTTTCCTCCATCTTGCGGGCCACGTTGATCATCGCCTTGGAGCAGACCATCATCGCCGCCTTGGCGCGGTGCGAGGACGCAACCTCCTTGTAGCGGCCGTCACCTGAGATGCAGGAGAGAATGCGAATGCCCAGCTCGTCGAGCAGCGGCTTGATCTGCCACAGCTCGCCGGAGAGGTTGTACTCGCCGATGATGTTGATGTCGTAAGGCGTGGTGTATTCCGGCTCTTCGGTGCCGATGACATGCTTGAGCAGCGCCTCGCCGGCGAGCTTGTTGCCGAGATTCTTCGGACCGACGAAGCCGGGCGCGTTGACCGGGATCACCGGCTTGCCGAACTTTTCCTTGGCGGCCTTGCAGACTGCGTCGATATCGTCGCCGATCATGGCGGGCACGCAGGTCTGGTAGACGAAGACCGCGGGCGGGTCGTATTTCTCGATGATTTCGCGGATGGACTTGTAGAGGCGCTTCTCGCCGCCGAACACCACATCCGTCTCGTTGATATCCGTGGTGAAGCCGGTGCGCCAGATCTGGGAGCCGGAGGATTTCGCACCGCGGTTGTCCCAGGAGTTGCCTTCGCAGGCAATCGGTCCGTGGACCAGGTGAGCGACATCCGTCAGGGGCTGGAGAGCGATCTTCGCGCCGTCGAAGGCGCAACCGCCGGCCGCGCCGCCGGGCTGCAACTGCTTGGTACAGCCCTTCTTGCGCTCGGCCTCCGATTTGTTCGCGTTTTTGCCGCAGCCGGGCTCGTTGAACACGTCCTGAATGGTGGCCGAAAGCGAACTCATGCGTCTCTCCCTTGAATAAGGTCCGGAAAGCCGAGGCCGCCGCGCGCTTTTAAGGCGGGGCCTCACGTCATGCGCAGTTCTGTGCGGTTCCGCCTGCCCTCTCCCGGGAGGCGGAACCGCGTCTTGAACATCTCCGTTAGCGGATGATGTCGTAGCTGTAGTCCGTCTTCGCCGGGACGTTGGTGTTCCGGTCGATCTCGTCGAAGATCTTGTCGAGGATCGTGATCAGCACGTTCATCGACCCCTGGTAACCCCAGACCGGACGGCGGTGATGGTGGTGACGGTCGAAGACCGGGAAGCCGATACGGATCAGCGGGGTGCCCGTGTCACGCTCCAGGTACTTGCCGTAGGTGTTACCGATCACGAAGTCGACCGGCTCGGTGAACAGCAGCGAACGCATATGCCACAGATCCTTGCCCGGATAGACATGGCAGTCCTTGCCGAAGGGCGAGGAAGCGAGCAGCTCTTCAACCTTGGCCGCCCAGGCCTTGGTGCCGTTGGTGGCGAGCACGTGGGTCGGTTCGGCACCCAGTTCCAGCAGGAACGCCGTCAGGCCGAGGCAGAGATCCGGATCGCCGTAGATGGCGAATTTCTTGCCGTGGATGTGGGCGCTGGAATCGGCGATGGCGTCAACCAGGCGGCCGCGTTCCTTGGCCAGTTCTTCCGGAATTTCCTTGCCCGTCAGGCGCGCGACTTCCATGAGGAAGGCATCGGTCGAGGCAACGCCAACCGGATGGTTGAAGGCCGCCACTTCCTGGCCGTGCGCCTCGATCATCGGCAGGGTCTTTTCCGTGCAGTACTGCTGCATGGAGATCGTCGCCTTGGCGTGGATCGCATTGGCAGCGTCTTCCAGAGTGGTGCCGCCGTCATACATGCGGAACTCGCCGTCGGTCGGCGTGTCGAACACGTCGGAGCAGTCGCCGAGGATCGTGTAGTCGACATCCATCATGTCGAAGATGCGCTTGACTTCGCGCATGTTGCCGACCGTGTAGCCGTCGAAGCCGCCGATGAAGTTGATCTTTTCATTCGGCTTGCGCTCGAGTTTTTCCGTGGTGCCGGCCTTGCCGTCCCAGAAATGCTCGATGATGCCCTTCAGGGCGTTGTCGTAGCCGGTCACATGGCTGCCTACGAAAGCCGGAGTGTGCGCGAAGGGAACGTCGAATTCCTCCGGAACGGACTCCTTTTCCTTCGCGGTCTTGATGAAGGCGTTGAGGTCGTCTCCGATGACTTCCGCCATGCAGGTGGTCGACACCGCGATCATCTTCGGCTTGTAGAGGTTGTAGGTATTGGCCAGGCCGTCGACCATGTTGTTCAGGCCGCCGAACACGGCTGCGTCTTCCGTCATCGACGAGGACACGCAGGAGCTCGGCTCCTTGAAATGGCGCGACAGGTGGCTGCGGTAGTAGGCAACGCAGCCCTGGGAGCCGTGCACGAAGGGGATGGTTCCTTCGAAACCGACGGCGACGAAGACGGCGCCGAGCGGCTGGCAGGCCTTGGCCGGGTTCACGACCAGTGCTTCGCGGGCGAAGTTCTTGTCGCGGTATTCTTCAGTCTTGGCCCATTCCCGAACACGTTCCACCTCAGCCGGATCATGCGGGTTTTCAAACATCTTCTTTTTGTTTTCCAGCATCTGCTGGTATTCCGGGCCACGGAATAGCTCGAAGTGATCGAGCACGTTGTCTGCATTCTGCGTCATGATGAAGCCCTTTGCATTCTGAATGGTTGCGCCGGCTGAGCCTTGGCCCCGCAGTCGGGGCCAAGGGCCTTTCCAGACTTATTCAGCCGCGATCATCGTCGGCACGGAGCCCCGTTTCCACGGAGTTTGCGCCATCTTCCAGATCGGTGCGTTGATCGCCATGTCCATGTCGCGCGCGAAGATCGCGAAGCCGTCATAGCCATGGTACGGACCCGAGTAGTCCCAGGAGTGCATCTGACGGAACGGCACGCCCATTTTCTGGAAGACGTACTTTTCCTTGATGCCCGAGCCGACCAGGTCCGGCTGGACCTTCTCGACGAACTTCTCGAATTCGTAACCGGTCACGTCGTCATAGATCAGCGTGCCGTCCTTGACGTAGTGCTGGGCGGTACGCTGATAGTCGTCGTTGTGACCGAACTCGTAACCGGTCCCGACGACCTCCATGCCGAGGTCCTCATAGGCGCCGATGACGTGGCGCGGACGCAGACCACCGACGAACAGCATGACCGTCTTGCCTTCCAGACGCGGACGGTACTTGGCGATGACCGCATCCATCAGGGGCTGGTACTTGGCGATGACGCGCTCGGCACCTTCCTGGATCTTCTCGTCGAAATAGCTTGCGATCTTGCGCAGGGATTCGGCGATCTTGCTCGGTCCGAAGAAGTTGTACTCGCACCACGGAATACCGTATTTTTCTTCCATGTGGCGGGAGATGTAGTTCATCGACCGGTAGCAGTGCAGAACGTTCAGCTTCGCCTTCGGCGTTGCTTCCAGTTCGGCCAGGCTGCCGTCGCCGGACCACTGGGCGATGACCCTGAGGCCCATTTCTTCAAGCAGAATGCGTGACGACCAGGCGTCCCCGCCGATGTTGTAGTCACCGATGATGGCAACGTCGTAATCGGTCGGCTCGAAGCGCGGGGCGGCGTTTTCGTCGATCTTGTCGAACACCCAATCGCGGATCGCGTCGTTGGCGATATGGTGGCCGAGAGACTGGGACACACCGCGGAAGCCCTCACAACGGACCGGAACGATGGTCTTGCCTTCGTACTGCTTCGATTTCTGCTTCGACACAGCCTCGATATCGTCGCCGATGAGGCCGATCGGGCATTCCGACTGAACGGTGATGCCGTTGTTCAGCGGGAACAGGTCCTGAATTTCGTCCATGATCTTGGCGAGCTTCTTGTCGCCGCCGAAGACGATGTCCTTTTCCTGGAAGTCGGACGTGAACTGCATGGTCACGAAGGTGTCGATGCCCGTCGTGCCGATGTAGTAGTTGCGCCGTGCGGCCCAGGAATACTGGCCACAGCCCACCGGGCCGTGACTGATGTGAATCATGTCCTTGATCGGCCCCCAGACCACACCCTTCGAGCCTGCATAGGCGCAGCCGCGGATGGTCATGACACCGGGGATGGACTTGAGGTTCGATTTCACGCCGCAGTCGGATTTACCTTCCTCGTGGACGTTCAGGTGCTTGGCACGCCGCTTTGCAGCCTTTGCCGGATAGACCTTCAAAACCTCTTCGATCAGTTCTTTGTTGCGGGCCTTGACCTCTCCAACACCCTCAGTTTTGGCCAAGCTCATATCGTATACCTCGCTCCGGTCCCTTGAATTGCCTTGTCGACGCCCCGGCCCGGGCAGATGGGCCGGGGCGCGATTTTGGCGGTTAGGCTATTTCCAGTTCGGCGGCAGTCTTGCCGACCTGGCTTTCATCGACGGTTTTCAGGATGCCGTGCTCCATCAGCATGTCTTCGAGCTCGTCCATGGTGATGGGAGTCGGGATCACGCCGTTGCCGGCATTGTTGTGGATCTTTTCAGCGAGCTTGCGGTAGTGACCTGCCTGCTCGGAATCCGGTGCATATTCGATGACCGTCATGCGGCGCAGTTCTGCGTGCTGCACGATGTTGTCGCGCGGCACGAAGTAGATGAGCTCGGTGCCGAGCTTCTTGGCCAGGTTTTCCGCCAGTTCCAGTTCCTTGTCGGTCTGGCGCTCGTTGCAGATCAGGCCGCCGAGGCGGACGCCGCCGGAATTGGCATATTTCAGAATGCCCTTGGAGATGTTGTTGGCGGCATACATGGCCATCATCTCGCCGGACATGACGATGTAGATTTCCTGGGCCTTGTTTTCGCGGATCGGCATTGCGAAGCCGCCGCAGACAACGTCGCCGAGAACGTCGTAGGAGACGTAGTCGAGATCGTCGTAGGCGCCGTTTTCTTCCAGGAAGTTGATGGACGTGATAACGCCGCGGCCTGCACAGCCGACGCCCGGCTCCGGACCACCGGACTCAACGCACTTGATGTCCTTGTAGCCGATCTTCATCACGTCTTCGAGTTCGAGATCTTCCACGGAGCCAGCTTCGGCTGCGAGGCTCAGGATGGTGTCCTGGGCTTTTGCGTGAAGCATCAGGCGGGTGGAGTCGGCCTTGGGGTCGCAGCCGACGATCATGATGCGCTGACCCAGTTCAGCGAGCGCTGCCAGGGTGTTCTGAGAGGTGGTGGACTTGCCGATACCACCTTTACCGTAGAAAGCAATTTGTCGCAGTGACGACATGGTACGTCTCCTTAGAACCAACAGGTTTGTGACTGTCCCGCCCCTCGCTGGACGGTCTCATTTCAAGGAAACTGCTCGCGGTCTCATGGGAAGGAGCACATCGCTCGTCGAAGCGTAGGCGTGCACTCAGCCCTCACTAGCCGTTCCGCCGATCTACTTCGCAACGAACGTGCCAAGTCGCACAAAAACACATAACTAGTTGAATTTATTTATTTATCATGAAAATTTGACGTGCTTCGCACCGTGTGTAGAACCCGACACAGGTGTGTCAGCTACGACAAACAAAACAACAACTTTGTCCGGCCTACGTGAAACCCCGATCCGGCAAAACCGTTAGCAATCCGCGGGTTTCCCATCCTTTTCGCCTTCAGGCATTCAGTCGGAACGGTTCTTGCTAAGTAGAAATCCGGCCTCTGTGGCCGCATACACTTTCAATGCCAAGCGAGGGCGACATGCAAATCGGTGTAGAAACGTCAAAGGCAGTCGATCAGCGTCGGGTTTTCGTCATCGACGACGACGACATCACCCGGACCGCGCTGCAGTTCATGCTCCAGGACGAGATCGAGACCCACGAGCTTTCGACGCTCGAAGAGGCCTACGAAAAAGGCGTCGACTGGCTCAAGCCGGACCTGGTCCTGCTCGGGGTCTCCTTCCTGAAGGAAAAAGGCAGCTGCCTGGTCGGCGAGATGAAGGAAAAATTCCCGTCGGTTCAAGTCATCATCGTCTGCGAGAAAGCCGACGAGGCGGTCGCCGTGGAAGGTCTCAAGGCCGGGGCCAACGGCGCGCTGGTCAAACCTCTAACGCTCGACAACGTCCGCAAGAAGGTGGACACCGTGCTTGGCCGCGGCGGAGCCGCGGAGCTGGTGCAGCTCGGCATGCTCTGACCGTCCCGGTCCGGCGCCGTCCCGGCCCGCCGAGGAGACAGACCTGGCATGGCAAATGTCATCTTTTACGAAAAGCCCGGCTGCGGCACCAATGCCCGTCAGAAAAAGGCGCTGCAGGAGGCCGGGCACACGCTCGACGTCCGCGATCTCCTGAGCGAACCCTGGACGGCCGACCGGCTGCTGGCGTTTTTCGGCGACGAACCGGTGGCGGCCTGGCTCAATCCGGCCGCGCCCGCGGTCAAATCCGGCGAGGTCGACCCGGACGGGCTCGATGCAGCCACCGCACTGTCGATGATGATCGACACTCCGTTGCTGATCCGCCGGCCGCTGATCGAGGCGGACGGGAAAAAATGCGCCGGCTTCAGCCGCGAGCCGGTACCCTCCCTGCTCGGCACGCCGGACGGTGCAAGCGAAGATCTTGAAAACTGCAAGCGCTTGCCGGCGGCGGGACCCTGCCCTCCACCTGCCGGGCACAGCGCCACGCCCAAGGAGCACTGACCATGATGCCGCGAAAACCCTTTCAGCGCATAGATATGCAGGCAGCCAGCGAATTGCTGTCCCGCGACGATCTGCTCATCGTCGACGTGCGCGACGAAAAGGCCTTCAAGAAGAGCCACATTCCCGAAGCCAAGCATGTCACGATCGCCAATCTCGCCGCGATCCTGGATGCCGCGCCGAAGGACATTCCCATCCTGATCTACTGCTACCGCGGTTACGCCAGCCAGGAATACGCCCAGACCTTTTCCGACTTCCGCTTCCAGGAAGTCTACAGTCTGGACGGCGGCTATGACGCCTGGCAGGCGCATGTCGCGGATACAAGGGCCGGCGAGGCGCAGGAGCCGGAGCTCGAGGCGACCGCCTGAGCGCCGCCGCTCCGGTCTCATCTGGTTCTGACTTTTCTCTTTTAAACACGCCAGCCCTGGCGCTCCCGCCGATTGCGGCAGGACAGGTCCCGGATCAGGTCCGGGACGGCTCAGAGCGTGTGATCGACCGCCTGCCCTCTCTCTCAGTGTCACCCCGGCCAAGCGAAGCGCTGAGCCGGGGCCTACTCGCTGATCCGCTTGTTACAGCAGACGAGCCCCGCATAGGTGAGCCCTGAATCTCTGGAAACGAGTCGGTCCCGGGTCTCACTTCGTTCACCCGGGATGACACGGTGGGGAGCACTGGATCCGGCACCCCATAGCTAGGCAAGTATTTATTTTTAAATAAAAATTTGCGAATCCACTCCCGCCCCGGACTTGATCCGGGACGGCACAGAGTGTGCGGTTAGCCGTCGCTTCAACGGCTGCAGCATTTGCTGACGCGGCGCAAGGGTAAAGGTGGCAGCCCCGCGCGAGAACCCGGCCATTCCTTCAAGTCCCGTCCGCTCAGGTGCGGGCGAAGACCATCACCAGCCGCTCGACAAGCTCGCCGTTCTTCAGATGGGTCTCGACGATCTCGTCGATATCTTCCGGTGTGCCCGGCCGGTACCAGATGCCTTCCGGATAGACCACCATCAGCGGCCCGGCCGAACAGAAGCCGAGGCAGCCGGAGGCGGTGAAACCGACATCGGCGGTTAGATTTTCCGCGGTGAGCTTGTTGCTGAGACGGTCCCACAAAGGCTGCGCGCCCGCCGCGCCGCAACTGCCGCGCGGATGGGTGGGCGGTCGCTGGGTGTAGCAGGCAAAGACGTGACGCTTGTAGACCTGCGGGACTTCGGAGAAGTCGGTTACCTGGCTGTCCATTTGATGACGCTCCTGGGATTCTTGCCGGGCCGGCTCAATAGTCCGGGCTGGCCCGGTGGAACCTGGCCTGGCCGCTCGGAGCGGCCGGTGCGGCGCCGTCGGAAGGAGCGGCCTGTTCGCCCAACAGAGCCGTGAGCTCGCCGCTCTGGGCCATCTCGCGGACGATGTCGCAGCCGCCGACGAATTCGCCCTTCACATAGAGCTGAGGGATGGTCGGCCAATTCGAATAGGCCTTGATGCCCTCGCGGATCTCCATGTCGGCAAGAACGTCGGTGCTGGCGAAGGGAATGCCGAGCTGGTTCAGGACCTGGACGACGGTGCCGGAAAAGCCGCACTGGGGGGCTGCCGGAATGCCTTTCATGAACAGGTGCACATCGTTTGCTGCGATGAGATCCTTGATACGGTCGAACACGGGCTGAGACATGGGTATCTCCTCTTTACGAATAGACATGTTGAGGTTTGGGGAAGCGCGGCGCTGAGTCCGCCGCTATGGATCACCGGCCCTATTCGGGAACGGATGTCTGAAGAGCCAGGGCATGCAGCGCCCCGCCCATTTCGCCCTGAAGGGCGGCGTAAACCATCTGATGCTGCTGGATTCGCGACTTGCCCCGGAACGCCTCGGAGCTGACCTTGGCCGCGTAATGATCGCCGTCTCCGGCCAGATCCACGATGATGACATTCGCATCCGGCAGCGCATCCTTGATGAGACGTTCGATTTCCGGTCCGTCCATGGCCATGGGTTCACATCCTTCTGCAGTGCTGTGACTAGAATTTCCGTGGCCAATGCAAGTTCGGCACCAGTTCATCCATCAGGGCCGGAACGCTCTGATTTCTGTGGGCTTTTCCGGGCCCGGCATGTCATTTCCCGGCTTCAGCTTTCGCGATTCGCTGAAGATAGTCAGCTTTGCTGTCGCTTTCACGACATCCAGCGGGTTTCCTGTTTCATATCCGACAGGCAAACCGGCCCCCAAGAGCCCGTTTCCGCCGCCATTTACGGGATTTTCGCGTGCGGTCCGGCTTTTGCTTCCCGGGAGCCGGATCAGACTTTGCCCGCGCCGCGGAAGGACCTCCCATGACCGATCTCAACGTGACAGACCTCAGACTCGAACCGGACCTCATCGACTTCGGCGCCCTGCCCGCAGAGGTAAACGGCCTTCTTCAACAGGGCGTGAGGGCCTACCGGCAGGACCACGAAGAGGCCGACCGGCTGTTCCGCAAGGCGCTGGAAACAGCACCGGGCGAACTGCCTGTCTATTTCTGTCTCTACAAGATCCACACCTATCAGGGCCATCTTGGCGAAGCACAGGCGATTGCCGAAGCCGGTCTGGCCGAAGCCGCCCGCCAGGCGGCCTGGGGTCCGGACTGGCGCCTCTGGCAGCCGCAAAACACCGTCATGGACGGTCCCGGTCGCTTCGCCCTCTATACCTTGAAGGCGCTCGCCTTCATCCACCTGCGCAAGGACGACGTCTCCGCGGCGCTTGAAATGCTTCAGGCACTGAAAAAGCTCGATCCGACGGGATCGACGGGCTGGCCTGTGGTTTCGGCGCTGGCCGACGGGCTGGCGCAGCCTGCGCCTGGTGCACCGCACACAAGTGGCATACCCCTTGCTTAGAACCATTCCAGAGAGCTCCAACCGGACACTTTGTAGGATGGAACCCGTGACCGACAGCAGAGAACCCCGCATCAAAACCGCAGGAATCAGCGCCCTTCCGGGCGCCGGAGCGGCTTGCGCGGATCTTCCGGTCACGCCAAGCGCCATGTCGCACAGCCGCCATGTTCGATTCACGCCAACGTCGGGAAACTGACATGACCCAAGAAATGGATACTTTGGAAGAATTCGCCGGCCAGAAGTACAAGTATGGCTTTGTTAGCGACATCGAAAGCGAATTCGCTCCGAAAGGCTTGTCCGAGGAAGTCATTCGCTTTATTTCCGCGAAAAAGAACGAACCCGACTGGATGCTCGACTGGCGCCTGGCCGCCTATCAGCGCTGGCAGACCATGCGCGAGCCCGGCTGGGCCAAACTGCACTATCCGCAGGTCGATTTCGAAGACCTTTATTACTATGCGGCTCCGAAGAGCGACACGGACAAGCCGAAGAGCCTGGACGAGGTCGATCCGGCGCTTCTGGAAACCTACAAGAAACTCGGCATTCCGCTGTCCGAACAGGAAATCCTGGCGGGCGTCGAGCCGAAGAACCGGGTCGCCGTCGACGCGGTGTTCGATTCCGTCTCCGTCGTCACCACCTTCAAGGAAGAGCTGAAGAAGGCTGGCGTCATCTTCTGCCCCATCTCCGAGGCAATTCGCGAGTATCCGGATCTCGTGAAGAAATATCTCGGCACCGTGGTGCCGGTAACCGACAATTTCTACGCAACGCTGAACTCGGCTGTCTTTTCCGACGGATCCTTCGTCTACATCCCCGAGGGCGTCCGCTGCCCCATGGAGCTGTCGACTTATTTCCGCATCAACGAACAGAATACCGGCCAGTTCGAGCGCACCCTGATCATCGCCGACAAGAATTCCTACGTCAGCTACCTGGAAGGCTGCACGGCGCCGCAGCGCGACGAGAACCAGCTTCACGCCGCCGTCGTCGAGCTGATCGCCATGGAAGGCGCGGAGATCAAGTATTCCACCGTCCAGAACTGGTTCCCGGGCGACGAGAACGGCAAGGGCGGCATCTACAACTTCGTCACCAAGCGCGGCGACTGCCGGGGCGACCATTCCAAGATCTCCTGGACCCAGGTGGAAACCGGGTCGGCGATCACCTGGAAATACCCGTCCTGCATCCTGCGCGGCGACCATTCCCAAGGCGAATTCTACTCCATCGCCATCACCAACAACTTCCAGCAGGCCGATACCGGCACCAAGATGATCCACCTCGGCAAGAACACCAAGAGCCGGATCATCTCCAAGGGCATTTCGGCGGGCAAGTCGCAGAACACCTATCGCGGCCTGGTGCGCATGCATCCCAAGGCCGACGATGCCCGCAACTTCACCCAGTGCGACAGCCTGCTGATGGGCTCGGAATGCGGCGCCCACACGGTGCCCTATATCGAGACCCGCAATAATTCGGCCATGGTCGAACACGAGGCGACCACCTCGAAGATCAGCGAAGATCAGCTGTTTTACTGCCTCTCCCGCGGCATCGACCCGGAAGAGGCCGTCGCCCTCATCGTCAACGGTTTCTGCAAGGACGTGCTGCAACAGCTCCCGATGGAGTTCGCGGTCGAAGCGCAGAAGCTTGTCGGAATCAGTCTGGAAGGGAGCGTTGGCTAACCATGCTTGAGATCGAAAACCTGCATGTCACGGTAGAAGACAAGAACATCCTCAAGGGCCTGTCGCTGACCGTCCCGGCCGGCGAAGTCCATGCCATCATGGGGCCGAACGGCGCCGGCAAGTCGACCACGTCCTATACGCTGGCCGGCCGCGAGGGTTACGAGGTGACCTCCGGAGCGATCCGCTTCAAGGGCGAGGATATCGTCGAGCTGCCGCCGGAAGAACGCGCCGCCAAAGGCATTTTCCTGGCCTTCCAGGCGCCGATCGAGATCCCGGGCGTCACCAACATGAACTTCCTCAAGACAGCTGTGAACTCGCAGGCGCGCATGCGCGGCGAGAAGGAGCCGAGCGCCGTGGAGTTCCTGAAGATGGTCCGCGAAGCCGCCGCCAAGCTCAACGTTTCGGAGGAAATGCTGCGCCGTCCGCTCAATGTCGGCTTCTCCGGTGGCGAGAAGAAGCGCAACGAAGCGCTGCAGATGACGCTGCTCAAGCCGTCTCTCGCCATTCTCGACGAGACGGATTCTGGCCTGGACATCGATGCCCTGCGGCTGGTCGCGGAAGGCGTCAACGCGCTGCGCAGCCCGGACCGCTCGTTCCTGGTGATCACCCACTACCAGCGCCTGCTCGACTATATCGAGCCGGACGTGGTCCACATCCTGGCGGACGGCAAGATCGTCAAGTCCGGGGACAAGACCCTGGCCAAGCAGCTTGAGGACCAGGGATATGACGCCGTGATCGGCAAGGCCGCCTGAGAGAGAGGGCATCATGGGAGAGATCGTATCCATCGACCGCCTTCTGAATGCAGCCACCGCCCTGCAGGCGGAGGCCGCACCCTGGGCCGGATCGCTCCGGGAACAGGGGCGGGAAAAGTTCGCCGCGCTCGGCATTCCCGACCGCCGGCTGGAATCCTGGAAATATTCCGACCTGGCCGTGGCGCTCACCAAGGCTCCGGCCAAGTCCGGCGAAGACCTCCCGGTCCTGCGGGCCCCGCTCGGTCTTGACGGCGCTTACGTGGCGGTGTTCGAAAACGGCGTCTTCGACGTTGGCCGCTCCACGCTGCCGGAAGATTGCCTCGTCCCGCTGTCGAAGGTGCTGTCCGACAGCACCTCGCCGTTCGCTGACACCATCGGCCAGATCAACTGGGCCGAGCAGAAGGGTCATCCGATCCTCGGGCTGAACACCGCCCAGATGAACCAGGGCTTCGTTCTGCGCGTGCCCAAGGGCGAAACGCTCGCCACCGCGCTGCATATCCGCTTCAACTGGACACCGGAAGAGGAGCCGGGCCTCGACGGCCAGCATGTCCGGCTTCTGGTCGAGCTGGAAAGCGGCGCCGAAGCAACCATCCTGGAAACCCACAGCGGAACGCCCGTCTTCTCCACCGTGGTGAGCGAGCTGCGCCTCGCGGAAACCGCCAAGCTCACCCATGTCCGCATCGACCAGCTGAGCGCTGCGGCGCGGCAGACAGCGGTGACCCTCGGCGAGTTGTCGAAAGCCGCGCAGTACAAGGGGTTCTTCCTGTCCGAAGGCGGTTTCTTCTGCCGCCACGAGGCGCTGTTCGAGCTGATCGGCGAAGACGCCAATGTGGAGATCGACGGCGCGTTCCTGGTGTCCGGTGCAAGCCATTGCGACAACACAACGGTGATCACGCATGCCGCGCCTCACACCACCAGCCGTCAGGCTTTCCGGGGTGTGCTGTCGGGTGAATCGAAAAGTGCCTATCAGGGTTGCGTAAAGGTCCGCCAGGAAGCGCAGAAGACCAACGCCTATCAGATGAGCCGCGCGCTGCTGCTGTCGCCCGAGGCAAGGATCGCCACCAAACCCGAGCTGGAGATCTTCGCGGACGACGTGAAGTGCAGCCACGGCGCGACGGCGGGCGAGCTCGATGCGAACGCGCTGTTCTTCCTCCGCTCCCGCGGCATTCCCGAGACGGAAGCCAGGGCCATGCTGGTGGAAGCCTTCCTGCAGGAAGCGCTCGACACGATCGAGCGCGCCGATCTCAAGGAAGTGGCCGCCGGTGCGATCCGGGACTGGCTCGCCGTTCACACCACGGAGGTGACCCATGCCGGATAACCCGCTGACCCTCAGAGCCATGCCGGCGCAGGCCGCTTTCGACGTCGAGGCGATCCGTGCCGATTTCCCGATCCTGTCGCGCGAGGTGCACGGCAAACCGCTGGTCTACCTGGACAATGCCGCTTCGGCGCAGAAGCCCCGGGTGGTTCTCGATGCCATCGCCAGCGCCTATTCGGAGACCTATTCCAACGTCCATCGCGGCATCCATTTCCTGTCGAGCGCATCGACCGATGCTTTCGAACAGGCCCGCGAAGCCGCCCGCAGCTTCGTCAACGCGGCGAAGGTGGAGGAAATCATCTTCACCAAGGGCGGCACGGAGGCGATCAACCTAGTCGCGTCGTGCCTTGGAGCCGAGATCGGCGAAGGCGACGAGATCATCGTCACCGATATGGAGCACCATTCCAACATCGTGCCCTGGCATTTCCTCCGCGAGCGCAAGGGCGCGGTGCTGAAATGGGTTCCGGTAACCGAGGACGGATCCTTCGATCTGGAGGCCTTCGCCAAGCTCATCTCGCCGAAGACCAAAATCGTCTCCGTCACCCACATGTCCAACGTGCTCGGCACGCTGACGCCCTTGCAGGAGGTGATCCGGCTGGCGCATGCGGCCGGTGCCAAGGTCATGGTCGACGGCTGCCAGGGCGCGGTTCACGAGCTGGTCGACGTGCAGGCGCTCGACTGCGACTTCTACGTGACCACCGGCCACAAGCTCTACGGCCCGTCGGGCGTCGGGTTTCTCTACGGCAAATACGAGCATCTGGAAACCATGCAGCCCTATCAGGGCGGCGGTGAGATGATCGAAACCGTGACCCGGGAGCGCATCACTTACGGCGTCCCCCCGCACCGCTTCGAGGCCGGAACGCCGCCGATCGTGCAGGCGATCGGTCTGGGCGTCGCGCTCGGCTACATGGAAAGCCTGGATCGGACCGCGGCCATCGCCCACGAGGCCGATCTGCTGGCGCATGCCACGGAGGAGCTCAGCCGTATCGACGGCCTGAGGATTTTCGGCAACGCTCCGGACAAGGGCGCGCTTGTGACCTTCGATCTGGAAGGCTTCCACGCCCACGACATTTCCATGCTGCTCGACCGGTCCGGCATCGCCGTCAGGGCCGGAAGCCATTGCGCCCAGCCGCTCATGGACCATCTGGGCGTGACCGCATCAACGCGGGCCTCGTTTGCACTCTACAACACCCATGAGGATGTGGACGCGCTCGTCGCCGGCGTGCGCAAGGTGAAGGAGTTTTTCGGATGATGGACAGCGGAATGCAGAAGGAGGCCGCCACGGCCCAGGCCGTCACGCCCGCAACCCCGGGATCCGCCACGCAGATGGAGGAGATCATCGCCGCGCTCAGGACCGTTCTCGACCCGGAAATTCCGGTCAATATCTACGATCTCGGCCTGATCTACAGCATTTCGGTGAACGAGCTCAACATCGCCCAGATCGAGATGACGCTGACCGCGCCCGGCTGCCCCGTCGCCGGAGAGATCGTCGGCTGGGTCCAACGGGCCGTCAACGATGTCAGCGGTGTCGATGCGGTCGTCGTGCAGCTGGTGTTCGATCCGCCCTGGGACCAGTCGAAAATGTCCGAGGAAGCCAGGCTCGAACTCGGCTTCATGTGAGGCAGGTTCCGGACACGGCCTGACATACGCCCCACCCATCGTGGAGAGACTGAAATGACCGACCCTATCGCGCCCGACGATACCGAGACGTCGCAACAGGCCTGTCTGAAAGCCATCCTGCGCATGGCGGGACTGAGGGTCACACGGCAGCGGATGGCGCTCGGCGAACTGCTTTTCACCGGTGAGCGCCAGCACGTCAATGCCGACGAGCTGCATCAGAAGGCAATCGCCGCCCGCGCCAATCTCACGCTGGCGACGGTCTACAACACGCTGCACCAGTTCAGCCGGGCCGGATTGCTGCGCGAAGTCACCGTGGATGCCGGATCGACCTATTTCGATACCGACACCTCCAACCACCATCACTTCTTTGTCGAGGACGACAAGCAGGTGCTCGACATCCACCCGGGAGCCATGAGTTTCGACGGTTTCCCGGAGCCGCCCGAAGGCATGGAGATAACGCATATCGACGTTGTCGTCCGGCTGAGGAAGATCAGCTCCTGAAGACGGCTGCAGTCCGGGCGTGATTTCAACCAACCGCCAACCAGAAGAGAACCGGCCGTCCGCCTCCGCGCACCGGCCGGCATCCGAGAAAACAGGAGACGAGTTTTATGTTGAAGAAAGTTCCGAATGTCACCTTCCGCACGCGTGTCCGCGACGACTCGATCGAAGGCCCGAACCCGTTCCGCTGGGAAGACATGACGTCCGACGACTATTTCAAGGGCAAGAAGGTCATTCTCTTCTCCCTGCCGGGCGCCTTCACGCCGACCTGCTCCACCTACCAGCTGCCGGATTTCGAAAAGCTCTATGACGAGTTCAAGGCGCAAGGCATCGACGACATCTACTGCATCTCCGTCAACGACGCCTTCGTCATGAACGCCTGGGCGAAGGCCCAGGGCGTCGAGAACGTCAAGGTAATCCCGGACGGTTCGGGCGAATTCACCCGCAAGATGGGCATGCTGGTTGCAAAAGACAACCTCGGGTTCGGCATGCGTTCGTGGCGCTACGGCGCGATCATCAACGACGGCGCGATCGAAAAATGGTTCGTGGAGGAGGGTTTCTCCGACAATTGCGACACCGACCCTTACGGCGCGTCTTCTCCGCAAAACATTCTGGAGGCGCTCAAGCAGGGCGAATCCGTCGCGGCGTGATCCGGCCGGAATACCTAGGCCGCGCGGTGGCGGCAGTCACCACAATACAGATGTATTAACCGCCGATTGTGTGTCGCAAATCCAACCCTGTTTGGTTTGCGACACATTTGTTTTCGGGGAATTTAAGTAATTTCAGTAACTTAAATTGTGGCACAGCTTTTGCTCAGTACACTGCAAAGCAGTTCGGACAAGGCAAGATGCCATGGCTAAGCCACCTTTCGTTTTTTTGAATGACACGACGCTCCGTGATGGCGAGCAGGCGCCCGGTGTGGCCTTTTCCATGGCGGAGAAGATCGACATCGCCGAAGCCCTCGCGGTCGCGGGCGTTCCGGAGATCGAGGCCGGGACGCCGGCAATGGGCGACGATGAAATCGAGGTCATCCGCATCATCGCGCAACTGAGCCGGGATTTCCGCGTGCTCGCCTGGTGCCGGATGACCGAGAGCGATCTGATGGCGGCGCGCCAGAGCGGCGCCAACGCGGTCAATCTCTCCATTCCCATGTCGGACCTGATGCTGTCGAAAAAGCTCGGCATCGGCCGAACCGAAGCCCTGGAACGCATCCGCCGCATGGTGTCCATGGCGCTCGACGCGGGTTTCGAAGTGGCGATCGGCGGCGAGGATTCCTCGCGGGCCAATCTCGATCACCTGGCCCGGGTCGCCGAAGTGGCCGCGGAAGCCGGTGCCTTCCGGCTCCGTCTGGCCGATACGGTCGGGATCCTCGACCCGTTCTCGACCATGGAAATGGTCAAGCGGGTCGTCTCCGTCGGCGGCATCGCGGTGGAATTCCACGGTCACGACGATCTGGGCCTGGCCACCGCCAACAGCTTGGCGGCGGTACAGGCCGGCGCGCAGCATATTTCGGTGACGGTCAACGGATTGGGCGAGCGGGCCGGCAATACGCCGCTCGACGAGATCGCCGTCGTTCTCGGCAGACTGCACGGCATCGGCACCGGCATCGACTGGAAACAGCTTCCGGTGCTTGCGGCGCGCGTCGCCGCCGCCTCCGGCCGCGCCATTCCGCACGGCAAACCGATCGTGGGAAGCGACGTGTTCAGCCACGAATCCGGGATCCACGTGTCCGGCCTCCTGAAAGCGCCGGAAATCTATCAGGGGCTCGATCCGGCGGATATCGGCCGCAAGCACACCTTCGTCGTCGGCAAGCATTCCGGCACGAAGGCGCTCGCCAATGCCGTCGAAGCCATGGGCCGCACGCTCGATCCGGAAACGGCTCCCGTTCTTCTCTCCCTGGTGCGCCACCACGCAACACGGCACAAGGGACCTTTGAAATGCGAGGATCTGGAGCGCCTGCTGATGATCGCGGAAGGATTTCTGGGTCTCGATCCGGAACTGATCGCCACTCCGCCGGCGGGTGACGACCCCCACTCCGGCCAGATCATCGAGTTCCAGCGCCGCCTGCACAGCTAGGGTCTTCAGGCCAATCCTTTACACCGAGCTTGAACGTGAGGCGGTCCCAATGGAGGGAGTTGTCCTGGCCCATCGCCTCACGCTCTAGGCCCACAGGGAGCCTCTTGTGGTCCCTGTCCGATTTCTCCAGCCACCCATTGGACGGACAAGGTCCCGTGCCGGTACAGGCCGCATTCTGCCTCCCGCGGCCACCGCCCCCGGCACAGTCCCACTCCCTGTGGGCCGCCCATCGGCAGGTTCCTCCGGAACGACGGCGGCGTTGCGGCCGACGGCTGCGGCAGCACGTCCTCACGGTCTGCCGTTGCAGGCAGGTAACCCGGGGCCGCACCGGGCCATTCCAGGCGGATCGATCCCGGCCTCAAGAGGAATTGTGCCTGGCCCGGGACCCGAATGCCGGCTCTCGCTAGTCCCACTGAGGGATAACTTCGATCTCCTTCGTCCAACCGTAACTTGCATCCATCGAAGCCTTCATCTCGGCAAGCGGGTTGGCAGTGGTCGACAAATAGGGATGTTCGAACTGGTGGTCCAGATCGTCGAGCGTGATCGACCAGATTCCGCGGGTTTTGAACTTGTTGAGCCAGACCCAGCCCGAATAGTAGTACCCCCAGTGTGCGTACCGTCTCGGATTTATCAGGCGTTCCAGAACCCGCTCGCTGGTGACAGCTATCGCCGTAGCGCCTGCGACCGTGGAGACATATTCGTTTTTCAATCGGTTATGTGAAATCTCATGGTAGTGGGTAGCGACATGGACAGCCTCGTTCGCAAGCGTACCGGCATGACGCGCGTTGCCGAGCCTTGGAATAAACCTGAGACTGATAGCCTTGTCGTCATCAATATACGAGCCTCGCCCGCCTTTGTCCGGATTGACGTCGATCGAGATTTCGCGGGTTTCGATCAGATCGGCAACAGTCTTGTAATCCTGGGGCCGCATCGTCGTCGCGCCATGGCTGATCGTCGGCATCTTTCTGGACAGATCTCTCAGTATCGTCACGGCCGAGTTACGAATGCCCGCCATGAAAATGGCCGCACCGGATCCTTTGCTGAAGTGCGCAGGTGGTGTCCAGCTCGGCGGCGGAACATATATGATCCCACCCTTGCCATCGGTCGTGAGAGAACTTTCGAACTTGAAATTGCCCGACGGATCCAGCTTCCAGCAGCCTATTGCGTTTTGCAGATACCAATTGACCTCGAGCGGATCCTGGGTCTGAAAATTGAAAATGATCAGATCCCAGGGATTTTCACGTCCCACATCGCGTGCGAGGGTCCAGAAATTACCCTTGGTGGCCCATTTGGCCTCGGCCGCCCCCTTGGGCGGCCATTCCGAAATCATGGTCGTGGGCTTTTTCATCTTGGGTATGCCGGGCTTAGGGCTGTTGGCGGCACCGAGAAAAATGGCGGTCATGTCGGCTCACTCTTAAATTCATAAAAAGGTTTTCGAGACTGGCTCCAGAAAGGAAGCCGAATTCGTGAATTCAATTGGCAATCGGCAGTTTAAATACTTGCGTCCTTGGTCGCGTTCCACCTGCCGGATGTCGCTCCGTGCCGACGGCGGCACCGAAAAAAATCATTTCCAGGTTCAGGCCGCGCGCGGCGCGATTGACAAATTGGCGACCGAAAGAGGCTGAAATGGGACAGATTGCGACCCGCTTCCCCTCACTCTGGCCACTCTGCAATTTTACAAATCAGTCTTTCGCGGCCTCCAGGCATTCCGCTTCCGGATATTGGTCCTTGCAGAAGGGCGTGGGCACTTAACTTCACATTTCAAGTGTCATCGAACACTGGCATAGCATTGCCGGGAAAATCGAAACGGTGATCAAGATCACAATTTTCGTTTTACCGCGGCTTCTTTTGCCCGTCTGCCAGGTCCGTTCGATCGCCGGCAACCCGGCGAAACGGGCAAGTTCGGGAAATCGGCGAACCTTTCTGACAACTCCGCCCGGCTTCGTGCCGGATACAAAAGTAGTATCCACAGGCACAGTTCCAAGTCGAAACATTACCGTCAGCTAAACACTGAATTAAATCTCGTCCATGGTGATGTAACGAGCCTTGATCAACCATACCTTGCCTGACTAAAGCCAACAGTAATGGTGGAGGAAAGTCTCCCTCCATTACACATGCAGGCGAGGAGGACCTATCTTGTCTACTTATCAATGGGATGAACATGTAATCGAATCCGACGACGGTGGCCGGATAAAGAAGTGGAACAACTGGGACCTGGGAAGAACCGTCGAATTCAGCAGCAAGGGCACTTACCAGATGACCGACAGCTATTTCGACAATAGCTGGGACGTCAGCAAAGGCGGATTCTTGTCGTTCATCACCAGGCATAAAGCCTATTCGACCGTCATCGGAACCGACGGCGACGATATCATCCATGGCAATGACGACTACTCCAAAACCTACACAATGCAGGGTATGAGCAGCAATACTGAGAAGAAATACACCCTCAAATTCGACGCCATCGGAGACACGATCTACGGCGGCGCCGGCGACGACATCATCTACGGGTATGGCGGCGACGACTGGCTGGAAGGCGGATCGGGCAACGATTTCCTGTACGGAGGCGCGGGCGCGGACACGCTGATCGGCGGCTCCGGCAACGACTGGCTCTTCACCGGAAGCCTGAAGGACAACGAAGGCGACACGCTCACCGGCGGCGAAGGTTTCGACACCTTCGTCATCGGAGAACTGGAAGGCGCGAACTACACGCATTTCGACTGGGCCCACTGGAGTATGGAGTTCGGCAAGGCATTTTTCCAGACGGCCGGCGACCTTGGCCTCATTCAGCTCAGCGGAAACAATGCCCATCGGGGTCTGGTGCCGGTAATGATGAACTTCATAGCCGCCCTTTCCTCCACCGGAGGAACCACCGTGGAGCCCGCTCCGAAAGCCGCCTTCGTCGAAATCACCGACTTCGATCCGACGCGGGACGTCATCATCTTCCCGCTGGACGGAAGCTCCAAACAGGGCATCTTCCTGTCCGAAGACTACAATTTCGTCAGCGATTTCAGCTTCACGCAGGACCTCGAAAACACCGCCGACAAGATCCTGACGGTCAAGTTCGATGCGCTGGCCGAGGAACTGGGACTGGGATCGAGCCTGGACGCGGCGGAAAAGGCCGCCTTCATCGAAGCCCTGAAACAGAACGCGATCCTGATCACGCCGGACGGCGTCTACAGGGGCCTCAACGGATCGACCGCGATCGAAGGTTTCGACCCGGAGCTGCTGGCGGGGATCGGCGACGGTTCCTTCCTCATTCTCGGAGCCCATGGCGGCTTCACGGTCGAAGGCACGGTGTCCGACGATCTCGTCCTCGGAACCCAATATGGTGACGTCCTCTACGGCTATACGCCGGACGGCTATACCGCCAGCAACGACGGCAACGACACACTGCACGGCTTCGGTGGCGACGACCTGTTCTTCGGCGGCGGCGGCAACAACTTCCTCTACGGTGGAGATGGCAACGACACCGCATCCTACGTGACCGCCAATCGCGGCATCAGCATCGACATGTCGGTTACCTATGCCGACAGCAACGGTGACCGGTATTACGAGGTCGTCAACGGCCACGCCTACAAGATGGAGATCAACGGCGTCATCACGGAGATCGTCGGAATCGACCGGAACTTCAGCATCGAGAACATCCGCGGGTCCGAGTACGACGACGATATTCGCGGCGACCATCAATCGAACACACTGATGGGCGGTGGCGGCAACGACTATCTGTACGGGGCCGGGGGTGCAGACGTGCTCGTCGGCGGCGCCGGCAACGACATCCTCGAAGGCGGGGAAGGCCGCGACCTGTTCATCCTCGACGGCGGCGAAAACACCATCGTCGACTACACGCCGGGCGAGGATCACATCGAGGTCGATTACGAGGCCTACGGCATCAACGGCCGCGACGACCTCGTCTATGTCGGACCCGATGCCGATGGAAACGGTTATCTCAAGATCGCAGCAACCGGAGAGATCATCGCAATCCTGCAGAACATGGCCGGAAAGACCTTCTCCATCGACACCGACATTCCGATCAAGCTGTTCGCCGATGACGAAAAAGCCGGAAGCCTGACGGGAGACGACAGTTCGAACTGGCTGTTTGCCGGCCGGAGCGGTTTCAGCAATCTCATCGGTGGAGACGGAACCGACACCTTCGTGCTGCGCGGCGGTTACGAACACTGGATCATGGATTTCTCGATCACCAACGGCGAGGTGATCCACATCTCCAGCGACGCCTACGGGCTTACCGGGTTCGACGATCTGGTCATCGACCAAATCAGCGGCAACCGTTTTTTCCTGCTCGATGGCCAGTCCGGCAAAATCATCACCCTGGTCACCGTTCAGGGAGACGGCTGGACCGTTGACGAACTCCTGCAGCGGATCACAATCGACGGCGAGGGCGTGGACCAAACGGTGGTCACGGGGGACGGGATCGAGAACCCCTACGAGGCGTTCGGCATCGATATCGACAAGATATACGCCGGCTATCAGTTCGACCCGGACCTTGACCGGGAAGAAGCCTTGATCCGATGGGCGGAATCTGGCGACGACGTCATGCAGGGCTCGTCGGCCGACGAACTCTTCGTGCCGGGAGCCGGCAGCAACACGATCGACGGGGGCGGAGGCACCAACACCGTCTCCTACGCGGACAGCGACGAAGGTATCATCGTGTATTTCGGTATGGCCAAGACAACCGCGTCGGGGCAATCCGCCGATGGACTGACGAACATCCAGAACTTCATCGGCAGCGACTTCGACGACCGGATCTGGGGAAGCGAGGAGGCCAACGTCATCGTGTCCGGGGACGGAAACGACTGGCTCAAGGGCTGGGGCGGTGTCGATACCTTCTACCTGAACGGCGGCAGCAACGAGATCGATGATTTCTGCATCGTCGACGGCGAGAAAATCTTCATCTCGAAGGAAGCCTACGGGATCGACAGCTACGACGACCTCGAGCTCGTCTTCAAGGAGACCAACAATGGCAGCGATTTCTACGTGCAGATCGGCGACAGCTCCTACGTGATCGCAGACGTCACCCAGGTCGGCAACGCCAACATCAGCAGCCTCCAGGACTTCGTGGAACTGTACTGAGATCCGAGCTCAAAGCGGGTGCCCGATCGCTTCCGATCGGGCACCCGTTTTGATCGATCCAGAGCATCCTGCGTTCGAGTGAACGCAGGATGTTCCAGCACATTAAAAGCGATCAACGGACGTTCAATCGATTCCGATTGAACGAACGTCCGTTGATCTAGAGATGCTTCAGCTCGATGCCCTGTTTCTTGAGGGCATAGCCGATCTGCCGGGGCGTGATGCCGAGCAGCCGGGCCGCTTTGGCCTGCACCCAGCCGGCGCGTTCCATGGCGTCGATCAGCCTCTCGCGATCCGTCGGACGGCCGCCTGCGGCAGCCGGGCAGCTGCAGTCACCGGCATGGCCGCAGGACGGAACCGCGGAAGGCGCGTAGGTCTCCGGCGCCGTTTCCACCGCGGCTTCGGCAACGGGCGCCGGTTTTGCGGCGGGAACCGCCTCGGTCGGATTGCGCCGGCCGCCGCCCGTCCACAAAAGCGCGGACAGGCAGTCGCCGCTTGCGCAGGCGAAGTCTCCCTTGCCGATCATATCGTTTCCGGCAAGCGTGGCGGTGCGCCGGACGCAGTTTTCCAGCTCCCGGACGTTGCCCGGGAAATAGCAGTGCTCCAGCACGGTCGTCGCTGCAGGCGTGAGGTGAAGCTCGCGCCCGTTTTCCTTGTTGAAGCGCTCCAGGAAGGTTTTCGCCAGCAGCCCGACATCGCCCGGACGATCCCTGAGCGGCGGGAGGAAAACCGGCACCACGTTGATCCGGTAATAGAGATCGGCGCGAAACTCACCCTTGCTGACAGCGTCCTCAAGGTCCTTGTTGGTGGCGCAGACGAGACGGACGTCCACCTTGATCGTCTTCGTTCCGCCGACCCGTTCGAATTCGCCTTCCTGCAGAACGCGCAGGAGCTTGGCCTGGAAGCTCGCGGAAATCTCACCGATCTCATCGAGGAACAGCGTACCGCCATGCGCCATTTCGAAACGTCCCTGGCGCTGGGAAACGGCGCCGGTGAAGGCACCCTTCTCGTGGCCGAACAGCTCGGATTCCAGCACGCTTTCAGGCAGTGCCGCGCAGTTCAGCTTGATGAACGGCTTGGCCTTGCGGGCGGACATGTCGTGAATGGCCTGGGCGAACAGTTCCTTGCCGGTTCCGCTTTCCCCGCGCAGGAGCACCGTTGAGTTCGATTTCGCCACCACGATGATCTTGTCCATCACCTTGCGGATCTTGTCGCTTTCCCCGACGATCCCGCCGATTTTCGGCGCCGGCAACTGGCCCTTGCTGGCAAGTTCCTGGCTGAGGGCCTTTTCCAGCGCATGGCGCTCGTCCAGAAGCTTCTTCCGGTCGGCGGAGAGGATCCGGTGCAGGCGCACCGACTGGCCGATCAGATTGGCGACCATCTTGAGGAAGCGCAGGTCCTCGTCGATCCTGAAGGACGTTGTCCCATCGCGAACCCGGTCTACGGACAGTGTACCGACGACCCGGTCGCCTGCCTTGATCGGAACCCCGAGGAAGGAGACACGGCCGTGCAGGCCTTCCTCGATCCGTTCGGCCACTCCGGCGAAAAGCGGATCGGTGGCGATGTTCTGCACCACAAGAGGGGTCTGCGTGGCGACCAGCTGGTCAATCACCGCCTGTGGCAGGATTTCGTCGGTCTGCCGGGTCCTGCTGCCGCCGGCTCCGTCAGCCGTGGCGATGATTTCCGGTTCGCCGGCCTTGTCGAGGATAACGATCATGCTGAGCCGCATCTGAAGAAACGAACTCAGTACATTGGCGACGCTCGCCAGCACGCTTTCCAGACGCGCCGGCTCGTTCAGAAGCTTGGAGATTTCGTAGATGCCGAACAGTGCTATGTCCGACATGTGGTTGTTTGCGGGCCATTGTTTCCCACTGGACCCGATCTGGCGGCCTGAGTTAGGAGGTGTCACAACATAGTTCATAACCGGTGACCTTTATTTTATCTCTGGAAACCAGCCGGCATGCGCTGAGAGAGCGGACAGTCCCGCAAAGGCGCAAATGTTCGCACTTTCCGAACGCGCGGAACGTTTAGGTACGTATTCGGAAGGTAATTGTGCGACGACTATTGCAGACGGCACTCTCTTTCGCACCGGCATACAGTATTGCCAAGTATCCAACCTTTGCTTCTAAAAGCAGGTTCGGATCAGCTCATGTTTTGAGTCTAGCAGAGGCTTTTGATTCCGTCTTGCGTCAATTGTCATCATTCCGTAGGGAAAAATGCACAAACAGATCGCAAAATACGTAGAAACACTTACGACTGACAAAGCCTGTATCTCGCAAAATAGCTTGAATTTCATTGTATACAGGCGGGCACAAAAACGGTTTCGATGGGCTGTGCAGTGCCATTCCAGACTATCTTGTGAGGGAAATTACCTATAGAAGCTGGCCGCCGTTGATGTTGATCTCTTCGCCGGTGACGTAGCTGGCTGCATCCGAACACAGGAACGCCACGACGGTCGCGACTTCCTCCGGTTTGCCCAGCCTGCGCATGGGAATCAGCGGCACGAAACGCTCCTCCGTGCCGGGAGAAAGGATGTCGGTGACGATCTCGCCGGGCGCGATCGCGTTGACGCGAATGCCGTGGGGGGCGAAATCCGCCGCCATTTCCCGCGTCAGCGACGACAGGGCGGCCTTGGAGGTCGCGTAGGCCGAGCCCGCGAAGGGATGGACCTTGGAGCCGACGACCGAGGTGATGTTCACGATCGCGCCCTGCGCATTGGAGAGTTCCTTGAACAGCCCGCGCGCCAAGAGAAGCGGCGCGAGAAAGTTGACGTGAAACACGCCCATCCAGAGCATTTCCGGCGTGGTCAGCGAATTGAGGCGTTCCCCGTCGTCGCCCTTGGGCGACACGCCGGCATTGTTGATCAGCGCGTCGAGCTTTTCCCCTTCGAGCCGGCTGCGGATCTCCTCGATCGCCTCGGCCGTCCGCCTGCGATCGGACAGGTCGATCTGCACGTGATCGTCCGGCCCGGCGTCCCATGGGCAGCGCACGGCATCGAAGGGCTGGCGGGAACAGGTGATGATGCGCCAGCCGTCCTCGGCAAAGCGCTTGACGATGGCGTGGCCGATGCCGCGGCTCGCGCCGGTCACGACCGCGGTTCTCCGCGGCGCGAGGTCTTCCGCCTTCCCGCGGGAGCCTTCGTGATCGACCGGGCAACGCGGCGGTTCCAGGACAGCGGTATCCGACATATTTTTCCATCCACCAGACAGAGGCGACCTCCGGCCGCGCATGTGCTTGACCCCGGCGCCGCCCATGGGGCAGCGCTGACGAGGTCAGGCAGAGGACACCGGACCGGATTTTCCGGAAAAACAAGCAGCAAGCGCCGTGCCATCCGCCAGACCCCGCAAAGCCCGGGGAATCGGAGGCAGAACAAGGCGGAAGTGTCGGAATACCAACACTTCCCACCCAAGGGTGGCCGATTCAGGACACATATTGCCGTGCGGGCGCCGTCCGGACGGAAATCCTATTCTCCGGGTGTCTCGCCGATCGACTTGGCGGCGTCGATTTCCTTGTGGAGACGCTCCTCCTCGTGCGCGGAGGGAACGATGAAACGGCCGAGCAGAAGATAGGCGACCGGCGTCAGGAACAGGGTCGAGGCCGTGGCCAGACCGAGACCGCCGACGATGACGTAGCCGAGCGCGATACGCGCTTCCGCGCCGGCACCGCTCGCCATGATCAACGGCACGCCGCCGACAATGGTGCAGATCATGGTCATCATGACCGGCCTCAGGCGGATATTCGCTGCGTTTTCGATCGCCTCGCGCACGCTCTGGCCCCGGTCGCGGAGCTGGTTGGCGAATTCGACGATCAGGATACCGTTCTTGGCCATGATGCCGACCAGCAGCACGAGGCCGATCTGGGAATAGACGTTCAGCGTCGTACCGGTCAGAAGCATGGCGAAAACGGCGCAGGCAAGTCCCAGCGGCACGGTGGCCATGATGATGATCGCACTGATGAAGCTCTCGAACTGGGCGGCCAGCACCAACAGAATGATCACGATGGCAAAGCCGAACGTGCGCGCCATGGACGACGATTGCTCGCCGAGGGTCGCCGTTTCGGCGAGCGGAATGATGCGGCCGCCGGGCGGCAGAAGCGGCTCGGCGATCTCCAGCGCTTCCCGGTAGGCGTTGCCGAGGGCGAAATCCGGCGCAAGGCCGGAGGTGATGGCGACGGCGCGAAGCTGCTGTTCGCGGGCAAGCGCCGGCGGAACGGCCTTTTCGACCAGGGTGGCGATGGTCGAGACCGGAACGAAACGGCCGTCGCCGGTCTTGATGAAAATGTTTTCCATATCCGTCGGGTCGTTGATCGGATTGGTGGTCGACACGAATTTCACGTCGAAAGCCTGGTCGTTGATGAACACCTGGCCGATCTTGCGCCCGTCAAGCATGGCCTGCATGGCCGCGCCAAGGCCGTTGATGTCGATGCCGAGATCCGAAGCCCGCTCGCGGTCGATCGTTACGGACAATTGCGGTTGCGTGGCTTCGGTCGACAGGCGGACCTGGCGGAAGCGCGGATCCTGTTCCATGGCCGCGATAATCCGGTCCGCCGCCGCGCCGAGCTGGGCGTAGTCGCTGCCGGCGACCGCGAACTGCAGGCCCGATCCCGCACCCCGGATGCCGAGACTGTTCGGCTGGAAGGCGAAGGCGCGGACGCCGGGGACGTCGCGCACCAGAACGTTGACTTCGGAAAGGATCTCCTGCTGCGAACGCTCCCGTTCCTCCCAGGGAGCGAGGCGCATCACCATGAAGCCGCTGTTCTTGGACCCACCGGTTCCGGCGATGGAGAAGGTTGAGATGATCTCGCCGCTGTCGCGATAGGGCTGCAGCAGGGCCTCGATCTGCTGCATCTGCTGGGACAGATAGTCCAGGCTGACGCCCTGGGGCGCGGAGATGCGCAGGAAGGCGATCGAGCGGTCTTCGCTCGGCGTCAGTTCCGATTTGATCGTGCCGAACAGCACGCCGGCCGCTGCGGCGAACAGGACGGACACCGCCAGAACCACGAGGGGGGCATCGAGGCAGGCCCGCAGGCAGCGCCGGTAGAGCCCGCCAAGGAAGCGCCCGAGAGCGCCGACGGGACCGCCATGGGTCCCCTCCCCTTGCGCGCTGGCCTTCAGGATGCGCGAGGCGAGCATCGGGCACAGCGACAGGGCGACGATGGACGACAGGAAGACGGCAATGGCGAGCACGAAGCCGAATTCACGGAACAGGCCGCCGGTCTGACCGGGAAGGAAGGACAACGGCACGAAGACGGCGATCAGCGTGGCGGTGGTCGCCAGAACGGCGAAGAACACCTCCTCCGTGCCGAGCACGGCGGCCGCGCGCGGGCCGATGCCCTCGTTGCGCCTGCGGACGATGTTTTCCAGCACCACGATGGCGTCGTCGACGACGAGACCCGTGGCCAGCACCAGCGCCAGCAGGGTGAGGATATTGATGGAGAAGCCGGCAAGATAAATGGCCGCCAGCGTGCCGATGAGCGCCACCGGCAGGGACACGCCGGGAATGATCGTCGCGCGCCAGTCCCACAGGAAGATGTAGATGATCACGAGAACGATGGAGACCGCGATGGCCAGCGCGATTTCGACCTCGTGAATGGCGCCGTTGATGAAGGTCGCATCGTCGCTGGTGACTTCGATGGTCATGCCTTCCGGCAGGTTCGCCTGGATGCGTTCGACCGTGTCGCGCACGCCTTCGGAAATCTCCAGCGTGTTGGACTGTGCCGCGCGGATGATCCCGAGACCGATCCCGGACTTGCCGTTGGCGCGGAGCTGGGTCTGGCCGAGATCCGGACCGAGCGTCACCGTAACGAAATCCCGGAGCCGGGCCCGGCGGTTGACGATGATGTTCTCGAACGCCTCCGGGGAATCGATCGCCGCCGTCGCACGGACGATGAGGTCCTGGTTCTGGCTGGTGAGCGACCCCGCGGGTGTGTCGAAAGCCATCGACGACAGGGCGTTGGCGACGTCGGCGATCGTCAGATTGAGGCTCGCCATCTTGGCCTGATCGATATCGATCCGGAAGATCTTGCTGCGGTCGCCATAGACCTGGACGTCGGCAACGCCGGGAACGGCGGCCAGCGTGTCGGCGATTTCGTCCTCGACCAGCACCGTCATGTCCTCGACCGACATGCGGTCAGAGGTGAGCCCGAGGCGCACGACCGGCTGCGCGTTGGCGTCCGCCTTGATGATCCGGGACGGTTCGGCATCTTCCGGCAGATCGTTGGTGATGCGGCCCAGCGCGTCGCGCATGTCGGACGCGGCGACGTCGAGATCGACATCGTCGGAGAATTCGACGGTCACGCGGCTGCGGCCGAAGGACGAGGAGGAAGAGATCGACTTGACGCCGGACACACGCGCGACGGCGCCCTCGATAACGCCCGTCACCTCGCGGTCGATGGTTTCGGCCGCGGCTGCGGGATAATCCGTGCTGACGGTAATGACCGGCCGGTCGACGTCGGGCAGTTCGCGGATTTCGACACCGAAGATCGCCGCGATACCTGCCACGACGATCAGCATGTTAATCACAAAGGCCAGGACGGCCCGCCTGACGAACAGGCCGGTAAATCCAAGATCCTTGAGGCGGTCCATCTTCATCGGCGGTTCGTCCTGTTCAGGAACCGCTTTCGGCGGCGACCGGTTTCGGCGGCTCGTCGGAGGCCGGGGCCTGCTTGCGATCCGCGATCTTCAGCTCGGCGCCCTGGCGTACCAGATGAAGTCCCTCCGTCACGACCTCGTCCTCGGTGGTGAGAGGCGCATCGACCAGCACGCTGTCGGTGTTGCGCTGGATGATGTTCACCGGAACCCGCTCGCCCTTGCCGTCCTTCACGGACCAGACGAAGGCGCCGTCCGAACCCCATTGGACCGCGAGCGGATCGACCGCAGGATACTCGTCGCCGGGAAATTTCATGGCCACCTGAAACGACATCCCGGCCCGCAGCTTGTCATCCTCGTTGGGAAAGCGCGCGCGCACCTGGAGCGTTCTGCTGTCGATGTCGATCCGGTTGTCGACCGCGCTGATCACGCCGTGAAAGGTTTCGCCGGGACGGGCGACGGAGGTCGCCGTGATCGGAGACCCGACCTTGATCGCGGAGGCAAAGCGTTCCGGAACCCAGAAATCGACCAGGATCTCGCTGCGGTCGTCGATCGTGGCGATAACGCTCGACGACGAGACATAGTTGCCCGCGGTGATGGGCAGAATGCCGACGACCCCGCCGATGGGCGTCTCGATCGAGCGCCGGGACAGGGCCAGCTGGGCTTCCGCAAGCTGCAGCCTGGCATTTTCCACCTCAAGTTCGGCGTCGGTCACCTGAACCGCCGTCGCCGTGTTGCTCCTGAGAAGCTGCTGCTGGCGCTTGAGGCGCGCCTCGGCATCCTTCAGCGCATTGGCGGCGCGTTCGACCGCGATCTGTTCGGCGTCGGAATCGAGCCTTGCGATCACCTCTCCCGATTTCACCGTCGCTCCGGATCTGACCAGAAGCTCGGTCATCCGGCCGCTCGTGTAAGGGGTGACTTCGACGGATTGCAGGGCGATGCTGGTACCGATTGCAGACAGACGGTCGTTGATGGTGATTTCGACGACCGGCGTGGTGACGACGGCTCCCTGCGGCCCGCCGCCCCGGCGTCTCGGCTGCTCGGCTTGTTCAGGCGACACTTCGGCAACGGCGAAGGTCAGCCAGTCGATCCCCAAGGCGGACAGTTGCGCACCAGCTCCCGGATAGTAACGAACCCAGAGCCCCGCCGCGACCACGACGATGACCAGGGTGAGCAAGAGCTGTTTCCAAACCGACAATCGGAGATCCCCTCAATTCCAGCGAGTCAGGTCTTGTATCCAGGCTCCCCGCCTGAATTATCTACGGCAAGTCCCGGAATCCGACAAACGAATTCGTGTACCAAAATGTACGGTGAAGAATGCTGGAAAAGAAGCCGCTGTCACTTCGCTTCGGCACACTCCCGCCCGGGACAGGTCATGCCTCCCTGCGGGACCGCCCGCGATAAGTATCTTGACTTTGGGTTTATACCCAAGAAAATGGATCAAAAACATCGGGAGGAACGGAATGGCCGAGATCGAGCTTGAAAAGGTCTCCAAAAGCTTCGGCAGCGTCAAGGTTATCGACAAGCTGTCCCTGGCGGTGAATTCGGGAGAATTCGTCGTCTTTCTCGGCCCCTCTGGCTCCGGAAAATCAACTCTCCTGCGCATGATCGCGGGGCTGGAATCCATCGACGAAGGGAGCCTCCTGATCGGCGGACAGCGCAGCGAGCATCTCGCGCCCGGCCAGCGCGGCGTCGCGATGGTCTTCCAGAACTACGCGCTTTATCCGCATATGAGCGTGAAAGAGAACATGGCCTTCGGCCTGCGCAATGTCGGCATGGGCAAGGCCGAAATCGACCGCCGGGTTGCCGAAGCCGCCCGCATACTGGAGATGGAGCCCCTGCTGGAGCGCCGTCCGTCCCAGCTTTCCGGCGGGCAGAGGCAGAGGGTCGCGATCGGCCGCGCCATCGTGAAGGAACCCAAAGCCTTCCTGTTCGACGAGCCGCTTTCCAACCTGGATGCCGCCCTGCGCGTGCGCACGCGGGTGGAGCTGGCCCAGCTCCACCAGCGCATGAAGGCGACCATGATCTACGTTACCCACGACCAGACCGAGGCGATGACGCTTGCCGACCGGATCGTCGTGCTCAACGACCGGAAGATCGAGCAGATCGGTTCGCCCATGGAAGTCTACCTGAAACCGGCCTCCCGCTTCGTGGCGGGTTTTGTCGGCAGCCCCGGCATGAACTTTTTGAAAGCGGAAATCGGAGGGACCGACAAACCGGTCCTGCGGCTCAGCGACGGATCGCAAATGCCGGTCGGCATACACAGTCTCCAAGCCGGTGCCTACGAACTCGGCATCCGCCCGGAAGGGATCCGCATCGCAAGCATGCCCGACGGCCCCTCCGGTCTGCCGAGAGCAAAGGCCGACGTCGTCGAGCGCCTCGGCGAGCGCACCCTCGTCTATTGCACGCTCAGCGACGGCACCCGGCTGATCGCCCAGGACAGCGGCCGCTCGGACGTCACACCCGACGACGAGATCTGGCTCGATTTCGACGCTTCTGCGGTCCATCTCTTCGACGCTACAGGGCGGGCCTATCACGCGCATTGACGCCCGGCCGGGACCGCTCTCGGAAAAGCGCGCTACCCCTTGATGCCGGCGCTGAGCGTGATCGCCTGGGTCACGCGGCGCTGGAAAACCAGATAGGCCAGCGCGACCGGCAGCCCGGCCAGAACGGCGGCCGTCAGCTGCCGGGCATAGTAGACGCCGAACGCATCCCAAACCTGGGTGATCCCCACAGTGATCGTCATCATTTCCGTCCTGGTCACCGCCAGGAACGGCCACAGGAAGGTGTTCCAGGACCAGATGAACGTGACGATGGAAAGCGCCGTGGTCACGCCCCAGTTCATCGGCAGGTAGACGTTGAAGAGAATGCGGAACTCTCCGGCATTGTCCATGACCGCGGCTTCCCGGAAGTCCTTCGGCACCTGGTCGAAGAACTGCTTGTAGACGATAATGACCACAGGGTGGATCAACTGCGGCAGGATGATGCCGGCCCAGGTGTTCAGAAGGTTGAGGTCAGCCATCAGCACGAAGTGGTTGATGATCAGGACCTGCGTCGGCACCATGAAACTGGCCAGGATCAGCCACCAGAGCGGCCTTCTGAGCGGAAAATCGAGCTGCGAGATCGCATAGCCCGTCAGCATGGACGTGAACACCGTCAGGACGGTCACGCCCAGCGCGGTGACGATCGAATTGAGATACCAGATCCCGATCTGGGTTTCCGTCAGCGCGAAGATGTAGTGGCTCAGCGTCAGGGTTTCGGGCCAGAGTTCGATATAGGGCCTGACGACCTCGTCTTCCGGTTTCAGCGAACTGATGACGCCCCAGTAGATCGGAAAGGCCCAGATGACTGCGCAGATCACCGTGAAGAGCGTGATCCCGGCCCCTATGACGTTGAAGCGTTTGGCGGTCGCCGCGGTCATGGCCGCTTCTCCGAAAACCGCATGAGCTGGAAGTTCAGCACCGAGATCACGATCACCATGAGAAACAGCACCACGGCAATGGCGGCGGCCCGTCCACCGTCATTGTTCACGAAGGCGCGCTGGAAGATGTAATAGACCATCACGAGATTGTCGTTGGGCCGCCCACCCTGCGAAAACAGGTAGACCTGATCGAAGATCTTGAGTTGCAGGATGAGCTGGATGGTCAGCACAAGCGCCGTCACCGGCCAGAGCAGCGGCCAGGTGACCCGCCGGAACATCGTCCACCGGCTGGCGTTGTCGAGCGCGGCTGCCTCGTAGATCTCCTGCGGAATGGCGCGCAGGCCAGCCAGGAACAGGAGAATTGAGAACCCGGCGGTCCACCAGATGGTCACCAGGGCGACGGCCGGCATGAACCACGCGGTGACCTTGAAGATCGGAATGCGGTCGATCCCGATGAGATCGAAGACATGCATCGCGATGCCGAACTGGAAATTCAGCGTCCAGTCCCAGATGCGGTAGACGACCGACACCGGCAGGATATAGGGCAGGAAAAAGAGCGCCAGCACCAGCGACTGGAGGCGTCCGGCCAGCCTTGCGACCCCCAGCGAAATCGCAAGGGCGATCAACGTGCCGGGCACCACGGAAAGGACAACGAAATAGGCCGTGTTCCAAAGGGCGGTCGCAAAGCGCCGGTCCCTTGGCAACCTCTCGTAATTGTCGAGGCCGATCCACGAGCCCTCGCCGATCAGCGGCACCTTCTGAAAGGACAGGATGAACAGGTCAATCGTGGGGTAAATGAACACCAGCCCGTAGCTCGCGACGAACGGCGCAATCAGGACCAGCGCGACCAGAGCTTCCTTTTTCCTGTTTCGGATCACCTTGCGCACCCTTCACCGGCACTGGGGCCGGCCGCACCGGGATCGCCGGGCGGCAGGCCTGCCAGGGCGGTCCGGACGACCGCCCTGCCGGACAGTGTTACATGTCGTTCAGTTCGTAGGTGATTTCCCCAACCGCCTCGGCCGGATCCAGTTCCCCGTTCAGCGTGGGCACGAAATAGGTCGACATGACATCGAAGATCGGCCCGGCAACCCCTGCAAGCGGCGACTTGGGGTCGTAGATCATGTTGGCCGTCAGCGGCGAGTAGGTCGCGTTGGGTTCCATGGACTTGTACTCGTCCGACTGGGTCACCGGCTGATAGGCCGGGATATGACCTGCGGTCGCCCAGAAGAGCGAGTTCTTGGAGATCCAGCTGATCACCTCGAGCACCGCTGCGCGTTTTTCCGGGCTCATGTCGTTGCCGTTGGGGATCGCGAAAGCGTGGCTGTCCGAATAAGTCGCCGGATGATCGAAGATCACCGGGAGCTCGACGGCGCCCCATTCGAAGAGCTTGCCCTCCTTGTGGAGGTCGGTCATGGTCGGAACTTCCCAGACACCGTTGATCATCATGGCCGCCTCGCCGCTGGTGAACAGCGCGACGGTCGCCGGGTAGTCGGTATAGGTGGACTGAAGGCCCTCGTTGGTCCATTCCTGCAAAACGGCCAGCGCGTTTTCCAGCTTCTTGGCGTTGTCGCCGACCAGGAACTCGCCCTCCGTCATCAGCTCGCCGTCCTGCTGGCCCATGAGCGAATAGATGGTCCGGAACATGAAGTTGCCGTCGGCCGTGACCGATCCGAGCGGAAACTTGACGGAGCCGGCATCCTTCAGGGCCTGCAAGGTGGCGGTGAAGCCTTCGCGGCTGTCCATGCCCTTCGGCTTGCCGTTTTCATCCAGAAGACCGGCAGCGCCCAGGACGTCCTTGTTGTAATAGAGCACGATCGGATGGGTATCGAGCGGCACGGCATAGGTCTTCCCGTCGATCGAGACCGCATCCCAGATGGACGGGGCGTAATCGTCCTTGCCCAGTCCCATCGCCATCCAGTCCGCGTCGGTGATCTCGTTCAGGAGGTTCTGCTCGACCGCAAGCGGGATCCGGCTCGCGTGGTAGGTCATGATGTCGGGCGCCTCCCCGACCGCGACGGAGGTCTGCACCTTGGTATAGAAGGGCACGCCCCAGTCGAGCGTCGTCGCGTCGATCTTGATATCGCCCTCGTGGGATGCGTTGAAATCGGCGATCATCTTCTTCATGCGCACGCCGTCGCCGCCGCCCAGGAAATCCCACCAAACAACAGTCTCCTCGGCCAGAGCGGCCGTCGACAGCAAGGTGGCGGCGGCCAGAACCGTGCATCTTGCCAATGCTTTAACTTTCAACATCTTCATTTCCTCCCTTTTGGGGCAGTAAGGTCGCTGCCCTGTCGACGGATCTAGAGCCCGACCCTGATCATCGAATAGGAATGCTCAGGCACCGTGACCTTGAGTGTCGCGCCGGAAAGCTCCGCTCCTCCCCGGGCTTCCGGCTTCACGTTGTCGGGGGTCTGCTCCGTATTCCTTGCCTCCAGATCGGAATGCTTGATGAGCGTATGTTCCACCGTGCGGCCCGCGCCGAATCCCTCGATCGACAGGCTGATCTCCATCGGCTCAGACGCGTTCCGGTTGACGGCGAAGAAGGTCAGCGTTCCGGCATCGGCATCGTGAACGCCGGCGATATCGAGATATTTCACGCCCGAGGCGGCGTCGGCATCATAGGACGGACAGTCGACATCGAGCTGAAGCGCCGTGCCGCGGCCATAGCGGGACGCGAACTGGAAGGGATAGTAGATCGTCTGCTTCCACGCAGCGCCGCCGGGTGCGGTCATGATCGGCGCGATGACGTTGACGAGCTGGGCGATGCAGGCGATGCGGACGATGTCCGAACGGCGGATGAATGTGTTCAGGATGCAGCCGACCTGCAGGACATCCTCGAAATTGTAGACGTCCTCCAGAAGGGCCGGCGCATGGGGCCAGCCCCATTTCTTCATGCGCTCGGCGTCGTTCTTGCGCTCGTGATACCAAACGTTCCACTCGTCGAAGGAAATCCGGACATCGTTCTTTGCGCGCTTCTTGGCCTTCACATAGTCGATGACACCGCCGACCGTGCCGATATAGCGGTCGAGCTTTTCCGGCAATGCGAGGAATTCGGCCGAATTCTTCTCGTAATTCTCGAAATACATGTGCAGGGAAATGTAGTCGACCTGCTCGTAGCTCGCCTCCAGGACGGTCGCTTCCCACTGCGGATAGGTGGGCATGTTGGAGTGGGAGGAGCCGCAGACGACCAGTTCCAAATTCTCATCGAAGGCCCTGAGCGCCTTGGCCGTTTCGTTGGCGAGGTGGCCGTATTCTGCCGCGCTCTTGTGCCCGACCTGCCAGGGCCCGTCCATCTCGTTGCCGAGGCACCACAGGCGGACATCCCAGGGCTCCGCCCGGCCGTTCCTGCGCCGGAGGTCCGACCAGTAGCTGCCGCCCGGATGATTGACATATTCGACGAAGTTGCGCGCCGCATCCAGGCCGCGCGAGCCGAGATTGACCGCGAGCATCATCTCCGTGTTGGCGGCTTTCGCCCAGTCGGCGAATTCGTGGATGCCGACCTGGTTGGATTCGCAGGTATGCCAGGCAAGATCGAGGCGCGTCGGCCGGTCTTCCTTCGGCCCGATGCCGTCTTCCCAGTTGTAGGCAGAGACGAAATTTCCACCCGGATACCGGCAAATGGGCGTGTCGAGATCCCTCACAAGGTCGATGACGTCCCGGCGCATGCCGTTCTCGTCGGCGGTCGGATGGCCCGGTTCGTAGATGCCGGTGTAAACCGCGCGTCCCAGATGTTCCAGGAAAGAGCCGTAGAGGCGCTTGTCGATGTCAGCGATCGTATAGCGCGCATGCGCCGTGACACGAGCTTCCACGTCTTCCTCCCTTTATAACGCGTAATCCGGTTTATACCAGAATTTTTGTTATAATAGGAAGCAGGATGCCCTGCTCGTCAAGCATCTTTTTCCATTTTCCGTTCAGGTCAGAATCCGCAGCAGGATGTCCTGATCGTAGTTCCCGAATCCCCGGCCGAAGATGTTGATCCCGCCGGGATGCTCGGCATCCTCCTTCACGCCGATCCGGATGCGGATGGAGCGGTGCTGGTCGATCACGAGGTCGTCAAGCGTTACATCGGAGATCCGCACGCCATCGATAAAACTGCCGTCGCCATTGACACGCCAGTTCTTCAACTTGCCGTACTGGGAGCCCGAGAGCTTCCACCAGTCCGGCGTGTAAACCCCTCTTTTATCGCCGAAATCTCCCGGAGACGTCCAGGTTCCGATATCGATGCCGTTCACCTGCACGAAGATATCGGAGGGCCAGTTGGACGCAGTTCCCGGCACTTCCGAACTCAGTTCCAGCGAGAACTCAATCGCCGCCGGCTTCGACCGGTTGAGCTTGGTGTTGTTGGGGAACTGATACTCGACATAGCCCCTGGTAAACCACAGGAGCCCGGCCTTCATGCGGTCCGGCTCCAGGAAAGTGTCGGGAACGTCGAGCAGGCCGATAACCCCTTCCGTGGAGCAGAGACCGCACGGTCCGGTGACCTCGCAGCCCGTATAAAGCCCCAGAGGCATGGCGACTTCAATGGCGCCGTCGTTATTGTCGGGAATATCGTCCCGGAAACCGACCAGGATCTCGGTAAAGGCAGTCCGGCAGACCTTCTGGCTGCCCTTGCGGGCCTTGCGGGTGTCGGTGGTGATGAGCCCGGCATCCTCCAGAATCTGCAGATTTGACGACACAGTCGACTGGGGAAGGCCTAGCTCTTCGGCGATCTGATTGACGTTCCGATCGCCCCCTTTCCGCAGGAGTTTCAGGATCGAAACCCGCACCTCGCTCGCCAGCCCCTTGATCACGTCAGGCCGCTCGGAAGGGTCCACCACCAGTACTTTTGCGCTCATCCCGGTTCCATTTAGTGAGATTAAACCCGTTGAATATCAGAAAACCTGATATGAATAAAGTCAATCCATGGAATAAATCCGGACCGGCAAGGCGGAACCGGAACGTGGTCTTGGCTATTCGTTTTGCTCAGGTAGCACATCCGGTGTTGCAATCCCCACCTGCAGAGCATTTCGGTGCAAGTGTGACGGACATCACTTCACATTTCGATTGCTGAGCTACGCTTCCGCAATTCAAGCGTGTCCGGATGGCGCCACCAGCCGCCGTTGGCCGGACTATTTTTTTATGCAAAGCAAAATTTGTTTCATCAAGGGATTTACGATCATGAAAATCAGTGACCGGCTCGAACGCCATTTTCCCAACCTGGCAGACTGGATCCGGGAGAGCGTCCCTAAAGTCCGGAATAATTCCAGAATTCTCGACCCATTCAAACACTACGGCCAACTGTCGGATCTGGGAGCGATCGATGCCTTGACCCTCAACAATCTGGCACCGGAAATCAACTTCAGGACCCAGTCCGCCTATGGGTCCTATCGTCCCCGGTTTAAGTGCAATCGCGACAAGATCTTTCTCAGCAGGTCCTTTTGCCGGGAATTCGACAGGCTGGACCCCGACCACAGAATTTCCAAACCCTATGACCTCATCATGCTGGCCACGATCCTGCATGAAATGGTCCACTGGGGCGATCTTCGCGCCGACGGAATAAAACAACCCAACAAAACCGTCACCGACCCGGCGACCGGCAAAGTGCTGACAGACAGCGATGTCGGATTTCAATTCGAGGTCGAGGCCTTCTACGGCGTCTACACCACCAAATATCTTTGACCCCGGATCAGGGTTCGCCCGTTTTCGAATGCGCCTCGTCGAGCAGTTTCTTGAGCACGGCATGATCGCCGATCTGATTGGCCATCAGCAGGATGAGGCGGGCGTTGTAGGCGTCGCTTTCCGCCTTGGAGAGCCCCTCATGCGCCGCCAGGAGGTCCGCGTAAAAGGCGTCCGGCGCGTCCAGGTTCGGTGCGGTGACGATATCGGCCATCAGATGTCTCCTCCCTTGCCGAGTGCGGTCGACAGCGCTGCAGCTACGGCGTCCCAGTCCAGTGTCTTCCAGCGGGCTGCGACATGCTGGTCCGGGCGGATGAGATAGACCGCCCGATCCGCCTCGCCGAGATAACGCTGCCTCAGTTCCTGTCCGATCTCGTTCGCCGGATAGTTCAGGCCCTTCAAGGGAATTCCGTGCAGGGCCGTTTCTTCCGGAACGTCGATCCCGAGGCCCAGAAGCAGGAAACCGCCGTTGAGGCTTTCGAGCAGCCAGGAGTGGCCGCCAGACGCTTTTACGGGCGCATCGACCGGGGGGCTTCCCGGCCGGGTGCGCGCGGGAAGGCCGTCGGCATCCGGCCCGTTCAGAGGCGAGCCGTCATAGCTGCAAGGCACCGACAGGCGGCCGGAATTCACCATCGGCCGGGCGAAGGCATGATGCTCGGAGAGGTCCAGAACCGCATCCCGGAAGATACGGCTGGCCTCCGATTTCGGTGTGATGAAGTCCGTCGACCGCGTGCTCTGCAGGATATTCTCGTCCGCCGCCATTTCCCGCTCGTAATCATAGGACTCGATCAGCGTTTCCGGCGCCTTGCCGGCGAGCACCAGCTTCAGTTTCCAGCCGAGATTGTCGATGTCCTGAAAGCCGGAATTCGCCCCCCTTGCCCCGAAGGGCGAGACCTGGTGCGCGCTGTCGCCGGCAAAAATCACCCGGCCGTGGCGGAACTTTTCCATCCGGCAGCACTGGAAGGTGTAGATGGACACCCATTCCAGATCGAACTCGACCTCGTCCCCCAGCATGTGCTTCAGCCGGGGGATGACGTTTTCCGGTTTCTTTTCCTCGATCCTGTCGGCATGCCAGCCGAGCTGCAGGTCGATCCGCCAGACACCGTCCGGCTGCTTGTGCAACAGGGCCGACTGGCCCGGATTGAAGGGCGGATCGAACCAGAACCAGCGTTCCGTCGGGAAATCGGCCTTCATGACCACATCGGCGATCAGGAAATTGTCCTCAAACACCCGCCCTTCGAATTCCAGGCCGAGCATCTTGCGCGCCGGCGAGCCCGCCCCGTCGCAGCAGATCAGCCAGTCGGCCTCAAGGGTGTAGTCGCCATCCTGCGTATGAACGCTCAGGGAGCTGAAGTCCTCCTTGCGGTCCAGAGCGGTGACCTTGTTGCCGCCCCTGATTTCAACCGGTTTGCCGGCGGCCTGCAGCGCCCGGATGCGTTCGACCAGATAGAGTTCGCAGTAATATTGCTGCAGGTTGATGAAGGCGGAACGCTTGTGGCCGGCTTCCGGCAAGAGGTTGAAGTCGTAGACCTGCCGGTCGCCGAAGAACACCTTGCCGACGTTCCAGACGACGCCCTTGTGAACCATCTCCTCGCCGCAGCCCAGTCGGTCGAAGATCTCCAGCGACCGTTTGGAAAAGCAGATCGCCCGCGAGCCGACGCTGACCTTGTCGTTTTCATCGAGCACAACGACCGGGATATCGTCCTGTGCGAGATCGATCGCCATGGCGAGCCCGACCGGTCCGGCGCCGATGACGACGACCGGATGCCGGACCGGCGTGTCCGCATCCTGATCGGCAGACCGCCTGTAAGGATAAAGCGGCATCTCGAACAGTTTGGTCACAGATTTTCCTCCACTTGAAGAGGCTTTTCGGACGCCTCTCTTGTTCTTTTCGCGGAACCTCCTCGCAGGCCGCCGCGTTTATCCTTCATAACCTCTCATGGGAGAGAAGACATGGCCCTTCCGACACGTCATATCCTGTTGACCTCCGGCCGCCGCTGGACCTTCCGCGCTCTTGTCGGCGTCCTCGCCGGCATCGCTCTCGCCGTCTTGCTGGCGGGACCGATCACCGTCCTCTCGGACAATTGGAGCGTGATCGGGATTACCGTCATCGCCGCTGAAATCATCGTGCTTTTCAGTGGTCTTGCCTGGCTCGGCATGCTGTCCGTGTCCAAGCGCCGCTGACACACCTGCCGTCACTCACCTTTTCTCCAGCCACGCCCCGGCTTTCGGGTGCCGTTCGAAGTCGAGAAAGAACTCGTCGAGCTGTGGTGGCTTGACGCCGGTACCGGCGAGCATGGCGTGCACCTGGCCCCGGTGGTGGATCTGGTGCTGGAAGAGATGCAGAAGCGTCGCGCCGATAGTCTCGTGATAGGTGCCCTTCTTTCCCCGCTCGTGCACGACCGTGCGATCGACGTCCTCCTCCGCCAAGCCGTCGCAGAAGGCGATCAGCTCGCGGTCGACCTTCTCCTGAGCCTCGCTCAACTCCCTGGCCGTCCCCAGATGCGGCGTGTCATAGACAGACCGCCCCAGTCCCCCCTCCTTTAAGGCGTCGAGATAATAACGGTCGACCTCCCAATTGTGATTGAGCGTTTCCGGGATCGACGGAAAGAAGCCTGTGCGTTCCGCCTCGAACTCCGCCTGGCTCAGCTTGCAGCATGCCTCGTAGAGCATGTGGTTCGCATAGGCGTTGTTGCGCGCCATCAGGCGGAGATGTTCAACGGCCGTGCTCATGCGTTTTACCCCTGTAGATCCGCCCACATCTGGGCATCGCGTTCCGCCGTCCAGATGCGCGGCGTGTCGATGTCGAGCGCCTCGTCATAGGCGCGGGCGATATTGAACGGCAGGCAGTGCTCATAGATCGCGTAGTCGGAGAATTTCGGATCGCAGGCCGCCCGGCAGGCGTCCCAGGCTTCCTTCAGCGATCCGCCGCGTAGCGCGACCCGGGCGACCGGCGAATAGGTGGAGCGGACGAAATCCCTGGTCGAATCGAGTGCCGCATTGACCATCTCAGACCCAACCAGCGCATCGCCGCGGCCCGGCGCGATGGCGTCGAGACCGAAATTCCGGATGCGTTCCAGCGTGCCCGGCCAATCGTGGAAATGGCCGTCGCCGCAATAACAGGCGGAGTGATATTCGACGATGTCGCCGGTGAACATGACATTGGCGTCGGGCACGTAGATGACGATGTCGCCGGCCGTATGCGCTCTTCCCAGGAACATCAGGTCGATCCGGCGCTTGCCGAGATAGACCGTCATGCGGTCGGTGAAGGTGGTGGTCGGCCACGTGAGGCCCGGAATGCTCTCGTGGCCCTGGAACAGGCGCGGGAAGCGGGCGAATTCCGAATCCCAGTCCTCCTGGCCGCGTTCGGCGACCATGGAACGGGCCTTTTCGCTCATGATCACCGTCCGGGCATCATAGGCGGAGGCACCGAGCACGCGCACGGCGTGATAATGGGTGAGCACCAGGTGGGTGATCGGCTTGTCGGTGACGGAGCGCACCTTCTCGATCACCTTGTTCGCCAGGCGCGGCGTCGCCTGCGCCTCGACGATCATCACACTGTCATCGCCGATGATGACACCCGAATTCGGATCCCCTTCCGCCGTGAAAGCCCACAGATCCCGGCCGATTTCGGTAAAGGAAATCTCCTTCTCGGCCATGTCCCCGGCGGATGCGAATTGTTTGGTCATAACGTCTCCCGCGACTTTGCGCTTAATCATGTTCGTCATTGCCGGACTTGATCCGGCAATCCATGCCGTGCCCGCGCCTAACTCGAACCGTTGCTTCATGGCAAGGCAACGGCATGGATGCCACGGTCAAGCCGTGGCATGACCACCTAACTTACTTATTTCAACATTCCGGATCGTCGCGCAGCTTCGCAGCACTTGTCCGGAATGACCGCGCCTACGGCCCCTCATATTTCTCAACCGTCTGCTCGATCGCGCCGAAAATCGAATGCCCCTCCGAGTCGAGCATCTCGATGCGCACCGTGTCGCCGAATTTCAGGAACGGCGTCCTGGCCTCGCCCTGAAGGATCGTTTCCACCACCCGTTGCTCGGCGATGCAGGAATAGCCCGCGCCGCCCTGGTGCAGCGGCTTGCCCGGCCCGCCGTCGAGCTTGTTGGAAACCGTTCCGGAGCCGACGAGGGTGCCGGCGGACAAAGCGCGCGTCTTCGCGGCATGGGCAATCAGCTGACCGAAATCGAAGGTCATGTCGATGCCGCCGTTCGCCCGTCCGAAAGGCGCGCCGTTCAGGTCCACGTGAAGGGGCAGATGCAGCTTGCCGCCCTTCCAGGCATCGCCAAGTTCGTCCGGCGTGACGGAGACCGGCGAAAAGGCGGAGGACGGCTTGGACTGGAAAAAGCCGAAACCCTTGCCAAGTTCGGCCGGGATCAGACCGCGCAGGGAAACGTCATTGACCAGGAGGACGAGCCGGATGGCGTCGCGGGCCTCTTCGGGACCGATGCCCATCGGCACGTCGCCGGTGATGACGGCGATCTCGCCCTCCATGTCGATGCCATACCCTTCGTCGGACATCCTGATCGGATCGCGCGGCGCGAGGAAAGTGTCGGAGCCGCCCTGATAGATCAGCGGATCCGTCCAGAAGCTCTCCGGCATCTTGGCGCCGCGGGCCCTGCGCACCAGTTCGACGTGATTGACGTAAGCCGAGCCGTCCGCCCACTGAAAGGCGCGCGGCAGCGGCGAAAGCGCGTCGTGCTCGTGAAAGCGGATCATCGGCACCGCCTCGTGGGACAGGCTTTCGGCAAGAAGCTTCAGCTTCGGAGCCATATGCTCCCAGTCGTCAAGTGCGGCCTGCAGAGTGGGCGCGATATGGCCGGCGTCGGTGCAATAGGTCAGACGTTCATTGACCACCACCAGCTTGCCGTCCCGGCTGCCGTCCTTGAGTGATGCCAGTTTCATGATTCAGTCGCTGCTCCCTGGGCACCCTGCTTTCGAACGAAGATCGGCAAGATGCTCTGACATGTCAAAATCGATCGGCTCCCCTGCCTTCATGCCCCTCCATGAAAGCAGCGAAATCCCAAGCGCAAGACGATAGTCTCGCGCGCGCTATTTTTTCCAGGTTCCTTCCGGCGTGCCGTCGAATTTTTTCTCCAGGGCCTCCCAGCAGTCGATGTAATCGTCCTGGAGCGGCGCTTCCTTGGCGGCGAACTCGGTCAGATGCTGCGGGAACCTTGTCTCGAACATGAACGACATGGTGTTGTCGAGCTTTTCCGCCTTCAGATCGGCGTTGGAGGCGCCCTCGAAGGCGTTGTTGTCCGGCCCGTGCGGCAGCATCATGTTGTGCAGGCTCATGCCGCCGGGCACGAAGCCCTGCGGCTTGGCGTCGTACTGGCCGTAGATGTTGCCCATCAGCTCCGACATGATGTTCTTGTGATACCAGGGCGGCCGGAAGGTATTTTCCGCCACCATCCAGCGCTCCCGGAAGAGCACGAAGTCGATATTGGCGGTTCCCGGCACCCCCGACGGCGCGGTCAGGACCGTGAAGATCGACGGGTCCGGATGGTCGAACAGGACCGCGCCGACCGGGCAATAGGTCCGGAGATCGTATTTACACGGGGCGTAGTTGCCGTGCCAGGCGACCACGTCGAGCGGCGAATGACCGATCTTCGTCTCGTGGAACTGGCCGCACCACTTCACCGTCAGCGTGGACGGCGCCTCGCGGTCCTCGAAATGGGCGACGGGCGTCTTGAAGTCGCGGCGGTTGGCCATGCAGTTTGCGCCGATCGGCCCTCTGCCCGGCAGTTCGAATTTCTGGCCGTAGTTTTCGCAGACGAAGCCGCGGGCCGGTCCGTCGACCAGCTCGACCCGGTAGACCAGGCCGCGCGGCAGGATGGCGATTTCCTTCGGCTCCAGTTCGATCACCCCGAGTTCCGTGCAGAAACGCAGGATGCCTTCCTGCGGCACCACCAGAAGCTCGCTGTCGGCGGAGAAGAAATACGCATCCTCCATCGACTGCGTGACCAGGTAGATGTGGCTCGCCATGCCGACCTGGGTGTTCACGTCGCCGGCCGTGGTCATGGTGCGCATGCCGGTGAGCCAGGTCAGCCCCTCTTCGGAATGCGGCACCGGATCCCAGCGGTACTGGCCGAGCGAGATCACGTCGTCGCAGACGTTCGGCGCGGATTTCCAATAAGGCAGCTCTATTCTTTTGAACCGGCTGGTGTGTTTGACCGACGGACGGATGCGATAGCACCAGGTACGCTCGTTCTGGTGGCTCGGTGCAGTAAAGGCCGTACCGGAAAGCTGCTCGCCGTAAAGGCCGTAGGCGCATTTCTGCGGGCTGTTCATGCCCTGGGGCAAGGAGCCCGGCAGCGCCTCGGTCTCGAAGTCGTTGCCGAAGCCCGGCATGTAATCCAGGTTCGGCGCGTTGCGGCCGCTTTGCGCCAGGTACGGGTTGCAGTCCGTTCTCTGATCCATGACGTCCTCCCGGTTCAGAGATAGAATTAGTTACAGATGTAACTTTTCACCTTTATGGCGTCAAGGCGGTTCCGGGCAACCGCTCGAATCTCTTAGCCTAAACCTATGGCAGAACTTGGATTTTCGGCTCTCTTGCAGCAGTTTCTCAACGCGGATGCGGGCCGCGTCCGCCGCGACGGCCCCGATGCATGAGATTCAATCTTGCCTCCTCCGGCACAAGCTGGTATTGATGAGAACATAACATGAACATTTGAGGTGACCGATGCGGATGGCAACCCCACCCCTTGAGCAGGAATCCGTTGCGCTGTCTTCGTCCTCTCCCCTTCTGGAGATGCCGCCGCGCATAGACGTGACGCCGGAGGAAGTGCACACCATGATGCTTTACCTGCGCAGGGCGCGGGACCGCGCCATCGAGATCCGCGAGCGGTCGCCGGCGGGCAGCTACCTGGAAAGCGTCCTGGCCCGGACCATCAACGGCATCACGCTGGAACTCTCGCAGCTCGACTATCTCTTGGCCTGCAAGCCCGTGAACGTGGCTCGGGAAACACGGACGGACCGGCGGATGCGGCCGGCGATCTAGATCAACGGACGTTCAATCGGAACCGATTGAACGTTCAAAAGTTGATCGGTCTTATAATGTTCGAGCATCCTCTCCGCGCCGTCATTCCGGATCGGCGCTCGGCTTCGCCTCGCTTGTCCGGAATGACGGGGGGAACCCCGCGAATAACATCCCGTTTCGCCAATTCCCATGCCATTTCGTCATCATTTATGAGTCCGTGACCTAGGCTGCCGCCTCGTCTCCCGGGGCGGTCTGCCAGCCGAGATCGGTCAGGGTCACGATGCGATTGCCGCGCAGGTCGGTCGCGCAGACCAGAAAGCCGCGCTCTTCCATATGGCTGAGCAGCCAGCGCGCCCGGCCCGGCGAGCGCGTGCCGTAGGCGGTGGCAATTTCCAGATTGCCCGGGCACGGCGCCTTGGCAAGTGCTGCCTTGGCGAGCAGCAGATAGACGCCGCGCATGTCTTCCGGCAATTCGGCAGCGATCAGTTCCGCCTGCGCCCAGGCGCTGTCGTCCATCTCGCCCTTCTCGACCCCGGCCCTCGCGACGGACAACTTTTCCCGGAAGCTCTGGAGATCGGGAGTGCCGCCCGCGAGCTTGGCGATCCGGCAGCGAACCTGGAAATCCTGGTAAAGCGTCGCGATCGGCTGGAAAGCGGCCTCGTCCTCGCTGAGGATTTCGGCGATGATCCCGGCGATCTTTTCTTCCCGCTCGCCGAAATCCAGAAGGCTTTCGGCTTGCGGCGCCTCGTCCTCGTTCGCCCGTTCGGCGCTGGAGAGCCGGTCGAGCACCTCTCCCGTCGAGACGACCGGCTCGACGAAACGCGGACGCACCGGTAGCGCTTCGTCCGCCGACGGCGTGAAGATCAGGTCCTTGGCGTCTTCCTTTGGCTGGTCCGGCAAGGGCATCAGCTTGGGGCTGCCGCCCCGGCCCATGGTTTCGACCGGACCGATCTTGACCGGCACCGGCCGGCGCGATAGCGCCGGGCCGAGGGCGATGAAATGTCCGCGGTCCAGATTGCGGAAACTTTCCGCCTGACGGCGTTCCATCCCGAGCAGGTCGGCGGCACGGGCCATGTCGATGTCGAGGAAGGTCCGGCCCATCAGGAAGTTCGAGGCTTCGGCTGCGACGTTCTTGGCGAGCTTGGCCAGGCGCTGCGTGGCGATGATCCCGGCCAGGCCGCGCTTGCGGCCGCGGCACATGAGGTTGGTCATGGCACCGAGCGACCGGCGCCGGGCCTCCTCGCTCACCTCGCCCGCGGCGGCCGGCGCAAAGAGCTGCGCCTCGTCGACCACCACGATCATCGGATACCAGAGGTCCCGCTCGGCATCGAACAGCCCGTCCAGAAACGTGGCAGCGGCCTTCATCTGCCGGTCGGCATCGAGCCCTTCGAGATTGAGAACGACCGAGACCCGGTGCTGACGCACGCGGCCGGCGATCATCTGCAGGTCCTTTTCCGTACCGACCGCATCGACCACCACATGGCCGAACTTGTCGGCGAGCGAAACGAAGTCGCCTTCCGGATCGATGATGGCCTGCTGCACCCAGCTCGCCGACTGCTCCAGCAGTCGCCGCAGAAGGTGCGATTTGCCCGAGCCGGAATTGCCCTGCACCAGAAGCCGCGTCGCCAGCAGCTCCTCCAGGTCGAGCCCGGCCCGCGCGCCGCCCGTCATTTCACCGATGTCGATCTGTACCGTCATGCAATCACTTCAGGCACGGCCTTTACCGTGCGGCGGAAACTCCATCATGAGACTTCGTGCAGTGCGGTAGTCAGCACGATTCCTCAATCTTTGCAAAGCTGCCTGAACGGCAAAGCCGGGTTTTCCCAGAATTCCACCGCCTCTTTACCGGAGCCTGCGCCCGGGGCGCATCAAATTCCGTGCTTGTGTCTTCATTTGCCGCTCCGCTACACCATTTTCAAAAGAACTCGTCGTGGGAGGAGACAGGATGAAGATTCACGCGGACCTGACACAACGCGCCACCGTCGACAGCGCCACGCTCGACTGGGTCCCCTCGCCGATGGCGGGGGTGGAAAGGCGCATGCTGGAAAGGGACGGCGAGGAAGTGGCGCGGGCGACCAGCCTGGTCCGCTATGCGCCGGGCTCGGCGTTTTCGGCGCACAGCCATGACCTCGGCGAGGAGTTCCTGGTTCTCGACGGGGTCTTTTCCGACGAAAGCGGCGATTTTCCGAAAGGCATGTATGTCCGCAACCCGCCGGGCTCGCGTCACGTTCCTTCCAGCGAACCGGGTGCAGTGATCCTCGTGAAACTGCGCCAGATGCAGCCCGACGACGACACGTTCGTCCGGATCAATACGATGGATCCCGCCGGCTGGCAGGCCGGACGGGCCGGCGAACACATCCTGCCGCTCTTCATTCGCCCGGACGAAGAGGTCGTCATGCTGGACTGGGAACCCGGTGCGGCGTTCGACGAACAGGCGTTTCCCGGCGGGGTCGAATACTTCATCGTCGAAGGCAGTTTCGAGGATCAGAACGGCCTCTACGACCAGGGCACCTGGCTGCGCCTGCCCCCAGGGAGCCGTCAGACCATCAAGACCTCGCGGGGAACCCGGGTGTGGAGAAAGTCAGGGCATCTGTGCGGCTAGGTCGTGGTTAGGAATCAACCACGACCTAGATGTGATCTTTCAACAGGTTGTCTTTGGAAGCGGTACAAACCGTTCCCCTCATCCTGAGACAGCGCTGGCGCGCTTCCTCAGAATGAGGTTCTGTTTTCAACATCGATTTTTCCTACACCGAAGGACAATGTGTGGAGGCTGCACAGCCGGAGTTAGAAACCTACTCAGGCCCAGCTTCCCAAAAAAGCGATTTCCTCAAGCGGCCTGCGTCCGCTCGGTGTCTCCCGGGCACGGAGGTTTTCCGGCAATTGGGACGCGTCGCCGAGCTTTCCGATGACGAAGGCGATTTCGGGCTTGAACCGTCCCGGCACACCGAGCTTTTCATGGATCTCGTCCTTGAGGATCCCCGCCATGCCGTGAACATGATAGCCGAGCGCCGTCGCCTGCAGGGCGGCGCAGGCCCAGGCGGAGCCGGCATCGAAGGAATGGGTTCCGCTCGGCCGGTTCGGATTGCCGTCCTTGCCGTCCACTTCCGTGTCCGAAAACAGATAGACAAGCGCGGAGGCATGCTGTGCCCAGTCCCGGTTGAAGGGATTGAGCAATTCGACCAGTTTCTGCCAACTATCATCCCCGCGCCGGGCGTAGACAAACCGCCAGGGCTGAAGGTTGAAGGCGGACGGAGCCCAGCGGGCAGCTTCCAGAACGGTCTTCAGATCCGCTTCCGGCATCTCGCCGCCGTCGAACGCACGGGGCGACCAGCGGTTCACAAACAGGTCCTGGACGGGATGATCGGGTGTACGGGCGTTCATATGCGGGCTCTCCAAAATCACTCCGGACATTTCCTCCCTGGAGCATCTTGTCTGCGGTCAAGCGAATGCAGACAAGATGCTCTAGCGCTTCATGAGCGACCAGCTTTTGGACGTTCAATCGATTCCGATCGAACGTCCGCCGATCTGGAGATCTATAGACAGGAAGCCTTTCTCGATTTCAAGAGTCCGTTCCTCAGGATTTCCGTCCCCGCGCAACCCTTGCGCACTGTTTTCCGTAGCGGAAAGAAAACCATAGAAAACATCTATGCTCACCTTCCGAGCCTGTCCTAAGGTGCAGTCAGCAGCGCATTTCGCCGGAATGGAACGGATGCAGCCCGAAGCTGCGGCTGAAACAGGGGGATTCATGCTGACACTTTCGGAGAATGCGCGAAAACGTGGCCTGGTCCTGGCGATGGGCGGACTTGGCGGCCTGGTGATGCTTGACGAAACGATCCTCGGTGTCTCCCTGCCGACCATGCGCTCGGAACTGGGCGTGTCCGCCACGACGGCACACTGGATCCTAAATTCCTACATGCTCGCCTTCACCTGCCTTGCGGCGGTCGGCGGCAAGGCGATCGACCTTTTCGACCTGAGGCCGGCACTCATCGTCAGCTGTTCGGTTTTTGCGCTGGCAAGCCTGCTGGCCGGCTTTTCCGACAGCGGCGCGATGCTGATCTGCCTGCGCGTGATCCAGGGGCTGTGCTCGGCGATCATATTCCCGATAACCCTGGCGGCAACGACGCTCACCTTCGACAAGGAAGAGCGCGGCAAGGCGATTGGCATCCTGGTCAGCATGGCCACGATCTTCCTGGCCGCCGGCCCGCTGCTCGGCGGCGTTCTGACCGACTTCCTTTCCTGGCGCTGGGTGTTCTGGATCAATATTCCCGTCGTTGCCGGAGGCGGCGTGCTCGCCTGCCTGCTCTGGAAAAAGCCCCGGCGGGAATTCGTCCGTCCGGAGATCGACAAGGTCGGCCTCGTGCTTTTGCTGATCGGCATGACCGCGCTGATCTTCGGCCTGATGGAAGGGCCGGAATACGGCTGGGCGGCCCCGGCAATTATCGGCAGCCTCATCGCGGGCCTTGCCGGCTGTGCGGCCTTCGTCGCGTTCGAGGCCAAAAAGGCCAACCCGCTCATCGATGTCCGGCTCTTCCGCCTGCAACCCTTTTCCGCCAGCGTTCTGGCTGTGCTGCTGACCCAGATGTGCAAGATCGTCGTTGCGATCTTCATCCCGCATTTCCTGCAGCGCGAAATGGGGTTTTCGGCCCTTTGGGCAGGTATCGGAACGGTGGTCGCCGTCTTTCCCTACCCGTTCGTCGCACCCCATGCCGGGAAACTCGCGGACAAGATCGGGTCGCGGAAACCGCTTCTGACAGCGCTCCTCATTCTGGCTGCCGCCAATGCCGCGGTCGGCGGCCTGATGTTCCTCAAAAACTACTGGGCGCTCGCTCCGGCCCTGCTGGTCTGGGGCATCGTGCTTCCCTACGGTATGATTTCACCGGGCCGCATTTCGATGAACACGGTTTCTTCCGAAAAACAGGGAGAAGTCAGCGGCCTGCTTATCGCGGCGCGGCTTGTCGGCAGCACTGTCGGAGTAACGCTCGGCAGCGTCCTTCTCGGTGTCGGCGCGGGCACGTCGTCCATCTTCTGGGTCCTGACCGTCCTGCTCCTTGCCTGCTGGGTCTATTGCGTCATAACGGTCAGGGAAGAAACCTAGAGCATCGGGCCTCAGGTAAAATCGCCCTTGAACCGGTCCCGGAGAACGTTCTTCTGGATCTTGCCCATGGTGTTACGGGGCAGAACATCCAGCACATGCACCTTTTTCGGCTGCTTGAATTTCGCCAGCCTGTCCTTCAGGGAGGACTCGACCGCCTCCTGTTTCAGGGCAGCGCCGGGTTTCGGCGCGAGCACCGCCACCACCGCCTCGCCGAAGTCCGGGTGCGGCACGCCGATGACCGCACTTTCGGCGACGCCCGGCAATTCGTCCAGCAGGGCTTCGACCTCCGCAGGATAGACATTGAAGCCGCCGGAGATGATCAGGTCCTTCGAGCGGCCGACAATGGAGATATAGCCATCCGCGTCGATGCGGCCCATGTCGCCGGTGACGAAATAGCCGTCGGTGCGGAATTCCTGCGCCGTCTTTTCCGGCATGCGCCAATAGCCCTGGAAGACGTTCGGCCCCTTGACCTCGATGATGCCGACCTCGCCCTGCGGCACTTCGCGTCCCGTCACCGCATCGGCAATGCGCAGACCGACGCCGGGCAAGGGAAAGCCGACCGTTCCCGGGCGCCTGTCGCCGTCATAAGGGTTGGAGGTGTTCATGTTGGTCTCGGTCATGCCGTAGCGTTCCAGGATCGCGTGGCCGGTCCGCTCCGAAAACGCCTTGTGCACTTCCGCGGAAAGAGGCGCGGAACCGGATATGAATAGCCGGAAATGCCTGACCAGTTCCCGCGTGAAGGCGTCCGAACCCAGAAGCCGGGTGTAAAAGGTTGGCACGCCCATCATCGCGGTCGCCCCGGGCAGCAGTCTCAGGACCTCGTCCAGTTCGAATTTCGGCAGGAACAGCATGGAGCCGCCGGCCATCATCAGGCAGTTGGTCGCGACGAACAGGCCGTGCGTGTGGAAGATCGGCAGGGCGTGCAGGAGAACGTCGTCTTCCGTGAACCGCCAGTATTTCACCATTGTCTGCGAGTTCGAGGCCAGATTGTCGTGGCTGAGCATCGCCCCTTTCGAGCGGCCCGTCGTGCCGGAAGTGTAGAGGATCGCGGCGAGATCGTCGTCCTTCCTGGGGCGGGTGTCGTAGACTTCCGGCATGGTGCCGGCAAGAGCGGACAGGCTTCCCGCTCCATTGGCATCCAGGGTCTGAAGCTTGGCGCCCGCCTTTTCGGCCACGCCTGCGAGTGTTCCCGTCCTGGCGGGATCGCAGACGAAGACGGCGGGCTCTGCGTCGCCGACGAAATAGGCGATTTCGGCCGGAGTATAAGCCGTGTTCAGCGGCAGGAAGACCGCCCCTGCCCGGATCGTGCCGAGATAGAGCATCAGGGCGTCCGGGGTCTTCTCCACCTGCACGGCGACGCGGTCGCCCTCCTTCACGCCGAGCGTTTCCAGAGCGGCAGCGTATTGCGCCGAACGGGCAAGCATGTTCCGATAGGTCAGGCAGGCACCGCTGGAGGTTTCCAGAAACGTTTTGTCCCGGTCTGGAATGAAGGCGGTTAGTGCCTCGAACAGATGGTTGCTCATCGAAGGATTCCGGAATGACGGACAGATGCTGGAAATGTTTTAGGAAAAGACATTCTCACAAAGCAAGTCTTCGTGTTTTGACCTGGCGCAGGGAAAACGCGAATAAACCCTCACAACATTCTGAGCATCCATCCCTAAACCGGCATGAACCTGCCCAAATTTCTTCGAATTTGACCTGAAAGTTGTTGTGCCAAGATCTGCCGATACGCAGATCGCGTGAACCAGTCTACGGGAAATCTTGAATGCCGACGATCAGACAGCAGACCCTGGCGGAGCTCATTGCCGACGGCACCATTCATGTCATCGGAATCGGCCTCGGCCTGACCGCCACCCTCGTTCTCGCGCTCACCCTCTGGGGCACGGAGGCGCCGGCGCGCCAGATTTCCGTGATGATCTATTCGGCCTGCCTGATGGCGATGCTGATCTGTTCCGCGCTCTACAACATGCTGGCGAAGGACCATAAGTCCGGCATCCTGAGACGCCTCGACCATGCCGCCATTTTCCTGATGATTGCCGGGACCTACACCCCGCTTGCCGCCATCATCATCGGCGGCTGGACCGGCGGCATCCTGCTGGCCGTCGTCTGGACCGGCGCCCTGGCGGGAGCGATCGTGAAGCTGGCCCATCTGACCGGCCTCGACCGGCTGACCGTGCCGATCTATCTCGGGCTCGGCTGGGTGGTCGTCTTCGCCGCCAAACCGCTGATCGAAAAGGCCTCGACCTTCGGTTTCTTCATGATCCTGGCGGGCGGGATGCTCTATACGATCGGAACGGTGTTTTACGCGTGGAAACGCCTGCCCTTCCAGAACGCCATCTGGCACGCTTTCGTGCTTGCGGCCGCGGTCTGCCATTTCGGCGCCGTCTTCCACGACGTCGTGCTGCCCGCGTGAGGAGAAGGCAAGAGACGGCTCACAGCATGCGAACCGCCCCTATCTTGAAGCATATCGAAGCGATTACGCCTCGCTGTTCGGATCCTTGCTGAGCACGACCACCTTGGTCCTGAGCGGAACCCTGCTGAACAGGTCGATCACATCCTGTTGCCACATGCGGATGCAGCCGGAAGAAACGCTCTTGCCGATGGAATTCGGCTGATTGGTGCCATGGATGCGGTAGAGCGTGTCGGTCGCGCCCTGCCAGAGATCCATCGCGCGGGCGCCGAGCGGGTTTTTCAGGCCCGCCGGATAGCCTTTTTCCCAATAGCGCTCCAGGGAGGGCTTGCGGGCGATCATTTCCCGTGGAGGGCGCCAGATCGGATGTTCGCGCTTGACGCGGATCAGCGCTTCGCCGGACCAGGCAAAGCCGGCTTTGCCGACGCCGATGCCGTAGCGCAGCGCCTTGTTGTTGCCGAGCGTCCAGTAGAGGAAGTTGTTATAGGGGTCGACGATGATCGTGCCCGGCCGCTCCCGGGTCTTGTACTCGACCACCTGACGCCAGTATTTCTGGTCGAAGTTCTTGTAGTTGATCGCAGGCCAGGTGTAATCGCCATCCGGCAGCGCCGCGTAGGCGGCTGCATAATCGAACTCTTCGTCCGGCAGATCGGCCTGATCCGGCAGACCGGGATAGGTCTGACATCCTGCCAGAGACACCGCGGCCAGGACCAATCCTCCTGCGAGAAGCGTGCGGCGAGCGACCAGACGGCCTTGCTGCACAGGTTCGAACGGCGATTTTTGGCGCTTCATGGGACCTCCAGAATTTGCGGTTCCTTCTTGAGGCAGCTTTTCAACACTTGCAAGTCACATTAGGTCCGGGAGCGCTACATTCTTTAGGCGCTGTGTCTTTCTTTCTCCGGAGGAAAACTTAGATTAGGTCACGCTCCGCATTCCGCACCCTCCAGCCATTCAAGGAAAAATCGTGCAAAACGATACCGTGAAGTCCCCCTTTCCCGTATTCGACGGCCACAACGACACGCTGCTGAAGCTGGAGATCGACGCGATCAAGGGAAAGGAGCGCAGCTTTTTCGACCGTGCCGATACCGGGCACCTGGACATGGTCAGGGCGCAGGAAGCCGGGTTTTCCGGCGGGCTGTTCGCCATGTTCGTTCCGTCCAATCCGGAACGGGATTTCACCAAGCCCTTCAATCCCAAGGATCCGGCCAATTTTCAGCCGGTTCCGCAGAAACACGCGCTCGACTTCACCAACAGGCTGTTCGAACGCGCGGAACTGATCGCCGATGAATCGGACGGCGCGGTGGTGATCTGCCGGACGCCCGAGGACAACAGATCGGCCATCGAAGCGGACAAGCTCGCCGTCAGCCTTCACATAGAGGGAGCCGAGGCGATCGACACGGAGTTCTACGCGCTCGAAGAGCTCTACAAGCGCGGACTGCGTTCACTGGGGCTCGTGTGGAGCCGGGAAAACGTCTTCGGCTACGGTGTTCCCATGGCCCATCCCGCTTCCCCGGACATCGGCCCCGGCCTTTCGGAAGCCGGCCGGGATCTTGTCAGGGCCTGCAACAGGCTCGGCATTCTGCTCGACGTCTCCCATCTGAACGAAAAGGGGTTCTGGGATCTCGCCCGCATCACCGACCGCCCGATCGTTGCCAGTCACTCCAACGCCCATTCCATCTGCCCCAACAGCCGCAATCTGACCGACAAGCAACTCGATGCCATCAGGGAGAGCGGCGGGCTTGTCGGCATCAATTTCCACGTCGCCTTCCTGCGCCCGGACGGCGGCTTTTCCGGGGACACCGACCTGGAAGTCATCGCCGATCACGCGGCGTATCTGGTGGACCGGATCGGAGAGGATTGCGTGGCGCTCGGATCGGATTTCGACGGTTGCGTGGTTCCGAAGGATCTCCGCGACGTCACCGGGCTTGGGCGCCTGATGGAAGTGCTCGACGCCAGGGGTTTCAACTCGCAGACGCTGGAAAAAATCGCCTACAGGAACTGGATTGCCGCTTTGGAGAAAGCGGTATCCTAAATCGGGATGCCTGACCGGTTGCCGGCGGGATCCTGCCCGCTCCACCTCCTGCAGGGGCGATAACCTGGCGCAGGGACCGTGCTCTCCCCATGCCGACGCGATGCGCCAATCCTGCTAACTGTTTGATGTGATCGCAAATTTGTTACTAAGAGTTTCGCTTTAGCGATTGCTTTTGGTCAAAAGAGCCCACAACAATGCATTCATTGAAAATGTTACAGTCATCGGGATTCCCGTCGGGCTTGGTATCTTAACTGCACGTTCCCGCCTTAGGCCGCAATTGTCAGGGAAAAGAGGCAGGCAGGGTTACAATCCGGGACCATGGCTGGTTGTAATTGGCACGCCCCAATGACCGCTCCTCCGCTCGTGCGGAAGGCCGGACGAGTTAAAAATAAAACCGCAGCCGGAGCTGTTATTCTCCGGCTGCGGTTTTATGGGCATTGCCACTCAAAGCCGATGCCGGTGGGGGGCAAGCGACGTGAACGTACATACCTCTGCGAATAAGAGTTTGCAGACCACTGCGACGACCGGAACGAAACGGGCGCGCAAATCGGATGCGGTCTACCAGGACCTCAAGCGGAAGATCCTCACCGGTCAGATGACCTCGCACAGCCCGATTACCGAACAGTCGCTCGCCCAGGACTATGGCTGCTCCCAGAGCACCATTCGCGAAGCCCTCATGTTCCTTCAGGAATGCGGCCTGGTGATTCGGCGCGGATATCAGGGAACCTTCGTCACCGACCCGAGCCTTATCGAGGCGCGGCTCATGCTCAAGCTGCGCATCGACATCGAAACCACAGGTGCCGCCGAAGCCGTCAGGAATGTCACGCCCGGCGATCTGGCCGAACTCCGCGATCTTGACCGGCAATTCGACGAATGCCGTATCCGCCGGGACGTGTTCGGCGGTGCCGAAGTGGACCGGGCGCTGCATCTGAAGCTGTTTCAGATCTCCCGGATGCCGAACCTGGAACCGATGCTGGTCAGGACCACGATGATCCTCCAGCGCGTCATGCTGCCGACACCCCGTCCGGAGGCCTCGTGGCGGAGCCCGAACATCACCCGCCACCGGGCCATTTTCGACGCCCTGGAAACACGGGATGTGGACCGGACGCTCGACGCCTTGAAGGCGCATATCGTGTCGAGCGCCATCCTGCTCGCGCCGCATTTCTACGGAACGGACCTCGACCGGCTGCTGAGCGAATATAATGGCGTGCACGTCCAGACCGCCCGCCTGAACGCGCTCGGATAAAGGCGTCCCGAACCCGTCAGGCCGTTTCCATCATCTGCTGCTGGGTCAGCATGGCGGCGCCGATCAGCTCCCTGGTGTAGTCGCTCTTCGGCGCTTCGAAGATCGCATCCACCGTACCGGCTTCCACGACCTTGCCTCTCTGCATGACCATGACCGTGTCGGACAATGCCCGGACGACCGCCAGGTCGTGACTGATGAAGAGATAGGTCAGGTCGTAGGTCTTCTGCAGGTCCTTCAGCAGTTCGACGACCTGCTTCTGGATCGTCCGGTCAAGCGCCGAGGTCGGCTCGTCCAGCACCACCAGTTCGGGTTTCAGCACCATGGTGCGCGCGATCGCGATGCGCTGGCGCTGGCCGCCTGAAAACTCGTGCGGATAGCGGTTGCGCATAACGGGATCGAGCGACACCTCCTCAAGCGCCTGACACGCCCGCAGGTCCCGGTCCCTGGCCGAAAGCGACGGTTCGTGCACCAGAAGCCCTTCCGAAATGATCTGCCCGACGGTCATGCGCGGGCTCAGGGAACCGAACGGATCCTGGAAGATGAGCTGCATGTCCTTGCGCAAGGCGCGCATGGCCGCCCGGTCCCTGCCGGAAATCTGCTGGCCCTGGAACACCACCCTGCCGCTGGCCGGCAGCAAGTTCAGGATGGCCCGCCCGAGGGTCGATTTTCCGGACCCGCTCTCGCCCACGATGCCCAGCGTCTGGCCCCTGCGCAGGGAGAAGCTGATGTCGTCGACGGCGCGCAGGACATGTTTCGGCTGCAGGAAACCGGTGTCGAGTTCGAACTCCACCGAAACCTTCTGCGCTTCCAGAAGAACCTGCGCGCTGTCGGGTACCGGCGGTTTGTGGCCGGTCGGTTCCGCATCGAGCAACATGCGCGTATAGGGATGCGCCGGCTGGGTGAAGATCGTCGCGGTCTCTCCGCTTTCCACCACTTCGCCGGTCTTCATCACATAGACCCGGTCGGCGATCCTGCGCACGATGCCGAGATCGTGGGTGATGAAGATCACCGCCATGCCGAGCCGCTTCTGAAGATCGGCGAGGAGATCGAGGATCTGGGCCTGGGTGGTCACGTCGAGCGCAGTGGTCGGCTCATCGGCGATCAGCACGTCCGGATCGTTGGCGAGCGCCATGGCGATCATCACGCGCTGGCGCTGGCCGCCGGACAATTCGTACGGGTAGGACTTGATCTTGCGTTCCGGCTCGGGAATGTTCACCAGACGCAGCAGCTCCAGGGCCTTGGCCTTTGCCGCCTTCCAGGAGAGCCCGCCATGCACGACCATCGGCTCGGCAAGCTGGCGGCCGATGGTGTAGAGGGGATCGAGCGAGGTCATCGGTTCCTGGAAAATCATGGTGATCTTCCTGCCGCGCACCGAGTTGAGCTTGCGGATCGGCAGGCCCAGGATGTTGCGGTCCTCGTAGGTGACTTCGCCGCGGGTGCGGCCGTTGGAGGCCAGAAGCCCCATGGCGGCCATCATGGCCTGGCTCTTGCCGGAGCCGCTTTCGCCCACGATCGCGACGGTTTCGCCCGCATTGACGTGAATTTCGACGCCGCGGACCGCATTCACGGTGCCGGTGGCGGTTTCGAAATCGACGACCAGGTCCTTGATGGCGAGAACCGTCTTGCTGGTTTCTGTGGTCATGGTCCCCTCCTTACCGGTCTTTCGGGTCCAGGGCATCGCGCAGGCCGTCGCCGATGAAATTCAGCGCGAACAGCGTCGATGTCAGGAAGATGGACGGGAAGATGAGCATCCAGGCGGCCCCTTGCAGATTGCGCGCGCCTTCCGAAATCAGCACGCCCCAGCTGGTCATCGGTTCCTGAATGCCGAGCCCCAGGAAGGACAGGAAGCTTTCGAGCAGGATGACCTTCGGCACCAGCAGCGTCATGTAGACGACCACGGGGCCGAGCGTGTTCGGAATGATGTGCCGTCGCACGATACCGCGGTCGGAAACGCCCATGGCTTCCGCGGCCTGGACATATTCCTGGCGCTTGATGGACAGCGTCTGGCCGCGCACGATACGCGCCATGTCGAGCCACTCGACCGCGCCGACGGCGATGAACATCAGGATGAAGTTCCGGCCGAAAAACACCACCAGCATGATCACGAAGAAGATGAAGGGCAGCGAATAGAGGATATCGACGGCGCGCATCATCATCTGGTCGACGCGACCGCCGAGATAACCGGAGGTCGCGCCATAGAGCACGCCGATGGAAATCGCGACGACCGTCGCCAGCAGACCGATGGTCAGCGAAACGCGGCCGGCGATGAAGGTGCGGGTCATCATGTCCCGGCCGTTGGCGTCGGTGCCGAAATAGAAATGCATGAAGTTGATATCGGCGCGCAGCGTCGCGGATTTCTTGTCTTCCGACATGCCGGTCAGTTCGGCGTTCCTGAACAGATCGCTGCGGTCGATGTAGCGCACGGAACGCGGGTCGATCTCGCGGCTGGAGCTGATCTCGGCCACGACCGTATCGCCTTCACGCGCATAGCTGTCGACGGTCACGCGGGCCCGGCGGGCGGCGGACATGAAGGCCGGCTCCACCTGATCGGCGCGCGGGTAGGCCGACAGGCTCGCCGGCACCTTGACGTAGTCGCGGTAGACCGTATCGAAGTTGTGAGACGAAAGGATGGGGCCGAAAACGGACAGAAGGGCGATCAGGACCAGCACGATCATGCTGGCAACCGCCGCGCGGTTCGCCAAGAGCCGGTCCCGGGCATCGTCCCAGAGGGAACGCCCCTTCGCAGGCGCCTCGTTGTTTGTCAGGGTCAGGGTCACAGTCAGGCTCCTCCTCAATCGTAGCGCACGCGCGGATCGAGCAGCGCATAGAGCAGATCCACGATGAGGTTGAACAGGATGACGAAGCAGGCGACGACCACCACCGTGCCCATCACCAGCGTGTAGTCACGGTTGAGCGCGCCCTGCACGAAATAGCGGCCGATTCCGGGAATGCCGAAAATCGTCTCGATCACCACCGAACCGGTCAGGAGGGCCGCCGCCGCCGGGCCGAGATAGGAAACCACCGGCAGGACCGCGCCCCTGAGAGCATGCACCACGATGACCATGTAGCCGGTCAGGCCGTAGGCCCGGGCGGTGCGCACATGATTGGAGCGCAGCGCCTCGATCATCGAGCCGCGCGTCAGACGCGCCACGACGGCCACCTGCGGCAGGGCCAGGGTGACGACGGGCAGGATGACGTTGACGAAAGCACCGCCGTTCCAGCCGCCGACCGGCAGCCAGCCGAGCCAGACGCCGAGGATCAGCGTCAGGATCGGGGCGACAACGAAATTCGGTACGGTCACGCCGAGCGTTGCGGCCGCCATCACCGTGTAGTCGGTGGTCTTGTTCTGGCGCAGAGCGGCGATCACGCCCAGGGTGCCGCCGACAACCAGTGCCAGACAAAGCGCCGACAGGCCGAGCTGGATCGAGATCGGCAGGCTCTTGGCGAACAGCTCGTTGATGGAGAAGTCGCGGAAATAGAAACTCGGGCCGAAATCCAGCCGCGCGACGCTCTTCAGATAGAGCAGGTACTGGCTCCAAAGCGGCTCGTCGAGGTGATAGATCTTGTTCAGGTTTTCCATCACCTTGGCTTCCAGCGGGCGTTCCAGATCGAACGGGCCGCCCGGTGCGACGCGGATCAGGAAGAAGGAGATGGTTACAATCAGAAAAAGGGTCGGGATTGCGCCGAGCAATCGACCGAGCACATAGCGGTGCATAGGCTTGCCCCTGTCGTTAAACGGCGGTCTTCATATCTGCCGCCTTGCAAGAACCGGCAGGGAATCCCTGCCGGTCTCGGTGTTGTCGGGTTACTGGGAGATGGAGATCCAGCGGCTCGGATGGATGTTGAGGAGATTGTCCTCGAAGCCACCGACCTTGTCGGACACAAGGTTCATGGAGCCGTAGTACATCAGCGGAATGAACGGCAGGTCCCGCATGAAGATCTCTTCAGCCTTCTTCAGGACATCGGCGCGTTTTTCCAGATCGACCGTCACCGCCGCCTCGTCCATGAGCGCGTCATACTCCGGATTGTTGTAGCGGGCGTAGTTGAAGCCGTCGTTGTCGCTCTCGACCATGAACAGGAAGTTCTGCGGGTCGGAATAGTCGCCGATCCAGCCGGCACGGGCGACGTCGAAGTCCTGACGGTCACGCAGCATGGCGTAGTGGGTCTTCGTGTCCGTGTTGATCAGAGACACATCGACACCCAGCGGCTTCCACATGTCGGCGATCGCGACCGCCGTGTTCTTGTGGTTTTCCGAGGTGTTGTAGTTGATGGTCAGCTTGAACGGCTTGTCCGGACCGTAGCCAGCCTTTTCCAGCAGTTCGAGCGCCTTTTCCTCGCGGTCGATCTGGGACATGTCCTTATAGTCCGCATAGGCCGGTTCGCCGTAATTGCCGATGCCGGGCGGCACGAAGGAATAGCCGGCGACCATGGTGGAGCCCCAGATCTCGTCGGCCAGGAACTCGCGGTCGATCGCCATCGACAGCGCCTGACGGACATCCGGGTTGCTGAGAACCTCGTCCTCGTGGTTCAGCGCGTAATAATAGGTGCCGAGATAGGGCGCCACGCGGAACTGATCGCCCAGGTTCTCGCGCATGAAGGCGACCTGTTCGGTCGGCGCATCGTTGTTGGTGTCGAGTTCGCCGGCCTGGAACCGGCGCAGCGCCGCGCCGCGGTCTTCGGTCGGGTAGAAATAGACCGTGTCGATCTTCACATTGTCGGCGTCATGGAAATACGGGTTCTTGACCGCCTTCACATGGGCATTCGGCACGAACTCGGCGAGGGTGAAGGCACCATTGGTGACGATGTTTTCCGCCTTGACGAAATCGGAGCCGAATTTATCGACCGAGGCCGGGTGCACCGGCAGGCCGGTCTGGTGGCCGAGCAGATCGATGAAATAGGGGGTCGGCGCCTCGAGCTTGATTTCCAGCGTATAATCGCCGTTCGCCGTAACACCCAGGTCTTCAGGCTTCATCTCGCCCTTGTTGACCTTTTCCGCATTCAGGATCGGATAGAGCACGTTGGCGTATTTCGCGCCGGTTTCCGGGGTCATGATGCGCTGGAGGGAATAAACGAAATCGCCTGCGACAACCGGGTCGCCGTTGGACCACTTGGCGTCTTCGCGCAGCGTGAAGGTGTAGGTCTTGCCGTCGTCGGAAACGGTCCATTCCTTGGCGACGCCCGGAATGATCTTGCCGTCGGCGCCATAGGCGACCAGGCCTTCATAGAGGTCGCGCAGAATATGCGCCTCATAGGTTGTGGAGGTCTTGTGCTGATCCAGGGTTTCCGGATCGGCAGTGTTGCCGCGGTGGTAAACCACTTCCGCAGCGGCGGTCAAAGTTGTAGCAGCCATGAGTGCAGCCGCAAGCGCTGTGACGCGCATGGACTTGAACATATCGCTCTCCCCTCTTGGGTTATAGTTGAATACAGGAACGATCGGGCACAAGATTCCACGCTCTTTGCGCGCAATCAAGCATCCCCCGGCGGCACATTCCCACTGAACGCCGAAAAAGGCGATGTTTTTGCAATTTTCGCAATGCAGCGAGAATAATTTTCCAAAATTTTTCCATTTGGTCAAATTCATTGCGGCATGGTGCGAAATTTTATTTCAAGGCTAGCGGCAAAATCGATATTTTCCGCTATAGGCCAGATACGTTCCCGTGTTGGGATTGAAAGATTTGAACTTCCGCGAGCAATAGGCCACCCATTGCGGCGTAAACGGAGCGAGCCCGGTCTTGGTATAGGGAACACGCTGAGGTTGTCCCCGGTAGCGGGGCGGGTTGACATAGACGCGCGAGCGGTAGGGATAAGCCCGCATGTCGTAAGGGTGATAATAGTAGGGCGCGCCGTAAGGACGGTAGGGCGGGCCGTAGAAACCGATCGGTCCTCCGAAGAAGAAACCGCTGCGATATCCCCGGTAGCCACCGGTGCCGATCGAGAAACCGACGCCGCTGCCGCCGAAGTAAAACCCGTCCGCCCGGGCTTCGCCCGTTCCGGAAAGAGTGGTCAGACCGAAGGCCGCCGCGCAAAGCAGGGTCGCCGCCGCGCAGGATTTCAAGGCGCGCGCAAAACGGCGCTTGCCAGCATCCCCCTTGATCTTATGAGCCATGGTGCTTCCTCCTGTCAGCCTTCAAAAGGCTGCGCTTTGGTGGTACGCCCCTGTCCACGTCGCAGGATCATAGCCGATAATTTTTCGAAAATCTCGGACCGGCCGATCAAAAAAACATGTGCCGGTTTCCAACACGCTTGCACGGGTCCGGCCGGGCCAGTAAACCGGGCGCCGATCCGACGAACCGACCAAGGCACATTTCAAGCTCCATGGCCCCGCCCCTTCTGCTCCTGCGCGACGTTCACCTGACATTCGGCGGCACGCCGCTGCTGACGGGAGCCGAGCTTTCCGTATCCGAAGGCGAACGCCTGTGCCTGGTGGGGCGCAACGGCTCCGGCAAGTCGACGCTTTTGAAGATCGCCGCGGGCATGGTGGAGATGGATAGCGGCGAACGCTTTCTTCAGCCCGGCCGGACGATCCGCTACCTGCCCCAGGATCCGGACCTCTCCGCCTATGCGACCACGCTCGACTACGTCAACGAGGGGCTGACGGAAGGCGACGACCCGTACCGGGGCGCCTATCTGCTCGAAGTGCTCGGCCTGAGCGGCAAGGAAGATCCAGAGGCACTGTCCGGCGGTGAGGCCCGCCGCGCCGCCCTCGCCCGCACCCTGGCGCCGGAACCCGACATCCTGCTCCTCGACGAACCGACCAACCACCTGGACCTGCCGGCCATCGAATGGCTGGAAGAGGAACTGAAGAGCCTGAAATCCGCGCTCGTGCTGATCTCCCACGACCGTCGCTTTCTGGAAAACCTGTCGCGCGCCACGGTCTGGATCGACCGGGGCATTTCCCGGCGCATGGACAAGGGGTTCGCCCATTTCGAAGCCTGGCGGGACGAGGTGTTCGAGCAGGAGGAGATCGACCAGCAGAAGCTCGCCCAGAAGATCAAGCGCGAAGAGCACTGGATGACCTACGGCGTGACCGCCCGGCGGAAGCGCAACATGCGCCGGGTGCGCGAACTCGCCGACCTGCGAAAGCAGAAGCGTGAGCACCGCGGCCCGCAGGGTACCGCCAAGCTCAGCGCCACGGACGCGGAGGTCTCCGGAAAGCTGGTGATCGAGGCCAAGGGCATTTCAAAGACCTATGGCGAAAGGACGATCGTCAGTGACTTCTCCACCCGCATCCAGCGCGGCGACCGGGTCGGCTTCGTCGGCCCGAACGGCGCGGGCAAGACCACGCTCCTGAAAATGCTGACCGGAGAACTCGCACCGGACACCGGGTCCGTGCGGCTCGGCACCAACCTGGAAATGGTGACGCTCGACCAGAAGCGGGAGAACCTCGACCTCAACGACACGCTCGCCTCGGTGCTCACCGGCGGACGCGGCGACACGGTGGTGATCGGCGACGAGACCAAGCATGTGATGTCCTACATGAAGGACTTCCTGTTTTCGCCCGAGCAGGCGCGCACCCCGGTCGGCGCGCTGTCCGGCGGCGAACGCGCGCGTGCCATGCTCGCCCGGGCGCTCGCCAACAAGTCCAACCTGATGGTGCTCGACGAGCCGACCAACGACCTCGACCTGGAAACGCTCGACCTGCTGCAGGAGCTTCTCGCCGACTATCCGGGCACTGCCATGATCGTCTCCCACGACCGCGACTTCCTCGACCGGGTGGCGACCTCCGTCATCGTCTCGGAAGGCGACGGGCTGTGGCGCGAATATGCCGGCGGCTACACCGACATGCTCGCCCAGCGCGGCGAAGGCGTCACCGCGCGCAAGATCGACAAACCTGCCCCGGCGAAGAAGGAAAAACCTGCGGCGACAGACTCTTCCGCGCCGAAATCGCAACAGAAATCCAAATTAACCTTTACCCAGCGTCACCTGCTTCAGACGCTGCCTGAACAGATCGAGAAGCTTGAAGCGCAGCTTGAACACCTTCAGGCCGACATGAACGACCCCGAACTTTACGTGAAGAACCCCGACAAATTTGCCAGGATTTCGAAACAAATTACTGACCTGACTGCGGAAAAGGACGCCGCAGAAGAGCAGTGGCTGGAGCTGGAGCTGTTGAACGAGGGGTGAGGTGAAGGATGTCCGGGCGATGTCGAACGCCGTCAAGAACGTTGAAGCGTCGATTCAACGGGAAACCTCATTCGGGATTGTTCGCAGGCAGATCTTCTGCGGAGCGGATGAGTTGGGCAAAAGCCGCCTCCTCCGCATGTGACGCGCCAGGTTTCGAACTCCAGGAAGACGACGAATCTACTCGGCTGTCATCCCCGCTTTCGCGGGGATGACACTTTACGGAGTTTGCGTTCCCCCGGAACCACCCTCCCCCTCCCGCGTTTTCCTTCCAAACGTGAAGGAGACGCAATCATGCACAAGGCGGATATTCTTTCGGTCGAGAAAGTGACCCACGACGTGAAGCGGTTCCGTTTGGCGGAGCCGGAGGATTTCGACTACAAGGCCGGCGACGCGACCGAGCTGGCGCTGGACGAGGACGGCTGGCGCGACGAGGCGCGGCCGTTCACGATGACGTCGGTGCCGGAGGAAGAAGCCCTGGAGTTCACCATCAAGGGCTATCCGGACCATGACGGCGTGACCAAGCGGCTACATCACCTGACGGCGGGCGATCGCGTGCTGATCTCCGATCCGTTCAAGACCTTCCGCTACAAGGAGCCGGGCGTGTTCATTGCGGGCGGTGCCGGGATCACGCCCTTTCTGGCGATCTTCCGCGACCTGGAGCAGCACCACAAGCTGAACGGCAACCATCTGATCTTCGCCAACAAGACGCAAGAGGACATCATCTGCCGGACGGAGCTGGACTCCATGCCTGGGCTGAAGGTGGATCACGTGCTTTCCGACGAGGATGTCGCCGGAACCCGCCACGGCATGATCGATGCCGATCTTCTGAAGGATCTGGTCCCCGATTTAAACAAGCGGTTCTATCTCTGCGGTCCGCCGCCGATGATGGAGGCCGTGCAGGACGTGCTCGACGATCTGGGTATCAAGGCCGACGCGGTCAGCCTCAGCGACTGAGCCGCTGGCCGTTCCTATCGACTACAGAGCCGCCCCGGCCTCTAGCCGGAGCCTGATTTATAGACAAACTACGGATGTCATCCCGGACGGAGCGCAGCGAAGATCCGGGATCGGTGAACCAAGATCTGTCTAACGAAAAGAACAAACTAAGGCAGGGATTTCGGCTCTCCGATCCCGGCTCGCGCTTCGCTTGGCCGGGATGACGAAGGTGAGGAAATTGCCTTTGTCAGTAGACTGCGCCGAGGCCAAGACAAATGTGCAGCAGGTCCCGGATCAGGTCCGGGACGGCGCGGTGACTGCGGCGCCCTATCTCAAATCCTTGTAAAACAGCGTCGTCGCGTCGAGATGGCCGTGGCTGTTATAGGCGTAGTTCGGAATGACGCCGGCTTTCTCGTAGCCGCAGCTCGGGTAGAGCTGTTCCGCCCGGTCGCCGGTGACGGTGTCGAGCACGAGGAGCCAGCGGTTCTGCGTCCGCGCCAGGCCGTCTACGGCGCTCATCAGCTTGCGGGCGAGCCCTTTCCGGCGGTGGCGGGGATGGACCATGAGCTTGGCGACATCCGCCCGGTGCCGGCCGTTGTCCTGGCCGGCGAGCAGCAGCATGACGACGCCCGCGATCTCTTCCCCCTCCTTCGCGGCCATCAGAAAGGCTTCGCCGCTCTGCAGGAACGGCAAACGACTTTGCCAGAAGGCTTCGGCCTTTTCCTGCGGCAGAGGCAGGATGAAGCCGATGCCCGCACCGTCTTCCACACAGGCCTTCAATAGCGATCCGAGCTCCGGAACCGCCGCGCGGACTTCGTCCTGGGTGAGCAGAAACACAGGCGGTTCGGGCCGAAAGCCAGTCTGCATTCCGCGGGACATTGATGTGGAATTTTCAGAAGAGGTCATGGCGTGATCACCGTCAGGATGTAGCGGGCCGGACTGTTGCCGGTCGCGTGGTAGCTGTTGGCCGTGTTCAGGCGGAACCGCAGCGCGTCGCCGGCCTCAAGGTCGTAGGCATCCGGTCCGAGGGTGCAACGCAGGGCCCCTTCCAGAAGTACCAGATGGTGTTCCAGATCGGGGACCGGCGGGGCTGCGTAGGAAATGACCTGGCCGGCCGGCAAAACACCCTGGATGACCGATCCCCGGTAACCGCTTGCCGCCGGTGTCAGGGCGCGGCGTTCAAATCCGCTCTCCGGGTCCTGCCAGACCGGCTGCGCTGCCTTGGCGATATGCCGCTCGGCGGGTCCGGACGCCGACCCGAACAGCTCGGCCATGGACAGGCCGAACGCTCCGGCGAGCCTGCCGAGCACGCTGGCTGTCGGGCTGGTGTCGCCGCGCTCGATGCGCGACAGGGTCGCCCGGCTGATGCCGGTCCTTTCGGCCAGCTCTTCCAGCGGCCAATTGCGCCCCCGGCGCAGCTCAGTCAACCGCCGGGCGAGATCTTGTTCCAGGTTCGGCATCAATGATTCCCATATTTGAGATTTTTCTCATATATGGGAATCATGGGTTTGCCAAGGTCAAAATGACCCCAACCACCGGTGTCATCCCCGTGCCCGCTTTCGCGGGCATAAACTCCAGCGGGACCCTGGAGACTGCATAGGGTGCCTTTGCGCAAAAAATATCTGCCCGGGAGTCCTGGGTCCCGGATCTCCGCTGCGCTCCGTCCGGGATGACGACATGGGGGCAAGGCCACGCTGAGAATGACTTTGATGAGGTGTGAGAGCGCGTTCAAAACGTGGCTTTGTCATCCCGGCTGGAGCGTAAGCGGAAGGCCGGGATGACGAGTGCGAGCGTGTCCGGCCTAGATCCTCGAGAACACCGCGCTGGCGTTGACGCCGCCGAAGCCGAAGCCGTTGGTGAGCACGTGGCTGACCTCACGGGCGATCGCCTTGCCGGGGATCATCTCGAAACCGGCCATTGCCTCATCCGGCACTTCCAGGTTGCGCGACGGCGGCAGGAGGCCGGTCATCAGCGCCTTGACGCAGGCAACGGCCTCGACGGCGCCGGCGGCGCCAAGCAGATGCCCGAACATGGATTTGGACGAGGACACCGCCAGATCCTTGCCCCGGTTGCCAAAGAGTGTCGTCAGCGACGCGACTTCCGAGGCGTCGCCGACCGGCGTCGAGGTGGAATGGGCGTTGACGTAGCCGATGTCGGCGGGCGACAGGTTGGCGGTCGCGAGCGCCTGGCGCATGGCCCTGAGGCCGCCCTCTCCGTCCGGAGGCCCGGCGGTGACGTGATAGGCGTCGGCGCTGGTGCCGTAGCCGCTCAGCTCGACCAGAATGTCCGCGCCGCGGGCCCTGGCGTGTTCGAGCTCTTCCAGAACGAGAATTCCCGAGCCTTCGCCCATGATGAAACCGTCGCGGTCCTGGTCGAAGGGGCGCGAGGCATGGGCCGGATCGTCATTGCGCTTGGAGGACATGGCCTTGGCCGCGCAGAAGCCAGCATAGGACACCTTGTCGATGCAGGCTTCCGCGCCGCCTGCCACCATGACGTCGGCTTCGCCGCAGCGGATGATCCGGGCGGCATCGCCAAGCGCCTGCAGGCTGGCGGCGCAGGCGGTCACCGGCGCGCCGATCGGGCCCTTGAGGCCATGGCGGATGGAAACCTGCCCGGCCGCGAGATTGGCGAGAAAGGACGGCACCAGAAAGGGAGAGGCCCGGCGCGGGCCCTTTTCGTCCACCAGCCGCGTGCCCGCGGTCATTGCCGGAAAGCCACCGACGCCGGTTCCGATGATCGTGCCGGTGCGTTCCTTCTCGCTGTCGGTCTTCGGAGCCCAGCCGGCATTTGCCAGCGCTTCCTGCGCCGCGCCCATGGCGAAGTGGATGAACCGGTCGGAGCGGCGCTGCTCGCGCGGGTCCATGACCGCGTCGACGTCGAAGCCGTGTTCGTCTTCCGCCTTCGTCGGCACCTCGCCGGCGATCTGGCAGGCAAGCTCGCCCGGATCGAAATGGGTGATCCGGCGGATCCCGTTCGCGCCCTCGGTCACCCTCTGCCAGAAGGCGGCAAGACCCGTTCCGACCGGCGACACGATGCCCATTCCCGTTACTACCACACGCCGCATGTTCCACCTCTCAATGTTAGCGTCCGGGCCCCATATCCCGCACGTAATGTCTGTTCAAGCAAATTGCCAGTATCTTCAAGCTTTGAGTCAAAAGCTCCCGGTCACAGTTGCGAAAGCCTTTTCAAGGCATTGATTGTCTTCAAGAACTCCCCATCGCCCAGATGAGCTTTGACGTCGCTTTGCGCCTGGCGCCACAGTGGCAGGGCCTTTTCCAGCAAGGCATCCCCCTGCTCCGTCAGCCGATAGGATTTGCCCCGGGCGTCCCTTGCGACGGACGACGTCACGAGGCCGTTTTTCTCCAGAAGCGCGATGTTGCGGACCAGCGTGGTCCGGTCCATCGAGAGCCGGTCCGCCAGTTCGCCGGTGGTCCGTTCCTCCGTCCGCTGGATCGCCGCCAGGACCGAAAACTGCGCGGCCGTCATGCCGACGGTCCGTGCCAGCCGGTCATAATGACGGCTGACCGCGCGGGCGGCCTTGCGGGCGTTGTCGAGAACGCAGAGCGACAGGTCGTCTTTTTCCATGCGCTTCTTGTGTGCATATACACATCAAAAGTCAAGCTGCCGTTCCCATAGGTGAGCCTTGCGGGAATTGCCGTCAGCATTTAGCGTCTGCCTGCGACTCGTTTAAAGTTGCGTCCGGCAACCGGAGCGTGAGGAGGACGAAATGGCAGATGCAGTTCAGACTGTGGAAGATTTGAAGGCGAAGATCCGGGATAATTGGGGCTGGTTCCTGACGCTTGGAATTGCCCTCGTCATTGGCGGTCTCATTCTGATTGCCGCGCCGCTCGCGACATCCATCGCCGTCACGATCCTGATCGCCGCCGTCCTGTTCGTCGGCGGACTGGTGCAGATCTACAACGCCTTCAAGACCCAGGGGACCTCGAGCTTCATCTGGCACCTGATCACCGGCGTCATCGCCGTGATCGGCGGTATCGTGATCTATCTGAACCCGCTGGCGGGCACCTTCGCGCTGACGCTGGTGATCGCGGCGATCTTCATCGCCCAGGGGATCAGCCAGATCCTGTTCGCATTCAAGCTCAAGCCGCATGAAGGCTGGGTCTGGGTGCTGATCGCCGGCATCGTCTCCCTGCTGGCCGGGTTCATGATCTGGATGGACCTGCCGAGCTCGGCCGCCTGGGCGCTCGGCCTGATCGCTGGCATCTCCGTGCTCGTCAACGGCTGGAGTTACATCGCCATAGCACTCGCCGCCCGGTCGATGAAGGCCTGACGGCGGAAGTTCCTTGGCGGCAATCTCAATGTCATTTCACCCGGCCGGTTTTTGCTGCCGGGTGTTAGTTTCGCTAAATTGCGGTGAGCAGCCGCTGCAGCTGACTATTCAAACAGAAACTCTCTGGAAACGAGTAGGCCCCGGATCTCCCTGCGGTCGTCCGGGGTGACACCAAAAAAATCGGCACCTGGGCAAAGTACGCAACGGTTGGTGTCAAATGTCCTACTTCGTCTACATTCTGGCCAGCAGAATGAACGGCACTCTCTATGTCGGCGTCACAAACGATCTTGCACGAAGGACGGAGGAACACCGCCAGGGGATCGCCGCCGGGTTCACCCGCAAACACGCCATTCACAGGCTTGTCTATGCAGAAAGCTTTGAGGAGATCGAAGAAGCTATCGCAATGGAAAAGCGACTGAAAAGATGGCGGCGGGCTTGGAAGATCCAATTGATCGAAAAAAGCAATCCTGAATGGCGCGATCTTCTTACGCCTTAACCCCGATGTCACCCCGGCCAAGCGAAGCGCTGAGCCGGGGCCTACTCGTTTCCAGAGATCTTGTCAAAGCGGGGGAAAAGCGGTTTGCACGTGCCGTTTCCATCGCGAGCCGAAATGTGCGCAGGCCCGGATCTCCCGGCAGGGATTCGAAGTGACGGTGTATCCAGTTGACCCGCTCACTCCCCCGCGAAAATCAGCGCCTTGTCGCCCTCTGAGAGGACCCGCCAGCTGCCCTCCTCCAGTCCGTCCAGGGCGAGCGCGCCGATGCGGCTGCGGGTGAGGTCCGTGACGTGGTTGCCGGTGGCGGTGAACATGCGGCGGACCTGGTGATAGCGGCCCTCGTGCAGGGTCAGGCGGGCATGGGTCTCATCAACCACTTCGAGACCGGCGGGTTTCAGCGGCTTGTCCTCGCTTTCCAGCATCATCTCCCCGGACGCGAAGAGGGCCGCCTCGTCGCCCTTCAGCGGGCGGTCCAGAGTGACCTCGTAGACCTTCGGCACATTCGATTTCGGCGAGATCACCTTGTGCAGAAAGGTGCCGTCGTCGGTGAAGAGCAGCGCACCGGAGGTTTCCTTGTCGAGCCGGCCGATGGTGGAAAGCACCGGCTTGCGCATGCGGAACCGGTCGGGCAGGAGGTCGTAGACGAGCCGTCCCTGATCCTTGGTCGAGCAGGTATAGCCGAGCGGCTTGTTCATCAGCAGCACCACGCCCTGCGCCGGATCGAGCGGCTCATCGTCGAAGAGAATGTCCTCGTGTGCGGTTTTTGCATCGGCCTTCAGCCGGTTGCCGTCCCGGTCGGTCACCCAGCCATGGCGGATCGCCGTCTGGACTTCCTTGCGGCTGCCATAGCCGAGATTGGCGAGAAGTTTTACGAGCCGCATCTCAGCGGTCCTCCCCGACTGGGAACACGCTGAACCGCTCTGGATAAAATACACCGCTCCCTGGAAACTTGCTCCCCTCTCCCCCCTTGCGGGGGAGATGTCCGCCCATGCGGACAGAGGGGGGTATTCGGCGCTCGAGAAAACCAGTTGCGTTTCCGTTGCCGAAAGGCAGCTCGCCCCCCTCTGTCTCCTGGCGGAGACATCTCCCCCTCAAGGGGCGAGAGGGGTGGATGCGGAAATCCTGCAGGTACCATTCAGGCACCGCTCTACAGGAAACAAGATGCGTTACCATCTCAACGCCCTCCCTTGCCCTTGACCGCCCGGATCACCTTGTAGCCGCCTTCGTCGGCGAGCTGGGTAACGCCGGCGAAGGCTTGCGACAGCGTCTGTTCATAGGGCAGGTGCCGGTTGGCGACCATGTAGAATTCGCCGCCGGAGCGGAGGCCGGACGCGGCCGCGCGGATGAAGCCCTGGCCGACATCGGCGCGGTCGGCCTTGCCGGACTGGTGGAACGGCGGGTTGGAGACGATGAAATCATACGGCCCCTCGATGCCCTTGGTCACGTCCGACCAGATACCGGTCATGGTCTTCTTTCCCTTGAAGCCGGCAAGGTTTTGTTCGGCCAGATCGAGCGCGCGCTTTTCGGCTTCGTAGAGATCCATCGACGTTACTTTGGGAGCTTTTTCAAGGACACTGCGGGTCAGATAGCCGAAGCCCGCCCCGAGATCGGCCCCTCGGCCCTTGAGCGTATCGGGCAGATGGTCCGCAAGCAGCTTCGAGGCCGGGTCGATCCGGTTCCAGGCGAAAATGCCGGGGCGGCTCATATAGGCGCCGTCCAGAACCCGTCTCGGCGCGTCCAGCGCCAGCCATTCGCCCAGAAGCTCCCGATTCAAAGCCTCCGGCCTGACGGCATCCCAGACGACGCGGCATTTGTTCTTGGTGAGTTTTTCCGCGCTGCCCAGAAGATCGGCCAGATCGCCTTCCAGGGTCTTCGCGCCTTCCGTGTTCGGAGCGCAGGCAATCACCAACCCGCCTTCCCGCGCGCGCTCAACCGCGTTGGCAAGCTGGGCCCTCGCCTCCTGGCGCTGGCGTCCGGGAAGCACGAAGACCGCATCGAAACCGGTCTCGTCCGTGTCCGCCGCCACCTGGAATCCCGCTTTTTCGAGCGCATCGCGGTCCGGCGCGAAACTCTGCACACACAGGAGCTCCAGCCCCTTCAGCGCCGCGAGCGCCTGGCCCGCGCGGGCGCGCAGGAACAGGACCCTCGCCCCGGAGGCGAGTTCAACAGCCCCGGTTTCAAGAGGCAACAGCAATGTGTCGAGCGCCGGATCGGACATGGGCCATCCCTGAAAGGAAGATCGAAATGCAGCGCTCATAGCGCCGGAAGAGCGATCCGTCAAAAGATGCTGTCGGACTTGAAGGCCTTTCCGTCGACGAGAAGCGCCATCGGCAGGGAGCGTCCGTCCTCCGCGACGCTCACTTCCAAGAGCAGGCGGTTCCTCTCCAGCCGTTCGATTTCCCTTCCCTGCCCTTCCGGCAGGAAGAAGGCGTCGATGCCGTAATCGATGCGCAGGCTGTCGCCCCGGTTGTTGAGGACGGTGCCGGCGATCGCCAGCGGTCCCGCGCCTTCCCGGGTCTTCGCGACGACGATCGGCTTGACCGGCCCGCCATCTTGAGCGACGAGACCGACGTAGACCCGGTCGCCGGGCGTGACGGTATCGGTTCCGATCACATCCTTCGACACCCGCGTGAGGGCGAGGTTGATGACAACATAATCGCCGCGCAGGAGATCGCGCGGATCTACGGGAACCAACTCCATCTGAACGACCGTTCCGCTCACCTGCACCTGCAGCCGGTCGACGAGCGGAATGGAGATCAGGGCGAGCTGGATCAGGGCGAGCAGCCCCCAGCGCAGATAGGGGAGACGCACGGCCGGTTTCGGGTGAGCCGGACTTGCGGCGGCGGAAGACGTCATGGCCGGACCTCCTGCGTCTCGCCCGCGTGAACGGCCGCGCCCTTGCGGAGCAGCCGCGCGAGCCACAGCGCCATCGCCAGGAGCACGACACCGGCCACCAGGAAGAACAGCGATTGCCCGAGCAGCGATCCGATCGTGACCTGCAACAGCCAGAGGGCGACCGCCGTCAGGCCGAGATAGGCGCACAGCATCCAGAAGCGGTTGTTGTACCAGGTGCCCAGGGCGCAGAGCCCGATCAAGGCACTTGCGCTCACAGCGGACAGAATGACGACATTCGCACTCAGGACCGGCATCAGGATGGCCAGGAGAGCAAGTCCCGTTGCCACGAACAGCGCGGCGGATTTCGCAGTCTTGAAGGACAGCAGCAATCCGGCCGCGCACAGGATCGCAGCCAGGGCGAGCGGCAGGAGCGCCGGCAGGGGCGACAGGCCGTTTAAGGAAGGATCGTCTGAGATTTCCGGCACCAGGACCAGGGCGAGCACGATCAGGACGCACAGGATCAGGAAGCCGGCATCCTGCAGGGAGCGCGCCATCAGCCAGTGGCCGTGACGCCTTGCCGGGCGCGCGCTGGACCATTTGACGAACAGATCGGCGACCGGATCGATCTCCAGCATGAGGGCGGCAAGCCCCCCTCCTCCGGCGAGCACCATCGCCGCCAGAAAATCGTCACTGGCATCGATCAGGTCGACGGTGTCGCCGAACCATCTTCCGTAAGTCACCCAGAGCAGGCTGATCGCCGCCCAGCGCGACACGCCGGCCGGATGAACGATCGCGTGAATAAAGACGGCCATCAGAGCGGCCAGGCTGATCAGGTTTTCGGTGAGGCCGGGTGCCCGCAGATCCGACAGGGTAGCCTGCCAGACAATGGCGGCGATGGCGGCGACCACGAGAGACGTTCGCGAGCCCGTCAGCCAAGCGGCGGCAAGACCGCCGAGCATCACCAGGAAAGCGCCGCCGGTCCAGTCGGAGGGCAGATGAAAGAGCTGTCCGACCAGGGCCATGCCGCCGACGAAAACCAGCGTCGCGAAGCCGGTGGCCAGATCCGAAATCCCCTTGCGGCCCTTCGCGGCCGCGAGGGCCGCCAGCCAGTGGCTTCCGGCGACGAGGACAGCGATCCCGGCGAGCCTGACGGATTTCGGAATGACATCCCAGTTCGCCGCGATGAAGGCCAGGACCGCCAGGGCGACGCAGACCATGCCGATACCGGCCAGAGCCATCGGCAAGCGGGAGCGGCCATCGTCCCGGTCCTGCTCCTTCAGAATGGCGGTGGCGCCCTCGGAGCTCACCCAGCCCTTCCCGACCCAGACTTCCAGGTCGTCCTTCAGCCGCTTCTTGTAGGCCCAGTCAAACATGCAGAATGTTTCCGCCTCGCAGAGTGGAAATGAACAAGGGTGCACATTTGGATAGATGAAAGCCGAAATGCAATCCCAATTTGTTCGATTTTCCGCCACCGCGGGCTTGCCGCCTCCGCGGTTCTTGCTATCTTGGGCGACGTATTCCTACTTGGCTGGCAAAGCAAAGTAGTCTTCAGAGATCAGAGCCTAACTCCAATAAATTCCAGGGGGGCTCTGGGGGCGTCCGAGAGGCCCGGACGCCCCAACTATCCTTAATCCGGCTATCTTAATCCGGCGATCCCTATTCGGCGGGTTCTTCCGACTTCGAGGACGTGCTGCGCGGCTTGCGCGGAGCCGCCGGCTTGCGGGCCTGCGTCTTCCGGGCAGATGTCTTGCGGGTGGCCGGCTTGCGCGGCGAGGCCTTTTTCGGCGCAGGCGCGGCGGAAGCGGCCTTCACAGCGGTTTTTTCCGCCTTGTCTTCGGCGACCTTTTCCTCGACGCTTTCCGGCAGACGGGTCGTCTGGGCCTCGCCGACCGGATCGTGCGACAGAAGCGGATCGTCGTTGATGTCTCCCGAAATCGGCGGCAAACCCAGAACATGCTGGAAACGCTGCAACATTTCCAAGGTGTGCGGGGCCATTTCGTCGATGGTACCCGGCACGTAACGCACCACCTTCGAGGCCAGTTCGCGGTCCTTCTTGGTCGGCAGCAGCTTCGGCAGGGTTTCCACTGCCAGATCCGGCGCGAATTCGACGATCAGCGTCTGTTCCTGAAGCATAAAGCTGCGTTCGTCCGGCTTCAGCGACTTGAACGGCTCGTCCTGGGTCAGCACGCGGGCGGACCGTTCCAGCCGGTCGCGGCGCACGTTGCCGCGGCTTTCGGCCAGAAGGATCAGCATGCGGATCACCGCTTCGCAGAACCCGCCTTCCTCGATATGCATCAGCGCGGCCTGAACCGGCGGCAGGGTGCGCAGCTCCTCCTTGCGCTTCAGGGTCCGGCCCGGCTGCTTGGTGCGGCCGAACCAGCGCATATAAGGCGAGCCCCAGATCGTATAGAACAGGTTCTCGTACATGGTGTCGCGCAGATCCCGGAAGAGATCCATCGACTGCTCGATCAAGGCCGCATTGGCATGCTGCAGCTCGAGAAAGGGATTGTCCGGCGCGGCCGCTTCCCGCTCGCCCCTGACCCGCTCCGCCCAGTCCGGCAGACCGCCCAGGAACGGATTGAGGCTGGACAGCATCGCCCGCTGCATCCGGAGCGGATGGGTTTTCCGGCGCAGGTCCGCGCTCTGATCCGTGACCCCGGCCTGAACGATCGGGCGCACGCAGACGTCGTAGAATTCGGCCTGCTGTTCGGAGGCCCGGGCAACGGCGGCAAACGGGATCTCATCGTCCCGTCCGTCGTCGATCTTCTTCAGATCCTCCATCTTGCGCTCATGGAAGCTGACCGTGAACTCGCGCTCCATGAGGCCGCCCTCGTAGTCGTCGATGGTCATCTCGTAAAGACCGGGCGCCAGCGCCTCGATGGTCTTCAGGGTCGACGTGACCTCGGTATGCTCCTTCTTGGCGATCTTGGAGGAGACGAAAATGCCCAGATGGCCGACCTGATCGTGGACCATGTAGATGATCCGCTGGCCGCGGATGGCGATTTCCCGCTCGTCCGCGTAGGTATCCATGATCCAGTTGATGGCCTGCTGCGGCGGCGTGATATTGTCGCCCCAGCTCGCGAAGACGATGATCGGCGCGCGGATCTGCTTGATGTCGACATTGCGGCCCGGCTCGAGCTGCGCCTCGTTCTTGGACAGGCGGTTGCCGACGAAAAGCTGCTCGACGATCCATTTCATTTCCGCTTCGTTGAGCAGGAAATAGCCGCCCCACCAGCGTTCGAACTCCAGGAAGCGCTCGGGCTCCGTGTCGACCTTCGCATAGAGGTCGTAATACTTGCCGAAATAGTTCCGGGACGGGTTGAGCAGCTCGAAATTCTGCACGATATCCGCGCCGTCGAACACGCCGTGGCCGAGATCGGCAAAATACATCGCGTTCCAGGTTCCGCCCAGAATGCCGGCATTATAGCGCATGGGGTTCTCGCCCACGCGGCCCGACCATGTGGAGACGGGCGCGCCGTTCAGCACGATCGGACCGGTCAGATCCGGGTTCATGGCCGCCAGAAGCAGCGTCGCCCAGCCGCCCTGGCAATTGCCGGTCACGATCGGATTGGGGGCTTCCGGATGCAGTTCCATCACTTTGCGGACGAAGGCTGCCTCGGCATGGGTGACGTCGGCCAGCGTCTGGCCCTTTGCCGGCTCGCGCTTGAAGGCGATGAAATAGACCGGGTGGCCGTCATGGAGCGCCACGCCGACCTGGCTGTCGGGCTTGAAACCACCGATCCCGGCGCCGTGGCCGGCGCGCGGATCGATGATGATATAGGGACGTTTCCAGGGCTTCGGCTCGCGGCAGTCCGCATTCTCCGGCGGGATGATCTTCAACAGCATGTAGCAGCTCGGCCGCGGCAGGTCGGCGCCGTCGAGCACGACTTCGTAATCGTAGACCAGCACCGGCGGACAGCCGGCTTCCTCATGTTCCAGAAAGATGTCGCCGCGCCGGCGCAGCGTGTCCATGGTCAGGACCGCCCGCTGACCCGCGTCCTTCCAGTAATCCTCGACGGCCTTGAAAAGATCGCCATCCTTCTGGGTCTGGCTCAACTTTTCGACCGCCTCGCCCATCGCCGCCAGGGTCTTCTGCCAGCGGTCCTTGTGCGTCTCGGTGATGTGGGTCAGATGCATCGTCAGCCCGCGCCCCATCAGGTCGGCCATATTGGAGAGCTCCGTCCCCTGGGCCTGCAAGGCGGTGAACCGTTCGGACGGCGTCCAGGCCGTGGCATCCTGGAGCGAGTTCAGGAACTCGTTCTGGCCTTTTTCAAACGCGTCAAAAATGTCCTTCATCAGGACCTCCTATCCAAGAATGCTGTAGCCGCCGTCGATCGGATGGACGACACCGGTGACGTTGAAGGCTTCCCGGCTCGCCAGGAAGGCGGCGTAGGCGCCGACATCGTCGATCGTCGCGAGATGATGGGTCGGCGCGCGTTCGGCGGCGTGGTTGAGCAAGGCGTCGAATTCCGCGATCCCCGAGGCCGCGCGTGTTTTCAGCGGTCCGGGCGACAGCGCGTGGACGGAAATGCCCTTCTGTCCGAGTTCGGCCGCCGCGTAGCGCGTCGCGGCTTCCAGCGCCGCCTTCACCGGCCCCATGACCCCGTAATTCTCGACCACTTTCTGGGCGCCCATGAAGGAGACGGTCATGCAGGTGCCGCCCTGGTGCATGAGCGGTTCCGCCTTGCGGATCAGGCGGAGAAAGGAATGCACGGAAATGTCCATCGCGATCCCGAAACCATCGGCGGAACAGTCGATCACCCGCCCGTGCAGATCTTCCTTCTTCGAAAAGGCAATGGAATGAACGAGCGTGTCGAGCCGGCCCCATTTTCCTGCAATTTCCGCAAACAGCGCATCGATATGCCGCTCGTCGCGCACATCCAGCGGCGCGATGATTTCCGCCCCCAGCGCTTCGGCCAGCGGACGGACATGGGGCTCGGCCTTTTCGTTCAGATAGGTGATCGCCAGATCCGCGCCCTGCGTCCTGAAGGCTTTCGCGCAGCCATAGGCGATGGACTGATCGTTCGCAACACCAACGACAAGGGCTTTCTGGCCCGACATATCAAACATGAGCGCCCAGCTCCCTGAGGCAGAACCCGCCAGACCCGGCAAGGTTCAACCGGCCGGCCGATAGTGCTTTTTCAAAAACACACCGGAACCTTATTTGCAGTGCAGCATGATCCTTATGACGACACAATGACTTTAATAAGAACCTGACAAGGTTTCCGTAAAAATTTCCACGCTGCAATGCAACAAAACAGCATAAGGCAGCGTCATTGAAAGCCTTCCCGTTTTCAACAAGCCAGTTGGATCCCTGCCTGCGAACAAAAAACCTCCAGCCGTTTCCGGCTGGAGGTCGCTTTCGTGAATCGATGGGGCCGTTCGGCCGACGCGATCAGGCCAGATCGAACCGGTCGGCGTTCATGACCTTGGTCCAGGCGGCAACGAAGTCCTTGACGAACTTCTCCTTGTTGTCGTCCTGGGCATAGACCTCGGCATAGGCACGCAGGATCGAGTTCGAGCCGAACACGAGGTCGGCGCTGGTCGCGGTCCATTTCAGCGTGTTCAGCAGGCGGTCGCGGACTTCATAGGTACCGTCTTCCAGAGGATGCCAGCTGTTGGCCATGTCCGTCAGGTTGACGAAGAAGTCCGTGGTCAGGGCGCCTTCGCGGTCCGTAAAGACACCATGCTTGCTGCCGCCATAGTTGGTGCCGAGCACCCGCAGGCCGCCCACCAAAATCGTCATTTCCCGGGCGGTCAGGCCGAGAAGCTGTGCCCGGTCGAGCATCATCTCTTCGGGGCTGACAATGTATTTTTCCTTCTCCCAGTTGCGGAAGCCGTCCGACAGCGGCTCCATGACATCGAAGGACTCGGCATCCGTCTGCGCGTCGGTCGCATCGCCGCGGCCGGGAGCGAAGGGGACCGCGACATCGAAGCCGGCGGCCTTGATGGCCTGTTCCAGACCGACATTGCCGGCCAGGACGATGACATCGGCGACGGAGGCGCCGGTTTCCGCGGCGATCGGCTCTAGCTTGGCCAGAACCCTGGCGAGCCGTTCCGGCTCATTGCCTTCCCAGTCCTTTTGCGGAGCCAGACGGATGCGCGCGCCGTTCGCACCGCCCCGCTTGTCGGAGCCGCGGAAAGTCCGGGCACTGTCCCAGGCCGTCGCGATCATGTCGGCAGCGGTCAGACCGCTGGCCGCAATCTTCGCCTTTACCGCGTCGACATCGTAGGAGGTGGAGCCTGCCGGGATCGGGTCCTGCCAGATCAGGTCCTCGGCCGGGACGTCGGGACCGAGATAGTTGACCTTCGGGCCCATGTCGCGGTGGGTCAGCTTGAACCAGGCGCGGGCGAACGCGTCGCGGAAATAGGCTTCGTCGGCCATGAATTTCCGGCAGATCTCGTTGTAGACCGGATCCATCTTCATGCCCATGTCGGCATCCGTCATGATCGGATTGTGGCGGATCGCCGGGTCCGTCGCATCGACCGGTTTCGCGTCTTCCGGCATGTTGATCGGTTCCCACTGCCACGCACCGGCCGGCGATTTCTTCAGCTCCCAGTCATAGTTGAAGAGGTTTTCGAAATAGCCCATGTCGAACTTGATCGGCTCTTTCGTCCAGGCCCCCTCGATACCCGAGGTAAAGGCATTCGCGGCCTTGCCTTCCTGGCCCGGATTGGCCCAGCCGAAGCCCTGTGCTTCCAGGCCCGCGGCTTCCGGTTCGACGCCGATATGGCCGACATCCCCGCCGCCGTGACATTTGCCGACTGTGTGGCCGCCACAGGTCAGCGCCGCGGTTTCCTCGTCGTTCATCGCCATCCGGCGGAAGGTTTCGCGGACATGAGCCGCGGTTTTCAGCGGATCGGGCTTGCCGTCGACCCCTTCCGGGTTGACGTAGATCAGCCCCATGTGAACCGCAGCGAGCGGGTTCTCGAGGGACTTTGCATCATCCGTGCTCTCGTAGCGGCCTTCGGCCGGTGCCAGCCACTCCTTTTCGGAGCCCCAATAGACATCGGTTTCCGGACCCCAGATGTCCTCGCGGCCGAAGCCGAAGCCGAAGGTTTTGAAACCCATGGTCTCATAGGCCATGTTGCCCGCGAGAATGATAAGGTCCGCCCAGGACAGCGCGTTACCGTATTTCTTCTTCACCGGCCAGAGCAGCCGGCGGGCCTTGTCGAGGCTCGCATTGTCCGGCCAGGAGTTCAGGGGCGCGAAACGGATGTTGCCGGAGCCTGCGCCGCCGCGGCCGTCCTGCATGCGGTAGGACCCGGCGGAGTGCCAGGCCAGGCGGATCATGAGACCGCCGTAATGTCCCCAGTCGGCCGGCCACCAGGACTGACTGTCGGTCATCAGGGCGCGGACATCGGCCTTGACCGCTTCGTGGTCCAGTCCCTTGACGGCTTCACGATAGCTGAAGTCCGGATCCATCGGATCGGTCCGCGCACCTTTCTGGTGCAGGATTTCCAGGTTGAGTGCGTTCGGCCACCATTTCGTGACCGGTTTGTCCATCGCCGTATTGCCGCCGTGCATCACGGGACAACCGCCTGATTTATCCACCTTAGCGTCCATTTTCCTCTCCATTTCGAATGATGGTGCAAGCACCAGCTTATGCAACCCTGATTTGGCGTCAGCCGTTTGACAACCGATCCGCAAACCTTGCCGGAATGCGGCGCCCGTCCCGGGCCGATGAAAATACGCAGAGTTGCGGATTTGAGCGAAAGAGAGTGGAGCACTGCCGCTGCCGGACTTCCGGCGGCCGCACCATTCCAACCGTTTCGTTGTTCAAATTAACAAAGGTGAAGTATCAGAGGAAGTTGAATTTTCTGATCACTTTGATAAGTTGTACTTATGATCAATATCACCCTGAAACAGCTTCGCTATTTCGAGGCCCTCGCCCGCCACGGCCATTTCGGCAGGGCGGCCGAAGCCTGCGCCATTTCCCAGCCGGCGCTGTCCATGCAGATCAAGGAGATGGAGGACGTGCTCGGCGCACCGCTGTTCGAGCGCAACGCGCGCCAACTCCGGCTGACGCATTTCGGCGAGGTGGCCGTCGAGCGGGCGCGGGAGATCCTGCGGACGGCCGAAGAGCTCGGCGACCTGGCCCGCGCCTCCCGGCAAAGACTGGTCGGGCGCCTGCGCATCGGCGTCATTCCGACGATCGCGCCCTATCTCCTGCCCCGGGTCATCGGCGATCTGACCGCCAGCTATCCCGGTCTGGACATCCATGTGCGGGAAACGGTCACGCCGAAGCTGATCCAGGAGCTCGGCGAAGGCCGCCTGGACACGGCGATCGTCGCTCTGCCCGTTTCCGAGGGATCGCTGGCGGAGACACCACTCTTCAAGGAGCGCTTCGTGCTCGTCCGCTCGGCGCGGGAAGCGAACGCCCCGCTGCCGAGCGCCGAAACCTTGCGGGAAATGCGGCTTCTGCTTCTGGAGGAAGGCCATTGCTTCCGCGACCAGGCGCTCTCCTTCTGCAACCTTCAGTCCGCGCCGCCGCGCGAGGTGCTCGACGCGAGTTCGCTGTCGACCCTGGTGCAGATGGTCAGCGCCGGAATGGGCGTCACCCTGATCCCGGAAATGGCGGTCCCGGTGGAGACACGGTCGGCCTCCGTCTCGATTTCCAGGTTCCAGGAGCCGGAACCGACGCGGACGATCGGCATGGTCTGGCGCAAGAAAAGCCCGCTGGCGGGCCAGCTCATGGAAATCGCCGACATCGTCCGGCTGGCCGCCGAAACGCTGCCGGATTGGCAGAAATCGGACCACGCGGCTTAAGATCGGGAGTGAGGTCTCCCGGCCGGTTTTGCCCACCGAAAGGTCACCAGCCCCAGAAGCGCCATCGCCGCGGCAAGGCCGAGCAGGACGGACCGGGCGTCGTCGCCGGCGGCAAACAGCGCGACGATCAGCCCGGCGAGCGGCTGGGAGAGGTTGTTGAGGCAGATGATGACGCCGGTGGTCTTGCCGAATTCCTCCGCCGGAATGATCTCCTTGCGCAAGGTGCGCACATAGATGTTGAACATCTTGTCGAAGCCGGCGATCAGCAGGAAACCGGCTGCATAGACCAGCGGATGGGCCCCCAGCCCGGTCAGCACCGCGCCGAGACAGATCATGCCGTAGGCAGTGCGCCCGAGCACGGTCAGGCCCAGATGGACATGGGCGGTCAGGGTCAGGACGGCGAGCGTCGCAAGCGCCCCGCCGACCTGCAGCCAGGCATAGACCTGTTCGCTCTGGCCGAAATAACCGGTCATCATCGCCGCCGCCGTCGCCAGCGTGGCGCCGATGACGAGGTTCACGCCCGCCGCCTGGAGGATCGCCTGCATCAGGCCCGGCAGCTTCCAGACCAGCAGCAGGGCGTGTTGCAGGTCCGCGACCGGGTGACGGTGTTCCCGACCGGGCGGAAGCGCTTCCATGCGCGCCTGCCCCGGCCAGAACAGGAACGCCACGTCGGAGAGGACGAACAGCATTGTCGCCACGACAACGACCGCCTGCCACGGCCAGAGCGCCATAAGGTAGGCGGCGACCAGCGGCCCGAGCACCACGCCCATCTGCGAGGCGAGCTGGCCGTAGCTCGCCACCTTTTCGAACCGCTGATCGGCAAAGGCCCTGACCAGCACCATTTCGAGGGCCAGCATGCCTTGCGTGGTCAGGATGCCGGCAACGGCGGACAGGCCGATCAGCCACCAGACCCCGCCGAAGACGATCTGCCCGGCGATGCCGGCGAGGCAGACGGCCGCCCTGAGCTGGCGGCTGATGCGCAGGAGACGAACCGGCGGCAGCCGGTCGCACAGAATGCCGGCCACGGGAAAGGTCAGGTAGCGCGGCAGGGTCTCGAAAAAGAAGGCGAGCCCCGACCAGGCGACGTTGCCGGTGATCTGGAAGATCACCAGCGGCACCAGAAAGAGCAGGATCTGGTCGGCCAGGACCGTCAGAAACATCGACACGAAAAAGGCGCGGTCGCGAACCAGCATCGGGGGCTTTCGAAGGAGCGGCTTCGGAGGGAAGTTTCACTCCTATCATCCGCTTCCCGCGACAACAAGTGAGCCGCGCGCGCGCCTGTTCAATCGGTTTAAACGGCTCGTTCTCAATCTCCGCCATGCTTAGAGCGGTGTCGGATAGCCACGCCGTTTCATTTTGGCGAGATCGTGTTCGGCATCGCCTCAGCTACGAGTGTCATCCCCGCGACAGCGGGGACCCAGGAAACTTCATAGGTTACCAGTGTGCAAAAACTCATCTGCCCGGGAGTCCTGGGTCCCGGCTCGCGCTACGCTTGGCCGGGATGACACCATGTGGAACCGTCCAAGTATCCCTGCATGGGAAACGGCGTTGAGCACTGTCCCGTTTAAAGCAGACGAGCGATAGGCCACGGCAAGATCGACGTGACGAACGCCTCTTCACACCTTCCGGGCCACCACGAAGCGGCTGTAGGGTTCCGGATAGGTGCCGGTCTCGATGATCTCGAACCCGGCCTGTCGGATGGTTTCCTCCAGCGAGCGGAAGGACAGGAAGTTCACGTAGGGCGCCATGCGGATCAGGCGCATCACGGCGACGAGTGGCAAAAACAGCCAGGCCTTCTTCTTCAGGCAGACGGTCTTGGAAATATAGAGCCCGCCGGGCTTGAGCAGGTCTCGCACCCGGGCCAGAAGCTCCTCCGGGGTCTCGACCAGGTGGAAGAAGTTGAAGGCAAGCACGGCGTCGTAGCCTTGCGCGTGTGCGCCTTCCGACGTCACCCGCTCGTCGAAGGCGTCGGCGACGAGAAAGCTCAGACCCTCATGCGCCTTGCCGTTGGTTCTTTCGGTGGCGAGTTTTTCCTCGGCGATCTCGATCATGCCCGACGCGTAGTCGGTCGCCAGATAGGATCCGACGGCGCCGGCGAGAAGCAGGGCGGTTGATCCCGTGCCGCATCCGAGTTCCAGCACCGCGTCTTCCGGGCCGAGATGTTCGGTGACGCGTTCGAGCGTCTTTTCATAAGCCGCCCGATTTCTGACGGGGTGGGAGGCATATTTGCGGGAAAGCCTGGTCCAGAACTTTGCGTTGTCGGTCATTCGGTCCTGCGGATCATTCGGTAACAGCCAATGGCGTTGTCATATCGATACGTTTTTCGAAGGTAAATTGCCTAAATCCGGCTAGATGATATACAGATTTGCATGAACTGGCAGAACATCACCTTCGACTGGAACCAGGCCCGCGCCTTTCTCGTGACCGCGGAAGAAGGCTCGCTCTCGGCCGCGGCCCGGGCCCTGGGCCTGACGCAACCGACCTTGAGCCGCCAGGTCGCGGCCCTTGAAAGCGCGCTCGGCGTGACGCTTTTCGAGCGGGTGGCGAAATCCCTGATCCTGACGGACGCGGGCATGGAGCTTGTCGACCATGTGCGTGCCATGGGCGACGCTGCCAGCCGGGTCGCCCTTGCGGCGTCCGGCCAGTCGCAGCAGGTCGAGGGGCTGGTGACGATTTCGGCGACCGATCTGATGGCCGCGCATATTCTGCCCGACATCCTGCGCGACCTCAGGGACAAGGCGCCCGGAGTGGAGGTCAGGGTCCATTGCACCAACAGCCTCAGCGACCTCCGCCGGCGCGAGGCGGATATCGCCATCCGTCACGTGGAACCCGACCATCCGGATCTTCATGCGCGCAAATTGCGCGATGCGTCGGCCAGGGTCTTCGCCGCCCGGTCGCTTCTCGAACAGATCGGCCGGAAGCTCTACAGGAAGGACGCCGAAAAGCTCGACTTCATCGGCTTCGACAACAATGCGGAACTTGTCGGCTATCTGCGCGCCTTCGGGCTTCCGGTCAGCGAGGCCAATATCAGGATCGGATCGCCAAACGGCGTGGTCGCCTGGGAATATGTCCGCCAGGGGCTGGGCCTGAGCATCATGGCCGACGAGATCGCCGCCCGCTGTCCGGACGTCGCCCCGGCCTTCGAGGACCTGGAACCGGTCACCTTCCCCATCTGGCTGGTCACCCACCGGGAACTGCACACCAGCCGGAGGATAAGGACCGTGTTCGATCATCTGGCGGAAGGGTTGATGAAAGGCGCTTAGAGGTGGAGTATCGGCAGGTAGTCTTTCAGCATCTGTGCGAACCACTCCCCTCATCCTGAGGAATCGCTTCAGCGCTGTCTCGAAGGATGGGCCGCATAGTCGGGAGCAAGGGGCCCATCCTTCGAGACGGGCCTATAGGCCCTCCTCAGGATGAGGGTCCGTTTTCGAGGTCGGTTCCGCCCACCCCCAAGGACACCCTGTTGAAAGATCGCACCTTGAGCGCCGGATTCCCTCATTGCCCGGGAGGCGGCAGACTGTTCCAGAGCGAATAGAGCGTTGAATGGAGAAGCGCGTGGTGCTCGCCGAAACGGACGGCGACCAGATGCCGATCCGGCATCATGTAGACGATCTGGCCTCCCTGCCCCATCATGTAGCTGAAGGGACCCTGCAGGGCTTCGCCCTTGCGATCGAGAATGTTGTGCCGGATATGGAGGCCGTAGACCCCGCTAGAAAGATCGTTTCGGCTCAGCCCCCGGCCGAAGAATTCCTGCCACAGGTCCTGCCGCAGGAAAGGGCTCCCGGGTGTTCCGTTTTCCATGAGGAACTGGCCGACCCTTATCCAGTCGAGCGGCGTGGCATAGAGGCAGCAATAGGCCGTGACCGCGGTTCCTTCGGCATGGCGGAGCCAATAGGCCTCTTCCGCGCCGGCGGGCTGCCAGATTTTTTCCGAAAGCAGATCGTAAAGCGGCGTCCGGTAGACTTCCGAAAGCAGCCGTCCGAGAACCGCCGTGTTCACATTCTGATAGATGAAGCTGCCCCGGTCTTCCGCCCGCGCGGTCAGATGGCTTTCGACCGCCGAAAGTCCGCCCGTGTGCAACTGGGCAAGCTTGCCGAAGGGATTATAGGTGGCGAGCCGATCCTGCTTGTCCGCGCCGTCCCTTTCGAAGTCCAGACCGCTGCGCATTTCCAGGAAGTCGCGGACGGGCGTCTTTTGAAACGCCTGACCGGCGAACCCCGGCATATAGGTTCCGACCGGATCGTCGAGTGTCCGCAGTTTCCCCTCGGACACCGCTTTCAGAACCAGCGCCCCGATCAGGCTTTTGACCAGCGAATAGGAATTGAGCCTCGTATCCGCCCGAATGCCGTCCGCGTAGGTTTCCAGATCCAACGAGCCGTTGCGCATCACCAGGAGCGCCCGGCTGTCGGATGCCTCGAAAAGCTCCTCGCCGCGCGGGTTGAGCCTCGCAGGCGGCCGCGATACCCGAACGGGCTTCGGGGCGCCGGCGACGATCTCGAATGCCCCCGAAGCGGGCCAGACGGGCTGCGGGTAGCCGGCCAGCATCAGCTGTATGAGGCCGGCGCTGTAGGCAGCCGCGAGACCGGCGCAGGTCACCGCCAGGGCAATCCCGAAAATCGTCAGCAGTCGCAATGTTCGAGGCTCTTGTGAATGTCCATCCCGGCAGGAAAGATCAGGAGAATATGGCCAAGTGAAGGACTTCACCCCAGAGACTACATCCGGGGAACTTCACCCGCTGAAGATCACCCGAGCATCCAGTTGAGCACCAGTCGCCAGTCGGTCATGCGGATCGGGGTGCCGTGGGTGCCGGTGTCGAAGAGGGTGAACCGGATCGGATAGTTCGGCGCGGCGGACTTGATCTGCTTGAAGAAATTCGCCTGGGTCTCCCAGTTGTAGACCGTGTCCAGCGTGCCGTAGCCCATGTAGATCGGGATGTTGCGGGACAGCGCGCCCGAGCTCAGGAAATTCGGGTCCTTTGGCGAGCCGAGCAGCAGGATGCCGCTCAGCATGCGGGCGTAGTTGCCGTTCTTCAGAAGGTTCCAGCAGATGATCCCACCCATGGAGCCGCAGGCGACCACGACCTTTGCGCGCGGCGACAATTGTTTCTGATACTGGATCAGGGCGGCGACATCCGCGGTGCCGCGGCCGTCGAAATCCTTGATGTCGACGGTGAGATAGGCGCCGCCGTTGCGCACCATGAGATTCTGCACCCGGTTGAAATTGCCGCCGAAGGAAACGTCGTTCATGCCCTGGAAGCGGTTGCCGCCCTGGCCGTGGATATAGATGACGATGGCGTTCGCCCCGCCCTTCCACTTGCCGGTGCCCATGTATTCCACGGTCCGGCCGCCCGCCTTCAGCTCGGCGCTGCCCCGGCCGCGCTTGGGATGATAGGAGACGTAGTTGCCGAAGACCTTGCGCTCGTCGATCTCGTCCCGGTCGCGCAGGTCGCGCTGCTTGGAATACTCGACGACGATGAAATCGCCGTCATAAAGGCTCTCGGTGATCTTCTTGTAGCGAAACAGCCGGTCCTTGTAAGGCTTTAATGCCTCTGCGTTCGCCGTGCTCAGGGTTCCGGCGAAAGCCACCACCGCCCCCAGCAGCAGGTTCCGGACCAGACGGACGGGACGGGCTGTCAGAAACCGGTGCGGCATGGAACTCTCTTTGTCGAAGCAATTCACGAAATCAATCTGCGGGTACGGCAGGGCGGTAGCCTACGCGGCCCCCGGTCGTCATGCAATCGGAGGCCGGGGTAAAATCCACGTGGATTTCAGGTGAACCTCTCCGGGCCGATGGCAGGGCAGGACCGATTCAGTCCCGCAGTTTTCAGGAGGCTTTCGCTGACCAAGCGTAAACAACTTCTCCTATTGACCTTCCTCACTCGCAATTTCTGTCAAGGTTTTTCAACGGCATTACCCGAAAACCCTAAGACTTTCTGAATAAGCGTCTCCCAATATGCGAATTTAAGGAATTGGTAACCATAAACTCCCAAGACTGCCAGTCAGACAGGTCCCTGACCCGGTCTCTAGACGATGCACGGCAAAAACGGGAGAACCCAGATGCCAGTCATTTCCTTCGCGAATGCAAAGGGCGGCGCCGGCAAGACCACAGCCGCATTGCTGCTGGCGACAGAAGTCGCCGCAAGGGGAAAGCGCGTGACCATATTCGATGCCGATCCGCAGAAATGGATCTCGAAATGGCATGAGCTGCCGAAGAAATGTCCGGGCATCTCGGTCGTCAGCGAAATCTCGCCGGCCTCGATCACCGAGCAGATCACCTTTGCCGCGAAACAGTCCGATTACGTGATCGTCGATCTGGAAGGAACCGAGAACCTGATCGTCGCCAATGCGCTGGCCGTCTCCGACCTGGTGGTCGTGCCGATCCAGGGCTCGTCGATGGATGCGCGTGGCGGCGCCAAGATCCTCACGTTGATCAAGAGGCTGGAAAAGATCGTCCGCCACGACATCAAGCATTGCGTGGTGCTGACGCGCACGAATGCCGCCGTGACCACGCGCGCCATGAAGGCGGTGCAGGATTTCCTGTGCGCACAGAACATCGACGTGCTGATGACGCCGATCGTCGAACGCGCCGCCTTCCGGGACCTGTTCGAATTCGGCGGCGGCCTGTCGGATCTCGACCGCTCCCAGGTGTCGGGGGTCGGCAAAGCCAAGGAAAACGCCTCGCTCTATGCCGCCGAGCTTCTGGAACGGGCGATCACCGTGCCGAAAAAGCGCTGGTACAACATCTTCAAGCGGGCGAGCTGAGACAGTACCACGAGCCGGATTGTCCGAAACGGGTCCGAGACGCCGGTCCAGTCAGCGAGGTACCCGGTCAAAAATCGGAATTCATAGATTTTCAGGTCATTGCAGGGCTTGACCCTGCAATCTATGCCGTGGCCTATCAACCAACAAACGCTTGTGGAACGGATAGGAAACGGCATGGATGCCATGGTCGAGCCATGGCATGACGTCTGCAGCGGCGGTTTTGTTCCTGCCTCAAACAAAGCTGGTGCGCGCCTGCGCGACGAAACACTGCTCTCGTCGCTCCCTCCCCCGCCTTTTCCATCCTCGCGATGGTGCTCCCATCCCAAGCACGTTAAAATGGCTGCGATTCTTGACGCGCTTTCCGGCATTCCGCTGATCCCATGGGAGGATTCATGGTCTCGATGCTTTCACGCTTCGCTCTGGCCGGCTCCGCCTGCCTTCTGATGGCAGCCTGCAACGGCGACGACGACAAGGTTGCGCTCGGCACGCTGGAGCGGGACCGGGTCGCGTTGACGGCGACCGCAAACGAGGTGCTGATCGACCTGCCCGTGGCGCAGGGAACCTTCGTCACGAAGGGTACGCTTCTGGCGCAGCTCGACCCGACGGAGCAACAGGCCATCGTCAACCAGGCCCGCGCGGAAGTGCAGAAGGCCAAGGCCAATCTGGAAAAGCTGGAAAACGGCGCCCGCGAGGAGGTGATCGCCAAGGCGCGGGCGGACGTCGCCGGCGCCAAGGCGGAGCTCCTGGACGCGGAAGCCACGTTCAACCGGGTCAGGGACCTGACCGACCGGGGCACCACCAGCCAGGCGCAGCTCGACAGCGCCCGCGCCGCGCGCGATGCTGCCGACGCGTCGCTGAAGAGCGCCGAAGAGCAATTGAAGGAACTGGTTGCCGGAACGCGGCCGGAAGACATCCACATCGCCCAGGCGGAACTCGCGGCGGCCGAAGCCAGTTTGCAGACCCAGGAAAAGGTCCTCTCCGACCTGACGATCACCGCGTCGCGCGACGGCTTGCTGGACAATCTGCCCTGGAACCTCGGCGAACGCGTCACCGTCGGCAGCCCCGTGGCGGTCATGCTCGTGGGAGACGCGCCCTACGCGCGCGTCTATGTGCCCGAACCCTACCGTGTGAAGGTCAAGGAAGGCGACAAGCTGCAAGTGCGCGTCGACGGCCTGGAGGAGCCCATCGAGGGCGCCGTGCGCTGGATCAGTTCCGATCCCTCCTTCACGCCCTATTACGCGCTCAACCAGACGGAACGGGCGCGGCTGATGTATGTGGCCGAGGTCCTTCTGCCGGACAGCGCCGCCGACCTGCCGAACGGAGTTCCGGCCCAGGTCCTGCTGCCGTGAGCGAGGCGAAGCCGGAAATCGTCGTCAGCGCCAGTGGCCTGGTCAAAAGCTTCAAGGGGTTCCGGGCCGTCGACGGGCTGGACCTGACCATCGAGCGCGGCATGATCTACGGCTTTCTCGGCCCCAACGGCAGCGGCAAGACCACCGCCATGCGCATGCTGACCGGCCTGCTGACGCCGACAGAGGGCAAGGTGGAGGTTCTGGGACTTTCCGTGCCCAAGGACGCGGAAACGCTCAAATACAAGATCGGCTACATGACCCAGTCGTTTTCGCTCTACGGCGATCTGACGGTGCTGGAAAACCTCAACTTCATGGCGACGATCTACGGCCTGCACGGCAAATACCGGAAACGGCGGATCGCCGAGGTGCTGGAACGCTACGAGCTGACCGACCTCAAGGGCCGCTTCGCCGGCAAGATGAGCGGCGGGCAGCGCCAGCGCCTGGCCCTTGCGACCGCCGTCCTGCACGAGCCGCCGCTGCTCTTCCTCGACGAGCCCACCTCGGCGGTCGACCCGGAATCCCGGCGCCACTTCTGGGAACAGCTCTTCGATCTCGTCGAGGCGGGCACCTCCATCGTCGTGACCACCCATTTCATGGACGAGGCCGAGCGCTGCCACAAGATCGCGATCATGGAATCCGGGCAGAAGCGCGCCGACGGCGCGCCCAAGGACCTGATGGCGGCCATGGGCGCGAATGTGGTCGAGATCGAAGGCCCGAACCTGCGCGACATCCGCCGCAAGCTTCTGGGCGCCGAGGGCATCGTGGCCGCCGCGCAGCTCGGTGCGCGCTTGCGTGTGCTCGTCACGGACGACATCGCCGACCCGCAGGCCTTCCTGGAAGACAAGCCTGAGACCGATGGCGCGAGCCTCATCGAAAGGGTCCGGCCCAATCTGGAAGACGTCTTCGTCACGGCAACGGGGGAAGGACGCCAATGAGACCGCTGTCCCGGATCGCCGCGATCTTCTTCAAGGAACTGGCGCAGCTCCGCCGCGACCGGATGACCTTCGGCATGGTGATCATGATCCCGCTGATCCAGCTCATCCTGTTCGGCTATGCCATCAACACCAATATCCGCGACATTCCGGTCGCCGTGGTCGACCACAGCCAGACCGCCATCAGCCGGATCCTGATCCAGATGGTGGAGGCCACGCGGGTGGTGAAGGTCACCGAACGGCTCTATTCGATCGAAGAGGCCCAGGACGCCATCAAGTCCGCGCGCGTGCGCGCCGCCTTCATCCTGCCGGACGACCTCGCGCAGCGGATCGTGCGCTCGCCCGCGACCGGATTCGAAACGCCACCCTCGACGGACGAGGAAACCAGCCGGCCCGTGGCGCAATGGATCGTCGACGGCTCGGACACGATGATTGCCGGCGCGATCAAGGGCCTGCGCAACATGCCGCTCGCGGAGATCTTCCGTCAGGCGCCGAACCGGTCCACGCCGACCTTCGAGGTCGCCCTTTTCTTCAACCCCGAACAGCGCACGGCGATCAACATCGTGCCGGGGCTGGTGGGCATCATCCTCACCATGACCATGATCATGTTCACTTCCGCGGCGATCGTGCGCGAGCGCGAGCGCGGCAACATGGAAATGCTGATCAACACCCCGGTCCGCCCGATGGAGCTGATGATCGGCAAGATCATCCCCTATATCTTCATCGGCCTCGTGCAGACCGGCATCATCCTGGGGCTCGGGCATCTCCTGTTCAATGTGCCCTTCGGCGACAAGATCCTGGACCTGTTCGCCGGAACCCTGCTCTTCATCGGCGCCAGCCTGTCGCTCGGGCTCGTCCTGTCGACCATCGCCCAGACGCAGCTCCAGGCCACCCAGATGACCGTCTTCGTGCTGATGCCGTCGATCCTGCTGTCCGGCTTCATGTTCCCTTACGAGGGCATGCCGGTGATCGCCCAGTACATCGCCGAAGCGCTCCCGGCGACCCATTTCATGCGCATGGTCCGCGGCTTCATCCTGCGCGACGCCGGCCTGATCGACCTTCACAAGGATGTCTTGTGGATGTGCGGCTTCTTCGTGCTCGGCATGGCGGTCGCCGCGCTGAGGTTCAAGAAGCGGCTGGACTGATCAATATAACCGGTTACTTGGGCTGCGGGCCGGTATCGAAGCGCGGGTTGGCCGTCTTGAGAACGGGTGTCTTCATCGAAACGTTCTCCCGGCTTTCGCGCCAGACGACGAAGATGCCGGACAGGATGATGATCGACGAGCCGAGGCCGACGTAGAAATCCGGTGTTTCGGAGAAGAACAAGACCCCGAAGAAGGTCGCCCAGAGGATCTGGCTGTATTGCAGCGGCGCGACCACGGCGGCCGGGGCCGCCCGGTAGGCGCCGATCAGGAAGACCTGGGCGATCACGGAGAGAAAACCGATCGACGCCATCAGGCCGAGGTCGGCGAGCTGGACCGGCACATAGACGACCGGAAGCGTCATCGACATGGCGGTCATCGACAGGATCATCGGATAGAGGATGAGCACGGCGGAGCGTTCCTCGCCGCCCAGCTTGCGCACCAGGATGGTGGCGATGGAGTTGGCGCAGGCAGCCGTCAGAGCGGCCGCGTGCCCGAGGGTCAGCGCCGTCACGCCCGGCCTGAGCACGATCAGGACCCCCACCAGGCCGACGATCACCGCGGCCCAGCGTTGGGCCCGCACCTTTTCCCCCAGCAGCGGCACGGAAAACGCGGTTATCAGCAGCGGCATGGCGAACAGGAGTGCGTAGGTCTCCGCCAGCGGCAGTGCCGTGAAGGCGTAGAAGCCGCAGGACATGGAGACGATGGTGAGGCAGGACCGGAGCAGGACGAGCCAGGGATGGCGGGGCCGGAAATTATCGATCGCCTTGTCCGCCAGCATGAGCATCGACATCGGCACGAAGGCGAACAGCATCGAGAAGAAGACGATCTGGAATGCCGGATAAGCCCCGCCGAGCGTCTTGATGATGGCATCGTGGGTGGAAAAGATGCCGAAGGCCACGAGCGCGGCGACCAATCCCTTTAGAGCTGCAGTCATCGGCGGAGCCTTCCTGGTTTGGTACGGACCGCCCGCAATTGCGGAAAGCGCAGGCGCGGAGACTTGAGGAACGGTACGACGGGGCGCGATGCGGCCCTCCTGAGCTGTCGCGACAGAAACAGACCGTCTTCAGCCGTGCGCATGAATAGTTTTACTTGATATCAGAAAGTTTTTGATCGCCAAAGAGCGGAATGCGCCGAAGCAGGTTCCGGCGGAGGCTCCTGTGGATCAACAGGGGCCGGGCCCGGGTCCGAACCCGGCGGCAGGGTCAGACGAAAACGCGTGCCAAGGCGGCGAGGGCCAAAGCATTCGCCGCGCGCTTCGGTCCGGCGAACTCGGCAGCCGCCTGTCCGGGCACCATCAAGGTGATGCGGTTGAGGTCGGAGGCGTCCAGATGGTCGAGATCGGCAGACTTGGCGGCTTCCTCTGCGGAAATACGGATTTCGTCCAGCATGCGTACGAGCCCCTGCCAGATATGAAGGGGTGGCGCTTCATCGGTGCTGCACCAGCGAAAGATTTCATCTTCCGACACCTTCAAGGCCGCTGCGGCCTCATTCGAGCTGAGACCAATATAGCTCATCATATCACTGAAATTACTCATTAAATTCCCCAGACGCGGCTCGCGCCCCTAACACCCGGCAAACAATACTGCATCGCAGTATGGCAAAATTCCAGCTCTGCACAAGAAATTAGTTAACTCCTGCACCGGCAAAAGACCGCAACAGGAGCGGACTCCGGCGATTCTCGCGGCGCCATTCGGTATTTCTGTCAGGCATTGGTGAAACCCACCCCGGAAGGGTCCTGCTGAAACTACCAAACATCTGAAATATATAATGAAAATCGATATCGGTGGAAAACGGATGGCGGTCCGATTGTCGGGTTCGGTTAATGATAGGTTTATCCGACCAAATCAACCTGACTTTCGTGTGCCGCGGACCTCATTCATGAAGTTCAAGGGAAAATCCTTCATTGCGATCGTTCTGACACCGGAGCCGCCTTTTGCGGACTGGTTCAAGGAAATCGACCGGATCGTCGCGCGTTCGCCGGGTTTTTTCATCGACCGGCCCATCATTCTGGACATGCGCGGCAGCAAGCTGCCGATCGACGAGCTGGAAGACCTGCTCGGCGGACTTTCCGAAAGATCCATCCGGGTGATGGGGATCGACGGGATCGCCGGAACCCGCCTGAAACCCGGCATGCCGCCGAGTTTTTCCGGCGGGCGCCTGACTGCGGATGTCGACGTTCCCGAACCGGCCGCGTCCGAAGAAAAACCGGCCGCAAAGGCACAGGAGGCATCGCCGGAGCCCTCCCCCGCAAGCGGTGCGCCGCCCGCAAAAGCGCCGGCCGGAGGCAAGCCGGTCGGAGGCAAGGCGGCGAAAGCCGGCAAGGCGAACGGCAAGTCCGCCGCCGCAGAGCCGGAGCCTCCCGCGCCCGCGGGGCCCGCCGGCGTCGCGGACGGAGCCTCTATCGTCATCACCGAGCCGGTCCGTTCGGGCCAGAGCATTCTTCATCCGGACGGCGACGTGACCGTCATCGGCTCGGTCAGTTCCGGCGCCGAGATCATCGCCGGAGGCTCGATCCACGTTTACGGCGCCTTGCGCGGCCGGGCGCTTGCCGGGGTCTCGGGCAAGGACAGCGCGCGCATCTTCTGCTCCAAGCTGGATGCGGAACTGGTCTCCATAAACGGGCTCTACAAGGTCGCGGACGATTTCGACGGAACGCTGCGCAACGCACCGGCACAGATCCGCTTCGAAAACGAAACGCTGATCTTCGAAGAACTGAACTAACCACGGCTCCGGCCCGCCGATGGCGGCCGGTGCCGGCATAAAACAGGACAAACACCATGAGCAACGCCACCGTCGTCGTGGTCACGTCAGGCAAGGGCGGAGTGGGCAAAACCACCTCCTCCGCGGCAATTGCCTCGGCGCTCGCCAAGGAAGGCTATCAGGTCTGCGCCGTCGACTTCGATGTCGGCCTGCGCAACCTCGACCTGATCATGGGGGCGGAACGCCGCGTCGTGTTCGACCTGGTCAATGTGGTGCGCGGGGAAGCGTCGATCAAACAGGCTCTCGTGCGCGACAAGAAGCTCAACAACCTCTATCTGCTGCCGGCGTCCCAGACGCGCGACAAGGACGCGCTGACCGAGGAAGGCGTCGCCAGCGTCATCAGCGAATTGCGCATGTATTTCGACTGGGTGATCTGCGACAGCCCGGCCGGCATCGAGCGCGGTGCGACGCTTGCCATGCGCTATGCGGACGAGGCCATCATCGTCTCCAATCCGGAAGTCTCGTCGGTGCGCGATTGCGACCGGATCATCGGCCTCCTGGACGCCAAGACCAAGGTCGCGGAAGACGGCAACCGCATGCCGAAGCACCTGCTGATCACCCGCTACGACATCGAGCGGGCGAAGACAGGCGACATGCTGGCAACCGACGATGTGGTCGACATTCTTTCCGTGCCGCTGATCGGTGTCGTGCCGGAAAGCAAGGACGTCCTGAAGGCCTCCAACGTCGGCCTGCCGATTACGCTTTCCGACGAGAACTCTCCGGCCGCCAAGGCCTATACGGAGGCGACACGCCGGTTGCTGGGAGAAAACATCCCTGTGACCATTCCTGAAGAGAAGAAGGGGCTGCTGGGCAAGTTCTTCAAGGGGAGGGCCGCATGAACATCCTGAGCCTCTTTGGCAAAAGGGGCGAAAGCGCTTCCGTTGCCAAGAACCGGCTGCAAATCCTTCTGGCTCACGAACGGGCCGATGACGGCTCCGATGCGGTGCTGATTTCGAACCTCAGGGAAGACATCCTGGCCGTGGTCGCGAAACGGGTCGCGATCGATCCGGACTCCGTCCGCCTCGAAATGGACCGCTCCGGCGACGTCACAACGCTCGGGATCGACATCGAACTGCCGTCCGCCCGCGCGTCGTAATCAAAGACGGGACCGAAAAAGGGCCTCCGGATCCCCCACCCTAGGCGATTGCGGGGAAGAGATCCGGAGGTCTTTTTTTGTTTGTGCGATTGCCAATCCCGGCAGGCACCGCCCGAAAGGCGTCACCGCCCCCGCCCGGCCTGAACCGGTCCGGCTCCGCCGGGAGCGTCTCCCGCCCTGCGCCTTCGACCTTCGGCATCCTCGACCGGCACACCCTTGAAAGCCATCAGTTCGGCCGAATAGACCGCCATCTGCCCGCGTCCCCGGCGTTTTGCCGAATAGAGCGCGACATCCGCTTCCCTCAGCAGATCCGTCGGATTGCGGGAAAAGGCAACGCCGACGCTTGCACCGAATTCGCAGATCGCGTCATTCAGATGGAGCGGCTTGCTGAAATGGTCGATAATCGCGCGGCCGGCGCTCAACACGCGCTCCCGGCTGGCATTGCCGAACATGATGACGAACTCGTCGCCGCCCAACCTGAAAATCCCGTCATCCGGATTGGACAGGGTGCGCAGGCTATCGGCGACATACTGGAGCACCAGATCGCCGGTTTCGTGGCCGAACGTGTCGTTCACCTCCTTGAAGCGGTCGAGATCGGCGTAAAGCAGCGCGTAATTGCCGCTGGGCTTGTCCAGCATCTGGAGCCCGGCCAGTTTTTCATCGAGGTGGCGGCGGTTGCCGAGACCGGTCAGCGGGTCGCTGCGGGCCTGGTCCGCAAGCAGTTCCTTGGCCTTGTCGGCTTCGAGCTTGGCACCTTCCAGCGCCTTGACCAGTTCCGTGGCCCTGCGGAAAAACAGACGCGCGGAAAAGAACATGCTCGCGTAAACGAGCAGAAGCCCCACCGCCAGGGCCGGCACCAACCGGACCCCCGGCAGATCGGGGTTCCAGACGAAATAGCCGATAGGCGTCTTGTCGACACTTTCGATATGAAATCCCGCTTCCCAGGGCCTTGGCGGCTCCGTGGATAGGCGCAGATCCCGGAGCCGGTATTTTTCCGCCATCACCGCAAGGGCCGGCTCATTGATCGGCTGGGCGAAGACGAGAACGTGATCCGTGCTCATGTCCTTGCCGTTATAGGTGGTCATGAGCACCGCACTGGCGAGATAGAGCCTGGCGAGACTGCCCACAAGTCCGGTCGCGGGAACCGGCGCGTCGTCCTTCGGACCGTTTCTGGCCTCTCCGATCAGCACGTCCAGGGCCTCGCCGTAGCGGGCTTGCAGGTCCGCTTCCGCCACCTTTCCCCCCACCACATGCAGCTTCGCCCGTTCGTCTCCGTCGATCAGATGCACGCCCTCGATCTGCAGTTCCTTCTGCATGTAGTCGACGAATGTCTCCTCGACCCATTTCATGTTGAGCCGATCGACAAGATTCTCCACGGCATCGTCCCAATAGCCGTATTCCAGTGTGATGTCGGCGAGATGCTGCGAGCGGTCGCCGAGCATCGCCCGGAAAATCTGCTCGGAGGACTGGATGGAATGCCGGTCGAGGGAATAGGAGAGGAATGTGACGAAGGCCATAAGGCTCACCGCCCCGATCAGAACGGTCGCCCGGAACGGTTTCGACAGACGCCGGATTTCAATCGCCCGCACTTCGGCCTTTGACCTGCGAAGCACGGGGGAAGAACCAGCCTGATCGGTTGCTTCACGTAGAGGCATACTCATACTCATCGCCACTATCCTGCAATACCGCTTCAGTATTACAGGGCCCGCAACAATTTTATGCGTCGAATTCCAAGCTATCAACAAAAGAAATATCAATAAATTCCGATACTTGAACTTCACTCCCTCAATCTACCTGAGGTTTATATTACCTAATCACAAATAACGATGCCTTACTGCCCTATCCTCCTGAAACCGTTCGTAGATTTGTCACTACGAACACCGGTTCCGGCATGTTCATATGTTGACAACCATATTTACCGCTTTTGGTGTGATCGACCCAGGCTGCAGCGGCCGTTTAGCGTTTGGCAGCGCCGCGCGGTCGAGCCGGAGTCGCCCCTGGATACGGAGAAACCGCTCGAAAGTGCGGCACACGTCCTTGCGCTTTTCACCTATTCAGCAACGATCCCGGCTTCAACGATGCCAACCGTTAACGGTCACTACAGCCTAGATGTTTCGGGCGCCGCCGCTGCCGAATGCGTGGCCGGTCAGCTTCGGCAGGCGCCAGATTACGGGCAGGGATACGAGCGTCGCGGCGACCACGTAAAAGATCGGCGCGTAATCGTCCCCTGTGCGGCTGACGAGATAGGTTGCGATCATCGGTGTCGTGCCGCCGAAAATTGCCAGACAGATGTTGTAGCCGAGCGCGACGACGCTGCAACGAAGATGATCCGGTGCCATTCGGGTCAGGGCGGTGATGGAGAGTGCCCAACCTGCCGTGCTGGTCAGAGTCAAACCGATCTGGCCGAGAAACACAGTTGTTGGCTCCGCCCGGTGCATCAGCCACCAGCACGGTCCGGCCAGCACGAGCGTCCCCACCGCTCCCGCCAGGAAAACAGGTCTCAAGCCGAACCTGTCGGCCGCAAGTCCGCAGATCGGAACGAACAGGGCCATGACAATCAGATTGACCGTGGTGATGTCCAGCGCCGTTCCGGAGGAAAAACCCGGCTCGGCGGAGAGATAGGATACCGCATAGACGTAGATGACGAAGTAGATCACCGCTGTCGGGATCAACAGCAGGATCATCTGGCCGATCAGGCCGAGGTGGTCGCGCAGGCTCTGCCAGACCGGCGAACTTTCTCCCTCGCCGTCAGGCGCCGGTCGGCTCTCGGTCAGACTGCGGCGCAGAATGGCGCTGAAGACGGCAACGCCCCCTCCGATCGCGAACGGCAGCCGCCATCCCCAGCCGTCCATCTGGGCGGATGTCAGCACAGAACTGAGCCCGGCCGGAACGGCGGAGCCGAGAACACATCCCCACATCATCGCGAAGGCGACCCAGGCCCCGGTGAGGGCCCTGCGTCCAGGCCGGGCCTGTTCCACCAGCAACACGCCGGAGGCGGTATATTCGCCAGCGACCGATATGCCCTGAACGATGCGGATCAGCACGAGGAGGAGTGCCGCCGCACCGCCGATCTGCTCGTAAGTCGGCAGAAGCGCAATGGCAAACGATCCGCCGCCCATCAGCAGAACGGAAATCATCAGTGCCGTTTTGCGCCCGATCCTGTCGCCGATATGACCGAATATCACACTGCCGACCGGCCGTGCGGCATACCCGACCGCGAGCACCGCGAAAGCTGACAGAAGCGAGGCAAACCGGTCGTCGGACGGGAAGAACAACGTGGCAAGAGTGGGCGCCAGAAAGCCATAGACCGTGAAATCGTACCATTCGAGAACATTGCCGCTCGCGGCAGCCAGAACGGATCTTGGGGTGACCGGAGATTTCGCATCCGCCATGACATTCACTCCCGGAACCTCTGTATTTTTGACAGATTGCACCTTAGGCGGAGCCAACGCAATCCATCGCCTTCTCAGGTCCCGGCGACCAGACACCGCCCCTGCCACTCAGCCTGCCTTTTTCGCGGACAGGACGATGCAACTCGGATTGTCGAGATACCAGGCCCAGTCGTTCTGAAGATCCGTCCGCTCCGGCGGCAGCTTCAGCGGGTGCCAGCGGATATCGGCGAGACCGCCTTCGGTCAGGGCCGCTTCATGCTGCCCCTTGCTCCACTGCCAGATCGGCACATCGAAATCGCCGATGGTGAGCGCATGGGCGGGCGGGTCGACGACGCGATAGCGAAAGCCGATCCGGGCTTCCATATCCTCCGGTGCGTTGGTGAAATCGTATTCCGGATTGATCGTGTAGGTGACGAACCGGCCGCCCTGCTTCAGATTCCGGCCGATCAGCCGCGCCATGGCGGTCAGTTCCTCCACGTTCCGGGCGTAGTGGAACAGGTACATCGCGGTGACGAGATCGGCCGGTGGGGTAAGCTGAAAGGTCTCGTCGGCGGCGCTCGCCTGATGATAGGAGACATTGCCCGCAAAGGCTTCCGGCTGTCCGGGCGCGTTCTGCGCCCTGGCACGGTCGAGCATTTCCTCAGAAACGTCCAGCCCGATCACTTCCTGCGCACCGCCATGGGCAAGCACACGGCTCAGCCGGCCGTCTCCACAGGCGAGATCGAGTACGCGCCTGCCCGCGACCGGCCCCAGAACCTCCAGGAAGACCGTCCATTCGAGCAGCCGGTAAGGCCCCTCCGCCATGGCCTGCCGCAGATAGGGCGACGGATTCCTGTCATAGTCGGCCATGTCACTCCCCCCTGCACCGGACGCCGGAGCGCCAAACGGACCGGACCGCGCAGCGGTCGGCAGGACACCGTTATTCTTCCGCGCAAACACGTCCCAAATCGGGCAGGCCGCGATTCAGGACGCCCTGAAGACCTCCGAGGCCCGCCGGTACCGCTCCAGGTTTTCGGCGGTGTAGGCGGCGAAGTCGAAGTCCAGAGACGAATGCAGTTCGGAAACCATCGACCAGAGCGTTTCCCGAAGAAGCGAGGCGCATTTCATGGCGAGATAGCGGTGGATCAGCAGGCCGTCGGGCCTTTCGCCGTAATAGAGTTCCAGAGCCAGCAGTTCCTGCTCCGGTCCCATGTCGCTGTTCGACGCCAGTCCCGCGAGATCGAAAAGCGGCGAATTGAAGCCCGCGTAGTCCCAGTCGATCAGCCACAGGCGCTTGCCGTCGTCAATCAGGTTGGCGGCGAGCAGATCGTTGTGGCTGAAGACCATCTGGATCCGGCCTATGGATTCCTCCAGTCTTTCGGCCTGTGTTTCCAGTTCGGGCAGCAACCCGGCATGGGGGCTCGCTCCCTCCTTCAGCAGACGCGCGTAATTGCGCACGACATGAAAGACCCAGAAGGCCATGACCGGCCCCTGCAGAAACGCCGGCACATGGTGATGACAGCGATGGATGAGATCGACCACCCCAGGCAGGGTCTCCGGGGCTCGCACGTCTTCCGGGCCGAGCGTTTTTCCCTCGACGAAGTCCAGAACGATCGCGTTGTCCTGCGCATGATGAACGGCGGGCGACAGCCCGGCTGCATGGGCGGCGCGGCTGGCGGCAATGTCGTTGAAACGCATGATCTGGTGCGCAGGAATGTCTCCGCCGATCCGCGCCACGAAGGTCCGGCCGCCATCGATGACCTTGAAGCTCGTGTTGGTGATGCCCCCGGGCAGCGGTTCCGGATCGACCGGACCGGTCCAGCAAGGCAGAGCGGCAACGATTTCCAGCGGGCTTTCGGGCACAGGACCTCCCCCGGGACCCGGAAAAGGCCCCTGGAAATATCCTCCTTGGAAAACTTTCGCGGGTAAAGTGCGGCTTGAAGATCCGTCCTACGCCTCGTAGACGATCTCGCGGGTCTCGCGGAATTTCACATCCGGAAATTTCTCAGTGATATGACCGACTTCCCAGGCGTTCTTGAACAGGAACACCGGCTTGTCGTCGCGGTCGTTGGCGATCGACATGCGGTGGCCTTCAAGCATTTTCTGAAGTGTCTGGCTGTCGGTTTCGATCCAGCGGGCGGTGGAATAGGGCACGGCCTCGAAGCCGATCTCCGTGCCGTATTCGGCCTTCAGACGGTCGACCACCACATCGAGCTGCAGCGCGCCGACCACGCCGACGATCCAGTTGGAGCCCAGATCCGGCTTGAAGATCTGCACGAGGCCTTCCTCGGCAAGGTCCTGGAGCCCCTGGCGCATCTGCTTGACGCGCATGGTGTCGGAGAGCCGCACCCGGCGCAGGATTTCCGGCGCGAAGGCCGGCAGGCCGGTGACATGGATGTTCTCGCCTTCCGTCAGCGTGTCGCCGACCCGGAGCTGGCCGTGGTTCGGAACACCGATGACGTCACCCGGATAGGCGAGATCGGCGATCTCGCGTTCTTCCGCGAAGAAGAAGATCGGCGCGGAAACGGCGATCTGCTTGTCGGCGCGTACGTGTTTCAGCTTCATGCCGCGCCTGAAGGTGCCCGAGCACAGGCGCACGAAGGCGATCCGGTCGCGGTGCTTGGGGTCCATGTTGGCCTGGACCTTGAAGACGAAGCCGGTGACCTTGTCCTCGCCCGGCATGATGGTGCGTCCGCCGGTTGCCGGCTGGGAATGGGGCGGCGGCGCGAAGTCGGCGATGAAGTCGAGCACTTCCTCGATACCGTAATCGCGCAGTGCCGAACCGAAAAACACCGGCGTCAGGTGACCCTCCAGGAAGCTTTCCTCGTCGAATTCGGCATAACCTTCCGCACCGAGTTCGACGTTTTCGGTGAGTTCGTCAATGATCCGGTCGAAGACCGTGCCGGTCAGGATTTCGTCGTCGAGGCCGGAGACGTCCTTCGTCTGGGCGTAGGCCCCTCCCCGCTCGCCGCCGGAAGTGTGGAACTTCTTCTTCTTCCAGTCGTAGACGCCGAAGAAGTCCGAGCCCATGCCGACCGGCCAGGTCTGCGGCGAGACGTCGAGCGCGAGCGCCTCCTGGACCTCGTCGAGGATCTCCAGGGCGTGGCGGCCTTCCCGGTCGATCTTGTTGACGAAGGTGATGATCGGGATGTCGCGCAGGCGGCAGACCTCGAACAGCTTGCGGGTCTGGGTCTCGATGCCTTTCGCTGCGTCGATCACCATGATGGCGGCATCGACGGCCGTCAGCGTGCGGTAGGTGTCCTCGGAGAAGTCCTCGTGGCCCGGCGTGTCGAGCAGATTGTAGATGATGCCCTTGCGCTCGAAGGTCATGACGGAGGACGACACGGAGATGCCGCGCTCCTGCTCGATCTTCATCCAGTCGGAACGGGCGCGGCGGCGCTCGCCGCGGGCGCGCACCTGGCCGGCGGCCCGGATCGCGCCGCCCGACAGGAGCAGCTTTTCCGTGAGGGTCGTCTTGCCGGCGTCCGGGTGGGAAATAATCGCAAAGGTGCGCCGGGCTTGATAAGGCGCCGTGCCGTTGAGGCTCGTCATGAATGTCTCCTGGTCCGTGTGGACTTGCGGGCCGCGCAAACGCGCCGGGAATCCCGGGGGCGCAGTCTCAGTCTCTCAGCCGGACGGATTGATGTTTCGTTGGCGCAAGGTCATAGAGAGAATCCTTGTAAATTTCCAGCACAGAATCACACCTGCCGCCCGAGGAGATCCTCTTGAGCTTCCGCAAATGCCTCGCCATCGGCCTCCTGATGATCGCCGCGACGGCCGCCCTCCTGCTCGCCATGGGGCGGATCCCGATCTGCGAATGCGGCTATGTGCGCCTGTGGACGCCGGCGAGCGACATTTCCGGCTCCTCCCAGCACATCGCGGACTGGTACACGCTCTCGCATGTCATCCACGGCTTCCTGTTCTACTGGTTTCTCTGGCTTTTGTTCCGGCGCAACACGGTGTGCGAACGGGCGCTTGGCGCGATCCTGATCGAAGCCGCCTGGGAAATCCTCGAAAACAGCCCCTGGATCATCGACCGCTACCGCGAGGCGACCATTGCCGCGGGCTACACCGGCGACAGCGTCCTGAATTCGGTGTTCGACATCCTGTGGATGCTTGCGGGCTTTCTCTTTGCCTCCCGCGCGCCCGTCCGGCTCACGATCGCCATCGCCATCCTGTTCGAGCTGCTGGCGCTCTGGGTGATCCGCGACAACCTCACACTGAACGTCATCATGCTGGTCTATCCGCTCAAGGCCATCAAGACCTGGCAGGGCGGGTGACCGGGACCGGTATCTCCTGCAAAGGTAGCCTTTGAAAATCCTGCCTTGGTCATCAATTCTGATTTCCGGGTCCACCTTTGTCGCTCCGGGTCCCCCCGGTTCTGCGTCAATGCAGAACCGGGGCCTACTCGCTGATCCGCTTGTCGCAACAGATCAGACCCATCACTCGACTTCGAAGCTCTGGAAATGAGTAGGCCCCGGACCGCACTGCGTTCGCCTTGGGTGACACTTGTGGGGTGTGCCAGATCCATTGCCCCGAACCCCGGCAAAGCGGAGATCCGGGACGACGAACCGCAGAGCGCACTTACCGCCCCCTCCCGTAAAGGAGAGGCAAAGCTCCCAAAGGGAGGCCTTAGCCTAGTTCATCCGGGAGGGTTTAACTGGCGGCAATACGTTGACGGCAAGAGAGGCTTTGCGGACCCGGACCGGTTCGCTGACGGCCGCGGCCTGATGGCCCTCGTCGTCCTCCTCCGGATCCAGATCGATGAGGATCAGGTTTTCCAGGAAGGCGATCAGGGCGGCGCGGTCCGCTTCACCCAGGGTTTCGTAAGCAACGCGGCTTTCCTCGGCTTCCCCGCCATGGGCAAGGATGGCCTCCTCCAGCGTGGTTGCGTTGCCGTCATGCAGCCAGGGCCCGGTTGAGCCGACACCGGCCAGTGACGCCGTCGGCCAGACGGAAGCGCCGAACCCCGTCACGTCGACCGGATCGCTCAGTTTTTCTCCCATGTCGTGGCGCTTGAAGTCGGAATACCAGGCGACCAGGGCCGAACCGTCCTCCGCTCGCGGAAAGGCGCCCATGTTCAGCGTCTCGCCGCTCGCGGTCACCACGTGATTGTTGGGAGAGTCCCGGGTCAGATCGACCCAGATGGCCGTATCGCGCGAAAGCCCGGCGTCGGCCGCCTTCTGGCCGGACGGGAGAACATCTTCAAAAAATCCTTCCTGAAGGCTCGGCTCGCTGAAGACCGGCGTGGAAATCTTCATCACCGGCATGTGGCAGCTCGCGCATTGCGCTTCGGAGAATTTCCGCTCTCCGAGCTCGATCCGTGCCTTTTCCTCCGGTTCGAGCCGCATGATGCCACGGTCGTGGAGTTCCAGCCTGGAGATCGGACGCTCCAAGGCAGCCATGTAAACGGAAAGAGCCGTGAGATCGCCGATCGAGAGTTCCCCGGTGACACCGTCGAAATCGCCGTCGAACGGGCCTACCAGTTCGTCGGCCTGCATGCCCAGTTCGTTATGGGCGGCGTGGCGGGTGAAGGCACGCACGGTGGCATGGGTTCCCTTCCAGCCGAACATCCTGATCACCAGGTCTTCATCGACACCCTCGACACCGCTGCGATCGAAATCGGCGACGCAGACACCGGTCTGCGCGTCCAGCACCGGTTTCGCGGAGAGCGTGCCGAAACTCACCGATTTCGCGGTCAGGGCAGTCGAGGCCTCCTGGTTCAGCGTGCAGACATCTTTTTCGAGCACATCCTCCTGGGCTTTCAGCTCGGCGGTCATTTCCTCGGCAATCCGCTGCACCGCTCCGAGTGCGAACAGCGGCGGCGTATTGCGGTGCAGGTATTTCGCCGGATCTCCCGTATGGAGCGGATCGACAATGCCGTTGAGCGGATTGGTGCCGGCGCCGTTCGTATAAGGCGCGGAGTGGCAGGAAATACAGGACTGGGCCACCGGTCCGGCTTCGCGGCGGGGCAAATGGTTCGACCACTCGCCGAATGCCTGCAGGTCTGCCCGGGGTATGCGCGTGAACATCTTTCCGCTCTGGCTGACCCCGGCGCCGACACCGCGTTCGGCGGTGAACTCGGCTTCGGTCAGTTCGTCCCCGGCTTCGAAGGCTTCCATGAATGCCTCCTGCGGGTTGTCCTGCACCAGGGCGTTCAGGTGTTCCTGTCGCACCGGTTCGGGTTCTTCTGCCTCCCCTTCGACCGGCAGGATCAATATGGCAAAGGCGGAGAACAGCCCAAGCTTGCGTCCAGCTTGAAGGATCATGAGTTCTGTCTTTCTTATCTGTATCTCTGGAAATCGAATGAGTTAAGTATGTGAAGCTGCAGTCGAAAATTGAATCATTAAATTTCATTACTTTTCTCTTCTTTTCCGGAAGAAATGTAAATTTCACGGGTTTTTACAAAAGCTCCACTCTTTTCTGATCAATCTTCGATAGGATAATATTCTATTCGAACACTACTCATTTTGATTGTGCCGTTACGGAATCAGTTCGTTGCCTTTCCAGACTTACCGGCACTCCCGGCCCCAGGGGTCGCCGAGCACCGCCACCCGGTTCCGAGGGCTCTCAAGGCGTTGCCGCCCTTCCGCCACATTCTCCCCCGGAATCGAAAAGACCTTTGACGATTCTGCCGATGGCGCTACTGATGGGACGACCAACCGCAGGATGCCGGATCCCAACCGGACCGTCCCCCGCCCGTCCGAGGCAGGACGGATGACATTTCAAGATCGCTCGCCTTAAATGCTTTCAATCGATTTAGACAAAAACAAACGGCTCTAGAGGAGGACCCCATGGCCATCGAAGGAAAAGACAATCCGCAATCGCGCCCGATCCGGCTCGGTATGGTCGGCGGCGGCAAGGACGCCTTTATCGGCGCCGTTCACCGGATCGCTTCGCGGATCGACGGACGCTACGAACTGGTCGCGGGCGCGCTTTCCTCCACGCCTGAAAAAGCGCTGGAGTCCGGCAAGGCGCTCGGCCTCAGGGACGACCGTATCTACGCCTCGTTCGAGGACATGGCCAAGCGCGAGGCAAGGCTGAAGGACGGGATCGAGGCGGTCGCGATCGTGACGCCGAACCATGTCCACTATCCGGCCGCAAAAGCCTTCCTGAAACGGGGCATCCACGTCATCTGCGACAAGCCGCTGACCTCGACGCTGGCGGATGCCAAGAAGCTCGCCAAGACGGCCGAGAGTTCCGACGCCCTGTTCTTCCTGACGCACAACTACACCGGCTACCCGATGGTCCGCCAGGCACGGGAGCTGATCCAAAACGGCGCTCTCGGCACGATCCGCGTCGTGCAGGTGGAATATGCGCAGGACTGGCTGACGGTGGAGCAGCACAACAAGCAGGCCGACTGGCGCACCGACCCGGCCCGCACCGGGTTGGGCGGCTCCACCGGAGACATCGGCACCCATGCCTATAATCTTGCCTGTTTCATCTCGGGCCTTTCCGCCGAGAGCCTTGCAGCCGACCTGCAGTCCTTCGTTCCGGGGCGTCAAGTCGACGACAACGCTCACGTCATGCTGCGCTTCGGCGGTGGCGCAAGAGGCATGCTCTGGTGCTCGCAGGTCGCGCCCGGCAACGAGAACAATCTCAAGATCCGCGTCTATGGCGACAAGGGCGGGCTGGAGTGGCACCAGGAGAACCCGAACTATCTCCATTTCACGCCCTTCGGCGAACCTCTGAAGGTTCTGACCCGCGGCGGCGCGGGCATGTCGGCCAGCATCGCCCCCGCGACCCGTATCCCGCCGGGCCATCCGGAAGGTTACCTGGAGGGTTTCGCCAACCTCTACAACGAGGCTGCCGACGCGATCCGGTCGCATCAGGCAGGCAAGAAGGTTTCCACCCTCGTTCCCGGAATCGGCGACGGCCTTGCCGGCGTGCGCTTCATCGATGCCTGTGTCAGGTCGTCGGGCAAGAACGCCGCCTGGGTGAAGTTCGACGGATAGGAATTAGGCTGCGGGAAGCACTCCACCTAATCCCTCATCCTGAGGAAGCGCGGAGCGCTGTCTCGAAGGATGGGCTGCTTGTTCAAGAGTATGCCGCCCATGCTTCGAGACGGGCCTTCGGCCCTCCTCAGCATGAAGGTGTTGTTTAGCTTCCTTCTGGAAATGCCGGTTTCACCGTGCCGCGCCGGGGCCTCGTGGCAGGTCCTGGACGGCATCAACAGACCAGCCACCTTTCCGCTGGTCATGCCATGGCTTGACCCATCCAGCGAATGCAGGTGGCGAAAGGAAACGGAATGGATTGCAGGGTCAAGCCCTGCAATGACCCCGGGTTGGGCGGGATTGGCGATCCGCAACGGTTCCTTCCTTATTCCGGAAGCCTTGCCTACCCGCTTGCCCGTCCGCGCAAGCCGCTCATTTTTCCGGCAGGGATCGGTTTGCCCTGCCAAGGCTAATGCTCGCCCCCTGATTGCGATGACCGCCTATGGAGACCGGCTTCACATAGTTCAATCCAGAGGCGAAACTATCTTGCGACCTCAATCAAAAAACGCAGAACCCAAACGCAGGCGGATTGGCAATTTCTCTTTTTAATACAACTACTTATCCAGCAAAACACGCCGCGCTACAACTGCCTCTTTACAAAAGTAATAAAGTAATACTTAATTACTTTTGTGAGGAGAACATACTTTGTGGAGGAGACTCATGAAACTCAAGGCAATGCTTATTGCCGGGGCGGTGTCGCTTATTCCGGCGACCGCCATGGCAGCCGATCTGACGATCGGATTTTCGCAGATCGGATCGGAATCCGGCTGGCGCGCGGCAGAAACGACCGTCACCAAACAGGAAGCGGAAAAGCGGGGCATCAACCTGAAATTCGCCGACGCCCAGCAGAAGCAGGAAAACCAGATCAAGGCGATCCGGTCCTTCATCGCGCAGGGGGTCGACGCCATCCTGCTCGCGCCGGTCGTCGCAACCGGCTGGGATGAGGTCCTGGAAGAAGCCAAGGACGCCGAGATCCCCGTCGTCCTGCTCGACCGGACCGTGGACGCTCCGGACGATCTCTACATGACCGCCGTCACCTCCGACCTGGTACATGAAGGCCGGGTCGCCGGAAAATGGCTCGTCGAAGAGACGGGCGGCGAGCAATGTGACATCGTCGAACTGCAGGGCACCACGGGCTCGTCGCCGGCGATCGACCGGAAGAAAGGCTTCGAGGAAGGCATCGCCGGCAACGACAATCTCAAGATCGTCCGCAGCCAGACCGGTGATTTCACCCGCAGCCAGGGCAAGGTCGTGATGGAAAGCTTCCTGAAGGCTGTCGGCGGCGAGAACATCTGCGCGCTCTACGCCCACAATGACGACATGGCCGTCGGCGCCATCCAGGCGATCAAGGAAGCCGGGCTGAAGCCGGGCGAAGACATCAAGATCGTGTCGATCGACAGCGTGCCGGACATCCATCTCGCCATGGCGAACGGCGAAGCCAACGCCACGATCGAGCTGACCCCGAATATGGCCGGACCGGCTCTGGATGCGCTCGAAGCCTATCTTGCGGACGGCACCGTTCCGCCGAAATGGATCCAGACCGAGTCCAAGCTCTACACGCTCAAAGATGATAACATGGCCATCTACGAGCAGAAGAAAGACCTGGGATACTGATCATCCCCGTGCCGGGCGGTCTTTCCGCCCGGCATCAAGATCACCCCGCGTTCTTCCGAACGGCGGATGTTCCAAGGTTTTGGCGGCCAGATCCCGGGGGGAAGCCGATAGATGGCGAGCGCGACCGGCCCTGTGCTTGAGTGCAAGGGCATTTCCAAGTTTTTTCCCGGGGCCATCGCCCTGGATGCGGTGGACCTGAGCCTTTATCCGGGAGAGGTTCATGCCCTCCTCGGCGAGAACGGCGCCGGAAAATCCACGCTGATCAAGTGCCTGACCGGCGCCTATCGACGCGACGGCGGCACGATCCTGCTCGACAACCGCGAGATCGCGCCGCACAGCACGCAGGACAGCCAGAAACTCGGCATCGGGACGGTCTACCAGGAAGTCAACCTGCTGCCCAACCTGACCGTTGCGGAGAACCTGTTTCTCGGCCGCCAGCCCATGTGGCACGGCTTCATTTCGCAGCGGAAAATGCTGGCCATGGCCAGGGACCTGCTCGCCGAATTCGGCCTGTCCGTCAACCCCGCCGAGCCGCTTGCAGCCTATTCCGTTGCGGTCCAGCAGGTGGTCGCGATTGCCCGTGCCGTGGAACTTTCCGGCAAGGTGCTGATCCTCGACGAGCCGACCGCAAGCCTCGACCGGGACGAGGTCGAGCTGGTCTTTTCGGTGATCGAGAAACTGAAGGCCCGGGGTCTCGCCATCGTCTTCATCACCCATTTCCTCGACCAGGTGTTCGAGATCTCCGACCGGGCGACGGTGCTGCGCAACGGCCGGGTGGTCGGTACGCGGCTGCTCAAGGATGCCACCCAGACCGACATCGTCACCCTGATGCTCGGCCGGCAGCTCGAGGACCGTATCCAGGACCGCGCGCCGTCGCAGACCGGCGACACGCTGGTCGAGTTCAGGGACTTCGGCAAGAACGGGGTCATCGAGCCGTTCGACCTGACGGTGCGCAAGGGCGAAGTCGTCGGCCTGGCCGGCCTGCTCGGGTCGGGCCGGACTGAAACCGCGGGCCTGATCTTCGGCGCCCAGCAGGCGGACCAGGGCGAAGCCCGGCTCGAAGGCCGCAGGATCAGCCTGAAGAGCCCGCGCGAGGCAGTCGCGCACAGGTTTGCGCTCTGCCCGGAAGACCGCAAGAGCGACGGTATCGTCGGCGACCTTTCCGTACGGGAGAACATCATTCTGGCGCTGCAGGCCCGCCAGGGCTGGTTCCGCCCCCTGCCCGCGGCCAAGATCAACGAACTTGCCGAGGCCTATGTCCGGGCGCTCGACATCCGCCTTGCCAGCCTCGACATGCCCATCCGGCTCCTGTCGGGCGGCAACCAGCAGAAGGCGCTGCTCGCCCGCTGGCTTGCGACCAACCCCGCCTTCCTGATCCTGGACGAACCGACGCGCGGCATCGATGTCGGCGCGCATGCGGAGATCATCGCGCTGATCGAGAAGCTGCGAGAGGACGGCCTGGCGCTGCTGATCGCTTCGTCGGAACTGGAAGAACTGGTCGCCTATTCGACCCGGGTCATCGTGCTGCGCGACCGGCGCCACGTCCGCGAGCTGAAAGGCGACGACATCACCACCAACAACATCGTCGCGGCGATCGCAGACGATCCGCTGGCGGAGGCCGTCTGATGTCCGGCCAGGTCCGCTCCACCTTCAAACGCATCACGCCGCAACTGGTCATCCTGGCCGCGGTGCTGTTCCTGAATTTCCTGGTATTCCCGGACTTCTTCCGGATCGAATTCCAGCACGGCCGCCTGTTCGGCAATCTGGTCGACGTGCTCAACCGGGGCGCACCGACCGCACTTCTGTGCATCGGCATGACCCTGGTCATTGCCACAAGGGGTATCGACCTGTCGGTCGGCGCAGTCATGGCGATTGCCGGGGCGGTCGCAGCCTCGCTCGTCGTCGACAATCATAGCTGGGAAGTGGCTCTGCTGGGTGCGCTTTTCGTAGGCGCGCTCTGCGGGCTGTGGAACGGCGTGCTTGTCGCAGTCCTGAGGATCCAGCCCATTGTGGCAACGCTGGTGCTGATGGTCGCAGGTCGGGGCGTCGCCCAGCTCGTGACGGAAGGCACGATCCTGACCTTCCTCAATCCCGGCCTGATCCATCTGGGCGCCGGCACGGTGTTCGGCATTCCGACCCCCATCCTGATCTGGATCGGCCTCGGACTCGCGGTGACCGCCGCCGTCCGCAAGACCGCGCTCGGCATGCTGATCGAAGCCATCGGCATCAACGAGAGCTCCTCGCGCCTGGCCGGCATCAACAGCCGGGTGCTGATCATTTCGGTCTATCTGATCTGCGGCTTCTGCGCGGCGCTCGCCGGCGTGATCGTCGCAGCCGACATCAAGGGGGCGGATGCCAACAACGCCGGGCTGTGGCTGGAACTCGACGCCATCCTGGCGGTGGTGATCGGCGGCAATTCGCTTCTGGGCGGCCGGTTCTCGATCCTTGCCTCTCTGATCGGCGCGCTGATCATCCAATCGGTCAATTCGGTCATCCTGCTCTCAGGCATGCCGCCCGAGTTCAACCTCGTGATCAAGGCGCTGATCATCATCGCGATCCTGGTGATCCAGTCGCCGACGGTCAAACACGCGCTCTACATCCTGCGTGCCTCGGCAGAGCCCCTGCCCGCCAAGCCCATCAAGGAAGCGAAAGAAAGTCCGCAATGATCCGTTCCACCCATCTGCCGCTTCTGGTGACGATCGCCACCTTCCTGCTGGCCTACACGCTGTGCGCCTGGCAGTACCCGGCGATGCTGTCGACCCGGGTCCTGGCGAACCTCCTGACGGACAACGCCTTTCTGGGCATCGCAGCGGTCGGCATGACTTTCGTCATCCTGTCCGGCGGCATCGATCTGTCGGTCGGCTCGGTGATCGCCTTCACCGGGGTGTTTCTGGCGGTGATCCTGCGGGATACCTCGGTCCACCCGATCGCCGCCTTCGGCCTGGTTCTGATGATCACCATCTCCTTCGGCGCGGCGATGGGGGCCATGATCCATTACCTGGAGATGCCGCCCTTCATCGTGACGCTGGCAGGCATGTTCCTGGCGCGCGGGGCGGCCTATGTGCTGTCGACGGACAGCGTGCCGATCACCCACGAATTCTACGACACGCTGCAGTCGCTCTACTGGAAGGCACCGGGCGGCGGACGCTTCCGGCTGACCGGGCTGATCATGCTGCTGACCTTTTTGGCCGGCATCGTGATCGCCCACCGGACCCGCTTCGGCCAGAATGTCTATGCCATCGGCGGCGGGCTTCCGACCGCGCGGCTGATGGGCGTGCCACTTGCCCGCACGACCATCGGAATCTACGCGACCTCCGGCGGCCTGGCGGGCCTGTCGGGGATCGTCTTCTCGCTTTATACCTCTGCCGGCTATTCGCTGGCGACCGTAGGCGTCGAACTCGACGCCATCGCGGCGGTGGTCATCGGCGGCACGCTGCTCACCGGCGGCACCGGCTTCGTCGCGGGCACATTCTTTGGCATTTTGATAATGGGATTGATACAAACCTTTATCGTATTCGACGGAACGCTCTCGAGCTGGTGGACCAAAATCGTGATCGGCGGTCTGCTCTTCGGCTTCATCCTGCTTCAGAAGGGACTCACTTGGGCAACGACACTGCGCAGAAAACCAGCGACAGAGTTCGCCGCGCAATCATGACATTCGTCGCCACCGGCGGGTTGGGAAGCCAAATCGGCAATCACACGGATCAGGTTGTCGAGCAGCTCGGAAGAGCCATCGTGGCAGGCGAGTATCCGCCGGAAACGATGATCCCGCTGGACCCGGATATTTCTGAAATGTTCGACGTGTCGCGCACGGTCGTCCGGGAGGCCAAGAAGACCCTGATCGCCAAGGGCCTGATCCAGTCCAAGGCCAAAGTGGGTACCCACGTGCGCCCGGCGTCGGAATGGAACATGTTCGACCCCGATGTGCTGCGCTGGCACGCAGCCCTCAAGAACGCCAGGCCGTTTCTCGAGGAGCTGTTCGAAATCCGGCTGATCTTCGAGCCGGCCGCCGCCGGCAAGGCCGCCAAACGGGCCTCGGACGCGGAATGCGCGGCCCTCTCCAAACTGTGCGACAACCTGGCGACCGGCAAGGACCGGGCGGCGGTTGCGGTCGCCGACCTGGAATTCCACAAGATGATCCTGAGACTTTCCGGCAACCGCTTCCTGCAGTCGCTCGGGGACCTGGTTCAGGCCGCACTCTATTCCCTGTTCATCGCCGAAGCCAATGAGCGCAACGACCAGGAAACCTACGAATTCGTCGAGCGGCACAGGGCCATCGTCACCGCCATCACCGCCGGCGACGCCGACAAGGCCTCCTCCGCCATGCGGGCGGTGATCCTTGCAGGGCGCAAGATCGAACTGAACGTCTGATCTCGCCCCCTAGACACCTTCGATCAAATTAGCCGTCGTCATCCCGGACGCAGCGCAGCGGAGATCCGGGATCGGAGAGCTTCAAGACCCTTTTTTCAACAATATCTCGGGGAGATCCGGGGCTCACCGATCCCGGCTCCGCGCTTACGCTTGGCCGGGATGACGAACTGAAAAGCCGTTCTTGCAGAGAGCGGCTTGCGGCCTTCATACCAACCGGCAGAACTCGAAAAACCTCATCCTGAGGAAGCGCCTTGGCGCTGTCTCGAAGGATGGGCCGCTTGCTCGGGAGTATGCCGCCCATCCTTCGAGACGGACCTGACGGTCCTCCTCAGGATGAGGGCGGTGTTTCCGGAGAGGAAACAACCGCCGACATTTCCGGCTCACTTGACGGGCAGCAGCGCGTCCGGGATGTTCTGGTAGCACACGGGCCGCAGGAAGCGGCGGATGGCGAGGGTGCCGACCGAGGTCGCGCCGAAATTGGTCGACGCCGGATAAGGCCCGCCATGGACCATGGCATCCGCCACCTCAACGCCGGTCGGGAAGCCGTTCGCCAGCACACGTCCGGCCTTGCGTTCCAGGATCGGCATCAGCTTGCGGGCGAGTTCCGTGTCGCTGTTGTCCATCTGCAGGGTACAGGTGAGCTGGCCTTCCAGGCCCCTGGCGATTTCCAGGAGCTGGGCTTCGTCCTTGACACGCACGACGATGCCGAGCGGCCCGAAGACCTCCTCGCCCAGTTCCTCGTTGGCAAGCCAGGCCGCACCGGTGGTTTCGAACATGTAGGGCTTGGCGGTGCGGGTCTCGCAGGAGGTGCCGATCAGCTCGCGCACGCCGCTGTTGGCGGCCACGCGCTTGCTGCCCGTGCGGAATGCCGCCGCGATGCCGTCGGTCAGCATGGTCTGCTCGCCGATCCCGCCGAGCGCTTCGGTGGCCGTCTTGACGAAGGCATCGGCGTCCGGGCCGTCGAGCACCAGCACGATGCCCGGATTGGTGCAGAACTGCCCCGCACCCATGGTCAGGGATCCGGCCCAGCCCTTGGCGATCGCCTCGCCGTGCGCAGCGAGCGCCGTGGGCAGGATGAACATCGGGTTGACCGAGCCGAGTTCGCCGAAGAACGGGATCGGCACCGGCCGCTGCGCGCAGAGATCGAACAGGGCCCGGCCGCCGCGCAGCGACCCGGTGAAGCCGACGGCGGTGATCAGCGGATGCTGGACCAGAGCCTGGCCGACCTCGTGGCCATTGCCCTGGATGAAGGAAAAGACGCCCGGATGCAGGCCACAGGACTTGACGGCGGCGGCAATCGCCTCGGCGACGATCTCGCCCGTGCCCGGGTGCGCCGGATGGCCCCTGACGACCACCGGGCAGCCGGCTGCCAGCGCGGAGGCGGTATCACCGCCCGCGGTGGAAAAGGCGAGCGGGAAGTTGGAGGCGCCGAAGACGGCGACCGGGCCGAAAGGCCGCTGCACCAGCTTCAGGTCGGGGCGCGGCAGGGGCTGCCGGTCCGGCAGGGCCTCGTCGTGGCGGTAGTCGAGATAGTCGCCCTTCAGGATGTGATCGGCGAACAGCCGGAGCTGACCGGTGGTGCGGCCGCGTTCCCCCTGGAGGCGGGCCTCGGGCAGTCCGGTTTCGGAGGTTCCGATGGTGGTGATCGCTTCGGCGCGCGCCTCGATTTCATCGGCAATCGCGTTCAGGAACTTCGCCCGCTCTTCGCGGGTCGAATAGCCGTAGCTCCAGAAGGCCTCTTCGGCGCTCCTGCAGGCCGCGTCGACCTGGTCGGCGGTGCCGACATAGAACTGGTAGGGCTGGCCGCTGGCCGGCTCGGAGCTGAATGTCTTGTCGCTCACCGCCCATTGCCCGGCAATGAGCTGCTTTCCGTGGGGCATAAAAGTCATGAGGAACCTTCCGGTTTCAAACGCGCATTAGAAGTGGAACGGAGCTACGGTTTCCCGCTTGCCGAGGGAAAAGGCATCGCAGACGTGGATCATCGGAAAGAGATCCATATCCGTTTCGCCTGTTTTCACCAGGTCCATCATACGGGCGTAGAGGTTGGCATATTCGTGGTTCGATCCTTGTTTAACCGTTTTACCGTCAATCTCAAGCCGCTCGCCGCCAAAAGATAGCCTGGCGCTGCCCCGGTCCGTCGCAATTTCGATGTCCCAGGTCTGCAGACCTTCGTGCCGCCAGTCGAACTCGGCGGTCACGTCGGCGCCGTTCGGATCGACGAATGTCAGGTGGGCGGCGATGGGGGTCGCACGGTTTTCCGGAAATTCCAGCGTCGCGGCGGCGAGATGCACGCGATAAGGCAGGATTTCCGTCAGGATCGACAAGGCATTGATGCCGGGATCGAAGACGCCCATGCCGCCCGGCTCCCAGATCCATTCCTGTCCCGGGTGCCAGCGCCGGACGTCTTCCTTCCAGACGATCTTCAGGCTTTCGATCGTGCGGGTTGCGAGCCAGGCTTTCAGATCCGGCACGCAGTCGGCGTAGCGCGAATGCCAGGTGGCGAAGATGGTCACGCCGTTTTCCCTGGCCAGCGCCTCCAGAGCATAGCATTCGGCGAGGCTCTGTCCCGGCGGTTTTTCCAGCATGACGTTCCTGCCCGCCTTCAGCGCCTTTGCGGCATAGTCGAAACGGGGCTGCGGCGGGATCGCCAGCGAGATTGTCGAAATGTCCGGCCTTGCGTCCAGAAGCGCGTCGAGCGTTTCGAAATGGTCGACGCCTTCGACCGACGCGTGGCGGCTGACGGCGGCCTCCAGGGACCAGTCCGAATTTGCGGCGATCGCGGGAAGATGCTGGTCGCGGGCAATCTTGCCGATGCCGACCAGCGCCAGTTTTTCTGCCATCAATGGGAATCCTTCGGAACCGCCGATCCGCGGCAGCCTTTGAGAAAATCGAAATCCGCGCCGGTTTCGGCGCCCTGGACGTGATCGTGAAACAGGCGGGCGTAGCCACTGTCCGGTACATGGTGCGAGGGCTGCCAGGCGGCAAGCCTGTCGGCCAGTTCGCCGTCCGAAATCTCGAGGTGAAGCGTGCGGTTCGGCACGTCGAGCTCGATCATGTCGCCGGTGCGCACCACCGCCAGCGGACCGCCGGCGGCGGCTTCCGGAGAGGTGTGCAGGACGACGGTGCCGTAGGCGGTGCCGGACATGCGCGCGTCGGAGATCCGGACCATGTCGGTGATGCCTTTCTTCAGCACCTTCGGCGGCAGTCCCATGTTGCCGACCTCCGACATGCCGGGATAGCCTTTCGGCCCGCAGTTCTTCAGGACCATGATGCAGGTCTCGTCGATATCGAGCGCGTCGTCTTCGATCCTGGCCTTGTAGTCGTCGATATCCTCGAAGACGACCGCCCTGCCCCGGTGGCGCATCAGATGCGGGGAGGCGGCGGACGGTTTCAGCACCGCGCCGTTCGGCGCGAGATTGCCCTTCAGCACGGCAATGCCGCCCTGGCTGGTGAGTGCCTTTTCCGCCGGAAGGATGACATCCTCGTTCCAGTTCTTCACGTCCTTGACCTGCTCCCACATGGTCTCGCCCGAAACGGTGAGCGCGTCCTTGTGGAGCAGGCCCGCCTCGCCGAGACGCTTGATGACCACCGGCAGGCCGCCGGCATAGAAGAACTCTTCCATCAGGTATTTGCCAGACGGCATCAGGTTGACGATGGTCGGCACATCCCGGCCGGCCCTGTCCCAGTCATCCAGCGTCAGGTCCACGCCGATACGGCCGGCGATCGCCAGAAGGTGGATGACCGCGTTGGTCGATCCGCCGATCGCGCCGTTGGTGCGGATGGCGTTCTCGAAGGCTTCCCTGGTCAGGATGTCGGACGGCTTCAGGTCGTCCTTGACCATCTGCACGATGCGGCGGCCGGAAAGATGCGCCATGACGCGGCGGCGGCTGTCGACGGCCGGAATGGCCGCATTGCCGGAAAGCGCCATGCCGAGCGCTTCCGCCATGGAGGCCATGGTGGAAGCCGTTCCCATGGTGTTGCAGGACCCCGGAGACCGGCTCATGGCGACTTCGGCCTCCAGGAATTCCTCCTGGGTCATCTCGCCGGCCTTGATCGCTTCGGAGAACTTCCACAGATGCGTGCCCGAGCCGACGCGCTCGCCCTGAAACCAGCCGTTGAGCATCGGCCCGCCGGTCACGACGATGGCCGGAATGTCGACGGAGGCCGCCCCCATCATCAGCGACGGCGTGGTCTTGTCGCAGCCGACCAGCAGCACGACGCCGTCGAGCGGCGCGCCGCGGATGGCTTCCTCGACGTCCATGCTGGCAAGGTTGCGGAACATCATCGCCGTCGGGCGCAGGATGCTTTCCCCGGTCGAAAACACCGGGAATTCGACCGGGAACCCGCCGGCCTCATAAATGCCGTGCTTGACCCGTTCCGCCAGGTCCCTGAGATGGGCGTTGCAAGGGGTGAGCTGGGACCAGGTGTTGCAGATGCCGATCACCGGGCGGCCGTCGAACAGGTCGTCCGGCAGTCCCTGGTTCTTCATCCAGCTGCGGTGGTAGATGTGATCCCGGCTGGTCCCGCCGAACCACTCGGCCGAACGCAATTTACGCGGCCATTTCGCCGGTTTGAAAGCCATGATCTACAGAACTCTCACTTGGGTTGCCATTGTCTCGGCAGGCCGGAAGGTCAGGCGGTTCTTCAACGGAACGCCGAAGCCCGGCGCGGAGATTTCGACCTCGTCGCCTTCCCGGCAGGAGATGCCGTCGGCAAAGGACAGCGTCGCGGTGCCGAACATGTGCACGTGAACGTCGCCGGGCTCGCAGAAGACGCCGTACTTGAAATGGTGATGTTCCAGGTTGGCCAGTGTATGGGACATGTTGGTCTCGCCCGACAGGAACGGCTTTTCCCACAGGACCTTGCCGTCCCGGTAGATCCGGCTGGTGCCGTCCACGCTGTCCGGCAGCGGTCCGATCAGGAGTTCCGGACCGAAGGAGGCCGGACGCAGCTTGGAGTGGGCCAGGTAGAGATAGTTCTGCCGCTCCATCACGTGATCGGAAAACTCGTTCGCCAGGGCAAAACCGACGCGAAACGGCGTGCCGTCCTCAGCCACCACATAGATCCCGGCGATTTCCGGTTCCTCGCCACCATCCTCGCAAAATCCCGGACTTGCCAGATCGCCGCCCGGAGCCACTGCACAACTGCCGTTGCCCTTGTAGAACCATTCCGGCTGAACACCGATCCGTCCGGCCGCGGGCCGTCCGCCTTCCAGTCCCATGCGGAACATCTTCATGGAATCGGTGACATGTGCCTCGTCTTCCGCGGTGCCGGACTTGGCATGCATGGCATCCCGGGTCGCAGCGGAGCCGAGATGGGTCAGGCCGGTGCCGGTCAGATGCATGTGAGCGCTGTCCGGGTGGGCGATCGGCAGCAGGAGCCGCTTTTCCGCGGCGAGCCTTTCCAGATCGACCGCCTCGCCGAGCTCATGGCCACGGATGCATTCCGTCAGGCTCCTGCCCTTGCCGATCGCTTCCTGAACGAGTTCGTAGGTCGAGCCGACGCCTTTCAGGATCGAGGCTTCGCTGCCGTCTCGGACAACGACGGCAACGTTGCCCGCGTCATCCAGTATCTGCGAAATCAGCATCCTCTTATCCCTGTTTGTTCTTGTTGTAGACATCGAAGATCACCGCGGCGAGCAGCACCAGACCCTTGATCATCTGCTGATAATCGATGCCGATGCCCATGATCGACATGCCGTTGTTGAGCACGCCCATCAGAAAGGCGCCGACCACCGCGCCGATAATCGTGCCGACCCCGCCGGACATGGAGGCGCCGCCGATGAAGACTGCGGCGATGACATCCAGTTCGAGCGCGAAACCGGCCTTCGGCGTCGCGGTGTTGAGCCGGGCGGCGAAGACCAGACCGGCAGCGGCGGCCAGAACGCCCATGTTGGTGAAGGCCAGGAAGGTGAGCCGCTCGGTCTTGATGCCGGAGAGCTTGGCGGCTTTCTGGTTGCCGCCGAGCGCGTAGATCCGGCGGCCGACCGTGGTGGTCTCGGTGATGAAAGCGTAGATCACCGTCAGGATGCCCATGGTGATCAGCACATTCGGCAGGCCGCGAAACAGGGACAGCTTGAACATCACGAAGATCAGCGCGGCGGCGATGATCGCGGTACGGGCGACGAAGAAACTCGTCGGCTCGTCCTCGATGCCGTAGGCCTTGTTCTGCGCACGCTGGCGCAGACCGATCCAGACGACCAGGGCGGCCGCGGCGATGCCGGTCGCCAGGGCGAGAACATTGACCTTGCGCGCGCCGAAGAGATCGGCGAGCCCCTGTCCCAGTCCGGCCGGAAAGACATCCGGCACGAAGCCGGTGGCGATGACCTGGAATTCCTTCGGGAAGGGACCGACCGACTGGCCTTCCAGCAGCCACAGCGAGAGGCCGCGGAACACCAGCATGCCGGCGAGCGTGACGATGAAGGACGGGATCTTCCAGTAGGCGACCCAGTAGCCCTGCGCCGCGCCGATGACACCGCCGATCGCCAGGCAGGTGAGAATGGTGACGATCACCGGCTGATCGAGTTCGACGATCATGACCGCGGCAAGCGCCCCGATGAAGCCCATCACCGATCCAACCGACAGGTCGATATTGCCGGAGACGATGACGATGAGCATGCCCAGCGCCATGATGATGATGTAGGAGTTCTGCAGAAGCAGGTTGGTGATGTTCACCGCCCTGAGCAGCGTGCCGTCGGTGACGACCTGGAAGAAAACCATCACCGCGATCAGCGCGAACAAAAGGCCGTATTGCCGCAGATGCGCGGAAATATACTCGCCAACGCCCTTGGTCCTTACGGCCGGTGCCGCATTCGTGTCACTGTCAGCCAGTTGCATGGGGTTTCACTCTTTCACTCGTTGACGATGAGCGACATGATGCGCTCCTGGCTCGCTTCACCGGCGGCAAGTTCGCCGACGAGAGCCCCCTCGTTCATAACGTAGATCCGGTCGCACATGCCGAGCAGTTCCGGCATTTCCGACGAGATCATGACCACACCTTTGCCCTGGGCGGCGAGGTCGTTAATGATGGTGTAGATTTCGTATTTGGCGCCGACGTCGATGCCGCGGGTCGGCTCGTCCAGGATCAGCACTTCCGGCGCGGTAAACAGCCATTTTGCCAGGACCACCTTCTGCTGGTTGCCGCCGGACAGGTTGACCGCCTTCTGGAACACGGACGGCGTTCTGATCGCCAGCGCCTCCCGGTATCTCTCCGCGACCTTGGTTTCCTCGTTGCGCTTGAGCACACCGCCGGCGGAAACGCCGTCCAGATTGGCGAGTGTGGTGTTGAAGCGAATGGTTTCGTCGAGCACGAGCCCGAGCGCCTTGCGATCTTCCGTCACGTAGGAAATCCCGGCGGCAATCGCCCTGTCCACCGTGCCGACATCGACGGGCTTGCCGTCGAGGCTGACCGTACCGGAAATATTGCGCCCGTAGGACCGGCCGAAGATCGACATGGCAAGCTCGGTCCGCCCCGAGCCCATCAGGCCCGCGATGCCGACCACCTCTCCGGCACGCACGTTGAAGGAGGCGTTCCTGATCACCTGGCGGTCCGTGTGCTCGGGATGCCAGACGTTCCAGTTCTTCACGTCGAGCAGCACGTCGCCCGGTTTGCGGCTGTGCTCCGGGAAACGGTGGGTCATGTCCCGCCCGACCATGTCGCGGACGATCTCGTCCTCGCTCAGGCCCGCCTTGGCATCCAGGTTGGAGACCGTCTTGCCGTCGCGGATGACCGTGACGCTGTCGGCAACGTAGCGAACCTCGTTCAGCTTGTGGGAGATGATGATGCTGGTGACACCCATCTCCTTCAGTTCCAGCATCAATTCGAGCAGCTTTTTGCTGTCGTTTTCCTGAAGGGCCGCGGTCGGCTCGTCCAGGATGAGCAGCTTGACGTCCTTCGACAGCGCCTTGGCGATTTCGACAAGCTGCTGCTTGCCGACGCCGATATTGTCGACCTTGGTCGTCGGGGCTTCCGCCAGACCGACCACGGCGAGGAGGCCTTCCGTTTGCCGGTTGGTCTCGCGCCAGTCGATCACGCCTTTCTTGGCGCATTCGTTGCCCAGGAAGATGTTCTCCGCGATGGAAAGCTGCGGCACCAGCGCCAATTCCTGGTGGATGATGATGATGCCCTTTTTCTCGCTGTCCGAAATGCCGGAGAACCGGGCCGGTTCCCCCTCGAACACGATCTCGCCATCGTATTCGCCGTGCGGATAGACGCCGGACAGGACCTTCATAAGCGTGGATTTGCCGGCACCGTTCTCGCCGACGACGGCGTGGATCTCGCCTTTTTGAACATCGAGGCTCACCCGGTCGAGCGCCTTTACGCCCGGAAAGGTCTTGCTGATGTTCTGCATGGAAAGGAGTGCCATGGACCCCGATCTCCGAATTCCGGGTGGGACCCGTCCGCAAGGCTTCTCGCTCACGGACGGGACGTATCGCTGGGGCTGTTTTTGCTTGTGAGTTTTCTTATTTGACCTGGTCGGCGGTGTAGTAACCGCTGCCGATCAGGATATCTTCCCAGTTGCCGGCGTCGACCGCGACCGGTTCCAGCAGGTAGGACGGTACGACCTTCACGCCGTTGTCGTAGGTCTTGGTGTCGTTGATTTCCGGTTCGCCGCCTTCCAGCAAGGCATCGACCATGCCGACGGTCACGCGGGCAAGTTCGCGGGTATCCTTGAAGACGGTCGAGTACTGCTCGCCGGCAAGGATGGACTTCACGGACGGGACTTCCGCGTCCTGGCCGGTGACGATCGGCATCTTCAGGTCGCCGGAGCCGTAGCCGACGCCCTTCAGGGACGACAGGATACCGATGGACAGGCCGTCATAGGGGCTCAGCGCGCCATGGAGCTGCTTGTCGGTGTAGTGAGCAGACAGGAGATTGTCCATGCGGGCCTGGGCGACCGCGCCGTCCCAGCGCAGGGTGCCGACCGTGTCCATGCCCATCTGGCCGGACTGGATGACGACGGTGCCGTCGTCGATCAGCGGCTGAAGCACGGACATGGCGCCGTCATAGAAGAAATAGGCGTTGTTGTCGTCCGGAGACCCGCCGAACAATTCGACATTGTAGGGGCCGTCGCCGAAACGCTCCTTCAGGCCGTTCACCAGCGAGGTCGCCTGCTGCACGCCGACCTTGAAGTTGTCGAAGGTGGCGTAATAGTCGACGTCGCCGCTGTCGCGGATCAGGCGGTCATAGGCAATCACCTTGATGCCGGATGCGGCCGCGTTTTCCAGAGCGTTGGAGAGCGTGGTGCCGTCGATGGCGGCAATGACCAGCACGTCGACGCCCTTGGTGATCATGTTCTCGATCTGGGCGAGCTGGTTCGGAATATCGTCCTCGGCATATTGCAGATCGGTTTCGTAGCCGGCCTCGGTGAACTGCTCGACCATCGAATTGCCGTCGGAAATCCAGCGGGCCGAGGATTTGGTCGGCATGGCGATACCGATGGAGCCCTTGTCCTGCGCCATCGCGACGCCGGACATCAGAGTTGCCGCAGCCGCGACCGCGACCAGAGCCTTGGAAACAAACTTCATTCTATCCTCCCAGACCGGTTTCGAACCGGCCGCAAATGTACCTCAGGCATGCACAGAACGCTGCCGGGGCTACAGATGCGGGAAAAAGAACATGACGGTCAAATTATTATTCATTATCATTTCATATCGAAATCGGTATGAAATTCGACACTCTTGAAGGCGCCCAAGATGAGCCTGGACCTGCTGCGGCGCGGCCTGAAAATGTCCCACCTGAGGCTGCTGGCGGAACTTGCAAGCCATTCGCGGCTCACCGATGCGGCGGCCGTGCTCGGAATCACCCAACCGGCCGCATCCAGGCTGATCGCCGAAATCGAACGGATCGCGGAAGCCGAACTCTACATCCGCAGCGGCCGGGGGATCGAGCTGACGGACGTTGGCCGGAAACTGGCCGAGCGCTGTGTCCGGATCCTGCAGGAATTCGCCGATGCCGGCCGGGATATCGAGCAGCACCGCTCCGGCCAGAGCGGACATGTCAGCATCGGTTCGGTGACCGGACCGGCGCTCGAATATATCCTGCCGGCACTGCGCCATATCCGCCTCAGCTATCCGGACATCTCGATTTCCGTCGATGTCGCGCCCAGCCGGCACCTTGCGCCGATGCTGGAGGATGGGCGGCTGGATTTCTCCCTGAGCCGGGTGCCGGTGGATGTGGATCCGGCGCTGTTCGAGGAGCAGCCTCTCCTGAAGGAACCGGCCTGCATCATCGCCCGCATCGATCATCCCCTGACCCGGACCAGTTCGCCGATCCCCGTGGACGCGCTTCTCGGCTTCGACTGGGTGCTACCCCCCATCGGCGCCCCGATCCGCACCACTGCGGAACAGGCACTCAGGGAAAAGGGCCTCGGTCTGCCGACCAGGGTCCTGACAACCTCCTCCTTCCTGTTCACCCTGGCGACCATCCAGCGCACCAACGCCATCGCGCCGGTCGCCCGCTCGGTCGCCGGCAGCTTCGCGGCCGGCCCGGATGGCAGGCCCGGATCTCTCATCAGCCTGCCCTGTGATCTCCCCCTGTCGGTGGAGACCTATTCCTTCCTCACGCGAAAAGGCCAGGTGCTGACGCCGGTCGCCCAGATCGTCGCGCGGGAAGTGTTGCGGGCGATCAAGGGGGACGACACCGTGCCTGCCTGACCGTTCGTGTCCGGGTCAGGCTCCGGCAGCGGATGCGTAGAAATTGTTTTGAAGCGTGTCAGCCGCTTTCTTCAGCTGTACCAGGGCCTTGTCGCCCGCCGGCCCCGTCAGGCGATTCGCCGCTCCGAAGACAGACAGGCCGGTGATCATCCGCCCGGTCCCGCTGAAGACGGGAACGGCGATGGCGTGGAGCGTATCCTCCCGCTCACCCCGGTTTCTGGCAAAGCCGTGCTGCCGGATCCCTTCGAGTTCCAGACGCAGAACTCGCTCGTCCACGACGGTCGCCTCTGTGAAGGCCTTGGGTTTCACCCGCTTGAAATAGCCGTCGAGCTCCTTTTCCGGCAGATGGGCGAGCCAGAGCTTGCCATGGGCCGTGCACCAGGCTTCGAGCTCCGACCCGACCCGGATATCGACCAGCACCGGCCGGTCGGGGACCGCGCGGGCGATGCAGACCACCTTGTCGGAGCGGAACAAGGTCGCCATGGCCCCCTCGCCCAGACGGGCCGTCAAAGCGTTCAGAACCGGCTGCAGGAGACCTGCGAGCGACCTGCCGTCCAGGAGCCGGTCCGCCAGATCCGCAAACAGGAAGCTCAGGCGGTATTGGCCGCGCCGTACGGAGATCAGAGCGCCGACATGTTCGAGCGTCTTCAGGAAGCGGTGCGCGGTAACGGAATTGACCGCCAGTTCGGCCATGACGTCGGCGGAGGAAACAACAGGCCGCTCCGCGGAGAAAAGCCTCAGGATTTCGAAAGCCTTGACCACGGATCCGTTGATCTGGGCACCCATTTCCACATGTACCTTTGTCGGGAAACGCAGACGGCGTCGTTGACGTTTCCGTCTGAGTATTTCAAAATAAGTTATTATAATAACTATTATAGTAATAAGGAACCATGTCAAGATGGCGATGGCAGGCGAGAAGTCCCCGGCGCAGCAGATCAAACCCGAAGATGCCGCGGCTCATGCGGGGGCCGGCACGATGACCTCCGGCGGCGCGCTGCTGTCCCGGCTGAAGGCGCTCGGTATCGACTGTATCTTCGCCAATTCGGGCACGGACTTTCCGCCGATCATCGAAGGCTTGGCGGAGGCTGAGGCAAACGGCATCGAGCTGCCGAAAAGCTTCATCATCCCGCATGAATCGGCCGCCATGGGCATGGCGCACGGTTATTACCTTGCCACCGGCAAGACGGCAGCGGTGATGGCTCATACCAATGTGGGCCTCGCCAATTGCGCCATCGGCGCGATCAACGCGGCGACCGAACACGTCCCGATGCTGCTCTTTTCCGGGCGCACGCCGACAACCGAAAAGGGCCGCTTCGGATCGCGGACCGTGCCCATCGGCTGGGGCCAGGAAATGCGCGACCAGTCGGCCCTGGTGCGTGAAGCCTGCAAGTGGGACTACGAGCTGCGCTTTCCCGAACAGGCGGTCGAAACCGCCGACCGGGCCAAGGCCATCGCCGAAACCGCACCGCGCGGTCCGGTCTATGTCAGCCTGCCGCGCGAGGTCCTGTGCGAACAGGCCCCCACGGACCAGCTCGCTCTGCCGCCCATCATGCAGCCGGCCCGGCTGGGTGTGAACGACGCGGATTTCGAAACGGCCGCCAGATGGATCGCGGAGGCCGAAAACCCGGTGATCTTCGCCCAGCACGGTGCGGGCGGACCGGATGGGTTCTCGGCCCTGGCTCAGCTTGCCGAGGCCTGGGGCATTCCCGTCTGCCAGTACTGGGCGGTTCAATGCGCGCTCAATCCCGACCACCCGATGGCGACCGCCGCTCCACCTGCCCCGCTTCTGGAAAAGGCGGATGTCGTTCTGGTGATCGACTGCCTCGCCCCCTGGGCCCCGGACGCCCATGGCCCCCGGCCGGGCGCGAAAGTCATTCATCTCGGCCAGGACCCGCTCTTCAGCCGCTTTCCGGTGCGCAACTTCCAGTGCGACCTCGCCCTTGTCGCCGATGTCGAGCCCGGCCTTCTGGTCCTCAAGCAGAAGCTTGGCAGCTACACGCCGCCCGCGTGCGCGGAAACCCGGCGCAAGGCGTGGGCGGAAACCAACCGGGCCAGCCGGGAAAAGGCCATCGCTTCGGCGCAGGCGGGTAAACGGGACCCGATGACCAAGACCTGGGTCAGCTACTGCCTGTCGGAGGCCCTGAAGGGACGGGAGTCGTCGGTTTTCTCCGAGCTGGGCTGCCCGATGGACGCCCTGTCGCTGAACCACCCCCGGTCCTGGTACCAGGAGCCGCATTCCGGCGGTCTCGGCTGGTCGTTCCCGGCCGCGCTCGGCATGAAGATCGGTGCGCCGGAGCTGACGGTCGCCGCCACCATGGGCGACGGCTCCTACATCTTTTCCAATCCGGTCGCCTGTCACCAGATCGCCGAGGCGTATCGGATCCCGATCCTCGTGGTCATTCTCAACAACGCGGAATGGGGCGCGGTGCGCCAGTCCGTGCTCGGCCTTTATCCCGACGGCTATGCCGCCCGCAGCAACCAGGTGCCGCTGACGGGACTGTCACCGGTCCCGGATTTTGCCGCGGTCGCCCAGGCAAGCCGGTGCTTCGGACGCCGCGTCGACCACGGCGCGGACCTGCCCGGCGCCTTGAGAAACGCGCTGGCGCATATCGACCAAACCGGCACCCTCGCCCTGCTCGACGTCCAGGTGGCGCCGTAGGCCAAGGCTATCGCATTTGACCAAAAATATCTGTGACTGCCCCTCTGTAACCTCTCCCATGGGGAGAGGTCGGAGCGCAGCTCCGGGTGAGGGGTTATGACTCTCCGCCATTTTCCGGCGTTTGCTCCCTCACCCCAACCCTCTCCCAATGGGAGAGGGAGTCACTCCCAGCCAAATACGATAGCCCTGCCCCGAAAACGGGCTCGCTTCAGCCGTTCACAGATCCGGCAAAGTTCCTGGCCGCGGCGAGAGTTTCGACCCGGCTGTGCCGGTAGTGGTTGTCCTTGAGCTCGATGACGATCGCGGTGCCTTCCAGAACCGGCAGGTCGCTTGCCAGTTTTTCAAAATCGATGGTGCCGAAGCCCGGAGGGGCATGCATGTCGCCGATGCCGAAGAACAGGCGTTCGCCCTCGTTATCCCACTGGATGGTCGAGGGCACACCGGTTGAATCGGAAAAGTGGATATGGCCGACATGAGGCGCGAGCACCTTCGCCTGCTCGTACATGTCGAAGCCCTGCAGGAGCGCACCCTGCCTGGCATGGCTGACATCGAGACAGGCGACCAGTGCGGAGTGACCGACGGCCGCGACCTGATCGGCGAGCGCGATGAGATCCAGGGCATAGGAGGTTTCCGTGCCGGCGATGATCCGCCGGTTGGGGCTCATGTTCTCATAGGCGATCCGCACACCCAGCGCTTCGGCGCGCGGGGCGAGCTTCGCCAGCGTCTCCTGCTCGCGCTTCAGGAGCTCCCGGGATTTGTCGACCCAGAGTGCGGGATGGACCCGTCCCGGATGAATGACCACGATATCGGCGCCGCATTCATGGGCGAGTTCCAGGCTGGCTTCGGCCGCCCGCACCTGGAGCTCCAGATGCGGCCCGTCCATCAGGTTGACCGCGATCGGCGCATGGAGCGTGTAGCGGATCGGATGTTTCGCCAGCACCACCTTCAGTTTTTTCATCCGCTCCGGGAGAACGCGGCAGGCGGAGACGGCATCGAGCCAGACGGCGGAAAGTTCACAGACGTTCCCGCCGGTTTCGACAATATCGGCGATCCGCCGGTCCAGGGCTTCCAGGTCTCCCTGCGTCCCGAAATGTCCGGCGCTGAAGCCGGCGTGGGAAACGCGCTTCGTCATCAAACCTTCTCCGGGGACTGTGCACCACCGAGGACGTCTTCCAGCGTCAGACCGCCATTCCAGTAGTCGGCGAAGATCCGGGCCGTGCGGGCGACCTGGTCCTCGACCGCCCGGTAGCGTCCACGCAGCTCGATCATAGCGTAGGTGCCTTTCCGGAACTTCATGGCCGGCAGGACATCCGCCCAGGCAATCGAGCCCCAGCCCATGGGCAGGTGCAGGTCGCCGATGCCGAGCGACACGCGGGAGCCCTCGTCGGCATTCGTCTTCATGTCGGGGCGGCCGAAATTGTCGTGCAGGTGCAGATGCCAGACCTGGCTGGAAAAGGCCGCGATGGCCTCCAGGAAATCGAAATTCAGCACCGGTGCGGACAGATAGGCATGGCCGAAGTCGAGGCAGCCGCCGATGGCCGGATGGGCGGTTTTCTCGAGCTGCTCGGCCAGCCGGCGCGGATCGGCACCGCTATAGATCCTGGTGCCGAAGGGATCGGCGATCAGGTTCTCGACCGCGATCTGCACACCCGCTTCGGCGGCGAGATCGCCCAGACGCTTCAGCGCCTCCCGCTCATATTCGAGCAGCTTTTCGCGGGAGTCGAGCCAGACACCGGCCGGGGCGTTTCCCGAATGCATCACCATGGACGTCATGCCGTAGCGGCGGCACAGTTCGACCGAGGCCTCGGCCACCGCCCAGTTGATGTCGAAATCCGGCAGGTTCATGAAGTTGATCGCGTGATCGGCATGGAGCACGTATTTGAGCGCGTGCTTTTCCAGCACCTCCCCCATCACCTTCGCGCGTTCCTCGATGATCCGGCCGCCGACGATCACGTCCAGGCGGCGCGAGGTGATCTCCACATGGCTCTGTTCGTAGGTCCCGTATTGGGAGAGCACCTTGTCGAGCGCGTCCGCGTCGCCGCCGGACAGGAAACTGGTGTTGAGGCCGGAGCCGATACAGGTGGTGTCAGACATGTTGCATTCCTGAAGGGATGGACCGGTCAGTCCTGGAGGGAGGGATCGAAGCGGGTGCGCAGCCAGTCGCCGAAGATCGACATGGAAAGAGTGGTCAGGAAAATGACCGTGCCGGGAATGACCGCGAGCCACCAGGCGGTGATCATGTAGTCGCGGCCCTCGCCGAGCATCTGACCGAGCGAGGTCATCGGCGGGCGGATGCCGAGGCCAAGGAAGGAAAGCGACGTCTCGAACAGGATGGTTTCGGGGAAATTGATCGTGAGCTGGACGATCAGCGGCGAGAGGATGTTCGGCAGCACATGGCGCAGATAGATGGTGCGCGGCTTGCCGCCGAGCGCATGGACGGCACGTGCGTAGCCTTCCTCCCGTGCGGCCAGAACCAGGCCGCGGGTGATGCGCGCATAGCGCTCCCAGCCGTAAAGCCCCATCAAGAGCAGGAAGACGGCCATGGAATTGCCCATGAAGGCGAGCACCGCGAGCGCGATGATGAACCAGGGCATGGCGGCCTGGAAATCGACGATCGTCGAAATCGCCTCGTCGACCCACTTGCCGAAGTGGGCGGCGACGAAACCGAGAAAGGTTCCGAGCGTTGCGCCGATCACGGTTCCGAGCAGCGCCAGCAGGATGGAGGTCTGCGTCGCAATCAGGAGCCGCGAAAAGACGTCGCGGCCGAGCTTGTCGGTGCCGAGCGGATGGATCAGCGTCGAGCCGTCCAGCGGCCAGGGCGGCGCGAGCCGCGCTCTCAGATCCATCTGGTCGAATTCGAAGGGCAGGATGAGCCGGGCGGTGACCGTCACGAAGGCAACCGTGCCTAGGATCAGAAGCGAGATCAGGACGCTGGCCGGCAGCTTGCGCACAGGCGCGGCGAAGCGTACCAGCATTCCCGGAACGGCCTGGACGGGCGAACTGCCGGGCACGAAACTCATTGCACCGCCTCCCGGCCCGCGCCGACGCGCACGCGCGGATCCATCCAGCCGTAAAGCAGATCGACCAGCAGGTTGGACATGACCATGGTCAGCGCGATCATCATCAGGATGCACTGGACGACCGCAAGGTCGCGCGAGGCGACCGAGAAGGTCAGCAACCGGCCGATGCCGGGCCACGCGAAGACGTTTTCGGTCACCACGGCCCAACCGATCAGCTCGCCGACCTGGAGACCGATCAGCGTGACGACCGGAATGGCGGCGTTCGGGAAGGCATGCAAGTAGAGCTGGCGGAGCGTTCCCGCACCCTTGGAACTCGCCGTGCGCATGTAGGGACGGTTCAGGACATCGACCATCGTGGAGCGCGTGTGGCGCGCGACCTTGGCGCCGAACGCGGTCCCGAGCGTCAGGACCGGCATGATGAGATGCAGCCAGGTGTCGGAACCGGAGGACGGCAGGACCCGGAGCTGCAGGGAAAACAGCAGGATCAGCAGGATGCCGAGAAAGAAATTCGGCATGGAAAAGCCGAAGACCGCAAGCCCCATGACGAACCGATCGAAGCCGGTGTTCTTCTTCAGGGCTGCGACGATGCCGAGCGGAATGCCGAAGATCAGCGCGAAGGAGAGCGCCGTCGAGCCGAGCAGGATGGTCTTGGGAAGACGGGACAACACCCGCTCCAGGGCATCCTGGTTGTCCTTGAAGGAAATGCCGAAATCGCCCTGGAACAGTGCGATGAAATAGTTCCAGTACTGCACCAGGATCGGCTTATCGAGGCCCCAGAGCTTGCGGTAGAAATCGACCGTGTTCTGGTCGACGTCGTCGGGCAGCAGCTGGGAGACCGGGTCACCGGTCAGGCGCAGGACGAAGAAGACGAAGGTGACCACCAGCCACATGGTGATCACCGCACGCAGGAGTTTCCAGCCGACATAGGTCAGGGTCATGCGGCATCCTCCGGGAAATGGCAGCTCACCTCGTGGTCCCCGAAGGTCTGCGCAACGGGCGGCGTTTCGGAACAATGCGGCTGCGCCTTGGGGCACCTGGTGTGGAACCGGCAGCCGGACGGCGGCGCATGCGGGCTGGGCGGATCGCCCGAGAGCAGCTGCCGCTTGCGCCTGGCGGCGGGATCGGGCACCGGCACCGCGGCCAGCAGGGCGCGCGTATAGGGATGGCGGGGCGCGGAGAACACCTCTTCGGCCGGGCCGCATTCCACGATCCGGCCGAGATACATGACCGCGATCCGGTCGGCAATCTGGCGCACCACCGCAAGGTCGTGGGAGATGAAAAGCTGGGTCAGGCCGAGGCGCTCCTGCATCTCGATCAGAAGCTTGATGATCTGTGCCTGGATCGAGACGTCCAGGGCGGAGACCGGCTCGTCGCAGATGAGCAGTTCCGGCTCCAGGATGATGGCGCGGGCGATCACCACCCGCTGCTGTTGGCCGCCGGAAAGCTCGCTCGGCACGGCTTTCCAGAGATGGCGACCGAGCTTCACGGCTTCCAGCATGGCGCGCACCTTCGCGCGTCTTTCCGTCTCCGTCCCGAGAGCGTGAAGATCGAGCGGTTCGCGCACCTGATCCTCGACGGGAAGACGCGGATCGAGCGATCCGGCCGCATCCTGAAAGATGATCTGGACTTTCTGCCGACTTTCCCGCCAGCAGTCCGCAGACAGGCTGGAAAAATCCGTCTCCCGAAAGAAAACGCTGCCCGCTGTCGGCCGCATCAGGCCGGAGATCAGCCGTCCGAGCGTGGACTTGCCGCAGCCCGATTCCCCGACAACAGCGAGCGTTTCGCCTTTTTTCAGATCGAGCGAGACGCCGTCGACCGCGTTGAACGTCCCGGCCTTCCTCAGAAGCGCCGCCTTGCGGTGGACGAAGGCGCGTGCGGCGTCGCGCACCCGAACGATCGTGTCGGCGTCAGGATCGGCCACGGCGACGGGGTCTGCATTCAGCGTGGCCAGGCTCATGACAGGCCTTCCGAGATGGGGTGATGGCAGGCGAGCCCCTGGCCGGAGGCGGCGGCAAAACCCGGGCTTTCCGTCCGGCAGACCTCTGAGGCGAAGGCACAACGGGGCGCGAAGGCGCAGCCCGGCGGCATGTCGTCGATCGGCGGCACCTGCCCGTCGATCACCTGCAGCTCCGTGCGGCGCTGGTCGATCCTGGGCAGCGAGTTCAGCAGCCCGGCGGTATAGGGATGGCGCGGCAGCGCGTAGAGCCGGGAGACCGGCGCGCTTTCGATCACGCGCCCGGCATACATGACGGCAACCTTGTCGGCCATTTCCGCCACCAGTCCCAGATCGTGGGTGACGAAGATGACCGCCATGCCGAATTCCCGGCGCAGGTCGTCGATCAAAGCCAGGATCTGCGCCTGAATGGTGACGTCCAGCGCTGTGGTCGCTTCGTCCGCGATCAGGAGCTTGGGCGTTCCGGCAACGGCGAGCGCGATCATCGCGCGCTGGTTCATGCCGCCGGAAAGCTGATGGGGGAATTCGCGTGCGCGCGCCTTGGGATCCGGCATGCCGACCCGGTCGAGCAGCTCCAGGGCCCGCCGTTTCGACGCCTGCCAGTTCAGGCCCTCGCGCAGCCGCACGGCTTCGGCGATCTGCCAGCCGACGGTCTTGACCGGGTTGAGGCCGTTCGTGGCGTCCTGAAAGACGACGGCAATGTCCTTGCGCCGGATCATGCGCATGGCGCTGGTGCTCTGCTGCGTCAGATCCGTTCCGTCGAGCACGGCCGCGCCACGGCTGATCCGCCCCCTTTTTGGCAACAGCCCCGAGATGGCAAAGCAGGTCATGGACTTGCCGCAGCCGGATTCCCCGACCAGCGCCAGGGTCTCTCCCCTGTCGATGGAGAAACTCGCGCCCCGCACGGGTTCGACGATCCCGCCTGTGCGCGCGGCGATGGAGACGGCCAGCCCGTCGACTTTGAGCAGCGGTGAGGTCATGGAAGATGATCCGGTTATCACATCCGAAAACCGCGGCCGGCGGACCGGCCGCGGTCGTCATTGCTTTTCAGGCTTATTCGGCAGCGCCGAATTTGAGATTATCCGGACGGAAATCCATGTAGTAGAGCGACACCGGCCGCCACTGGATGTCCTTCTTGAGGGCATAGGTTTCCAGCGGGTTGTAGAGCATGGTGCCCGGGGCCTCGTCGTTCCAGATCTCCAGCGCTTCGCGGTAGGCCTGCTGGCGCTTTTCCATGTCCGTGCTGGTGACGATCACTTCGTGCAGCTCGTTGAAGCGGGCCGGCGCCTTCCAGGTGCGGGCCGGATCGTCCTTGTTGTTCTGGACTTCGGAATCCTTGCCCCATTGCGGCACGAAGGAACCGATCGGGTCCGGCATGCGGTGGGTGTTCGACCACGGACGCACGTGAACGGTCGAATTCGCATCGGTCACCTGGTCCCAGTTCTCGACCGGTTCCAGCTTCACGTTCAGGCCGACTTCCTTCCACATCTGCTGCATGGCCTGGGCGGCCTCCAGAGACAGGAGATAGTAGTTCAGCGGCAGCTTGTAGACGATTTCGTCGCCGTTGTAGCCGGCTTCCTGAAGCAGCGCCCTGGCCTTCTCCGGATTATATTCGAATTCCGGGAAATCCTTGATGTGCATCACGTAGGAGGGAAGCTGGTGGCCGTTCGGCGTGTAGTTCTTGTTCTCCCACAGAGCCTCGCGCAGAAGCGCGCGGTCGATGCCGAGCGACATGGCCTGGCGGACCCGCTTGTCGGCCAGCGGCCCGGTGTTGAAGAACACCAGCATGTGGGTGTTGTCGAGAACCACGGATTCGACCTTCACGTCGTCATAGCCGCGCAGCACCGGCACCTGATCCGGCGGCACGTTGACGATGATGTCGTATTCGCCCGACACGAGACCGGCGATGCGCGCGGAGACTTCCGGCACGATCTTGAAGGTGATCGATTTCGCCGTCGGCTTGCCGCCGAAATAGTCGTCATGGGCGACGAGGCGCACATATTCGCCGTCGACCCACTCGTCCATCTTGTAAGGACCGGTTCCGACCGGGTTACGGGCGAAGGCTTCCTTGCCCTTGAGCATGTATTCGCGTGCGTTGACGATCCACATGGCATAGCCGGCAAGGCGCTGGTCGAGCAGCACATCCGGCTCCTTGGAGACGATCCGGACGGTGTATTTGTCGATCGGCTCGACATGGGACAGCGTCAGCATGAAGCGGCGGGCGGCGCCGATCAGCGGATTGTAGCCGTAGCCACGGCCGGGGTTGAGCGAGAAGACCACGTCGTCGGCGGTCAGTTCGTCGCCGTTATGGAACTTGACGCCCTCGCGCAGCTTCAGCTCCATGGTGCGGTCGTCGATCTTGGTCCAGCTTTCGGCGATGCCCGGGACGAGCTTCGAGGATGCGCCGGTGTCGTCGGCGAGGAAGTCGCGCTTGATCAGGCTGTCGAACATGGAATAGGTAATGCGGACCGCCACATTGCCCATTTCCTCGATGGATTCCAGGCTGCCTGGAAGTCCGTTCACGGCGACGACTATATCGGGTCGGTCATCGGCGATTGCCGGCGCGCTCAGGCCAAAAGCCAGAACCGCAGCCGCAAGCGCCTTTTTCAGAATGCGCATGGGAAGCCTCTTGTTCGAATGCAGGAACAGGACAACGCGTAGCACACCCGATGAGAGGAACTTTAAACTTTGCGTGAACTTTCAGTGAACCACTTTAAGTTTACTTAAGTGACAGTTTTATTACTTTGCAAGCAAAGAAACAACGTATCCGACCAGCAGGGGAATCGGCAACGCAAGCAGCATCCGGAACAGAATGAACGGCATGCCCATGATGGGCATTTCCCAGACCAGGGTGCGGTTTGAGGAGAGAAGCAGCCAGCCGGTGACGAAGGCCACTGCCTGCCCGCTTCCGGCGCCTGCATCCAGCGCCGCCGCCGCCACGGCAAAGGCGACCACCGGGCCGCCGGGAATGATCATTCCAGCCGCGGAGGCCGCAAGCAGCCCCAGGGCGCCGGAATTGCCGCCGAGATAGGTGCTGACCATTTCCCCGGGCAGGAGTGCTGCGACGAACCCGGCCCCCATGATGCCGATGCACAGGCGCGGCGCGATGAAAACCGCCTCCCAGGCGGCGTCCTTCAGGCCCGAGGTAAAGGTTCCGTCGTTGCGCTGAAAGGCGAGCACCCCGAGCACGGCGGTCGCGCCCCAGAGAAAGATCGTGAACAGGATCAGCGCCATCTGGTGATCCTTTCCATCAGGCCCGGACAGCGGTGCTCGAAGATCTGCGCCCACCAGGCGAACAGGAACGGCACCGGCAGGCAGGCCAGATAGCGCAGGCCGACCAGATGATAGTCGAGGAACGCCATTTCCCAGACGATGGTCCGGTTGGCGCCGAGAAGCAGCCAGCTCGACAGGAAAGCGATCAGGACGCCGAAGCCCGCCCCTGCCTCGAAAAAAGCGACGGCGAGCGGAAAGGCAGTCATCGGCCCGCCGGGCAGGATGATCCCGACAAAGACCGCCAGCGACAGCCCCCTGACCCCCTGCCGTCCGCCGAAATGCCGGCTGATCTTCTCCCGGGGCAGCAGGCGGCGCAGCCAGGCGGCCAGCACGACCGCGGCCATTACCTTCGGTCCGATACTGATCATCAGGTCCAGGCCGGAGGACAGGATCTGCGTCACCCGCTCCAGGCCGTCGCGCCGGTAGACCAGAACCCCTGATACAAGCGACACGGTCAGGACAACGATGAAGCCGCTGTCGACGAATTTCCGTTTCAAGGCCGTCGGGCGCCGCGCCGTGCCCTCATCGGGCACGAGCCGGCCCTTGGGGGCGGGATCGGGTGGCTGAACGTTCATGGAGCCTCGCGTGGAGTCTTTATGCTCATACAGGCTCAACGTGACGGCCGCAAATCCCGCAGCGGAAATTTGGGATCGCGGGACTCAGAATTAACCGGACAGCGGTGATCCGATCGGCAGCTGCCGGGTCGGATAGCAATAGCGTCGTTTCAAACGCAAAAGGCTTCAGCCCGATCTCGTGCCGATCGGAGTGAACTGCGTTTCGAGCACCGGCTGAAGGGAGTCCTGCAGTGCCGCGCATTCATTGCGCAATATGGTCACGATTTCGCTGCGGCGCGGTTCCTGCAACCGCGAGGTGATGGTCGTCAGGTGGATTGAGGCGACCGGCATGCCGTCGGGACGGCGTATGGCGATTGCGACGGCGGCCATACCGGTGACGTTGTCCATATTCCTGAAGACGTGGATGTCGTTATACGCGTAGCCGTTGGCACGCGTCGTGGCGAGCATTTCGCGAAGCCTGGCTTCATCGATGGCATATTCGGAGCGTTCCTTCGCCTGTTGGGCGAGAATGCGCTCGACTTCCTGATCGGGAAGGCACGCCAGCATGGACAGACCGCCGGCACCGATCCCCAGAGGCCGCCGGTCGCCAATGGCGAAGGTGAGGACCTTGATCGGAAAGTTGCCCTCCCGGCTATCGACGCAGACCGCGTGATCGCCGGAACGGCCCACCAGATAGATCGTATCGCCCGTCAGCCGCGCGATCTTGGAAAGAGACGGTTCGGCAAGACGTGCCAGGCTGAACCTGTTGCGCGCGGCCGATGCCCAGGCGAGGACGCGCATACCGATAAAAAAGCGACCGCTTTCTTCTTCGAAGTCGATCAGACCCTGTTCGGTCAAGCCGGTCACGAGGCGGTGGGCAGTGCCCTTCCCCAGGCCGGTCGCGTCCATGATGTCCACGAGCCTCAGCCCATGGGTCGAGGCTTTGGCGAGCGCGTTCAAAATGATGAGCAAGCGCTCTGTACTTCTGGGCGGATCGGTTTGTGCGTCAGACATTCAAGTTCCAAAAACAGTTCAAACAAGTACGAAATATATAGCAAGCTGCGAAGCCGAACTCAAAGCATACCGGGCTTTTCCAACGATCTTGTTCCCATAAGCGAAACCGAATTCTGCGACACACCCGTTGACAGGTTCCAAAAAATAATATGATTATCTAAAAAAATGGAACTAGTAAAACTGGATGGATAATGCGCAGACATACCGCGGGACTGACAAAATCCGATCGGAACGCGTCGCCTGAAGACAGCATCTGCTTTTGCAATGGGGCCTTTGTTCCGGAGAGCCGGGCCTCGATCGGCGTGCTCGACCACGGGCTTCTCTACGGGGATGGCGTTTTCGACACGGTTGTCGCCTGGAAAGGGAATTTGTTCCGCTTTGACGATCATGCGGAAAGGCTGTTCCGCTCCATGCGGATGGTCGCGCTCTCGCCGGAGTTTTCGCGATCCGATCTGCTTGAATGGACACGGGAGGCCGTGCGGCGGAACGGTCTTAAGACGGCCTATATCAAATGGATTGTCTCGCGCGGCAGCAACAATACGCCTCTGATGGATCCGAAGGGGTGCAAGCCGCATCCGATCATTCTCGTCCGGCCCTATATCGAACGCTTCAGCGCAAAATCCGAGGCGGGCATCAGCCTCAAAACCGTGGCGATCCGGCGCACGCCCAATCAGTGTCTCGATGCACGGATCAAGAGCCTCAACTATCTCAACCTCATTCTCGCAAAGATCGAAGCGAAGTCGGCGTCGGCGGACGAAGCGCTGATGCTCGACACTAACGGCAACATCTGCGAAGCGCCGGGATACAATATCTTCGTCGTGTCCGGACGCCGGTTGTTCACGCCGAAAACCGATATTCTGGAGGGCATCACCCGGGACAGCGTTTTCAAGATCGCGCGCGCTGCAGGCTACACGGCCGAGGCCGGGAATATCGGCCTCTACGATGCCTACACTGCCGACGAGATTTTTCTCACCAGCACCGCGGGGGGGCTCATTCCCGTCGCGCGTCTCGACGGGCGCGATATCGGCGCAGCGGTTCCCGGACCAGTCTTCAAGGAATTTTCGAGTGCTTACGCCGGCATGCTGGGGTCGGCGGAATGGGGCCTGGCATTAAACCAGCACTAGTCAACACATGGAGAATATCATGAACATGACTTCAATCGTCAAAGTAACCTGCATTGCGCTGCTTGCCGCCTGGGCCTTGCCGCTCTCCGCTGCCGCGCAATCGCAATTCGTAACGATCGGCACCGGCGGCGTGACGGGCGTTTATTACCCAGTCGGCGGTGCTGTCTGCCGGCTGGTCAATGCCCGCCGCGACGAACACGGCCTGCGCTGTTCGGTGGAATCGACCGGCGGTTCGGTCTTTAACGGCAACGCGCTGAAGCGCGGGGACCTCGAACTTGCAGTCATGCAATCCGATTTTCAGGCCTACGCCTATGAGGGCACAAACGGCTTCGACCAGCCGTTCCCGGAAATGCGGGCGCTTTTCTCGCTGCATGGCGAACCGGTCCAGCTGATGGCACGTGCCGATGCGGGCATCGGTTCGTTTGCCGACCTCCGGGGCAAGCGGGTCAACATCGGCAATCCCGGTTCCGGCCATCGCGTCATGATGGAACTATTGATGTCGCATGAGGGCATGACCAGCGACGACTTCGCACTGACCTCAGAGCTCCAATCCTCGGAGCAGGCTGCCGCCTTGTGCGACAACCGCGTGGATGCGGCCTTCTGGGCGGCCGGCGTTCCAAACGGAGCGACCCAGGAGGCGGCGGCGACCTGCGACATAGATATCGTTCCGCTTGAAGGTGCATGGCTCGATGACTTCCTCAGCCAGTTCACCGCTTATGCTCCGGATATCGTCAAAGCCGGGGTGTATCCGGGTGTCGACGAGGACGTTCCGACGTTCGGTGCGCGCGCGACCGCGGTGACGCGCGCCGACATCTCCGAAGAAGCGGTTTACGAGATCGTCAAATCGGTGTTCGCGTCACTTGACGAATTCAAACAGCTTCATCCGGCGCTCGCCAATCTCGATCCCAAAACAATGGCAACGGGCGCGCTCACCGCGCCGCTGCATCCGGGTGCCGAGCGCTACTACAAGGAAGTCGGCCTGATCGACTGACGTCTGGAAAAATGTGCGAAGGGGAAATCCTTCGCACATGCCAATCGTATCCATGCGAGTACCCTGAATGAACACCGTTCAAGACAGAGCTTCCGACGACATTCTCGCCTATGCCGAGCGAACGGAATACGGCGCCCGCGCGAACGACGGGATCGAAGGCCGGCTGATCGGGGCAATCGCCCTGGCGTGGGCTGCGTTTCAGCTCTGGTTCGCCTCGCCGCTGCCCTACATTTTCGACTTTGCCATCTTCAACGATGGCCAGGCGCGCATGATCCACCTCGGCTTTGCGCTGTTTCTGGCCTTTGCCATTTCGCCTTTCCGGGCGGTCTCGGCGCTCAGGATACCGTTTTACGACTGGATGCTGTCGGCAGCCGGCGCTTTTACATGTCTTTACGGACTGTTGAACTATCAGGCGCTTGCCGCGCGTGCGGGACAGCCCATCCTGCTCGATCTGGCGGTTGCCGGTGCCGGCATCCTCCTGGTTCTGGAAGCCACGCGCCGCACCATGGGGCCGTTTCTGGTCGCGGTGGCGCTCGCCTTTCTCGGCTACAGCTATTTCGGTCCCTATATGCCGGAGGTGCTTCAGCATCGCGGTGCCTCGCTTACGCGGATTCTCGAACATCAGTGGCTCAGCTCGCAAGGCGTGTTCGGTGTGCCGCTCGGGGCTTCGGCAGCTTTCGTCTTCATCTATGTTCTGTTCGGCACATTGTTCAACAAGGCTGGCGCCGGGCACTACATCATGCAGCTGACGCTGGCTTTCCTCGGGCATTTCCGTGGCGGCCCGGCCAAGGTGGCGGTGGTTTCCTCAGGGCTGAACGGGCTGATCTCGGGATCGGCGCTTGCCAATGTCGTCTCCACCGGCATTTTCACCATCCCGTTGATGAAGAAGTCGGGGCTCTCCGGCATCAAGGCGGGCGCCATTGAAACGTCCGCTTCCATCAACGGCCAAATCATGCCGCCGGTCATGGGCGCGGCCGCCTTCATCATGGTGGAGTATGTGGGCATCCCCTACGCGGAAGTCGTGCGTCATGCCTTCCTGCCGGCGATCATTTCCTACATTTCGCTCCTCTATATCGTGCATCTGGAATCGCTGAAGGCGGGCATCGCACCGGTTCACCGGGAAAAGACCTTCCCGATGAAAATCGCGCTGCTGCGCTACGGTATCGGCATCAGCGCCACTCTGGTCGCGCTGGGCGGGATCTATTACATCCTGAAGCTTCTCGAAATTGCCGGCGGCGAACAGTCCGGGCTGCTGATCGCCCTTTTTCTCGCGGCGCTCTACATCGCGTCGATCGTTCTTGCCGCGCGCCATCCGGATCTCGAGCCCGAAGACCCTTCGCGGCCGATCACGTCCCTGCCAAACGGATGGGACGTGGCTCGGTCCGGACTGCATCTGCTCGTACCCGTGTTCGTCCTGATCTGGACTCTGATGATCCTGCGCCTGTCGCCCGGGCTTGCCGCCTTCTGGGCCACGCTGAGCACCCTCTTCATCATGATGACGCAGGAGCCGCTGAAAAGGCTGATCAGGCGGCAGGACGGCGCCGCTGCCGCACTCATGGAAGGCTTCGGCAACATCGTCGAAGGATTGATCCTCGGTGCCCGCAACATGGTGGGCGTTGCCCTGGCGACCGCGACCGCGGGGATCATCGTGGGAACCGTCACCCTGACCGGGCTCGGCCTGATGATGACCGATGCGGTGGGCGCGCTGTCCGGCGGTAATATCTATCTTGTGCTTTTGCTGACTGCGCTTGTGACGCTTATTCTTGGATGCGGCGTCCCGACCACGGCCAACTACGTTCTGGTGGCAACGTTGATGGCGCCGGTGGTGGTGGAGCTTGGCTCGGAAGCGGGTGTCGCCATTCCGCTGATCGCGGTTCACCTCTTCGTCTTCTATTTCGGCATCATGGCCGATGCGACACCTCCGGTGGGGCTCGGGGCCTATGCCGCGGCGGCGATTTCCGGGGAATCTCCCCTCATGACGGCGATGCAGGCCGCGCAGTACAGTTTCCGCACGGCGATTCTGGCCTTTGTGATGATCTTCAATCCCGAAATTCTGCTGATCGGGATCGAGTCCGTTCCGCATCTTCTGCTCGTCGTTGTCGCCAGCATTGTCGGTGTGCTGATGTTTGCCGCGGCAACCCTGCGCTTCTGGATGATAGCAAACAAGTTCTGGGAAACGCTTGCGTTGTTCGTCGTCGCGGCAACGCTGGTCTATCCCACGCTCTGGCTGGATCTTGCCTATCCGAAATACAAGGAGCTGCCGCCGTCCGAGCTTGTGGAAGTCGTGGAGTCGGTTCCAGAAGACGGCCGCCTGGTTGTCCGGTTCGAGGGCATGACGATCGAAGGCGATCCTGTTTCGCGCACCGCAAGCCTCAGGCTCGGTCCGGCGGACAGCGCCGAAAACCGTCTCGCCTATTCTGGGCTGCGCTTGAGCTTCGGCGCGCGGGGCATACGCATCAGCCAGGTGCAATTCGGCAGTTATGCAGCGCGAATAAAGCTGGAACCGGGTTTCGAGCTGGCGGCAATCAATGTCCCCGCCGATCGTCCCAACACCCTCATCATCTACCTTCTGGGCTTCCTCCTTCTGGCTTTCGTCGCGCTGTCCCAATGGCTCAGGCGCCGCCGCTCGGACAAGCTGCAGCAGCACTCTCTCCAGATCGATCCATAATGTCTCAACTCTCCAATACATCTTCAGCCGTTTTCTACCGGGACCTGACCGCAACGCCGCCCTGCGTGGTTTCGGGCAAGGGGGTCTATTTCACCGACGCACAGGGAAAGCGTTATCTCGACGGCTCTGCGAGCGCTTCGGTGGTCAGCATCGGCCACGGCCGTTCCGAAATCTTCGAAGCGCTCGCCGCTCAGGGGCAGAAGCTGACTTTCGTCTATTCGATGGGCTTCACGCATCCCTATCAGGAGGAACTGGCCCGCAATCTAGTCGACATCGCGCCGGACAACATGTCGGCGGCCTATTTCACTTCGGGCGGGTCCGAAGCCAATGAATCCGCCTGGAAGCTGGCGCGCCAATATCATATCGAGCGCGGGAACGCGTCAAAGTACAAGGCGGTCGCGCGCTGGCAAAGCTATCATGGCGTAACGCTCGGCACGCTTTCGCTGTCCGGCAGAACCAGCTGGCGGGACATTTATGCGCCGATGCTGTTGCCTGTCCCGCACGTTGCGCCGCCATACCGTTACCGCTGTTCCTATTGCGCCGGTCAGGGCGGCTGTTCCCTGGCATGCGCCGACGATCTGGAACGCACCATCCTGATGGAAGGGCCGGAAACGATTGCCGTGTTCTTCGCAGAACCGATCGTCGGCACGACGGTTTCCGGACTCGTTCCCGATGCGGACTATTATCGCCGCGTGCGCGAGATCTGCGACAGATACGACGTCCTGTTTGTCGCCGACGAGGTGCTGTGCGGCTATGGGCGGGCCGGGTCGCCCTTTGCGATATCGCAATGGAATGTCGAACCGGACATCATAACGATGGGCAAAGGGATCGGCGGCGGCTATGCCCCGCTCGGGGCGATGCTGGTTTCGGAAAAGGTCCGCGAGATCTTTGCCGAAGGCAGCGGACGGTTCGTGCACGGCTTCACCTATTCAGGAACGCCTTCAGCGACCTTTGTCGGTCTCGAGGTCAACAGGATCATGACCCGGGAGGGTCTCCTGACCCGGGCCGCCGGACTGGAGCCGTTCATCCGGAAGGAGCTCGAAAGACTGGCCGGCAAGCACGCAGCGATCGGCGATATCCGCGGACGCGGCCTGCTATGGGGTGTGGAGTTTGTTGCCGATCGCGAAACGCGCCGGCCGTTTCCGCGCGACTATGCCATGACGCAAAAGATCGTTGCGCACATGCGCGACAACGGCGTCAGCATCGCCGCCGGCGTTCCCCTGGCCAATTTCGGCCGCGACGGCGATCACATCCAGATCAGTCCGCCTCTGATTATCGAACAGGAAGAGCTCAGCCTCATCTTCGAGGCACTCGATGATGCGTTGACCGACATTGCCGGGTCGTACCGGCGGAACGTCGCATGACAGGCGGTTCCTAGGTTTCGTCCTGCCTGCCTCCGGACAGGACGACCCCGACAAGGACCACCAGCGTCAGCCCCCTGCCCCTGACGTCCGCCGAAATGCCGGCGGGTCTTCTCCCTGGTCAGCAACCTTGTGCAGTCAGGCGGCCAGAACTTCAGCCCGGCGCCATATTGGACCGCCGGCGCCGTTACGTGCCCTTGCCGAGCATTCTGAGGACTTCGTCCCTGTCGACTTTCTGGTTGGCGGTCATCGGAATGCCGTCGATCACTTCCAGAGAGGACGGAACCATGTAGCCCGGGAGCCGGTTCCTGAGCGTTTCCAAGAGCTCGGCCCTGTCCAGACCGGGCGCTCCCGTGACCACCGCGGCCAGCGCGTAGGTACCCAGCTCCGGAACCGCCGTCACGTAGCTGTTTTCGGCTAGGGGGTGCGCTTCTATCGCGGCCGTCACCTCGGAGAGTTCCACCCGGTTGCCGCGGATCTTCACCTGGTCGTCGATCCGGCCGCGAAAGACAAGCTCGCCTCCCGGAAGCCGCCTTGCGAGATCGCCGGTCTTGTAGACGCGCCGTCCGGAAAGCGCCGGCAGGCTCGTGAAGGCCCGGCGTGTCTGGTCCGGCAGATTGACATAGCCGGATGCCAGGCCTTCCCCGGCCAGATAAAGTTCTCCCTCGCCGCCGTCCTCGATCAGGCTGCCGTCCTCGCCGACGACGAAGGCTTCCATGCCGTCTATCGGCAAACCGATCGGAACCGACTCTTCCCTGTCCGTTCCGGGATCGAAAACATGGGTGATGCAGCCGACCGTCGCTTCCGTCGGCCCGTATTCGTTGACGATCTCGACATCGGGCCCGAGACGGTCACGGATCTTGGCCGCCAGAGAGGTTTTCAGATCCTCCCCTCCGACGATCAGCCGTCTGATCCCCGAGTTTTCGTCCACCAGGTTCGACAGGATGAAAAGGTAGGACGGCGTTATCTTGAGGACATTTATCGAGACGTCCTCAGCGATGTCGTGGATCGCCATCGGATCGTTCACACCGTCGTAAACGGCGATCGACGCGCCGCAGATCAGGGGCGGGAAAATGCAGGTGACCGTGAAATCGAAGGCCAGGGTGGAATAGAGCGCAATTCTGTCGTCCCTGCCGGCGAAATACCTGCCACTCGCCCACAGGCAGTAGCTCAAAAGGTTCGCGTGCGTGATTTCAACGCCCTTGGGCCTGCCCGTCGAGCCGGACGTATAGAGAATATAGGCCAGGCCGGGATTGGCGGCGGCAGGTTGCCGGACGGTTCCCGCCCCGGCCTCGATATCCTCCAGACAGAGCGTGGCGGTTCCCAGATCCGAAACGAGACCATCGTAGTCGTCGCTGTAAAGGACGAGTTCGGAGCCGCTGTCCTCGATGATGAAAGTGAAACGGCTGCCTGGCGTCCGGGGGTCTATCGGAACGTAAACCGCCCCGATCTTGAGAATTGCAAGGACCGACGCGATCAGATCCAAATTGTGGGCTGCAACCAGACACACCCTGGTGTTTTCGCCGCAGCCGGCCTCCGACAGGCTAAAAGCGATATCGTCTACTCTGCACGCCAGATCATCATATGTATGGAGGACCCCTTCGCATTTCACAGCGACATCGTTCTTGTATTCAGCAAAAGATGAATTTATGTATTCGAAAATATTCTTATGTTCATTCTTATATTCATTTGTGAGTTCTCTTCGATCACATCTTGAATTTCCGTCTTCTGATCCAATGAAACCCACGGCAACCCACCATTTTTAAACACACTTCTTGCCTCGGCCGCAAGCCGATTCAATTTTTTGCATGTTTCATGTAGAATAGCTCAATTTTTACGTATGCCAGCATGGTAAAAATTCGCAAGCCAGTCAAGTGCGCCTCAGATCGCTTCGGCCGGTCTCCAGGGCATTCCCAATGCTGAAACGGGTCAAACCGAAGCATCGCGATACACACCTATCAGAAACCGGACATGTCCAGGCCATGTTTGATTTATAAAAGGGATTGGGAAAGATGGGTGGTGCCCAGAGGCGGAATCGAACCACCGACACGCGGATTTTCAATCCGCTGCTCTACCAACTGAGCTATCTGGGCGTGCTCTGCATCAAGTCCGGGGCGTGCCCCGTTCGTGGAAAGCCCGGTCCTTATAGAGGCTCGTCTTGACCTTGTCCAGCACCCCGGCAAAGTTTTTTGCATCTTCCGGACACGCCTGTCAGGGGAATCTACTTACCCCCTTAACTGTCTGAGAGATATTTGTTTTTCAGGTCGACAGGCTTGTGCATATTCCCCTGTTTCACGGGGCCGTTATGCACCGGCCGGGGCGGCCGGCCATCGGCGATACGCGGACATCCAGAGACAAACCGATCGGAACCGTTGCCGCCGAAACTCTGCCCACCGGTTTGCTGTCCCGGCGCACGTCAAACTTCCCGGCCAGAGAAAAAGCGCGCTGCCGAAGCAGCGCGCCTTTCAGGACGAGATGTCTGTCCGCCGGATCTTATTGTTCGACGATCCGGCCGTCCGTATAGGGGGTGTAGCCGTTGCCCGCAGCGATGAAGTCCGCAACGACGACTTCAAGCCCCGGGCCGTAGTCATATGCATTCATGCCCTTTTCGGCGAAGACCTTGTATCCGTCTCCACCGGCACGCATGTAGTTGTTGGAAACGACGCCATAGACCTTGTCCGGATCGATCGGCTTCCACTCGCCGTCTTCCATGACTTCGACCACCAGGATGCGGCCCTCGCCCGCAGCTTTTTTACGCGTCCAGGAGTATTTCAGGCCGGCGACCTGCGGGAACCGGCCCGCGCCGTCCTCCACCTGGCTCACGCCGTTTTCCAGGGCCGCAATCACATCCGCGCCCTTCAGCTGGAAGGTGGACAGGGTGTTCTGGAACGGCAGGACGGTCAGCACTTCGCCCATGGTGACTTCACCACCATCGATCGATGCCCGCAGACCGCCGCCGTTCTGGATGGCGATCTGGATGCCCTGATCCTTGACCCGGTCAAGCATCGCGTCCGCCACCAGATTGCCCATCTGGCATTCGCCGGCACGGCAGGAATTGCGGTCGCCATCGATGATGGATTCCGTGGATCCGATAACCTTCGCCTTGAGCTCTTCCAACGGGGCCGCGAGTTCGGCAACACGTGCCAGATACGCTTCATCCGGCGTGACGGAAGCATCGAGAAGGATGGGTTCGCCTTCCGCCCTGATCAGGTTGCCGTCATCGTCCCACGTGACCTCGATCTCGCCGAGAAACTTGCCGTAAGCATAGGCCTGGACGATCGGCACGTCCTTGCCTTCCGGGTTCGTGACGATGACCGGGTAAGGACCTTCGGCGCGTTCCTGGGTGTTGGACAGCAGCGTGTGAGAATGACCGCCGACGATGATATCGATTCCCGGAACGGCTGCGGCGATTTCCTTGTCGCGCGGCAGCCCCATATGCGTGACGGCGACGATCTTGTTGACGCCCGCCGCTTCCAGGCCTTCGACGGCACCCTTGAGGTAATCTTCGGCCTGGATGAACCGCACGCCTGCGCCCGGAGAGGATGTATCCACCGTGTCTTCGGCCAGGGCGGACACGATGCCGATCTTCTCGCCGCCCTTCTCCAGGATAAGAACGCCCGGCACCTTGCCCTTGAGGGTCGGCTCCCCGTTGACATCGATATTGCCGGAAATCACCGGAAACTCGACTTTCTCGAGAAAGTTGGCCAGACCGGAGGGGCCGTCATCGAATTCGTGGTTGCCGACCGCCATCACGTCGATGTCCATACCGTTCATGAATTCGGCGGCGGCATCGCCTTTATAGGTCGTATAAAACAGAGAGCCCTGGAACTGGTCGCCGGCATCGACGGTCAGGACGTTTTTGCCTTCAGCACTCAACGCGGACCGGCGTTCGTCCAGCTTGGACTTGATCCGGGCGATCCCTCCAAAGCATTCGCCCTTGCCTTCTGTTTCTGCATCGCAGGTGGAATCGTATTTGTTGATCGATTCGATACGGGAGTGCAAATCGTTCAAATGCAAAATCGTGATCGAATAATCAGCATAGGCTGCTGTCGACAGCGCCGTCGTCAGGGACAGCACCGCTGCGCTCAGGAAACGTTTCTTCATCGGACCCTCGCCCTTTGGATAGGTTGTTGCTGCCGGTCTGCCGGACCCCGGTCCGGCACCGGCCTCCCGGTATTCTTCTTGATCCCTGAAAACCATCAACGCGAAGTGTCTCCTTGCGCAGGACACAACCGCCTCTGACGGGCCCGGGATCGCCGGTATAGGGCGATCTTGGTGCAGTTTCATGACAGCCGCAAGAGCTCAGGCGGCCGATTCTGAAAAAAATTTTGCCGGGTAAATATTTTTGCAGTTTGCCCAAAAATCGTACAATTTCTGGGCGCTCTCAGACCGCATGGCAAAGCAGCCGCTTTCACGGCCCGAAAGGCGGGACGAGGGTGCGTTCGAGAGCGTTTGCGAGGCTGTCAATCGTCCGGGAAGTTGCTTTCGTCGATGTCGTCGGTTTCGACGACGGGGATGGTATAGCCCTCGTTGAACCAGCGGTTCAGATCGATCTTGGCACAGCGGTCGGAGCAGAAGGGATAATCCTCCGGCGTCGACAGTTTCGAGCAGATCGGACAGGGGCGCATGCGGCGCTTTGGCTTGTCGGTTTTCTTGTCGGTCTTCTGGGGTTCGTTCCCGGCCATGTTGGCCTCCCCTCGTTTCCTGCGGGACATGCCGCAGCCGCCTCAGGCGGCGGCCGTGGCCCATCCCTTGTGAACCGGATATCCGGCAGAACTCAGCAGGTTCGCGGTTTCCACCAAAGGCAGACCGACGACAGCCGGATAGGATCCGACCAGCTTGACGACGAAACTGCCCCCCAGGCCCTGAATGGCGTAGCCACCGGCCTTGCCGCGCCACTCGCCGGAGGCGATGTAGTCCTCCATGTCCTTGCGCGACAGACGCTTGAAACGGACACGGGTTTCGACCAGCTTGGAGCGGACCTTGCCGTTGGCTTCCGCCACGGCCACGGCCGTGAAGACACGGTGCCCGCGGCCGGAAAGCAGCGACAGGCACATCAACGCCTGGTCGGTAAGCTCGGCCTTCGGCAGCGCCCGGCGCCCGACCGCGACAACCGTGTCGGCGGCCAGGACGACGCTGTCCTGCAGCTCTTCGGAAGCATCGGCCGCCTGGCGGACGGTTTCCGCCTTGGCGCGGGCGAGCCGGAGCGCGAGGCTCCTCGGCGTCTCATGCTTCTTCGGCGTTTCGTCGATATCGGCGGGCAGGAGATGATCCGGTTCCAGTCCGATCTGTTGCAGCAGCGCAAGGCGGCGCGGCGAAGCGGAGGCCAGGATCAACTGAGGGGCATTCATCATGAAAGCGCGAGCCTTGCAGCCGGCGTCACCTTGTCGGCCGCTTATTTGAAGCGGTAGGTGATCCGCCCCTTGGTGAGATCGTACGGGGTCATTTCGACGAGAACCTTGTCGCCCGCCAGGACGCGGATCCGGTTCTTGCGCATACGCCCGGCGGTGTGGGCGATGATTTCGTGATCATTTTCAAGTTTTACGCGGAACGTCGCGTTCGGCAACAGTTCTGTTACGACGCCCGGAAACTCCAGAGCTTCTTCTTTGGCCATTTGATATCCTGAATGAAGCGGGCCTTGCCCGCGGGTGCCGGGGAACCTAACGGATTAGGGATGGAAAGTGAACCTTTCTTTCCACCGCTCACCAAAGAAACCTTTGGGAATATAGACCCCTGACAAGGAATATAGGTATTTCCGACCGCGATTGAAGTCATCGGCCCGCCCGGCTGCGCCATTCGCGCTGAAGAAGCGCATAGTAAAACTCTTCGTCCCAGCCGCCCTTGAAGAGGGCATGTTCGCGGAAATGCGCCTCCCGGCGCATGCCCAGCCGCTCCATCACGCGCCAGGAGGCGGTGTTGCGGACGTCGCAGCAGGCGAAGATGCGGTGCAGGTTCAACTCCTCGAAGCCAATCCTCAAGAGCGCGCGGCCGGCCTCCGTCGCATAACCCCTGCCCTGACAGGCGGGATGCAGGGTAAAGCCGAAGGTCCCCTGCCTGGCCGCGGCATCGGTCACCCGCAGCGACACGTCACCGATAAGCCTGCGCTCCGAATGTGTCTCAACCGCGAAGGCAAGCGTACCCTCGCCTTCCAGCCGGCGCATTCCGCACCACTCGGCAAGCCTGGCCTGAACGTCTTCCAGGCTTCGCGGATCCCAGTACTGGTATTGCGCGATTTCCGGCAGGGACTGATAGGCGTGGATGGCTTCCGCATCGCCTTCCTCCATCGGCCTCAGCAACAGCCGGTCGGTTTCGACCGGCACCGTGATTTCGTAGATCATGCGGGTCCGTTTTCGTCAGTCGCTCGGCGGCGGGGTCCAGTCCAGGCGCTTCTTGATGCGCATCATCAGCTGGTCGCGCACCGCCCGGTATTCGTTGAGGATCTGCTCGCGGCTGCCGGTTGCCAGCGTCGGGTCGAGCGTCGGCCAGTATTCCACGTCCACCGCTTCGGTCCGGCTCATGTCCAGCGCCTTGTGGTGGGCTTCAGGGGCGAGCGTCACGACCAGGTCGAAGCCGGATTCCTCCAGTTCCTCGAGGGTCTTGGGATGGTGCCTGCTCATGTCGACGCCGATCTCGGCCATGACGGCGTCGACAAAGGGGTCGACCTTGCCCTGGCGCACCCCGGCGGAGCGCACATAAACCTGGTTCGGGAACAGCATGTGCGTCAGGGCCTCGGCCATGGGCGAGCGCACGGAATTCATCCCGCAGACGTAAAGAACCGCAGTCGGACGCAGGCCCGGCCCGGTCATGACCCTTAGAGAGCAAGGCGATAAATATGATCTAGCTGACCGGGCTCTTTTGCCCGCTGACGTGTTTGGATCGCGCTTGTGGTGGGTTCGCACCACGTCGCGCCATCCGCCTCGTCAGCAGACAAAATTACTCCGGTCAAATGGATCATATTTATCGCCTTGCGCTCTAACCTTTCCAGTGCAGGGCGTATACGAGGGTGAACAGCCGCCGCGCGGTCTGCATGTCCACCTCGACCTTGCCCTCCAGACGCTCCATCAAAATGGTGGAGCCCTCGTTGTGGACCCCGCGGCGCCCCATATCGATGGCCTCGATCTGGCTTGGCGTCGCGTGGCGGATGGCCTCGTAATAGCTCTGGCAGATCAGGTCGTAGTCCTTGACGATCTTGCGCAGAGGCGACAGGGAAAGAACGTGGGTGACCACCTCCTGCCCGTCTTCCGTCCTGATCTGGAAAACCAGCTTCTTTTCGATCACCGAAAGATTGAGAATGTATTTGGCGGGCGGATGGCCGACCGGCTGGAACCTGTTGTCCTCGATCAAATCGTAGATCGCGACCGCCCGGTCATGTTCCACCTCCGGGGTCGAGCGGGCGATGGAGGCTTCGTCCAGAACCACGTCCACCAGCCTGCCGCCGGGAGCGTCCGGATCCGTATCCTCTTGCGGTTCGCTCATATGTTCAGACGCCTCGCTGATGACCTGGGTCACGTTTCTACATGTTCAGCCTGATGGAAACAGAGCGCGCATGCGCCGACAAGCCCTCCGCTTCGCCGAGCGCGATGGCCGCCGGCCCGAGCGCGCGCAGATTGTCCGCATCGCATTTCAGGATCGAGGTGCGCTTGACGAACTCCAGCACCGAAAGGCCCGAGGAAAACCGGGCGGAGCGCGCCGTCGGCAGCACGTGGTTGGAGCCGCCGACATAGTCGCCGATGGCTTCCGGCGTGTAGTGGCCGAGGAAGACGGCGCCGGCGTTGCGCACCTTCTTCAGAAGCGCTTCCGGGTCGGCGACCGCCAATTCCAGGTGTTCCGGGGCGATCCGGTTGGCCAGAGGCATCGCGGCCTCGAGGTTGTCCACCAGGATGATCGCGCCGAAATCCTGCCAGCTCGCCCGGGCGACCTCCTCGCGTGGCAGGGCCTTGAGCTGCGCTTCCACCGCGATTTCGACCTGCTGTGCCAGGTCCGGACTGTCGGTGATCAGGATCGACTGCGCCGCCGTGTCGTGTTCGGCCTGGGCCAGAAGGTCCGCCGCGACCCAGTCGGCATTGTTGCCGCCGTCGGCGACGATCAGCACTTCCGACGGCCCGGCGATCATGTCGATGCCGACCGTACCGAAAACCCGCCGCTTGGCGGCCGCCACATAGGCATTGCCCGGGCCGACGATCTTGGCGACCGGCGCAATGGTCTGCGTGCCATAGGCAAGCGCGGCCACCGCCTGCGCCCCGCCGATCCGGTAGATCTCGGAGACGCCGGCCGTTTTCGCCGCCGCCAGGACCAGAGGATTGAGCACACCGTCCGGGCTCGGCACCACCATGACGATGCGCTCCACGCCGGCGACCTTTGCCGGCACCACATTCATCAGGACCGAGCTCGGGTAGCTGGCGAGGCCGCCCGGGACATAGACCCCGACAGCCTCGACCGCCGTCCACAGCGAGCCGAGTTCCACGCCGAGCGGATCGGTGTATCTGTCGTCCTTCGGCATCTGGCGGGCATGATGGGCCCGGATCCGGTCATGGGCGAGCTGCAGGGCCTCCAGCGTCTTCGGATCGACTTCGCCGACGGCCGCCTCGATCTCCGCGTCGGAGACCTTCAGGTCCGCCATGGAAGCGGCTTCGAGACGGTCGAATTTCTTCGTGTAGTCCAGGACAGCCCTGTCGCCGTCCTTGCGAACCGCCTCGAGAATATCGCGGACGACGGCATCGACATCCTCCGACACTTCCCGCTTTCCGGCGAGCAGCTCCCGGAAGCTCGCCTCGAAACCGGCATCCTCGTTTGACAGGCGTAGAACCACGCAACTCTCCATCTTTCTTCGGCACCGGGCTTTCTTCAGCGCCGGGCGCCGGGCATTTCTTCCGCCGATCAGCTCAGATCGTGCTGCGGCACATTGGGGGTCGACCAGGCGGCGCCGAGGTCGGAGAGCTGTACCTCGATACATTCCACGTCCAGGGACAGGCTGGCCCCGCCGGCAAAGGCGAGCTCGATCCGTCCGGACGGCGCCTCGGCGGGCGTGAAGGTCACCGCCAGCAGCTCCAGAACCGTATCCCTGGCGTTCTGACGGATATTCTGGGCCTTCATGGCGCTCACCCGGGAGACCGCCAGCGCGGACCGGCGGCGCTCGTGTTCCTTCGAGCGCTTGTCGGCTTCCTTGTCCCAGACAAAGCGGTTCATGACGAACACCGCCTTTTTCTCCTTCGGCAGATACCGGATATCCGCGACGGTCAGGACGGCATCCTGCAGATGGGCGGAGAGAACCTGAAGGTCTTCCTCATCAAGGGCGGCGAGTTTCAGCTGATCCATTTTGGCCCGATTCTGATCCGGTCATTCATATTCCGGCAGCCCGTATATAAGCCCGGCCTGCCCGACTCCCAAGGCTGTTGACCTAATGGGGAAAAGGCCGTTTGGCAATCCGGAATACGGTGAAACCCCGCAAGCCCGGCCTCACGGCCCCTCGTCCACCCGCTGGCGCAGATCCGCCTTGATTTCATCGAGCGTCGCGATCCGGCTGAAGACGCGACGCCCGAGCCAGAGCCCGAAGACGAGCAATAGCGCCCCAAGCACCGCCCCGTAGGGCAATGGCAGGAAGACGAAGGACAGCATCCCGGCGAGAGCAAATCCCGCCTGAATCAGGAACCTGACTGTCTGTGCGTTCATGCCGGTTTTCCCTCCAGGCATCCGGTTCGAACGGATGCAGGCCTTGGACTTCCCTCACCGATCTCTTGCAATCCAGACGGGCTTTTTAGAGAGTGAGGCCATATCCTTAAAAACCGCCTTCCGCCGGAAACGCCATGCGCAAGTCACTCATCGGTTTCGCCCTCCTTCTCGGCCTCTTTTCCCCGGCTGCCGCACAGGCGCAGGATTTCACCGAGAAGGTGCTGGGCGAAACCATCTACGTTCCGGCCTATTCGCGGGTGTTTTCCTATCCCGGCCGTTCGGACCTGCTGGCGGCGACGCTCGCGGTCCACAATGTCGACCCGGAAACGCCGATCACGCTTGAAACCGTCGACTACCACGACGAGGACGGCGCGCTTCTGCGCAAGCTGCTCGACCAGCCGATCGACCTTGCGCCCCTGCAATCGAAAACGGTGCTCATCCCGATCAACGACACGACCGGCGGCGTCGGAGCGAATTTCCTGATCGTCTGGTCTTCGCAGACCCCAGCCCTCAGCCCGATCGCCGAAGCGATCATGACCAGCGGCAGCAGCAGCCCCGGTCCGTCATTTACATCGCGGGGGCGGGTCATCCGGCGGACCGTTCCGCAGAAGTGAGTGCCGGTCAACGCCTGAAACCAACTGCGACAGCCGTTGTCATCCCCGCGCAAGCGGGGACCCAGGAAACTTCATCGGTCGCCTTTGCCAAAAAGCCTCCGCCCGGGAGTCCTGGGTCCCGGCTCGCGCTACGCTTGGCCGGGATGACAAGTCCGGGGAGACTGTGCTGTTTCGTTTCCAAACCCGATAACGGGCGAGAAACGGCCTCAGCCGGAAATCCGCTCGATCTGCGCGCCGCAGCGGGTGAGCTTGTCTTCCAGGCGCTCGAAGCCGCGGTCGAGGTGGTAGACGCGGCTGACGGTGGTTTCGCCTTCCGCCGCGAGCCCCGCGATCACCAGTGACACGGAGGCGCGCAGGTCGGTCGCCATCACCGGTGCGCCGCGCAGGGTGGAGACGCCGTCTATCGTTGCCGTGCGGCCGTCCACATGGATCTGGGCGCCGAGACGGGCCAGTTCCTGCACGTGCATGAAGCGGTTTTCGAAGATGGTTTCGGTGATCCGGCTCGAACCGCCCGCCTTGGTCATCAGCGCCATGAACTGCGCCTGAAGGTCGGTCGGAAAGCCCGGGAAGGGTTCGGTGGTCACGTCGACCGGCTGGATGCCGTTGCCGTTGCGGTAGACCTTGATGCCATCGGCCGTCTGGGTGATCTCCGCGCCGGCCTGGCGCAGGGTTTCGAGCGCCGTCTCCAGAAGCTCGGAGCGTCCGCCCTGAAGCAGCACGTCGCCGCCGGTCATGGCGACTGCCATGGCATAGGTACCGGTTTCGATCCGGTCCGGAACCACGGCATGATGCGCGCCATGCAGGCGCGGCACGCCCTGAATGCGGATGGTCGAGGTGCCCTCACCCTCGATCTTCGCGCCCATCGCCTTCAGGCATTTGGCCAGGTCGACCACTTCCGGCTCGCGGGCGGCGTTGACGATTTCCGTTTCGCCCTCAGCCAGCGTCGCGGCCATCATGATCGTGTGGGTGGCGCCGACGGAGACCTTGGGAAATTCCACGCGTCCGCCCTTCAGGCCGCCGAGCGCGCGGACAACCACATAACCGCCGTCGATCTCGATATCCGCGCCGAGTGCCGCCAGGCCGTCGATGAAGAAATCCACCGGACGGGTGCCGATGGCGCAGCCGCCGGGCAGCGACACCCTGGCCTCATGCATGCGCGCAACCAGCGGGCCGACGACCCAGAAGCTGGCGCGCATCTTGGAGACGAGCTCATAAGGCGCCGTGGTGTCGACGATCTCGCGGGCGGTGAGGTTGAGCGTCTGGCCGGCCAGGTCATCCTGGCCGTTGCGCTTGCCGTTCACCGAATAGTCGACGCCGTGATTGGAGAGGATCTGCATGAGCTGCGCCACGTCGCGCAGGCGGGGCACGTTGGTCAGCGTCAGGGTCTCGTCCGTCAGCAGCGAAGCGATCATCAGCGGCAGGGCCGCGTTCTTCGCTCCGGAAATCGGAATGACTCCGTTCAGCTCGACGCCGCCGACGACCTTGATACTGTCCATGTTCTTCCCCGAATCCGGATCGCGGCACGGCGCGATCTTCCCTCTTTGAATTCTACATCGGCGCGCCGGACATCCAACCGGTTTCGATCGAAGGTTCCGCCCCGAAAATTCGCGAGCCGCCCGTCCGCATTCGACCGAACGGCAGCCCAAACCTGCGATCTACACGCAAGTTATGGCCCATGCAAGGCAGGCTGCTGTCTTCCACCGGGCAATTTCCGGGCGCGCCGCCCTCAGCATTCCCCTCCAGCTACCGGCCTCACTCCGGCTTGCGGGTCTTGGCGGCGCTCTTCCTGCGGCGCAAATTGGCCCTGAGCGCCTCGGCCAGGCGGTCCTCCCGGGATTTGCTCTTGTCCCCGGAGACGGCCTTGCCGGCCGATCCGGACGCCTTGCCTGGATCTTCACCAGAGGCCTGGTCTTTAGGGTCTTTTTCACTCATGAGCAGATGTTCGATTGACTGGTTCCTTTTGTTTATCAAGCCCGCCTCCGGCTGCAAAGCCCGCTGGCGAAGCTGCCCCGCGATTTGCTCGCGCCTCTTTTCGAGTGCCGAGCGAACTCTCCTTTCGCCACCTCCCAGCCCGAACCAATCTTCCACCTGCCGATCCGGGCATCTCCCGATATCCACAAGGGGGACAAACGGCGCCATGTCCGGGGATTTCGAGGGCGGCGCAGGCATTCGCCGCAACGGCGTCCGCCTGCCGGAATCACCCCGGGAAAAAAATCCAAATCACTGCTTGCGTCCCCCGGGCTCTTGTGGCAAAAGCGCCCTCATTCCGGTCGGCACCGCCAATCGGGCCAAGCACTTGCGTCCCGAACCCCGCGCTTTTCAACCAAGCCCGTTCGACGCACCGCCGTCTTCCCAAGGACGCGCCAGATGCTGCCGTAGCTCAGGGGTAGAGCACTCCCTTGGTAAGGGAGAGGTCGAGAGTTCAAATCTCTCCGGCAGCACCATCTCAACACCTTGATTTCTCATAACTCTTTGGTATTGATTGGGTATTCGCCAGCCGATTTGTACACAAGGCTGGTACACATGGCCCTTCCTATGCCCCGTCCGATAAAGCACAAAGCTACCTCTACCTACTACCTCAGAATACGAACTCCGAGCGACCTGCGCGAGAAAGCCAGGGGCCGTACCGTCATAATGACTATCGGCTCGCAGAAGGCCCAAGTCAGGATCGGAGATGCCATCAAGGTCTCGCTCCGCACCAAGGACTGGAATGAAGCCAAGGAGCGCTTCCGGATCGCAGAAACAGACCTGCAAGTGATCTGGGAAGGGCTTCGCAATGGCCCCGTCAAGCTCACCAACAAGCAGGTCTACGCCCTTGCTGGTCGCTTCTATCGCATGTTCGCCGACGGCCTTGAGAATGATCCGGGCGGCGCGGAAAGATGGCGACACGTGAAGGCGGCCAATGCTATTGCGGCCAGCGGCGGTCCATACGGTCGACTGTTGATCGGCAACAAGGCGAAATTCAAAGCCACTGTAGAAGCCCTGGAAAAATGCTTTGGACCGTTCCTCGATCTATTCCTTGCTCAGGAAGGCCTTGAGATCGATCAGGATAGCCGCTTTAGGCTTCTAAAGGCGTTTAAAGAGGCTGGTGACCAAGCCGCCGACAAGCTCGAACGCAACGCGGAGGGTGACTATTCTGAAGACGCAAACGCAGCCAGATACCCAGTTTGGACGTCTCCCGTCGCGCAACCGGACAAACCGACCGCCTACATCTCCATCGGTCAATTGTTCGAGCTTTGGAAAAAACAACATAGATCGCTGGGCGGCGCACAGTCTTCCGTGAGGCGTTGGGAGCCTGTCATTGATCAGTTCATCGCCTTCCTCGGTCACGACAATGCGGAAAAGGTCACTCGCCCTGACGTGGTTCGCTGGCGGAACGAGCTTATTGACAGCGGCAGGGTATCTCCCAACACCTTCAAGAAGACCAATCGGGCGGCACTCAACTCGGTGTTCGCAATCGGCGTGGACAACCTGATAATCTCCGCGAACCCCGTCGATGGCGTGAAGGCCCCTTCTCAGAAGCGTATACTGGAACGTCCTCAGGGCTTCACCAAGGAGGAAGCCGAAACGATCCTCAAGGCAGCGCTGGCGGCTGAAACAGACCCCAGGCATATGGCCGCGCACACACGCTTTGCCCGAAGGTGGCTACCGTGGCTCTGCGCATACTCCGGGGCACGAATGGGAGAAATGGCGCAGCTGAGGAAACAGGACGTCTACACAAAGAACGGTCTGCACTGCATCCGGATCACACCTGAAGCCGGAGCCGTCAAGGACAAGGAGGTCCGTGTCGTTCCCCTTCACCCTCACCTGGTCGAACAGGGCTTTGTGAAAGCAGTTCAGTCGAAGCCTGAGGGACCGCTATTCTACCCCAAGAAGACACGACAAGAGGAGCCTTGGGGCATCACGCGGGACAATCTTGCAAAGTGGGTCAGAGCGGGCGTCGGTATCGATGACCAGCGCATCAAGCCAAACCACGCTTGGCGTCACCGCTTCAAGACCGTTGCGGATGCTGCCGGTATCGAGGTGAAATACCAGAACCGCATCACCGGCCACGCTGCAGCGAACATCGGCGACTTCTATGGCGACAACGAGGAGGAGACGCTGTTCCGCGAGGTGTCCAAGCTGCCCCGATATTTCGTTGGACCAAAGGAACAGACCGGCGGAGACACCGAGAGCGAACGCTCCTAGCCTACGGTCCAAAGATGGCGGGACGACCTGAGCGCCTCGGCTGTCTCACCCACCACTAAAAACAACAGTTGCCAGCTGTGTGCCACCTCGGCCAAGCGCTCTCTTTCGGTTCCCATCTCAATAAGGGCTGATGACTATCATCATCAACACCCCTTCGCTCCGAGAAACGCACACAGCTGGCCAACAGGACACTCAGAGCATGAGGCCATAAGCGGTACTCAAAGCTACACTATAAGCTATATCTCAAAGGGGGCGCTCTGCTGATACGGAACATTTTAATTATTCAATTATTTCAATGACTTAAATCACCTCCAAAACCGCCTCCAAGGCGCAAATTGCCTTCCGCAGCCCTTCTCTGTGCCGAACCCTGCCATCCTGATGCTGCCACACCCTGTCAGAGCCGTAGAAAGAGTCACTGAGAGCCGCTGAGGCTTTTCTGCGGGTGCCCTACCTGGAATTCCCCGAAAGCCGCTGAGCGGGCTTCTCTGGACTCCTGAGAGTCATTCCTGTGCGGAGAGAGCTCTATAGACTGTCGCCTTCGACAGACCGGTCTTGGACATGATCTCAGGCACGGTCAGTTCCCCCTCCTCGCGCATGGTCCGGATGGACGCGACAACCTCATCAGTGAGCGCAGGCTTGCGGCCGAACTTGGTGCCTTTGGCCTTCGCCTTGGCAATGCCATCCATCTGCCGCTCTTTGCGGATATTGGTCTCGAACTCGGCGAACACGGCCAGCATGCCCAGAAAGGCCTTACCAGCAGCGTCTCGTGTGTCGATGGACTGATCGAGGACCCTGAGGGTCACCCCTTTGTCCTCAAGCTCACGGACGATCCTGAGAAGATCCTCCGCGCTGCGAGCCAGACGGTCGATCCGGGAGATCACCATGGTGTCCCCTTCACGCAGGTACTCAAGGCATTGCTTCAGCGCCGGGCGGTTGGCATCGACACCGGACTTCTTCTCCTCGAACAGCTTGTCGACACCGGCTGCTTCAAGCTTCTCCTTCTGGACGTCCAGGGACTGTCCGAGGGTGGACACACGGGCATACCCCACTAAAGCCATTCTCATAACTCCTAACATAATTAGAGAATGCGTTTATGAGACATGAAAAGAGACGTGTCAAGAGTCAGTCTCAGAACCTATAGATTTTGCGAAGTCGGCTATCCGATCAGTTTCGCTCCGAGCGCAAAGGCTCCACCGACCACCGCTGCGACTACCCCTAACACCTTCCAGACTTCTCCGGGCTTCAATGCACCAAACAGCTCTGCAACAGAAAGCTCTCCGGGGTTCAGGGACTTTTGCGACTTCTTGGCATCCCTGGAGAGGGTCTTTGCCTTCCAATCGGCTAGAATTCCGCTGAATTCCGCTTTGCTCAGCGCGGATGAATTGAGCTCTACGGTCTGCACGTACCAATCGCTTCCTACTTCGAGCAGACCATCTTGCTTCAATCCGTCTTCCACCAGCACCAGCAGCGGAAGGTTTTTCGAATAAGCCATAGACGCTTCTATTTGGTTCCAAGCTGTGGGTAGCTTGATGTCCAGCAGGTCTCTCTTACCTCGCCCCCCACGCTTCTCTGTGCCTGTTTCGAAGTGATATCTCTCCAATGCGATGATCACTGCCCCCACGCACTGATCCATCAGCCTCTCGACCGCCTTCAACGGAGCTTCAGAAGACCACGTATTTCGCCCCACAGTACGAGGGTCCAGCTGCTCGCTGCGAAGGCGATCTTCGATCATGCGAACAAAGGCCTCTTGTGTGTCGTTCGATGTGGAGCCAACGCTAAGAAAGATCTTTGGATGAGTCATGATATGCTGCCTAAAATCAAATTAGTTGAGATGCAAACACGCAGGCACGTCTGCAAAGTGTAGCACCCACGGGGGGAAACTAGCGAATCCTCTCATCTGATTGCCCGCTCAGGAATTTGACCCAAAAACATTCCAGCTTCAGCACCACCTAGGTTGACCCCACAGGTACTCCAAAGGCGCTGGACAGGAACTCCAGCGTGGCGGCGTCCCTGAGCTTGCAAACGACATTTTGGTTGGCGAACACTCCCCGGAAAGTCTTTGCCTCTGCCAACGGAATCGCCTTGATCCAGTTCACGCCCACCGCATATTCAGCGAGGTCCACGTCATCCATATCATGGGCGAGATTGGGCTGAACCAGATCAGCGGACAAAAGGCTGCCTGTGTCATTGGCGAAGTCTTTCACCATGACCGCCGGAGCAGTCACCTCGCCATAGCCGACATAGCCGCGCCCCTTCTGATACGCAAAGATCTTGTCACCAACAGACAATTGCTCAAGCTTGCCGGAATAGAGTCGCCCATTGCCTGCGGCGATGAAGCCATGGCGGCGCATGTCTTCCCACGACCTGTGCTCACTCTCACCGACATTGACATACCAATAGCCTGTCCAGGGAGCCTTGACCTTGGCGGCAGAACGCTCCTCCACCTCTTCCGGGTCCAACTGCCAGTCAGTCGCCAGAAGTTGCCGTTCACCGTCCTTGAACACCCGAAACAAGGCCGTGTTGATGGCCATGTCGTAGCGGTCGTAGAGATACTCAACGATGCGGGTGGTCGTGGGGTCGAGTTCACCCGCAATGATGACCAGTTGATGATCGCCGTTCAGCGTTTCCGGCAAGCTACGGTCGAACCGATCCCGGAAAGCAGCGGGCAAGGGCTTGGATAGATAGGCGTTGGCGATGTCGTGAACATCACGGGTATGGAGCATCACCGCCCAACTGGCATAGTCGAGGATCTGGGCCACGATCTCGCGCGGGGTACGATCCCGTTTCAGCTCGAGAATAACGAGATCACCAGACGCATCCAGCCCCAGAAGATCCAGCCGCCCACGGTTGTCGATGGTTATCTGCCGACCGATGATCAGCACATCCAACCCGAGGATGGCAGGGTTCTCGGCGACCCAGGTTTCGATCTGCTCCTCGGTAGCAAGTGTCGCCCTCGAGACAGGCTTAAGCCTGCCTGCCGTGACTTCAAACAGGTTTGTCATTGCAACTCCCAACAAAGACACGCTTCATGTTCACCTCATTCTCACTTGGATAGCAAAAATATGCGTTATTTTGAGAGACTTCTGAGCCATCTGACACCCCAGATAGAGAGCCAAGCATTTGACAAAAAAAACGACATTAGTGTCGCATATAATCAGATATCTATTTACTTTGGACTCATTTCGTTCTTAAGTGCCCCCATGGCAAACGATGACACACCAACCCGTGCAGTAGACAAATGGAAAGAGGCTGGCCAAGCAGGCTTTCAGCTTTTGCCAGACGTGCTTCTAAAAAAGCAGGCAGAACTCGGCCTCGCTAGTACGGACCTAGTAGTGCTGATCAACCTCACTATGCACTGGTGGTATGAGGGTCAACGCCCCTTTCCCCGGTCGACGGGAATCGCCAAACGAATGGGTGTGGATCCACGCACGGTGCAGCGATCAATGAAGCGGCTGGCAAGCTTGGGGATGGTCCGCAGAGTCACTGAAAACAAGGGGACCGATAAAGAGCGCGAGGTCTTCGACTTGAGTGGCCTGGTTGATGCTCTCTGCGCACATGCGGTCAAAGACCCAGACTACCTTGTCAGGGTCCACCGGAAAAAGGAGCGGCTGGAATGAAGCTGGGGCCTTGCAGAATTGAAATGGAAAGAAGCGACAAGGGAACAAAGCTTGTGATCGAAGGCTGGGCCGCGATTATCGCTTTAGTCTTCGCTGCAGTATTGTTTTCAAGTTGGTTATTTGGCGACAAGATTTCTACCGGCATTCCAGGCTTAGGATCAGTCACAGACCAGACATCTGCGAATAGCCAGAAGGAAGAGCGGCCCCTTCCCCTCTCCAACTCCCCCCGCTAACGTCACTCCAATTTCATACAACCGCCGGGAATCAGATGTCCGCAGAACGGGTTTCTCAGGATCAGATCAACAAGGCCGCATGGGCGGCGTGTGACACCTTTCGGGGCGTGGTCGATCCGTCGATCTACAAGGACTACGTCCTGACCATGCTGTTCCTGAAGTACATCTCTGATGTCTGGAAGGACCACTATGAGAGCTACAAGCGGGAGCATGGCGACCACCCCGAGCTGATCGCGGCGATGATGAAGGACGAGCAGTTCGTGCTGCCCGAAGGGGCCAGCTTCGATGCCCTTCATGCCCAGCGCCACAAGGCCGGGAACGGGGAGCGGATCGACCGGGCGCTGCATGCCATCGAAGAAGCCAACGGGGCGAAGCTGCGGGATGTCTTTCAGGACATCTCCTTCAACGCCAACAAGCTGGGCGACGAGGAGCAGAAGAACGACATCCTGCGCCACCTGTTGGAGGACTTCGCCAAACCAACGCTGGACATGCGGCCCTCGCGGGTGGGCACTCTGGACATCATCGGCGGGGCCTACGAGTTCCTGATCTCCCGCTTTGCCGCCACCGCTGGCAAGAAGGCCGGGGAGTTCTATACGCCTGCGGAGGTCTCCATGCTGATGGCCCGGCTGGTGGAGCCTCAGGAAGGCGATGAGATCTGCGATCCAACCTGCGGCTCCGGTTCGCTGCTGCTGAAGTGTGCCCGTCAGATCAAGTCCACCAACGGAAAGGCCCCCTACGCGCTCTTCGGTCAGGAGGCCATCGGGTCCACCTGGGCGCTCGCCAAGATGAACATGTTCCTGCATGGCGAGACCAACCACCAGATCGAGTGGGGCGACACGATCTCCAACCCGAAGCTCAGAACGCGGGACGATACGCTGAGGCTGTTCGACGTTGTCGTCGCCAATCCGCCCTTCAGTCTCGACAAGTGGGGCTATGACAAGGCAGCGAACGATCCATTCGGCCGGTTCGACCGTGGCCTGCCCCCCAAGACCAAGGGCGACTATGCCTTCATCTCTCACATGGTGGAGACGCTGAAGCCGAAGAGCGGGCGCATGGCTGTCGTCGTGCCCCACGGAGTGCTGTTCCGAGGCTCTTCCGAGGGCAAGATCCGTCAGCAGCTCGTAGAGGAAAACCTGCTGGAGACCGTGATCGGTCTGCCCGAGAAGCTCTTCTTCGGCACCGGCATCCCGGCCGCGATCCTCGTCCTCAGGAAGAAGAAGGCCGACGACAAGGTGCTCTTCATCGATGCCTCGCGGGACTACATCGAGGGCACCAACCAGAACCGGCTGGGGGACGAGCAGCTCGACCAGATCTTCGCCACCTTCGATGACCGGGAAAATGTCGACAAGTATGCCACCCTCGCCAGCCAGGAGGAGATCCGGGAGAACGACTTCAACCTCAACATCCCGCGCTATGTGGATACGTTCGAGGAGGAGGACGAGATTGACCTGATGGCTGTTCGTCAGGAGCGGGAAGTTCTGAAGGCTGAGATGGCGGATCTGGATGCCAAGATGGAAGAGTACCTGAAGGAGCTTGGCCTCTCATGACGGTCGAGCAAACCAGATTGGGCAAGTATTTCAATAGTCGTCGGGAAAAGGGTATCGAAGGCCTCCAGACACTTTCAGTCACTCTCGATAGGGGGCTTGTGCGACGCGATTCACTTGAACGTCGGACAGAGACCAACCTTGAGCCAACTGATCATTTGCGTGTTCGCCCGGGAGACATTGCCTACAACATGATGCGCATGTGGCAAGGCGCATCCGGCCTGTCGACAGAAGACGCCATCGTTAGCCCTGCATATGTGGTGCTTCAGCCTAAGCCCAATACCGACCCATTGTTCGCTTCATACCTGCTGAAACACCCCCATATGGTCCATCTGCTGTGGGCTTATTCCTACGGTCTGACCAGTGATCGACTTCGCCTCTACTTCAACGATTTCAAACGTATTCCTTGGGAGCTTCCCCCACTCCCCGAACAGAAGAAGATCGCCGAAATCCTGATGACGTGGGACAAGGCTATCGAGACGACAGAGAAGCTGCTCGCCAACGCCGAAGCCCAAAAGAAAGCCCTCATGCAGCAACTGCTGACTGGCAAACGGCGACTGAAGGGGTTCGAGGGAGAGTGGCGCCGCTTGAAACTCGGAGACCTTTGCGACGGCAATCTGCAAACAGGCCCATTCGGAAGTCAGTTACATGCCAACGAGTATATCACCGATTTAGATGGCGTGGCTGTAGTAATGCCAAACGCAATGATAGATGAAACTATTAATTACTCTAGATGCTCGAAGGTATCTAAACAAAAAGCCAGCTTGCTTGCGAGGCACAAGCTCAAAGCAGGTGACCTCGTATTCAGCAGACGCGGTGACGTTGGAAGAACAGCTCTATATCGAAAAGGAGATCCTCATGCGATCTGCGGTACGGGCTGTCTCCGTGCTCGACTAACAGCTGAAGTGGACACTGAATTTCTTGCCCAGGTTCTTTCTTTGCCCACCACATCAAAGTGGCTAGAAAAAAATGCCGTTGGGCAAACCATGCCTAACCTAAACACGTCTATCGTGTCTAACTTACCTCTTGAAATTCCGGCGCTGGCAGAACAACGACATATCGCCCAAATTCTTTGTACAGCGGACAGAATCCAAAACAATTACCGCCGCGACCTGACAAGAAAGCTAGATGAAAAACGAGCGCTCCTACAGCAGCTTCTGACCGGCAAGCGGCGTGTGAATGTTTGATCAGCACCGCATTGATTTGCCGACTACATTTTGAGTTGCACCAAGATCGAAACTAAACTTGCATACACACACTTATCCGTTCGATAGTAAGTCATTGATTTGACGGCTCCCAACAGCGCCAGCAATTGACTTGAGATGAACCAGCACAACCGACCGAACTCCAGCGAGGAAACCCAGGCCAAGATCCCGGCGCTGGCAGTGCTGGTGAAGCTCGGCTGGACCTACGTCTCTCCTGAAGCCTGCTTTCAGCGGCGCGGCCTTGAGCGCTCGGTCCTGCTTGAGGATGCCCTCAGGAGCTGGCTGGAGGCTTATCGCTACATCTACAGGGGAAAGAGCCACAGCCTCTCTTCGGGCGGTATCCAGCAGGTCCTGAAGGCTGTCTCCAACACCGGCCTGAACGAGGGTCTCAGGGCCGCCAACGAGAAGCTCTACAAGCTGCTGGTCTATGGCGTCACTGTCACTGAGCACATGCCGGACGGTCAGCGCCAGTCCTTCACCATTCCCCTGCTCGACTTCAACACCCCATCCGCCAACCGGCTGGAGGTGACCGAGGAACTGAGTGTCGAACGGGACGGAGCCCAGGGTACCTATCGGCCCGACATCGTGCTCTACGTCAACGGGCTGCCTCTGGTGGTCATCGAGGCCAAGCGGCCTGTCAGCAGCAAGACCGGCAAACCCACGGTCGACGAAGGCATCTCCCAGCACCTGCGCAATCAGAAGACCGGTGGCATCCCCCTGCTCTATGCCTATGCCCAGCTGCTGGTCTCCATCTCCGGCGAGACCGGGCGCTATGCCACGACAGGAACTCCGAAGAAGTTCTGGGCGGCATGGCGGGAGGAGGAGAACCCCGAGAAGGACGTGACCGGCCTCGTCAATGCGCCGCTCATCCCTTCCGCTATGGACACTCTTTTCGCCCAGCGCCCGAAGTACATCCGGGACTATTTCGTTGAGCTCTGGTCGCGTCCGATCCTGGCAACGGAACAGGACACGCTGATCAACAGCCTGCTTCGACCCGACAGACTGCTGGAGTTCATCCGCTACTTCCTGCTGTTCGACCAGAAGGTCGGCAAGATCGCCGCCCGCTACCAGCAGGTCTTCGGCGTCAAATCGATGCTGACCCAGGTGGAACGCCGGAACAAGGCCGGTGGCCGCGAAGGCGGTGTGATCTGGCACACCACGGGGTCCGGCAAGTCCTACACCATGGTCTTCCTGCTGAAGGCCCTGCTGCTCCGCTCGGAGCTTGCCAACTGCCGCACCATCGTCATCACCGACCGGACGGATCTTGAGCGGCAGCTTGCCAACACCTTCATGTCCGGGGGAGCCTTCGGGTCGGCCATGGCCACCAAGAAGGAAGGCGCTAAGGCCAAGGCGCAGTGCGGTCGGGACCTTGCCAAGAGGATCGGTTCCGGCACCGAGCGGATCATGTTCACGCTGCTGCAGAAGTTCACCTCGGCAGCGTCCTATCCGGAGTGCCACAACGATTCCTCCGACCTGATCGTGCTGGTGGACGAGGGCCACAGGAGCCACGGTGGGGAAAGCCATGAGCGCATGCGCAAGGCCCTGCCCAATGCCGCCTTCATCGCCTTCACCGGAACACCGCTGCTGAAAGACGACAAGACCCAGAACAAGTTCGGCCCGATCCTCCACGCCTACACCATGCAGCGGGCTGTCGAAGACGAGACGGTCACCCCCCTGCTCTATGAGGAGCGGCAGCCGGAGCTGGAGATCAATGACCGGGCGGTCGATGCCTGGTTCGAAGCGAGGACGGTAAATCTCAGCGACGACCAGCGGGCGGACCTCAAGAAGAAGTTCTCGACCAAGGGAACAATCTATGGAGCCGACCAGCGCATCACCTGCATCGCGCTCGACATAGCCGAGGACTTCTCCCGCAACTGGAAGGACCTGGGCCTCAAGGCGCAGCTCGCCACGGACAGCAAACTCTCGGCGATCCGCTACAAGGCGGCCCTCGATGCGCTGGGCCTTGTCGAAAGTGCCGTCATCATCTCCCCGCCCGACACGCGGGAAGGCCACGAGGACACCAGCGCAGCCAATTCGCCGGAAGTGCAGACGTGGTGGGCCGAGACGGTCGCCAAGCATCCGGCAGGCGCCGAGGGCTACGAGAAGGACGTTCTGAGGGACTTCAGCACCGATGGTGGGCCGCACATCCTCATCGTGGTCGACAAGCTGTTGACGGGCTTTGACGAGCCGCGCAACACGGTTCTCTACATCGACAAGTACCTGAGGGAACACAATCTGCTGCAGGCCATCGCCCGCGTGAACCGCCTGCACGAGGACAAGAAATACGGCTACCTGATCGACTATCGCGGCATCCTGAAGGAGCTGGACACGTCCCTGACGGCCTATCAGGACCTCGCAGAACGGACCCAAGGTGGCTACGAGATCGACGATCTTGTCGGCCTCTACGAGAACGTTTCCAGCGAGTACAAACGCCTGCCCGTGCTCCATCGCGATCTCTGGGCGATCTTCAAGGACGTGAAGAACAGGCAAGACATGGAGCAATTCCGCCGTGTCCTCGTTCCCAAGGTCGAGATCGACGAAGCGGGAGAGAGCTTCGACAGGCACCAGAAGGTCCGCGACGAGTTCTACGTGGCCCTGTCGGAGTTCGGCATGTGCCTGAAGCTCGCGCTCTCCACCCGCAGCTTCTTCGAGGACAGCGCCGTCGGCGAGAAGAAGATCGCGACCTACAAGAGCGACCTCAGGTGGTTCACCGAGTTACGCATCTGGGCCAAGCAGGCCAGCCAGGAGACCGTGGACTTCTCGGCCTATGAGAAGCAGATCCGGGACCTGATCGACAAGCAGGTGATCGGCATCGGGGTCAAGGACAGCGAGGGTGTCATCGACATTACCGGGTTCGCTGAAGACGAGCAGACGAGCTATTCGCTGGACAACCCGGAGAGCTGGAGCGACGAGAAGACACGGACGGAAGCCGATCTCATCAAGTCCCGACTGACCCGGACGATTGAGCAAGATCTTGCCGAAGACCCCTATGCCCAGGCAGCGTTCTCCGAGCTGCTCAAGAAGGCCATTCAGGAAGCCGCCGACCTCTTCGATCATCCGCACAAGCAGTATGTCCTGTTGAAGGATCTGGAGGAGCAGGTCAGGAAGGGGCAGGCTCCGGGTATCCCCGACAGGATTGCCGACAACCGCCACCACAGGGCCTACTACGGGGCTCTTCTGCAGGCTCTGCCTGAGGGAACGATCAGGGAGAGAGGCGAAGACCATCTGATCGAAGAGGCTGTCCACATCGATGGCATCGTCCAGTCGGCGATTGCGTCCCACTCCCTTGACCCCGAGAATGCCATGAAGGAGATACGGCAGAAGCTGCTGCCGCGCTACTTCAGCGCCTATGGTGGCGGCATGGAGCTGGCAGAAGGAATTCTCTCGCGTGTCCTCGAAATCGTCAGACGCGGCGCTGGGCGGGAAGACAGCTGACGTGAGCGACTGGGTTCTTGCCTATGGGGACGAGCGCATCCCCTATGAAGTTCGGCCCAAGGCCGGGCGCTCGGGCAAGGTCGCCATCCATGTCGAACAGGACGGATCGGTCATCGTCGATGCCCCCGAGGGAACCGATGCCCAGCGCATCCGGGAAGCGGTCGGCAAGCGGGCCGGTTGGATCTACCGGAACGTTCAGGAGGCCCGCGAGCGGTTCACCCATGTCCTCCCCCGGTCCTATGTCAGCGGCGAGCAGGTGCACTATCTCGGTCGGCGGCATGTCCTGAAGGTCATCCCTGTCGCCAAGCCCGAGAGGTCCGTCAGGCTCTATCGTGGCGCCATGGAGGTCAGGACCGAGAACACGGACTCACAGGCCATCAGAGGGCGTCTGAGAGGCTGGTACAAGGTCAGAGCCCAAGCTTACCTCAAGACCCGCCTCAGCGCCGTCTCGGAGGCCCTGCCGTGGATCGAGAGCAGCCCCCCGTTCCACCTTATCGAGACCGACAAGCGATGGGGCAGCTGCTCGACCGACGGCACCGTGCGCCTTAACCCCTTCCTCATCAAGGCCCCGCGAGAGTGCATCGACTATGTGGTCCTGCACGAGCTGGTCCACCACGCCGAACACAACCACAGCCCCCGCTTCTACACCCTCCTCGACCGCCACATGCCCCGCTGGCAGGAATACAAGCGGCGGCTGGACGGGATGGCTGAGGTGCTGCTGAATGAATAAGGATGGGATTTTGAACGAGACTATCGAAATTAAGACTACTCTGAAAAGGTGTGACGATTTTCCAAATGCATTTGATTTCGTGGTGTCAGCAGCACCGTTGGCCGAAATTGATGGTGAAGATCGCGAAGAAAAACCTGTAGCCGCTTTAAGTGGTGTGATGTGTGACTGTGGGTACCTGCCCCACGAAGAAAGTGATCCGTATTTCGAACTCTTCGATAGTCGAAACAATCACACTCACGAAGCGTATCATCTCGTTGAGAGTGAGATCGAACGTATAGTGAAGGTTCTTGGCGACAAAACCCACGTCGAAGAATTTGGTGGGATTATCCATCTTGAGCGGGCTTTCGTGCAAGTAGAGCACAGGGGCAAAGGACTTGCGCTTCGTCTCATGCGTGAAGCCCGAGCCGTATTGGGTGGCTTTGGTCGCCTCGCTATCCTGAAAGCCCATCCGGATGGCGAAGACATCAAGAGCGCGGACATTCTACGTCTTGCCTCATACTATCAACAGGATCGCGTTTGCGGATTCCAAGCGATTTCTCAAGAGGACTTTCCAGGTTGGCTAGTTGCGAATTGGGAAGATGGTGGAGCGAATGAGACAGATCAACGATGGCTCTGAACCGATGAAGGATTGAGCGCTTGAGCAGCGCACTTCACATACATCGCTCTGTCTGCCATCATAGCGTCTGAAGCTGGTCCCCAGTGTTGGTACACAGGGCAATCAGATCAAAGAAAAAAGTTGTTTGAAATCAACGTGATATGATTGCCAAATCCTGAGTTCAAATCTCTCCGGCAGCACCATCTAAGTTTTTGATCTTCCAATAGCTGTTATTTTTTCACCAAATGCCACCGCGCGTCCTTATGCAAGAACATGCGTAGAACGGATCGTGATTTGCAGAAAATTTCCTGCAACACCTCGACAGTGTTGTCTACGGTCTGTTCCTGATCGACGTTCGTCTAGGGAAACTCCGCCGTTTCCAAAAGGCAGATATCCATTTTCCAGTGATTGAAATACCAACAGGTAACCATTCAATTCAAATATTCGAAGATATTGTCAGATGTCTCGATAACGCTTAAGCTTCAGGGGTTTTTCTGTCGCATGCACACCACTTTCAGTATTTGGAAGGTCCCGGCATTTGGTGGATTGGGTTTCAGGACGCGGATCCAATCCGGTACCAATTTCATTGGTGATCCTCGTTGAGGAGCCTGTTGCAAGCCAGAGTGCTTGCAACGATCTTGCTTCCGATTACGAATTGTATCAAACGAGGTGGACTAGCACTCCACCCCACCGATTATCTTCTATGTGCCAAAGGCCAACCGATGTTTTACGAAAACACCCATGAGATCACCCTTGGAGGGAAAACTGCAATACTTCCAACTGGCATTGTTGGCCGAATTGGAAAATGCTGGTCAGCTGGAGCCTTCTACGAAAAAGGGGTTTTGAAGCATATTAGATCCCTCAAGCTCAGGGGGCGTTACGTTGATATCGGCATGAACAACGGCAACCACTCCCTTTTTTTCGCAAAGATGTGCGGATCCACACAGGTTATTTCCTTCGAGCCGTATCCGGAACACATCGACAAGGCCGCAGAACTTTTTTGCCTCAACAATGTTCGCCGCAAGGTCCGGGTTTTCAACTGCGCTCTTGGCAGCAAACCAGACACCGTAAAACTCGCTATCAGAGGCGATGAAATAAACGTGCCGGTCATGATGCTTGACGCCTTGTTTTTGAAAGACGTGAAGATAATCAAGATCGATGTTGAGGGTGCAGAATACTCTGTTCTGAAGGGAGCCGAGGAAACCATCAAACGGGAGAAGCCTCATCTTTTCGTAGAGATCTTCGATCACACCTTTGAACAGACGTCAGAATACATATGCGGGCTCGGATATTCCGTTGGCCGGAAATTCAAGAGCCCAACATACGAATTCACCCCGATTGTGGAATGATCGTCCGGTGTTGGTGCACTGAGGCGACTGGCCGCCCATTTCCATGTATCGGGTGACATCACGGTTCAGAGCCTCTATCAGCGCTTGCTGCGCCTCACGGGCCTGTTCGATCTTGCGCTGCAAAGTCCTGCGCTCAGCTAATTGGCGCTGAACAATCGCGTGTTTCTCAACGCAGTCGCGCCGAAGTGTCCGCGCGATCTCCGCTTCATGCTCTTTGCGGATTTTCCGGTTTTTACCCGTGATCCAGCCCACAGGCTGCGAATGCCCTTGGCTGATCCCGGCTTCACGGCAGATCTCTGCGACGGGAACACCTTCTTCCCCACGCTTTACAATGAACGCCTTCTGCCCATCCGAACCGAAGGACCGCGGAGCGAAAACTTCGATGCCTTCATCAATTCCGCTCCTTACCAGCCAGGAAAATCGTCGCGGAAAACTCTAACTCAAAGCAAGAGCATTTTGCGCGGGCACATCACATGCCTCGTCCAGTCAAGGCCAAAGCTACCCAGCAAAATGAGCCGCGAGCGAGCGGTGTGACGACGCCTCAGGTGGAAGAGCCAACGTACCTCCCGGCTCTCGGACAGCCTAAGCCTTCCTGAAAGCCCTGAAAAACATCACAATTCCGAAATTTCCGAGCGCCAAACCCGCCAGCAGCACCGCAATCGGTGCAAGCAGGCCGAAATCGGACCTGAGTAGTTCTGATTTCCGAATTTCAGAAGAGCCCCTGTTGCGAGGATCATCAGAGCGGAGGCGATCAGTCTGCCGAGGTTCATTGCGGGACCGGTGCCTGTTGGGAAGGAGCACCAAAAAGAGAACGCACAGAAGTTGATTTCCCGCTATCTTTCCCGGAAAATTTGCGCGCAGTGACAGAAAACCCCGGAGTAGGTCACATAACGAAAGATCGACGGGGCCTTTTGAGATGGGCCTTTTGAGTCCCTTTGCCTGTTTCGCCCACGGTTTTGCCTGCTCCGCTCCCGCCATCAACTCGCCGGCCTTCCCTCGCTCTTCTTGAAATGCGGGCCGGTATTGGTGTCGACGACTTCCGGGGTGTCGGTGTCGACCTTGCCGTTCCAGCCGCCGCCGAGCGCCTTTTGCAGGGCGATGTAGTAGGTGGTCAGCAGGACTCGGCTCTGGATGAGGGTGTCCTGGGCGGAATAGGTAGATCTTTCGGCGTCGAGCACGTCCAGGAAGCTGACGGAGCCGGTCTGGTAGAGCGAGCGGGAGAGTTCCGCCGCCCGCCGGTAGTTCTCGGCGGAGCGGCTCTGGCTGGCGAGGCGCCGGCGCTCCTGGGTGAAGCCGACCAGCGCGTTTTCGACGTCCTCCAGCGCGGTCAGCACCGACGACTGGTAGGCAAGGAAATACTGGTCGCGCTGCGCCCGCGAGACTTCGACCGCGGCGGCGAGCTTGCCGGCGTTGAAGACCGGCACGGAGAGCGACGGGCCGAAGGACCAGCTTATGGAGGAATTCTTGCCGAGGTCGCCGAAGTCGGACGCCGAGGTGCCGATGGAGCCGGTCAGGCTGACGGCGGGGTAGCGGGCAGCCTCTGCCTCGCCGATCTTCGCGGTCGCCTGGGCAAGCTGGCGTTCGGCGAGACGGACGTCTGGCCGCGCCAAGAGGATATTGGCCGGAACGCCGGCCGGGATCGGCAGTTTCGGCGCCGGGATGCGGCTGCTCGTCAGCAGCCGGTCGGTCAGCGCCGTCGGCTGCTGGCCGGTCAGGACGCCGAGCCTGTGCAGGGATTCCGCGAGCGCCGTCTTCAGGGACGGAATGTTCGCCTCCGTGGAGGCCGCCTGGCCTTCCGCGTTGGCGACGTCGAGACCCGAGGCGGTGCCGGCCTCCAGGCGCTTGCGGATCAGGTCGGCGGAGTTCTGCTGGGACCTGGCGGTGTCCTGCGCCAGCTTCAGGCGCTGCTGGAAGCCGCGCGCCTCGACATAGTTGGTGGCAATGTCGCCAATCATCGTCAGGAGCGTCGACCGCAGGTCCTCTTCCGCGGCGTCGATGCCATATTTCGCCGCCTCGCGCGCCCTCCGGTTGGCGCCGAAAAGATCGAGTTCCCAGGCCGCGTCGAAGCCGCCGTTCCACAGGGTGCTGACCGTCTCGGTGCCGCTCGACTTGGAGCGGCTGACGGCCGCCGAGCCGTCCAGGCTCGGGAACAGCGAAGCCGTGGCCTGCTTGTAGCTGGCGCGGGCTTCGCGAACCTTCGCCTTGGCGGTGCGGACGTCCAGGTTGTTGCCGATCGCCATCTCGATCAGCCGGTTGAGCTGGCTGTCGCCGAGCTGCGTCCACCAGTAGGCGAGCTGCGGTGCGGAAGCCGGCGTTTCGGACGTGGCGTTGCGCCAGCGGGAGGGCACGGAGACGTCCGGGCGCTGGTAATCGGGTCCGACCGAGCAGGCGGCAAGCAGCGTGACGAAGAGAAGCCCCGCCCCGATCCGCGTCAGCGCGCCCCGGCGGGAGACCGGGTGGCGGCTGGAGCTGGCGGTTCCGTATCCGGCTTTGAAAAGGGTCATCTCATTACTCTCAATGTACTTTTTCGCCCGCCGAGCCGGCCGCGGGAGCGGCGGCGGACTTGCGGCCGAACACGCGCCTGACGGTGACGAAGAGCAGAGGCACGAAGAAGATGCCGAGGATGGTAGAGGAAATCATGCCTCCCATCACGCCGATACCGATCGAATTCTGGGCGCCCGAGCCGGCGCCCGTGGCGAGCGCCAGCGGCGTCACGCCCAGAATGAAGGCGAAGGAGGTCATCAGGATCGGCCGCAGCCGCTGGCGCGCCGCCTCCAGGGTGGCGTCAACCAGATCCTTGCCCTGCCTCTGGCCCTCCATGGCGAATTCGACGATCAGGATGGCGTTCTTGGCCGCCAGGCCGATGGTGGTCAGCAGGCCGACCTTGAAATAGACGTCGTTGGTCTGGCCGAAGAGAAGTGCTGCCGCCAAAGCGCCGAATATGCCGATCGGCACGGACAGCATGACCGCGAACGGGATCGACCAGCTTTCGTAGAGCGCGGCGAGGCACAGGAACACGATCAGGATCGAAATCGCGTAGAGCGACACCGCCTGGTCGCCCGACAGGCGCTCCTGATAGGAGAGCCCGGTCCATTCGTGCACGAAACCTGCCGGCAGCTGGCTGACGAGCCTGTCGATTTCGTTCATGGCGTCGCCGGAACTGACGCCGTTCGCCGCCTGGCCCTGCAGCTCCACCGCCGAGGCGCCGTTGAAGCGTTCGAGCCGCGGAGAGCCGTAGACCCAGCGGCTGTCGGCGAAGGCGCTGAAGGGCACCATGTCGCCGTTGCTGTTGCGCACGTGCCAGAGGTCTAGATCGGACGGCTGCATGCGGAACGGCGCGTCGGACTGGACATAGACCGGCTTGATGCGACCCCGGTCCATGAAGTCGTTCACATAGTCGGAGCCCCAGGCGATCGACAGGGACTGGTTGATGTCGGAGATCGACAGATCGAGCAGCCGCGCCTTCTGGGTGTCGATATCGATCTTGAACTGGGGCTGGTCCTCCTGCCCGTTCGGCCGGGTCGCCGCCAGAAGCGGCGACTGGGCGGCCATGCCGAGGAGCTGGTTGCGGACTTCCATCAGCCGCTCATGCCCGGCGCCGTTGATGTCCTGCAGATAGAAGGAAAAGCCGTTGGTGTTGCCCATGCCCTGGATGGCGGGCGGCGCCAGCGCGAAGACGCGGGCGTCCTTGAAGCTCCGGAAGGCGCCCATCGCCCGGCCCGCGACCGCCTGGGCCGACAGACGGGGCTCCTCGCGCTCGGCGAAATCCTTCATGCGGACGAAGGCCAGGCCGACATTCTGCCCCTGGCCGCCGAAGCCGAAGCCGGCGACGGTGAACACGCTGTCGACGGCATCCGGCTCGTTGTCCATGAAATGATCGCGCACCTTGTCGAGCACGGTCAGCGTCCGCGACTGCGTCGCGCCGACGGGCAGGTTGACCATGGCGATCAGGATGCCCTGGTCTTCCTGGGGCAGGAAGGAGCTGGGCAGCCGGCTGAACAGCCAGCCCATCGCCACGGCGATCAGGACGAAGAGTACCAGGAACCGCTTGCCGCGCTTCAGGATGCCGCCATTGGCCGCCCGGTAGCCGTTGGCACTGGCGTCGAAACCCTTGTTGAACCAGGCGAAGGGACCGCGCCTGTGGCCGTGATCGCCTTTCTTCAGGATGGTGGCGCAAAGGGCCGGCGTCAGGATAAGGGCCACGAAGACCGAGAGGATCATGGCCGAGACGATGGTGACGGAGAACTGGCGGTAGATGACGCCGACCGAGCCGCCGAAAAACGCCATCGGCACAAAGACCGCCGACAGCACCACCGCAATGCCGATCAACGCACCGGTGATCTCCTTCATGGACTTGCGGGTCGCCTCGCGCGGCGGCAGCCCCTCCTCCGCCATGACGCGTTCGACATTCTCCACGACGACGATGGCATCGTCCACCAGAAGGCCGATGGCGAGCACCATGGCGAACATGGTCAGCGTGTTGATCGAATAGCCGAACAGCGCAAGCACGCCGAAGGTACCCAGAAGCACCACGGGAACCGCCAGCGTCGGGATCAGGGTCGCGCGCAGGTTCTGCAGGAAGAGATACATCACCAGGAAGACGAGGATCACGGCCTCGATCAGCGTATGGATCACCTTCTCGATGGAGAGCTTCACGAAGGGCGTGGTGTCGTAGGGGTAGACCACGTCGACACCGGCGGGCAGCGTGGAGGACAGTCGGTCGATGGTGTCGCGCACCCGCTGCGCGGTGTCGATGGCGTTGGCGCCGGTGGCGAGCGAAATCGCAAGGCCTGAGGCCGGCATGCCGTTATAGGCCGCATCCGTGCTGTAGCTCTCGTTGGCGACTTCCACGCGCGCGACGTCGTTGAGCCGGACGACGGAGCCTTCCTCGGAGCTCTTCAGGATGATGTCGCGGAACTGCTGGACCGTCTGGAGCCGGCTGGAGGCGGTCACGGTGGCGTTGAGCTGCTGCCCCTCGACCTGCGGCAGACCGCCGAGCTGGCCGGCCGAAACCTGTGTGTTCTGCGCTTCGATGGCCGAGCTGACATCGCCCGGCATCAGATTGTATTTTACGAGCTTCATCGGATCGAGCCAGATACGCATGGCGTATCCGGAGCCGAACAGCCGCGTCTCGCCGACGCCTTCCACGCGCTTCAGCGTGTCGTTCAGCGTGTTGTCGACGAAGTCGGCGATATCGGTCGAGGTCAGGCGGCCGTCGGTCGAGACGAAGCCGAGCACCATGAGAAAGCCGGAGGTCGACTTGGTCACGGTGATGCCCGTGTTCTGCACGACCTGCGGAAGCTGGCTGGTGACGAGCTGCAGCTTGTTCTGCACCTGCATCTGCGCGACGTCCGGATCGGCCTTGGAGGAGAAGGTCAGCGAGATCTGCGCGGAGCCGGAATTCGAGGACGTCGCGGTCATGTAGTCCAGGTGGTCGATGCCGGACATGCCCTGCTCGATCACCTTGGTGATGGAATTCTCCACCGTCGCGGCGTCGGCGCCGGGATAGGTCGCACTGATATTGACCGTGGTCGGCGCGATCTGCGGATATTGCGATACGGACAGCGTGGTGATGGCCAGCGCGCCCGCCAGCATCGTGACAATCGCGATGACCCAGGCAAAGATCGGCCTGTCGATGAAAAACGCGGACATCAGTCGGATTTCTCAGCCGTGTTCGAGACCGCCTCCCCGCGGCTTTCCACTTCCCCCGTCGTTTCGTTGATGGTCACCAGCATACCGGTGGCCTCCTGGCCGGCCTTCACGAACAGCGTGCCTTCGACTATGACCCGGTCCCCCTCCGAGATCCCTTCGCTCACAAGCCAGTTGTTGCCGACATTGCCGCCGACCTGGAGAACCCGTTCCTCGACCTTGCCGTCCTGCCCCAGGAAAAGCGCCGTGGGTTCGCCTCTGGCGTTCCTGGAAACGGCACGCTGGGGAACGAGGAAGGAATTCTGGGCGATGCCTTCCTCGACGATGGCCTGGACATACATGCCCGGCAGCAGCAGCCGCTCGGGATTGGGGAATTCGGCGCGCAGCGTGTAAGTGCCGGTCGTTGGGTCGACATAGGCCTGGGAGAATTCGAGCTTGCCCGTTTGCTGATATTCCTCGCCGGTCTCCAGCAGCAGCCGGACCTGGACGTTGTCGCCGGACAGCTTGACCCGGCCCTCGCGGACCGCCTTGCGCAGCTTCAGGAGATTGGTCGAGGACTGGGTGACCTCGACATTGATTGGGTCGAGCTGGCGGATGGTGGTCAGGGCGTCCGTCTGGCTCGCGGTCACGAGAGCTCCGACATTCAGCGTCGAGGCTTCGATGCGGCCGGAGATCGGCGCGTGGATCACCGTGTTGTCCAGGTTGATCTTCGCGGTCTGCACGTCGGCCTTCGCGGAGGCGATGTCAGCCTTCGCCTGGGCAAGAGATGCCTTGGCATCGTCGAGATCCTGCTTGGCGACGGCGTTCTGCGAGATCAGCTCTTCGTACCGGTCGACCTTGGTCTGTGCGCTCGGCAGGGCGGCTTCCGCCTTTTGCAGGGCGGCCTGGGCGCTGTCATAGGCAGCCTTGTAGAGATCGTCCTCGATCCGGTAGAGAATATCGCCGGCCTCGACCTCCGAGCCTTCCCTGAACAGGCGCTCCTTGATGATGCCGCCCACCTCGGGGCGCACCTCGGCGTCCAGAGAGGCGGTGGTGCGGCCGGAAAGCTTCGCGGTTATCGCAACCGACTGGGCGTGCAGTTCCACCACGCCGACTTCCTGTTTGGGCAGGTTGCCTCCCCGTTGCTGGGCCTGAGCCGCAGGGACACTTGCAAGGCCGGACATCGTCAAAGCAAATAGAAAGGCACGGAACGGCTTCGTCCTTGAGCACAAAGACGCCGTGCTCAATCCGAACTGTGGACAGATCATTACGGGGAGGACCCTCTTTGGACTGGAATGCTATGGAGTTTTAGAAAACTCTAGGGTACCATTATTCTCTGAACAATTCCCCCGTCAACGAAAATTCGGTATCAAACGGTAACGAGGGGGAGGAGACCCGATGAGTTTACCGAGGCCGCAATCGGTGCGGGCGACGGCCTGTTCCGGCGATAAATCCGTTCCCGCGGAGGGCCGGCAGCGCGGCCGCCAGAAAGTGCATGACGAGGAAGCGCTGAGAGCACGCATCGTGGACATCGCGTTCGGCACGTTCCAGAAACATTCCTACAAGGGAACGACCATGGCGCTGATCGCCAAGAACGCCGGCATTTCCAAGAGGACGCTCTACGAATATTTCCCGTCGAAGATCGAGCTCTTCGCGGAACTGGCCGTCTGCCACCGGACCAATCTCGTCGACCTGCCGATGAAATCGGGAGACTACACGCTGGAGGAAGCGCTGAGGGCGGTCTTCAAAGTCGACCAGAGCGACGCGGAACACCGTCAGCAGGCCGCCGAGATGCGGCTGTTCTACGTGGAGGCGGTCGCAAACGAGGAACTGGGGGAGCTCCTGAAAAAACACTGCGGCAGCCACCTGCACGACCTGGTGACGGGCTGGGTCGAAGAGGAAGTCGCCAGGGGCCGGATCGCAAGCACCAATCCGCGGGACACGGCGAAATTTCTGATGGACGTCCTGATCGGTGCGCGCCTGTTCCGCCCGAGCAAGCCGGATGTCATCACCGGCCTGTCAGACATCCGCACCTACCTGCACCGCGCCATCGACATGATCATGAACGGCCTGGTGCCGCGCTGAGGGCCGCTCTGCTCCAGAGACAAATCCAGGCAGGCGGGATCAGCCGCCGCAGGCAGCAATCACCGCCTGCCCCAGCGCGAGGCCGCCATCGTTTGCGGGAACCCGGCGGTGCGACAAAGGGTCGAAGCCCGCTTGCGCCAGCTCCCGCACCAGCCCTTCGTGAAGCAGCTTGTTCTGAAGAACGCCGCCGGACAGCACCACGCGGGAGACCCCGCGAGACCTGCCGGTCCGCGTGACCGTTTCCACGAGACCGTGGATCAGGGCCAGATGAAAGCGTGCCGCAATGCGGCCGGGCTCCATGCCGCTGGCCAGATCGGCAAACGCCGCTTGCCACAGCGGCAGCCAGGTAATCAGGTCCGTTTCGCCGCTCTCCACCGCAACCGGATAGGGCGTTTCGGTGGCGATGAAAGGCCTCGCAAGACACTCCAGCGTCATGGCCGCATGGCCTTCGTACTCCTGATCCTCGAAGCAGATGCCAAGGGCCGCGGCGACGGCATCGAACAGCCGGCCCGCCGAGGATGAGAGCGGCGCGTTGAGCCCACCGGCGATCATCCTGTCGATAACGGATAACTGCTTGCTCCTCAGAGCCTCCGCGAGCCGTCCACCCGGAATGCAAGACAGATAGTCCGGTCCAAAGGCGGCGTTCAAGTGCGCCACGAGGTTCCGCCACGGTTCACGCACAGCTTTCGCCCCGCCGGGAAGTGCGACGGGCAGAAAATGGCCGACACGTTCGAAGCCGTCGTAGCCGCCCAAAAGTATCTCACCACCCCAGACCGTGCCGTCGCTGCCGAGCCCGAGACCGTCGAGAATGAGACCGAGGGCGCGTTCCTCCCCCGGCGCCAGGCCACGATCCGCAAGGCAGGCGGCGAGATGGGCGTGGTGATGCTGGACGGCGACGATCCGGGCACCGGTTTCCTGTGCCAAAGCGGTGCCCCACTGGGTCGAGAGGTAATCCGGATGACGGTCGACGGCGATGATCTCCGGGTCTTGGCGGAAGATCTGCCGGTAGAGCGTCAATGTGCGGCGGTATTCTTCGTGGGTCGCGGCGTCCTCGAGGTCGCCGAGATGCTGGGAGAGGATCGCCTGGCCGCTTTTCAAGAGGCAGAAGGTGGATTTCAGCTCGCCGCCCATGGCAAGGACCGGCGGACCTTTGCCGTACGCCTCCGGCAGGACGAGCGGTGCCGGAGCAAAGCCCCTGGCGCGGCGCAGGATCTGGGGGCCGGGTGTGTCCACCCGGATGACGGAATCGTCCAGCCGGTTGACGATCTCCCGGTCGTGCATCAGCCAGCAATCGGCGATTGCCGAAAGCCGTGCCCTGGCATCGTCATTTGTTATCGCCTGGGGCTCGTCCGACAGATTGCCGGAGGTGAACACCAGCGGCCTTCCAACCGCTTCGAGCAGCATGTGATGCAGCGGCGTATAGGGCAGCATGAAGCCGAGCCGGTCCTGACCGGGTGCGAGTGAGGGCGCGAGCGGCTCCCCACTCACTTCGAGAAGAACAATCGGGGCGGCGGCGGACAAAAGCTCCGCCTGCTCCTCAGCCGTGACTCTGCAGTAATTCCGGATTGCCTCCGGGGTCGCCGCCATCAAGGCCAAGGGTTTCGCGGGCCGCCGCTTGCGGCGGCGCAATTCGGCAACTGCAGTCTCGTTGAGCGCGTCGCAGGCGAGATGAAAACCGCCGATGCCCTTGATGGCGGCAATCTCTCCGGCGCTAATGCGGCGCGCCGCCTCCAAAAGCGGAGCCGCGCAGTCCACCTTTTCGTTGCGATCCTCCAGCCACAGCCGGGGCCCGCATTCGGGACAGGCGTTCGGCTGGGCGTGAAAGCGCCGGTCGGCGGGATCCTGATATTCCGACCGGCAAGCCTCGCACATCGGGAAAGCCGCCATCGACGTGTTGCCCCGGTCGTAGGGAATGGCGCGCACGATGGACAGCCGCGGCCCGCAATGGGTGCAGTTGGTGAAGGCGTAGCCGTAGCGGCGGTTTCCGGGGTCGCGGATATCCTCAAGACAGGCCGGGCAGGTTGCGGCGTCCGGAACCACACCCGTCGAGACCGTGCCTACGGCACTTGCGGCAATTTCGAAGGCCGTTCCCGGTGCAGGCTCGAACAACTCCGCCCAGGTGACGCTGTCGATCCGGGCCAGAGGCGGTGCCTCGGCCTCGAGCGCGGACAGAAAACGGTCGAGCTGGGTGTCTCCGCCCCAGGCATCGATTTCGACGCCCTCGCCGTCATTGCGCACAGATCCGGCGAGGCCAAAATCTCTGGCGATCCGCCAGACATGCGGGCGAAAGCCGACCCCCTGCACAAGCCCCCTCACCCGGATGCGCCGGCCGGTGCTCTCGCGTGTGACGGGATCTTCCATGGCTGCCTCAATGCACGGTGCAGACGAGGCAGGGATCGAAGGAGCGGACGATGTGCTGGACGGCCACCGGCTCGGTTTCGCCTTGCCTGACCGGCGCCCCCTCCAGTGCCTGTTCCAGCGCGCCCGGCACGCCCTTTTCGTCGCGCGGCGAGAAGTTCCAGGTGGTCGGCGCGATGATCTGGTAATTGGCGATACGGCCCCTTTCCACCCGGAGCCAGTGCCCCAGCGCGCCGCGGGCGGCTTCCGTCAGGCCAATGCCCTCGGCGCCGTCTGGCATCTTGCCGTGGCCGATGAAAGGCTCTTCCGGCACGAGGTCTCCGGCCCAGCGCTCCATTGCCATCACCACAAGCGCGATTTCCAGGACCCGCGCGACGACGCGGGTCTGGACATTGCCGCCGGTTCTCGCCACCAGGTCGCGGATCAGCGGGTGACCGTGGACAAGCTGGCGCGCAAGCGCGCCGGTTTCCACCACATCGCCGCCCAGCCTGGGGGCCTTGCACCAGCTATAGGCGTCCTTGTTCTCCGTGTCCGGAAGGGTCGTTCCGTCGAAGGGGACCTGCGGACCGCCCGAGGCCGCATACCAGGCGTGGCTCAGATCCTCCACGATCAGGCGCGGGTCGAGCGGCCTGGCCTTGCCGGACATGTAGAGCCCGCGATTGAAGAGATGGGTTCCCGCGTCCTCATAAGCGCCGTAGCTCATGTAGTGGCCGGTGGAGGGGCCGAGCGCGGCCAGATCGAGAGCTTGCGAATAGTGGAGGAAGCGCCGGAAATCGCTGTTTTCCGTGGGCTTCTCTTCCGCCCAGGCGGCAAGCTCTTCCGCCGAAGAGAGCGCGGCGATCCTTTCCAGCGGCGCCCCGTAGAGATGGCGTTCGAGAAACCGCCGGAACGCGGCCAGCATCGCTTCGAGGCGCGCGACCTCGCCCGCCGTCACCGACCGTGTCGACCCGCCAGGCTGAACGGTCAGCGTGTGCGGCCATTTTCCGGCGAGCAATCCGAGGATATGCATGAACTGGGCGCGGGCGGGCAGCATGTCGCGCGCGGCCGTCCCCTTGATGGCGGCAAAGCGCTCCAGCGCGTCCTCGTACCAACTTTCGGAGGCATACACCTCGCGGGCGAAATCCGGCATGAAGAACAGGTAGAAATGGGTCAGATGATCGGCGACGTTTTCGGTCGCATGGATCAGGTTGACCGCCCGCTCGCCGTTCGCCGGCATGACGAGCCCCATGGCGTCTGCGAGTGCCCTCGCCGCCGCGACGGATTGCGAGACCGAGCAGATACCGCAGATACGCGGCGCATAGACCAGCGCGTCGAACGGCGCCTTGCCCGACAGGATCCGTTCGAACCCACGATAGAGCGGCGAATTCACCTGTGCCTGGCTCACCACACCGCCGTCGATCTCGAGCTTGACCTCGAGATCGCCTTCGACGCGATTGAACGGCCCAACGATCATCCGGGTCATCGGTTCTTCTTCTGCTTGTCCACCGGCGGCTGGCGGAAACGGTCGGCGACCGCGTTTTCCTTGAGCCGCATCGGCGTCGCCGCCTTGGAGAGCGAGGCGAGCGCCACGAACCAGGCCTTGGGCATGTCGGTCGGCAGGCCGACCGGAATGCCGGAAATCTTCGGCGTTTCGGTGAAGCCGTGGCCGGGTTCCTCGAAGCTGGGTGCGGTGCAGTTGATGCAGGGATAATTGCCGTCGAGGCACGACCCGGCCCCGTTCCAGCTGCGCATGTTGCAGTCGGCGCGGGCCTGGGTGCCCTTGCAGCCGAGATTTTCCATCATGCAGCCCAGGTCGCACAGGCGTTCCGCGCTGGCCTTGAACTCGTAGAATTCGTTGCGCGCGCAGCCGTGATGAACCAGATGCATGGTGTAGGACAGCGGCCGTTCCCACTCGTCCAGATCCTTCTGCGAAAACCGGCCAGCGGCGATCTGGTGCAGGGTTTCGGTCAGCCAGCCCGGATGGATCGGGCAGCCAGCGACGTTGATCACCGGCAGGCCGGCGCCTGAGCGGAACTCCGCGCCGAGCAGTCCGCCGGGCTTGCGCCCATCATAGGAAAGACCGCAGGCCTCCACCTCGTTGCTGCCGGCGGCCGTGATGCCGCCATAGGCGGCGCAGCTTCCGACGGCGATCACATAGCGCGCCTTTTTCGCCAGCGCCTCGACCCAGTCCATGACGGCTCGGCCGGTTCCAGCCATGACGTGGAACAGTCCCGTGCCGTTCGGGCCACGCATGACGGAGCCTTCCAGGCAGAGGATGTCGAGCGATTCCGTGCCCTCACAGATGCGTTCCATCAGGCCGATGACATCGGCGCCGCTGGAAACGCTGAGCGAGGGATGCCACAGGACGTCGATGTTGGCGGCTTCCAGCACGGTGACCAGATCCGGCGCCTCCGCGCCGAGAAGAGACAGCGAACAGCCGCCGCAGCCGCCGGACTGAAGCCAGAACAGACGGACGGGCCGGGGTGACTCAGCTTTCAATGCGGGCATCCGCAGGTATCCTCAAGGTGAATTCCGCTCCGCCCCCCGGCAGGTTTTCGACCGACAGGGTTCCGCCCTGTTTCACGGCCATGTTGTAGCTGATATAGAGCCCGAGCCCGGTTCCGGTGCCGATGGGCTTTGTGGTGAAAAACGGTTCGAAGATCTTGTCCCGATGCTGGTCGGGAATGCCCGTGCCGTTGTCGGCGACCCGAAGGATGACGTCGTCGCCTTGCCTCCTGCCCGTGATGACGGTTTCCCCGTCCGGGCGGCCTTCCAGAACATCGGCGGCGTTCTGCACCAGGTTGACGACGATCTGGTGCAATTGCCCCTTGCGTCCGGTCATGTCCAGCCGGTCGGGCAGATCGAGCTTCAGCACCGGCTTCACCCGCTGGGCCTTGATCACCCAGTCGGCCGCCGTGCGGACCAGCCGGATCACGTTGAAGGTTTCCGGCTGCTCCTGCTGGTTGGAGGAAAACCGGCGCAGTTCCTGGACGATGTCGCGCACCCGTTCCGCGCCTTCCAGCGTGCCGTCCACCAAGGGGCCGATATCGTGCAGGACCTGGTCGATCTTGAGTTCCTTGCGCAGCACGGCCATTTCCTCCTGGCTGCGGGTTCCGTCGCAGGCATGAAGGTACTTGGTCATCGCGGTGCCGTAGCGCTTCAGCGCGTACATGTTGCCGAAGACGAAGCTGATCGGATTGTTGAGTTCATGGGCGACGCCCGCGACCAGCCTGCCGAGAGCCGCCATCTTCTCGGAGACCAGAAGCTGCTGCTGGGTGCGGGTGAGTTTTTCCTGGGCGGCGTCCAGGTCCCGGTAGGCCTGTTTCAGCTCGCCGACCGGACGCCCGACCAGCACCATGCCGACCAGCCGTCCCCGGTGATCCCGGCGCGCGGTGCAGATCGTCGAGATCAGCGCGTTCTGGCTGTCGACGGCGGCAAGCGACACGTCCCGCTGGGAAACCGTGCCGCCGGACCGCAAGGCCTGCAGGAAGCCGCCGACCACGGGGCGGGACTTTTCCTGAAAGAGCTCCGTGATCGGCCGGCCGATCAGGCTGCGCTCGGGTTTGCCGATGATCGCCTCGAGCGCCGGGTTGACCTGCTGGATCCGCCCCTCGGTATCGCAGGCGACCAGAACGTCGGTCATGGCGCCGAGCACGGAGCCGATGAAATCCTGGGCTTCCTCCAGGCGGGCATTCTGCTCTTCCAGCGCGGTCTGGGAATCCACAAGGTCCGAATAGACCTCGTCCATCTTCTGGATCACCTCGATCCAGACATTCTCGCCCGTTCCTTCGATCGCGCCGCTCAGTTTCGGCACGACGAGATCGAGCGCTGCATGGCTTCCGGTTGGTCGCGTCATCATCACCTGTCAAAAAATTAGCCGGCAGCCCTGCGCACGGACGGCAGCGGCTTGACCTTTTCCAGTTCGTAACGCTCCAGCTTGCTCCGAAGGCCGACGCGCGACAAGCCCAGTTCGCGGGCCGCCTTCGATTTGTTCCAGCGGTTGCGGATCAGCGTTTCTCGGATGATCCGGCACTCGAGCTGGCCGATCCGGTCCTTGAGCGTGCCGTCCAGATCGTCGAGCGCATCGTCGTTGTCCTGGATTTCCGACCGGTCCGCCTGGAGAATGTGGCGGGACAGCAGCTCGGCGCCCAGCGTCTCGCCCTCCTTGCCCATGACCAGCATCTGCTGGATCTCGTTCTGGAGTTCGCGCACGTTGCCCGGCCAGTGATAGGCCTGCATGCATTCGAGAGCTTCTTCGGAAAAGCCTGCGACCTCCTTGCCGAGATTGTTCATGATCCGCGTCAAGAGGGCCTTGGCCAGAACCGGAATATCGCCGCGCCGGTCCTTCAGGTCGGGCATGCGGATCACCATGCCGGCAAGGCGGTAGTAGAGATCGGCGCGGAAGCGGCCGGCCTTGACCTCGTCCTCCAGGTCCCGATTGGTCGCAGCGATCACGCGGATATCGACCTTGCGGGTCTTGGCGCTGCCGACCGGGCGGATCTCGCCTTCCTGCAGTACGCGCAGAAGCTTGACCTGGAAAGCCGGCGACACCTCGCCGATTTCGTCGAGAAAGACGCTGCCGCCGCTCGCCCGCTCGAACAGGCCGACATGATCCTCGACCGCACCGGTAAAGGCACCGCGCTTGTGGCCGAAAAGTTCGCTTTCAAGCAACTGGTCGGGCAGCGCGCCGCAGTTCTCGACCACGAAGGGCTTGTTCCAGCGCAACGAGCCGTAATGCAGGGCTCTGGCGGCAAGTTCCTTGCCCGTGCCGGACGATCCGCAGAGCAGCACCGGAACGTCATAGGGCGCGACCTGCCGCAAGGTTGCGCAGACATCGTTCATCGGGCTTGCCTTGCCGCGCACGATGCCGTCGTCGAAATCATAGTCCTTGCGCAGGGTTTCGCGGCGCTCGTCGACCACCTTGCGCGCGCCCGACGGCAGCATCTTCATCTCGATGGCCAGCAGCTCGTTCTCGCGCTGGAGCGCGTAGAGCCGGCAGGCGTTCTTCAGCGTCAGGATCAGGTTTTCCGGATGCCAGGGCTTGGTGATGTACTGAAAGATCCCGGCTTCGTTGATGCCGTCGATGATGTCGTGGGCGTCCGTATAGCCGGAGACGATCATCCGGATGATGTCCGGCCAGCGCTGACGCACGGACTTCAGGAATTCCACGCCGGATTGCTCGGGCATGCGCTGGTCGCACAGGACGAGCTGAACCCAGTCCTGCTCCAGGATGGCGTTGGCCTCCGGAATGGTCGCCGCGGTCCTGACCTCAAAGTCTTCGCACAGGATCCGTTCCAGCGACTCCAGAGAGCGGATTTCGTCATCGATCACAAGGATCGTCGGCAGGTCTGTCATAAAGCAGCCCTCAGCAGTCTTTCTCTGTTCAGCAAATTCTCGGGAGCTGTTCGCCCGCCAGCCAGTCGACGACGCGCTGGCCGCCGAAGCCCGTCCGCATGCGGACCATGCCGTTTTCATCCTCGACCACCCTGCCGATCAGCGCGGCCTCTTCGCCCCGGGGATGGCTACGCATCACCGCCAGCAGGCGCTCTGCGTCTGCGGCCTCGCACAGGCAAATCAGCTTGCCCTCGTTGGCGACATAGAGCGGATCGAGACCGAGCAGCTCGCAGGCGGCGGCCACATCGGGTTTGACCGGGATGTCGGCTTCCTCGAGTTCCATCCCGACCCTTGCGCTGCGGGCGATCTCGTTTAGGGTCGAGGCCAGCCCGCCCCTTGTCGGATCGCGCAGGACCGAAATGCCCGGCACCGCGTCGACCATGGCCGCGACCAGTGTGTGAAGCGCGGCGCTGTCGGAGCGGATTTCCGTTTCGAATTCCAGGTTTTCCCGCTTCGACAGGATGGCAACGCCATGATCGCCGACGGAGCCGGAAAGCAGGATGGCCTGGCCCGAACGGGCCTTGTCGACCGCGATGCGAACCCCCTCCGGCACCACGCCGAGACCGGTGGTGGTGATGAAGACACCGTCGCCCTTGCCCCGTTCGACCACCTTGGTGTCGCCGGTGACGATCGGAACGCCGGCGTCTTCCGCGGCCTTCGCCATGGAGATGACGATCCGCTCCAGATCGGCGAGCGGGAAACCTTCCTCGAGAATGAAACCGGCGGTCATGTAGAGCGGCCGGGCGCCGGCCATCGCCACGTCGTTCAAGGTGCCGTGGACGGCGAGCGAGCCGATGTCGCCGCCGGGAAAGAACAGCGGCGAAATCACGTGGCCGTCGGTCGACATGACCAGCCGTCCGGCAGGCACCTCGAAAAGGGCGGCGTCGTGGCCCTGGTCCAGAACCGGATTGGCAAGATGCCGGTGGAACAGGTCGCGGATCAGCTCCGCCATCGCCCGGCCGCCGCCGCCATGGGACATGTCCACGGCGCCGGTGCGGAACGTATCGTTCATCCTGTTCATGCGGCCGCCTCCTTGGACTTGTCCGGCTCGCGGAACCGGCCGTAGCTCCAATAGGCCGCGCAGGCGCCCTCGGACGACACCATACACGAGCCCATCGGATTTTCCGGCGTGCAGACCGTGCCGAACAGCTTGCAGTCGGTCGGTTTCTTCGCGCCGCGCAGGATCGCCGGGCATTCGCAGGACTTGACCTCGCGCGAGGCCTTCTCGCTGACTTCGAAACGCTTTTCCGCGTCGAAGGCGGCGTAGCAGTCGCGGATCTTCAGCGCGCTGTCGGGCACGGTGCCCAGACCGCGCCATTCGAACGCATCGCGGCGTTCCATGACCTTGTCGACGAGCGCCTGGGCCTTCCTGTTGCCCTCGCGCGTAACGACACGGGTATACTGGTTCTCCACCTCATAGCGGCCTTCGTTGATCTGACGGATCAGCATCAGCACGGACTGCATGACGTCGAGTGGTTCGAACCCGGCGATCACCACGGGCTTGCGGTAGAGTTCGGCTCCCGCCTCATAGGGCTTGGAGCCGATGACCGCGCTGACATGGGAGGGCCCGAGAAAACCGTCGATCCGGACCTTTTCCAGATCCCGGGGATCCGGCGAACCGAGCACGTGGCCGATGGCGGCCGGGGTGAGCACGTGGTTGCAGAAGACGGAGAAATTGGTGAGCCCTTCGGCCTCGGCCTGGAGGATCGCCACCGCCGTTGGCGGCGTGGTCGTCTCGAAACCGATGGCGAAGAAGACCACCTCCCGCTCCGGATTTTCCCGAGCGACCTTCAGGGCATCGACGGTCGAATAGACCATGCGGACATCTGCCCCGTCCGCCTTGGCGCGGATCAGCGAGCGCTGCTTGGTGCCGGGCACGCGCATCATGTCGCCATAGGTGCACAGGATGACGCCGTGACGCTCGGCAAGCTCGACCGCGTCGTCGAGCCGGCGGACCGGCAGAACGCAGACCGGGCAGCCCGGCCCGTGCACGAAGGAAACGTTTTCCGGCATCAGGTCCTGAACGCCATAGCGGAAAATCGCGTGTGTGTGGCCACCGCAGAATTCCATCAGGTAATAGTGGCGGTCCGGAGCCGCTTCCGCGGCGATGCTCTCGGCAAGCTTCCTGGCGAGACCGGGATCCCGGAATTCATCGATGTATTTCATGCCGCCCCCTCCCGGAGTTCGGCAAGCTCCTCATGGAGCACGCCTGCCTCGGCCATCAGTTCCAGTGTTCTGGCCGCCTCCTCGGGGCTCAGCTTGTGCAGCGCATAGCCGACATGAATGAGCACGTAGTCGCCGACCGCGACCTCCTCCAGAAGCGCGGTGGAGATCTTCTTCTTCACCCCCTCGATCGCCACGACGGCGATGTCTTCGTCCTCAAGTTCGATCACCCTTGCCGGGATTGCCAGACACATGTTCCCCTCCTTTATTCCGCCGCTTTGCCGGCCGGATGACCGGCGAGCTGCATGGCGCGCGCTGCTTCGATCCAGGCGCACCAGGCGGCCATTCCCTCGCCGGTGCGTGCGGAGACCTCAAGAACCTTGATCGCCGGATTGACCTTGCGCGCATTGGCGATCGCCACGGAAACATCGAAATCGAGATACGGCAGCAGATCGGTCTTGTTCAGGATCACCAGGCTGCTGGCAGCGAACATGTCCGGGTATTTCAGCGGCTTGTCCTCGCCCTCGGTCACCGACAGGATCGCCACCTTGTGCGCCTCGCCCAGGTCGAAGGCCGCCGGGCAGACCAGGTTGCCGACATTCTCGATGAACAGGATGGAACCGTCCGCCGGCTTCAGATGCTCCAGCGCATGGCCGACCATATGGCCGTCGAGATGACAGCCCTTGCCGGTATTCACCTGGATGGCCGGCGCGCCGGTGGCGCGGATCCGGTCCGCATCGGCGGAGGTCTGCTGGTCGCCCTCGATCACGTAGAGGCCGAACCGCTCCGCCAGCATGGTAATGGTCTTCACCAGCAGCGTCGTCTTGCCGGAGCCGGGACTGGAGACGAGGTTCAGCGCGAGAATGCCGCGATCGGCAAAGACCTGCCGGTTTTCCGCCGCATAGGCGTTGTTCTTCGACAGGATATCCTGTTCCACCTGGATCAGCCGGCTCTGGCTCATTCCCGGGACCGAGACGCCCGCCGGACCCTCGCCGTAGTGATGGTGATGTCCATGATCGTGATTGTGTTCATGGTCATGATGATGGTGGTCATGGCCGTGCGCATGATCGTGGTGATGGTGGTCGTGCTTATGGCCGTGATCGCCGCCTTCGATGCGAACTTCTCCCTCGCCGCAACCGCAAACAGTACACATCAGTTGACCTCCATTTCCTTGATCCGAAGTTCCTCGCCGCCGGTCACCTGCAACTGGTGCGAGCCGCATTCGGGACAGGCGTCGAACCGCTGAGCGATGGCGACCGTCTGTCCGCAGGGCATGCACCAGGCGCGGCCCTCGGTTTCGATGATTTCCAGCCGGGCGCCGTCGGCAAGCGTATTGCGCATCACCACGTCGAACCCGAATTTGAGCGCCTCGATCTCCACACCCGCCAGGGGGCCGATCTCGAGGCTGATCCGGTCGACCCTGGTAAAATTCTGTGCCCGCGCCTGCTCCCGGATCACCCCGAGGATACTCTCGCAAATCGACATTTCGTGCATCAGGCCGCCCTCACCTCATAGGCGACGCAGGGGTCGACCGCATTGACGACCAGATGGGCGCACAAGGCCCGCTCCGCGCGGTCCAGGACGGCAATTTCCTTCAGGCAGCGCATGGCAACGCCGTTTTCGGCAAAATTGCAGTTTGTCGGCGGCTCCATGTCGTAAGCCGAAACGCGGCCCGCTTCCAGCCTTGCGTTGTGGATCAGGGGGCCGCGCGCCGCTTCCACCCTGCCCCGGCCCTGCCCGCCCCCGACCCGAACCGGCCCGGGCGATGCCATGTCCCCTTCCAGAACGGCGCGGATCTCGTCCGGCAGGCGGGCGAGTTCAACGAGCCTTGCGACAAACCGGTTGCCAAGCGCGGGCGCTCCCAGGCTGGCAAGCAACGGATCCTCGATACGGCGGACCAGAGACGTCGCCTCTGAGAAACCCGCGCCGGAGGCAGGCGGTGAAATGGCCGCGATTCCGAAGCGTCCGGTTTCAAACAGCCAGGCGAGGAAACGGCCCGCCCCTGTCTCAGAGGTCTTCGACCAGGAACGCAGCTCCTGCCCGCCCTGTCGCGAAAGCCATAGGCGGGGATCTTCCCCAAAGACGGCACGTTTGAGCATTGCAGAGACTTCTTCGAGAAGCAGAGAAAGCTGTTTCGTATCTACCGCCACTTCCGACCCCAGGCCAAACGGCCCGTTTTCACCGGAAAACCTGGACTGGAACCGCGGCAGGAGGGTCATTGCCCGGCGTGCCGTTTCAAGATCGCCCGTCAATCCCATCAGCTTCGGCCAATCCATCACTGTGCGCAACAGATGTTCGCGCAGACATTCCATCATCGTCAAGGCCTGCCGCGCGGCGAGCGTCCGCGCCGCAGACGAAATTCCGCAAGCCCCCTCCAGCGCGAGGACCGCGGCATGGGTCTGGGCCGTCGCGCAGACGCCGTGGACCGCCGGGACGATCTTCAGCACCTCTTCCGGCATCTTGCCGACCAGAAGGCGCGTCACATCCGCGGGCGGCAGGAAACGGACGCCAACCGCCGTGCCGGGACCTGCCGGCAGATCGATCATGACCTTGCCTTCCGCGCTCACGGCGCCGTCTCCTTGAAGCCGGTCAGCAGTCCCCGACGGCTCAGTTCCGAGGGTGCCGGCTTTGCCCCTTCGTCTTCCACAGCCGGAACTGTTTCCGGCTCAGCTTGGTCAACCGCTCCGGCATCGTCTTTTTCAGGCAGTTCGCCTTTCCAGATCATCCGCATCTCGCGGTCCGCGTCGTCATCCCCGCCCTGCAGCAGTTCGCCGAGGGCCGCTTCGGCGGCGGCCACCGCGGTTTCCATGTCCTCGAATTCGAAAACCGGCGAGAACAGCGAGCACATCCAGAACGGACCGAGCCCATCCTCGTGGCCACGGATGAATTCGAACGATCCGGCGGGAAAGGCGAACAGCCGCTTTTCGCCGGACCGGATGCTCTGGGTTTCCGGCTCCTGCGGCAGGAGGACGACGTTCATGAACCAGGGCGTGATCAGGATACCGAACCAGAACCCGTTCCACGGCGTCAGGCCGACGGCGCGCACGTCCAGGGCATCGTTCAGGACCGGCATCCCGATCATGCGGATGGTGTGGACCTCGCGGAAAGCGTTTTCCAGGCGCGTGGCGGTGGCTTCGGCCTCATTCATTTCAAACCTCTCCGATCACCATGAACCCCTCCTTGCCGGCATCGCATTCCGGACAGGTCCAGTGGTCGGGCAGCTCCGCAAAGGGCGTGCCCGGCGGTATCTGCCAGTAGTCGTCTCCTTCGGCCGGATCGTAGACGTGCCAGCAGATCTTGCATTCGAGCCTGGTCTGCGGACCGATCTTGCTGGCGTCGCCGCCATAGGACCCGGCAAAGAACCCTTCGCTCATCTGTAGACCTCGAGGATCTCGTTCAGACGGTCGGCGGAATCGGCGATGTCTTCCGGCGCGGCGCAGGCGACCTCGGGAATGCGGCAGATCTCGATGGAGTTCAGGATCAGCGTATCCTGCGAATTGTAGAACTGGACCCACCAGGCGTTTCTGGTTCCTGTCGCCGTGATCCGGCAATTGCCGTAGCCGCGCGACAGGATCGTGATGGTTCCCCGGCCGAGAAGATCATTCAGAAGGCCGAGATCCTCCTCCGTATGCGGCAGCAGCGACAGGTTGATGACGTGCGGCAGCGCGGCTTCGTCCGAGTGGGCGACATGCTCGTTGATTTCCGGAAGCAGCGGCGGCGCGTTGAAGATATTCGGCCCGAAACGGTCCGGTATGGCAACCTCAGCCTGTGCGCCGTCAAAGGCCTTTGCCAGAACCGCGCCGGGAAACGCGGCCACTTCCATGTAATCGGCCCTTGTTTCGCCGTCGGCACCGGTTTCACGGACCCGCCAGACCCCGGCAAGAACGGATTCCTGAACCTGGAAGGCCGTGCCGCCGATCGCGGAGACTTCGCCCTCGCCGAGCACCTGGTTGACCAGATTGAGATTGGCCCCATCCAGTCCGCTCAGATCGACGCGGCCGCCTTTGCCGCAGGCGTAGTTCTCGAGAAGCTTCAGCAGACCTTCGAGCGCGGCCTTGCCCGCGACCAGATCTTCCGCATCTTCCGACTCCGGCAGATCCGGTGCCGAGAAGGTCGTCATGCCCGACGGCATGGACATATAATCCAGGACACCGCCGTCCTCATCGACCGGCTGGCTGCCCGGTCCGACCAAAGGCCCCATTGAATTGTTCATGTTCGCGTCCTCTCCCAAAAACAAACTGGTTAGTGCGGCAGACCCTCGGGGACCGCACCGCAGCCGTCCGGGAACTTGAAAGGCGGCGGAGCGCTTGGCTCGCGCGCCAGTATGTCGGGGATCTGATCCAGATAGTCGGTCCAGTCCTGGATGCCCGACATCACGCCGAGATACTGTCCCTGGCGCAGAAACACGATCGACGGGAACGTGTTGAACAGATAGCGGCGCTGCAGGTCCCGCTCGCTTGCGCGGTCGACGACCAACGGCGTCACCCGTCCCGCCAGCATCTTGTCGAGTTCGGGCAGGACCACCGCAACATCGTTGCTTTCCGCGAGCCGCTCGGCGTCACCGGCAAAAAACAGCATCGCGAATTCGGACCCGGCCAGCTCGGCCTCCAGGGTCTCCTGCGTGACCACCGTGTAGCCTTCGCGGTCGACGATCGATTGAAGCAAGGGTGAAAACATGGGCTCTACCTCAAGAACTGGTGGATTTGCCGGCAGCCGGCTTGAGAAAATCGGGCAGGCTGGGCTCCCGGTCGATCAGATCGGCGAACAGATGATCGAAATCCGTTTCGCCCCTCATGGCCATTTCGAGCGCCTGCAGCGCATCGGCCGAACGTTTCGCGTCCTCTTCGGACATGACCTCCCGGGCGCTTCCGAGGAACACCATCAGCCAGGTGCCGGGTGCGACCGCGCCGACGAGGCTAAGATCGACCGTCTGCTCCCCGCCCTGCCCAAGGCACCGGGCCGTCAGGCCGGAGACGTCGATCACCTGCATGGGAATGCCGAGACACATCAGGCCGGCCCCGCGCGCGATTGCAGGAGCCGTTCGACTTCCGCGTCGAAATCTTCCGGTCCCTGCCATCCCTCGCCCGTCAGAACCCGGCTGTCGCCATGGCGGTAGGCTTGCGCCTCGTCCGGCCGGCCGCCTTCGTAACGGCCCAGGGTCATTTCCAGCGACGCGATGGTGTCGTCCTCGTCGAGGGCGTCGTTTCGAGGTGAAACGGAGACGCCATGTTCCGCCAGAAACGCCAGCGCCAGGTCGATTGCCGGACCGATCTGCGCCTTGACCGCGGGACGCAGGCTGCCGCCGTAATCCTCCAACTCCACGGGCTGGACCCCGATCAGGAGCAGATGCTCCGGATAGTCGCCAAGCATTTCCGCCATGGCGAGCACTTCCTGAAAGCCGGTCTGATGGAGGGATATCTTCTTGGCGCCGAGGAATTTGGGCACCTCGTCGCCTTCGACACGCTTGAGCGTGCCGGGCGCAAGGCCATAATCGACCGCATCGAAAACGATCAGGATATCCGCATCGCGGATGTGCTGGACCAGATAGACGCCCTGCGTGCCGCCATCCATGACGCGCATGTTTTCTGGCGCTTCATAGAGGCGGTGAAATTCCTCGACCGCCCTGACCCCGAAGCCTTCATCCGCCCAAAGTAAATTTCCGATGCCGAGCACCAGCACGGCAGGCGCGTCCAAGCCCACAGCAGTTTTCCTCCCTCTCGCGTCCCGGTCCAATTGTCCCGGAGGCATTCCAGATCTTCGCCTTGATTTTTTGCTGTGCCTTTTCGGCGGCGAAGCAGTCTGTAAATCGCAAGAGCCGTGCCAACCCCTGCCCTGCCCTAGGCCCTTGTTTTTTAGGATCATTCCAAATGCCAGCCGCCGAGATATGAATAGATACTATCCACTTCTGAAACATTATGGAAACAAACATTCCGCATGAGGTAAATACTGAATCAGGCAGGTTTTCCTTTCGGTGGAAGACAGGCAACAAAGTTTCCAGAATGAAAAATGGCGGAGCCGGGGGCTCCGCCAAGTTGCTCGGGCCGTGCACCAGTCCGGGATCTTATGGGAACGATCCCTGCCTGCGGCCAAGCTTAATGCTCTGGAACGAAACCGCTTTTGACGGTCAGACACGGTGCGAAAGCGGCGCTTTCCAAATCCAGAACCCCCACGCCTTCATCCTGAGGAGGACCGTCAGGTCCGTCTCGAAGGATGGGCAGCATACTCGGGAGCAAGCGGCCCATCCTTCGAGACAGCGCTTTGCGCTTCCTCAGGATGAGGTCATGAAAACGGATTTAGCCTTCTGCCATCAACAATGCCTAATGCCTCTCGTCGTCAGCCGGCTTGTCGTCCCGGAAGGTCCGCCAGCCGGAGAACATCGACGAGATGATCGACTGACGAGACATGATGTCCTCGCGGACCGCGGCATAGACATGAATGATCACGAAGCACACGATCACCCAGAGCCCCAGGTGATGCCAGGTGTGGACGTCCTGGCTCTGCCCGAAGAGCGGAATGACCCAGCTCGAAAACAGCGTGTACTGCCAGGACCCCATGCCGGTGCCCTCGCCGTAGAGGGCGAAGCCGGTGACGATCATGAAGACGATCCCCCAGACGAACAGGACATGCATGGCGAGCGTCGCCAGCGGATTGTGCCCGGCATATTTCTTCGGTTCCGACGTGATCATCGCGTACCACTTGACCTCGTGGAAGAGTTCCTTCCAGAAGCTGCCCCGCCAGACCGGCGGCATGAAGATCTGCCGCGCATGCTTGTTGCCGACAAAGGCCCAGTAGATGCGGAACAGGATGCCGATGGCGAGGATGTAGCCCGCGGAAAAATGCAGGACCCGGATCCACCCGAAGAGGAAATGCGCCGAGGCCTCCCCGTGGATTGCGGGCGGCGGCGAGCCGATCAGGTAGCCGGTGATGCCGAGCACCAGGATCGCCAGGGCGTTGATCCAGTGCCAGAGGCGCACCGGCGCCTCGTAGACATAGACCGCCTCTTCCTTGTGGGCCGTGTGGGATGTCGTGGTTTCCAGTGTCATGGCCCCCTCCTATCCGCCGGCAAGCACGAGACCGGCGGTCATGACCGCCAGGCCCGAAGCGGCAAGCCCGCTCCGTGTCAGGCTCAACGCACGCCCGACGCCGTAGCCGGCCAGATGCAGGGCGGCACTGGCGGCCAGGAAACCGGCCATGTAGGCGCTGAACGCACCGGCCGCTTCCACGCCGTGGGCATGGCCGTGGAGCAGCCCGAACACGCCAATCGCCGCAAGACCCGCCGCCGCCGGCAGAACCCGGGCGAAGGCGATCATCAGGCCCAGCAGGACGACGGAGGCGAGAATGCCCGGTTCGACGAGCGGCAGGGCAACACCCGCCCCGCCGACAAGCGCGCCCGCCGCCAGAAAGGCGACGAAGGCGGCGGGCGCCTGCCAGGCGGATCTTTGCGACTGGACGGCGGCCCAGATGCCGACGGCAACCATCGCCAGCAGGTGATCGAGACCGAGCAGCGGGTGGGCGATGCCGGAGGAGAATCCTCCGACGAGGCCGCCCGTATGGGCCAGTGCGGGTGTCGAGGCGCCGATTAGGAGGGCAGCCCCGATCCCCTTCGTGACAACATGTTTCATGATTTCCTCCTCCCTCAGCGCACCTTGATTTCGGCCAGCTCCTCGCCGTCCGGCCCCATGACGTGGGTCGAACAGGCAAGGCACGGGTCGAAGCTGTGCAATGTGCGCAGGATCTCCACCGGCTCTTCCGGCCGCTCGACCTTGGTGTTCATGAGCGAAGCCTCGAAGGCGCCGATATTGCCGTCATTGTCGCGTGGGCTGCCATTCCAGGTGGTCGGCACGACGCACTGGTAGTTGTCGATCTTGGTGTCCTTGATCCTGATCCAGTGCGCCAGGGCGCCGCGCGGCGCCTCGGTGAAGCCGACGCCCTTGACCTCGGTCGGCCAGGTCTCCGGATCGAACTTCTCCACGTTTGCTGTTGCGCTGTCGCCCGCCTTGATGTTGGCGATCAGCTTGTCCATGAAGTAGCGCTGCATTTCCGCCGCCCACTCGCACTCGAGCGCGCGCGCCGCGGTGCGGCCGAGCGTCGAGAACAGGGCGTCGACCGGAACGTCGAGCACACTGAGGGTCCGGTTGATCTGCTCCGTGATGACCTCGTGGCCCTGGGCGTAGCCGACGACGTAACGGGCGAGCGGCCCGACTTCCATCGCATTTCCCCGCCAGCGCGGCGCCTTGATCCAGGAGTATTTCGCCGTTTCGTCGAGTTCGACGATGTTGGTGCTGGTTCCCTTGGCATTGGCGCCGAGCACGTAATTGGGCTCGGTGATGCCGTCCCAGGGATGCAGGCCCTTTTTCTCGTCCGGATAGGCGTACCAGGAATGGGGTACGTATTCCTGGATCTGCTCCGGATCGCGCAGGTCGACCTCATGCACCTCTTTCAGATTGCCGTCGATGATCGCACCGCGCGGCATCATCAGGTTGGCGGCCGAATAGTCGTTGGCCTTGTCCGGAATGTCGCCATAGGCGAGCACGCTCTTGCCGGACAGGCCCCCGCCATAAAGCCAGCCCTTATAGAACTGGGCGATGGCCAGCAGATCCGGAATGTAGACGTTCTTGACGAATTCCAGCGACCGATCGATCACGCCCGAGACGTAGTTCAGGCGGTCCATGTTGATCGGCGCGCCTGCGGCCAGGTCGCCGTCCATGTTGATCGCGCAGGGCACGCCGCCAACCAGCCAGTTCGGATGGGTGTCCTTGCCGCCGAAGATCGTGCGCGTGGTCATGATCTCCTTCTGGAAGTCGAGCGCTTCCAGATAGTGGGTGACAGCCATCAGGTCGGCTTCCGGCGGCAGCAGATAGGCCGGGTTGGTCCAGTAGCCGTTCTTGAATGGGCCGAGCTGGCCGGATTCGACGAATTTCTTCAGCCGGTTCTGGACATCGCGGAAATAGCCCGGAGACGATTTCGGATGGTGCGGCGACACGGTCTGCTGCAGTTCCGACGTTGCCTTCGGATCCGCCTTCAGCGCATTGACCGGATTGACCCAGTCGAGCGCATGCAGGTGGTAGAAATGCACCAGGTGATCGTGCACCTGCAGCGACAGCTGCATGATGTTGCGGATCGAGTTGGCGTTTTCCGGAATGTCGATGTTGAGCGCATCCTCCACGGCGCGGACCGAGGTCAGCGCGTGGGTGCCGGTGCACACACCGCAGATCCGCTGGGTGAAGGCCCAGGCGTCGCGCGGGTCCCGGCCCTTGAGGATGACCTCGAGCCCGCGCCACATGGTGCCGGTGGAAACCGCGTTGCGGATGACGTTTTCCTCGTCGACATTCACCTCGCAGCGCATATGACCTTCGATGCGGGTAACCGGGTCGACGACGACGCGCTGGCCGGAGGTGTCGAGATTGAACCCGTTGGGTGTCTGGATCGTGGCCATCAGTTGTCTCCCCCCTTCTGGCTGTCATCGGCCTTGTGGCGCGCGCGCTTGACCGCGCTGGCGGCCGCGTGGGCAGCCGCGGCGGCACCGACGACGACGGCGGCGGTGCCGCCGATCCTGTCGGCGTTTTCCTCGATGCCGAAGCCGTGGATCTTGGTGAGACGGTCGTAGAACGAGCCCTTGTCCCAGAAGCCGTCTTCCGAGCAGCCGAAGCACGGATGGCCGGACTGGATCGGGAAGGACAGGCCGCCGTTCCAGCGCACCGTGGAGCAGGCGTTATACGTGGTCGGGCCCTTGCAGCCGACCTTGTAGAGGCAGTAGCCCTTGCGCGCGCCCTCGTCGTCGAAGCTCTCGACGAACTGGCCGGCGTCGAAATGCGGACGGCGGTAGCACTTGTCGTGGATGCGCTGAGAATAGAACATCTTCGGCCGGCCCTGGCGGTCGAGTTCCGGGAAGCGTTCGAAGGTCAGGATATAGGTGATCACCGCGGTCATCACCTCGGCGATCGGCGGGCAGCCGGGCACCTTGATGATCGGCTTGGGCGCCAGGCCCGGCACCTTGTGGATCGGCGTCGCCTGGGTCGGATTCGGCCGGGCGGCCTGGACGCAGCCCCAGGAAGCGCAGGAGCCCCAGGAGATGATCGCCTTGCAGTGCTCGGCCGCCTTCTTGAGCTGTTCCAGATAGGGCTTGCCGGCGATGATGCAGCTCATGCCTTCCTGATTGAGCGGCGGGTTGCCCTCGCAGGCGAGGATGTAGTTGCCGTCGTATTTCTGGATGGTCTCGTCGATGATCGCTTCCGCCTGGTGGCCAGCCGCCGCCATGATGGTGTCGTCATAGTCGAGTGAGATCATCGACAGGATGACGTCCTTGGCGAGCGGATGGGCGGAGCGGATGAAGCTTTCCGAGCAGCAGGTGCATTCCAGGCCGTGAAGCCAGAGCACCGGGATGCGCGGCTTGGTTTCCATCGCCTCGGCAATCTTCGGCGCGAAGGCCGGACCGAGGCCGAGAGCGGCCGCCGTCAGCGAACAGAATTTGAGGAAACTTCGGCGGGTGATCCCCTGCCGGCGCATCACATCGTAAAAGGTTTCCGTCATGCGGACTTCTCCTCCCCCAGATCAACGGACGTCCAGCCGGAGCCGGGCGGATGTCCGGATATTTTTCGATCTCAAAATGTCAGAGCACCCTGCCGCGTCCGATTGACCGCGGAATGCTCCGGCTCCCTCAAAAAGCGCGCACTGAAATGCACGACGTCGCCAACAACAAAGCAACCGCCGTGCCACCCGAAGCAGTTTGTTTTCTTTCAATGGCTTAGGATAAAATTCGCGCGAACGGACGGAGCTGAAGGTGTAAGTTGGTTAACTGCTTTCCAGCCTAAGCGGAAAGGCAGCTTCCAGCTCCCGATAGCCTGAAACGGCCCCCTTCCGCGCAAGTGACGCTAGGGCAGAAAACAATCATCAAGAGCAGTTTCAGGCGATCATGGACGGGGTATTTCAGAGCGGGATTCCGGCGGTCTCAGTCGCGCGCGAGACGTCTGCTGCCGATCAGCTTCTCCGCCAGTTCCGCAAGCTGATAGAGAGCGACGGAAAGCAGGATGGAGATGAGGGCGACCGACCAGATCATGCCGTAGTCCAGATAGCCGCGCGACTGGTTGAGCAGGTTGCCCAGCCCCTTGCCGGTCGCCAGCCACTCAGCGATCATCACGCCGAGAAGCGCCTTGGGAAGGGCAAGCCTGCCGGCGACGAAGATCCACTTGCCGCAGGCGGGAACCGCGATCAGGCGGAGTTTCTGCACGGTGGAAGCGCCATAGGACTCCACCAGATCGAAGGCCGATTTCGGGATCATCGCGAAGCCCTGTGCCAGTACCACGAAGGCGGCGAAGAAGGTCACCGAGATGGTGATCACCAGCGTCACGGTAAGCCCCCTGCCGAAGACGAGCACGGCAAGCGGCGTCAGCGCGACGAGCGGCATGGTCTGGGTAAACAGCGCGAAAGGCAGGATCGCCCGCATGATCACCGGCGAGACGAAGGACACCAGTGCCAGCAGAAAGGCGAACAGCAGGCCGGCCACCATGCCCAGCAGTGTCACCGGCAGGGTCTGGGCGAGCGCCAGCAACAGGCGTGCCTGGGCCGATTCCGCTGTCTTGCCGAAAAACAGGTAATCGGCAACGCCGAGCGGTGTCTTGGCGATAATGGGCGACAGCCCGGAGGCCCAGATCAGCAATTGCCAGACGATGAAGGGAAAGATCAGCGCGGCGGCAGCCATCGCCAGCGACCTCAGCCTGCCGCCGGACGGTTCCGCGCGCACCTGGGAGACGGTCAGGCTGAGTGCCCGGTTTTCCCCCGTGACCCATTTTGCAGCGAGTGCGGCACCGACATAGCCGAGGGCGGAAATCGCCGTCGCCGTCAGGCCGATACCCCAGAGCCGGTCCGGTTCGGCGCGTCCGAGCGAACCGAGCAGGAAGCTGCCGAGGCCCCAGCGGGCACCGGAGCCGAATTCGGCCAGGATTGCGCCGAGGACCGCGGCCGGCGCGGCGATCTGAAAGCCGCTCAGCACTGCAGGCAGCGCCGTCCTCATCCGGACCAGGAACAACGCTTTCACCCTGCCGCCGCCATAGGCGTGGACCAGATCGACCGCCCTTGGATCCGCCGTCTGCAGGCCGGTCAGGGCCGCCGTCATGGTCGGGAAATAGACCAGCAGCGCGGCAAGCGTGATCCTCGCCGCGTTGCCGTCCAGGGCGATGACCAGAACCGGCGCGAGCGCAATGGGCGGAACGGTAAAGACCGTGATGTTGATCCCGCGGAACAGTCTTTCGGAAAACGGCCACAGACAGAACACGATCGCCGCGAGAACGGCGACGATGTTGCCGATCACAAAACCGGCCGAGGCGGTTTTCAGCGTTGCCGAGAGATGCGGCAGGTATTCGGGAAATTCGCTGGCGAGGCGCAGGAGGATCGCGGAAATCGCCGGCAGCGTTCCGTCCGCCACCAGCTTCAGCTGTCCGGCGGTTTCCCAGGCAATCAGGAGGCAAAGGATCAGAGCCGCCGTGACGAGGTTCCCCCGGCTGCCGGTCATGCGGCGCTCCGGCCCGTTTCGAGATAGTCGCCGATCCGGTCGCACAGCGCATGAAACGCCGGATCGCGCAGCAGGTCCGGGCCGCGCGGCCGCTCGAAGGGGATGTCGATGTCGGCAATCACCCTTGCCGGGCGGGCGGACAGCACCACGACCCGGTCGGCGAGATAGACGGCCTCGTCGACGCCATGGGTGATGAGCAGCGTCGTCGGGCGCTTCGCCGACCAGATGCGCTGAAGCTCCAGATTCATCTGGCGCCTGAGGATCAGGTCGAGCGCACCGAAAGGTTCGTCCATGAGCAGGACGCGGGGATCGGTGACCAGCGAGCGGGCGATGGCAACCCGCTGGCGCATGCCGCCGGAAAGCTCGCCCGGCCTGGCCTTTTCGAAGCCCTTGAGGCCAACCAGTTCGATCAGGTCCCTGATCTGGTCATGGTCCGGCGTCTTTCCCAGAACCTCGAAGGGCAGCCTGACATTGTCGCGCACGCTGCGCCAGGGCAGCAGGGCCGCATCCTGGAACGCCACGCCGACGGCGCCGGAGCGGCGCGCCTTGAAGGGAGCCTCGCCGCCGATCCGCACGGAACCGCCGTCCTCTTCTTCCAGGGCGAGCGCCAGGCGCAGCAAGGTGGACTTTCCGCAGCCGGACGGCCCCAGGATGGCGGTGAAGGAACCGGCCGGACAGTCGAGCGACAGGCCGTCGATCACACGCAGGGCCTCGCCCTTGATCGTAAACGTCTTGGAAACGTCCGAGAAAGAAAGCGGCAGGCCCTGCATCGGCGACATCCTGAATCAACCTGCTTTCACAACTGCCCGCATGAAAGCAGAAAAGTTGATAGATATAAAAGTTTTAGAGCACCCGGACCGAATGCGGACGCTCTAGATGTAGAGTTTCAACAGATCGTCCATTCGGAACCGGCACACCCCGTTCCCTCCTCATCCTGAGGAAGCGCTTCAGCGCTGTCTCGAAGGATGGGTTGCACACTCCTGAGCAAGCGGTCCATCCTTCGAGACGGACCTGACGGTCCTCCTCAGGATGAGGTTTCGTCTTCAGGAGCGAGGAGAGATTTCTGCCCACACCGGAGGCCAACCTGTTGAAAGCTCATATCTAGATTTGAGCAAGAAGGCTCGTGTCGAACATATCCTTCGACGCCTTGATGCCGATCCGGTTCAAGGTCTCGATATTGGCCTCGATGCCGGCGTCGTCCATCGCGAAAATGCCGTCGGCATGCTCGATCAGCGGCTTCTGCGCGCCGTTGAAGTAGATCTCGTTCTCGATCGTGCGGCCGGTTCCCTTGAACCAGGTGTCGGCGAATTTCGGCGGATAGGCGGCCGTGTCCTCGAAATTGGCGTTCCAGCCCTTGCGGCTCGCGCGCAGCCAGGCGACCAGCAGGTCGCGCTTTTCTCCCAGAGTCTCCTCGGTCACCACGACCGTGTCGTTGTAGGTCTTGTAGCCGAAATCGTAGAGCAGGAAGCTGTAGGCCTCTTCGCCCGCCTGCTCGATCGTGTAGGGCACGTTGGTGGTGAAATCGAGCGAGGCGTCGATCTCGCCCTTGATCAGCGGCGTCGGATCATAGGCGTAAGGCACGATGTTGACCTCCGACTTGTCGATGCCGTTGATCGCCAGCATGGCCTCGACGGAAATCACGTTGACCGGCGGCACAGCCAGCGTCTTGCCCTTCAGCTCTTCCGGCGTCTTGATCGGCGCCTTGGCGAGCGACACGATGCCGATCGGGTTCTTCTGGTACTGGGCGCCGATGATCTTGAAGGGCGCGCCCTGGTCGACGATCGCCTTGATGGTGGTGTCCGGCGTGGTCAGCGCGAGATCGGCCCGGCCGGCGATCAGCGTGCTTTCCGGAATGACGTCGGGGCCGCCCGGCAGGTAAGTCAGGTCCAGACCGTCAGCCGTGTAATAGCCGTCGTCGATGGCGGCGAAATAGCCGCTGAATTCGGCATCGTTGATCCATGCGGCCTGCATGGTCAGCGGCGACGCGGCGAAGGCATTCCTCATTCCGAACGGCGTGGATAGCACGGCCCCGCCGGCGGCCGCGGCTTTCAGAAAACGGCGTCTGTTGAGATGAACTGACATGGTTTGATCCCCTTTGTTTTCGACTGGAAGGACTTGAAGTTTCAGCCGTCGAGGCCGCGCATCTTGCGCAGCTCCTGAAGCGGCGGCGTCGCGGCGATCTGTTCGGGTTCGAGCAGGTCCCAGTGAATGCCGCGCGGGCGCGCGGCCCGGTTTTCCACGGCCCGGAAGCCGGAGGGTGTCGCGATGTTGTCGACCAGGATGTCGGTCGGGCTCGGAAACAGCTTGTCTTCGACCACCTGAACGTCATGCACCATTGCGGTGACCGGGGTCCTGTCGTCGACAATGCCGAGTTCGGTGAACATGCCCCATTCGAGATCGAAGAAACCGTGCCCCTTGCCGAAGCGGACGCCGTCGACGGAGACCGCCGAGGCGCCGGTGACCATGAAATCGAAACGGCCTTTCTGCGCGATCTCCTCCAGCGAAATCGGCCGGCCGAAATGTTCCAGGCCGTCGAGCCAGGCGGCGAAGAGTTCCTGCCCCGCGGGCACCATTTCCGGCGCGAGCAGCCAGAAGCCGCGATAGATGCCGTAGGTGGAGACAACCATGGTCTTGCCGGCTTCCAGCATGCGGCGTCGCAGGTCGACCAGGCAGTTGTCCGGCGTGATGAATGCGTAGGACCCGTCGACATAGAAGGGCCGCTGGACCAGCAGGTCGGTCGCCTTCCTGGAGCCGACAAAATCCGGAATGACCTCGGCGAAATTCTTGTGGAACCGGGAATCCGGCAGCGCGACCTCGTCCAGTTTCGACCAGATTTTCTCCCGGACAATCTTCGTTTTCATCACAATAAGATCCATTTGTTTCTTGTTTGACAATTTCTGAAACAATGGTTTCATAGATCGAAATGTTTGTCACGCGGTTTTTTCTGCGCCGCGAAAAGTCTGCTATCACGAGGCAGGTGGAGATAAGGATTCGCTGAATGGGAACGCGCCTTGCCCTGCGCATTCAGGAAAGATACGACGAGCTGACCCGCTCGGAACAAAAGCTTGCGCAGTTCCTGCTGGACCGGCCAGACGAGATCCTGGGTTCTTCCGCAACCGAGCTGGCGCGCTATTCCGGCGTGTCGAAAGCCACCGCCGCGCGCCTGTTCCGCAGCCTGGGATATTCGGATTTCAACGACGTGCGCCTGCAGGCCCGCGAGGAACGCAACCGCACGGGCCCGGTGCAGCAGATCCCGATGCCGCAGGTCACCACCGGCAAGGCCATGACCGTGCCGATGCATCTGCAGGTCGAAAGCGCCAATCTGACCCGGACCTTCGAGGAACTGAGGACCGACGTGCTCAACAAGGCGGCCGAGCAGGTCGCCAATGCGGGACGGGTGTGGGTCGCGGGACTGGGCAATGAAAACGGCATCGCCCGCATCGTGCGTATTCTTCTGGCACGCGTCCGGCCGGGCGTTCACCTGATCTCGGAAAATGCCTCAACCTGGCCGGAGGAGTTCTCCTCCACCGGCCCCAACGACTCGCTGGTGATCATCGCGCTTAGGCCCTGGCCGAAACAGATCCAGACGATCCTGGCCTTCGCCAAGACGACCCGGCTGAAATCCGTTGTGATCACGGACCCTACCTGCGCCGGCAAGGCGCAGCGCCAGGACGCCATCGTGCTGAACTGCCATGTCTCGACGCCCTGGAGCGAGATCACCCAGACGAGCGTCCTGAGCATGGGCCAGCTCCTCGCAGGCGCGGTTGCCACCAGGCTTGGGGAAAAGGCGAATGTCCGCCGCGAGCTGATCGCGGATATCGCCGAGGAAATCGAGGACGGAGACGGCTAGCCCCAATCCGGCGTTCCCGGCTTTTTCCGTTCAGGCCACCGTGACTGTCGCATCGCCACCGTCGGTGTCGAGAACCACCCGGACCGTGTCCCCGATCGAGATGTCTTCCAGCGTGGCGGCATCCTGCCAGGTGTGTTCTGTGCCCGCCCCGTCCAGATCAACCTGGAGAACGGATTGCCCTTCGCCGGTGTCCTGAACCCTGATGGTCTCCCCGACCGGGCCGAAGGCGCTCGCCAGCAAGCCGCTGAGATCGATGCTGTCGCCTGCGTCGAAGTCGTAATCGGTAATGATGTCCGCATCCTGCAGAGAGGAAAGCCTGAAACTGTCTGCCCCCAGGCCGCCGGCCAGAACGTCCCTGCCCTCTCCGCCGATCAGAATGTCATCCCCTTCAAGGCCATGGATCCAGTTGTTCGTCGCGCTTCCGATCAGGACGTCGGCACCCGCACTGCCCGTGATGGCGTCATTGTCTGAGGAGAAGGTGACACCGGCATAGGCTCCAAGGCTCCCGTCGGTCCGGATATAGGCGCCTTCTGCGTAAACCGTGTTGCCGTCCACTGTACCGGAAACGGCAAGCGCCTCGAGATCGATCGCAGCAATTCCGTGATCGCTCAGGGACTTCAGCTCGCCTTCCTGGGACACGCCGTCCGAGTTGCCGTCCTGCCAGATCATGATCTGACCGAAGGCCGTATCCAGGGTGTCGATCACGCCGTCACCGTTTTCATCCAGCGAGGCTAGGGCTTCGAGGGAGTCCGCATAGCTGCCGCCGTTGAACACCTCGGAAAACAGTTCCGAGCCGTCTTCGATCAGGCCGGAGCCGTCGAGATCGGCGACCAGCAATCCGTCCTCCGGTCCCGCCCAGCCGGTCATTTCCTTATCGCCGTCCGCGTCGATGTCGAAAGAGGTCATGGCCGAAAGATCCACGCCGTCGCCGTTCAGGTCGAAGACGAGCGGATCGGCGATCCCGTTTGCGGTGGTGATCTTAAAGGTGAAGGTGGTGTCGTTTTCCAAGTCGTAACCGCCGAGATCCACGACGATCTTGTCGGATGTGACCGTGATGTCGTTTTCGATCCCGGTCAAGTTTCCGCTGACGAGCACGACGCCCGTATAGTCGGCATGCTGATTGTTGTAGTCGGTCAGTTCGAAGCCGGTGGAACTGACGAACTCATCGCTTGTCGCATCCCAATCCCGCGAAGACGTGCTGAAATCGACCGTGATCTCCGATTGGTCGATGTCGACCGTCCATCCCTGGCCGTTGGGGAGAAAGGTATCCGACGTGCCGAACTCGACGCTTGCGGAGTCGACTGTGGCCTGACGGGCGGTTCTGGTATCCGATCCGGTAAAGAACTGATATTGAATGCCTGTTGCATCGAAATCCAGATAGGTACTCTCATCCATCCCGTTCACCGTCACGGTGATGTCTTGCGTGGTTCCGTCCGCGCTGGCGACCGTGAAGGTTTCGGTGAAGCTGTCGCCCGTGTCGAGATCCTGGACGCTCGTCAGGGAATTGCCGATCGTGTAGGTCCAGGAGCCGCCGGACGTGATCGTCAGGCTGCCGCGCGCCGAGCCGTCGGAATGGGACGCCGACTTGAAGGTCACCGCTGTGCTGAAGCTTTCCTGACTGCTTCCGTCGGGATCGGAGACGGTCAGGGAATGGGAGACCGTCAGGTTTCCGCTCGAGACCGAGGTGTCTTCCGTCACCGACCCGGAGGTCGTCCCGCCGATGGTGGCCGCATCGGCAATCGCCGTAACATTGATGGTCATGGTGTTGGCGCTCGCGTCTGTATTTTCTCCGCCATTGGCGGTCGACCCGTCGTCGACCACCTGGAACGTGAAGGACGCGTAGGCGGTGCCGTTGGCGTCCGCCACCGGCGTGAACACCAGCTTGCCGGCGGCGATATCGGCGGCGCTCACCGTCGCGCCGGTCGAGACGATTGCCGTACCATCAAGATAGAGCGTACCGGCCGAGGGCAGGGTCGCGATCACCACGCCGGAAAAACTGTCCGCGGGGGAATCGTCCGGATCGAAGAAACCGAAATCGCTTGCCGCGAAGGTGTGAGAGGTGTCTTCGTCGATAGTGACCGTGTTGTCCGTTCCTTGCGGCGCATCGGAAACGGACGTCACGTCGATGGTCATCGTGTTCGCGGACTGGTCGGTGTTTTCGCCGCCATTGGCCCCGATGACCGCGTCGTCGACCACCTGGAAGGTAAAGCTCGCGTAGCTGCTGCCGTTCTCGCCGCCAACCGGCGTGTAGACGAGTTTCCCTGCGGCGATATCGGCAGCCGAAACCGTGTCTCCGGCCGTTACGGCCGCACCGTCGTTTGTAAGAGTTCCGGTCGCGGGTATCGTGGTGATCACCAAAGCGGCGAAGCTGTCGGCAGGCGAGTCATTCGGATCGGAAAAGCCGAAATCGCTTGAGGAAAAGACGTGAGATCCGTCTTCCAGCACCGTAACCGTGTTATCCGTGCCTGACGGCGCATCCGGAACGGAAGCCACCGTGACGGTAACGGTTGCGGTGTCCGAACCGCCCTCGCCGTCCTGCACAGTGTAGGTGAACGTGTCGGTGCCGTTGAAATCGGCGGCCGGGGTGTAGGTGTAGCTGCCGTCGGCGCCGACGGTAACCGTGCCGCCGTTGACGGTTGCCTGGTTGGTGACGGCGACGACGGTGAGGCTGTCCGCATTGTTGGCGTCGAAATCGTTGCTCAGCACGTTGCCGGAAACAGAGCCGTTGTCTTCGATACCCGAAGCTGTATCGTTTTCGGCAACCGGCACCAGATTGACGATCGTCTCGTTCGCGGTGCCCGCGTCGGTCGCAAACAGCGCATCGCCGGTGAAGGTGACCGTTGAGACGTCGCCCGTGCTGTCGTCCGTCAGCGCGATCCTGAAGCCGCCGGTCACCTCTTCGACGCCGGTCACCGTTTTGCCGGTGATGTCGATCCGGTCGATATCCCGGTCACCGGAAATCGTGTCGTCTCCGCCGGTGTGAAAGAAAATCACCTGGTGGTCCGACAGGTCGGGATCGGTGAGATCAAGCGTATCGTCGCCGGAACCGTCCAGGTAGGAAATCGCTGCCGTATCCAGATCGGTGCCGGAGAAATCGCCCGAAACGACAAGACTGTCCGTACCCTCGCCGCTCGTCACCGTGATCCCGTCTATATTTGCAAGTTCGGCGACGATCACCGATGCTCCGGAACTTTCGGCGCGCGAAACGACGATTTCGGTGGCAGTCGGGAGACCGAGCTGTTCGCCGTCCCTGCCCTCTGCCACCATACGCGTGTTGAAGGCGGTGACGGTTTCCACGTAGAAGGTTTCGTCCGCGCTTGATCCGGTGATCTCGAAGAGATCGGTGTCAGCCGCATCGCCGCCGTCGACCGTATCGCTGCCATCGCCGACCGCCCAGGTGACGGTGTCGTCTCCAGCGCCGCCGTCGATGATGTCGTTGCCACCACCGCCGACGAGAAAGTCGGAGCCGGCATTGCCGCCCAGCGTATTGGAACTGTCGTTGCCGGCAAGGATATCGCTGCCGGAACCGCCCGCTGCATCGGCAATCCCCGAAACGCTGTCCTGGCCGATCAGAGGTGTCGCGACGCTCGATCCGTCGGTGGCGGTCTCCGCATCCATCTGCTGCCCGTTCACGGTCCGGGAAACGCTGTCCAGATTGACGAAGACCGCCTGGCTCAGACCGGAATAATCGATCGAGGAGGCCGTTGCGCTGCCCGCCGCATCCACGGTCACCGTGAAGCTGCCCGTCGAGCTGTCATCCAGATCGGCATCCGTGGCGACAATGGCAAAGCCGAGATCGATGCTTTGACCGCTGCCGGTTGGCGCCGCGTGGTCGAGAGGCTGCAGCAGCGTGAAGGTGTAATATCCTTCATCGCTGTCCGACAGATCGATCGTGAAGACCTGATCCACTGATGCCACCGACGCAAAATCCGTCGCCGCGCCACCGGTATGGGCGATCAGCTGCGTGGCGTCGTCCGACAGCACGTAATAGACCGTCAGTCCGTTGGTGGTCAGTCCCGAGGCACCGGAAAGAGAGCTGGCGAATGCAACGGACCGGTCACCGGAACCGGCCCCTGCCGTCGGATTGCCGTCATCCGCACCCCAGCCGATATCGAGAGAGAGATCCGACTGCGACGTGGTGATGGCGTCCTCGGAGACCGTGGTCTGGACAGGAGACCCGATCACCGGCGTGTCGTCATCGACATTGACGGTCAGGGTGCCGTCCGACGTGTCGCCGTCTCCGTCGGTGACACGGTAGGCGACGACAAACTCCAGATTGTCCTCCGTGTCGTCGCCGGAATGGCTGATCGCAGCGAGCTGCGTCACCGCGTACTCGCCCGAGGTATTATTACTCAGAACGATCTGCAGGACTGCCGTACCGTTCTGGCTGATCGTCAGCGTCAGGCCGTCGCTGGACAGTGCGGCGGAACATCCGCTCGGCAGCGTACCCGTGTCGAGAAGAACCAGCGAGCCAGCGCCATCCGCACCGTAGCTGTGGTCCAGCGTTCCCGTCGCATTCAACGGTGCACTCTCGTCGCTGTCCACACCGTCCGTCGCGTCTAGCCCAAAGCCGGCATTGCCGTTCAGATCGTCATCGTCTAGCTGGACGGTATCGTTGGCTGTAGAATCCACCACCGGTGTGTCGTCGTCGACATTGATGGTCAGGGTGCCGTCGGAGGTATCGCCGTCTCCGTCGGTGACACGGTAGGCGACGATGAACTCCAGATTGTCCTCCGTGTCGTCCCCGGAGTGACTGATGGCGCCGAGCCGCGTCACCGTGTATTCGCCCGAGGTCGCATTGCTCAGGACGATCTGCAGGACCGCCGTGCCGTTCTGGCTGATCGTCAGCGTCAGGCCGTCGCTGGACAGCGCGGCCGAACAGTCGCTCGGCAGCGTACCCGTGTCGAGAAGAACCAGCGAGCCCGCGCCGTCCGCGCCGTAGCTGTGGTCCAGCGTCCCGCTTGCATTCGCCGGCGCCGCATCGTCGCTGTCCGCGCCGTCCGTGCCATCGAGGCCGAAACCCGCATTTCCACTCGCCCCGGTCAGATCGTCGTCGTCCAGTTGAACCGTGGCGTTCTGGCTGGCATCCACCACCGGTGTGTCGTCGTCGACA